>ENA-OROK01001707-OROK01001707.1-human-gut-metagenome-genome-assembly--contig:-NODE-1707-length-20587-cov-2.554159_pt1 | contig 20587 bp, 8 predicted proteins | sample MGYA00242127_ERZ509046 | MGnify/ENA primary metagenome ERZ509046 (study PRJEB26280, sample SAMEA2338728) | human gut metagenome | biome: human gut; feature: human-associated habitat; material: faeces... | reverse complement strand
CCCCCCACAAAGTGGTATTCCTGATCCCCACCGTTTCCGGAAAACCCGCCACCACTGAAACCACCACTGCCAAAACCATTGCTGCCAAATCCGGTTCCGTCAGATCCGGCTCCACCAAAGCCACTTCCATAGAATCCACCATGAAAACCACCGGTGCCGTAACCGCCGGCTCCATCGGCAGCACCGCTCTGGTCAAATGCAGCGTGACCAAACTGGTCATAAAGTTTCTTTTTCTCAGGATCACTCAGGATATTGTAAGCTTCTGTGATCTCTTTAAATTTCTTTTCGGCCTCTTTATCACCGGGATTCGTATCCGGGTGATACTTTTTAGCAAGCTTTCTGTAGGCTTTTTTTATTGCTGACGGATCGGCACCTTTCGCCAGTCCGAGCAGTTCATAGTAATCTCTTTTCATAGACTCACCCTCATATCTTTCCGTTACGTTTGTATCATCTGATCTGCATTACTTTTTACACTATTGTATGCAAAGAAACAGTATCATTCATACTGTTCTATATGTAATATAGCAAAGAGAATAAAAGTCGTCAAGGGAGAATCAAAAAGAATGTTCCGAATTAGACAAAATAAGCGTGGGAATCAACCGAAAAGAACGAGCCGAAAAATTCTGCTGTTGTTATAATAGTATTAAGTCAGAGTGGGTAAGCTCGTGCGTAGACAGAACAAGATTTCAGAACAGGAGGGGATGCGGAGTATGAAGAATCGAAAAAAGCAGTTCCTGAAGATCGGAATTGCAGTATTGGTGATCGCGGTCGCGGGAATTGTTGCCGGGGTTGTCCGATACAGAATTGATAATCGATTCGATTTAACTGTTGGGGGGCATACAATCAGCAAAGATGAATATGTGAACTGCATGAAATCAGTAGAATATGATACAAAAATGCAGATTCAACAGGACTATGATGCCGTTTATGAAGATGGCTTCTGGGAGAAAAAGTATGATGGAAAATACGGCTACGAAATTCTGACGGAAAATACAGTAGAACAGTTGAAATACGTTCATGCGGTCTATGACCTCGCAAAAGAATGCGGTGATGTATCAGACAGCAGCTATAAGGCTTTGGAAAAACGTTGGAAAGACGAGAATGCAAAGCGGAGTGAGAAAGTTGAAAAAGGTGAGGTAGTCTACGGACTGAAAGAATATACCTTTCAGCTTTATCTTCAATATGAAGTGAGTACGCTCAAAGAAAAATACTGCAATGATGATACCCGTGAGGGAATGGAATTGACAGAGGACGAAGTACTGGAATACTACAACAGCCGCGAATGGATCTTTGGGGACAGCGAAGAGAATGCTGATCTGGAGACAGCAAGAATTGCGGTGGAACGTGAGCTGCGTGAAAAGAAATATGATGATATCATCACACAGCGTGAAACTGATTCTCAGGTGGACGGGAACATGGCGGATGTAAACCGGTTTACCTTGAAGAATATAAAATGATGGAAGGAGCAATGTTATGAAGAAGAAATGGATGAGCGGTGCTCTGGCTCTTCTGCTTGCAGGAACAACGGTTGCATCAATGGTGCCGGCAGTTGCTGTTAATGCTGAAGGACAGGATACTGCGACAGGAACAACATATTATGTTGATTCCCAAAGCGGAAGTGACAGCAATGACGGAACTTCCGAAAGCAAGGCGTTCAAGACGCTTGAGAAAGTGAATGATCTTGATCTTGAGCCGGGAGATACAGTTCTCCTGAAGAAAGGATCTGTATTTGAAGATCAGGCACTCAAGTTCACAAAAGAAGACAGCGGTACTGCTGAAGCACCGGTCAAGATCTCTACTTATGGAAATGGAGACAGACCACAGATCAATACAAATGGTCATGGTCAGTGGGAGCAGAACTATGGGGTTGCATTGGACAACTCAAACCACAAATGGCATGGTACAGTATCTTCCAGTATTCTGATCATGGATACAGAGTACATTGAGATCGAAGGTCTGGAACTGACAAATGACAGAAACAGTGCAACAGATACAGAAAAAGATAAGACTTATAATGATGCTTATGCAATGGACAGAACCGGAGTTGCCGGAGTTGCAAAAGATAACGGAACAGTAGATCATATCGTACTGAACGATCTTTACATCCATGATGTAACAGGTAACGTTTATAACAAGCACATGGCAAATGGCGGTATCTACTTTATCGTGGAAAAGCCAACAAATGAAGCAACAACAGGAATTGCAAGATACAACGATGTTCAGATCAAGAACTGCTATCTTGATACAGTAAACCGTTGGGGAATCGCAGTCGGATACACTTACAAGCACGGTCAGTTCAACAATGCTGCTCTGAGTGATGAAGTAATGTCCACATACGGTTCATCTAACGTAGTAATTGAGAACAATTACCTGAACAATGTAGGCGGAGATGCAATCACAACAATGTATCTTGACAGAGCTTTAGTTCAATATAATGTATCAGAAAATGCAGCGAAGCAGATCAACTATACAGATTTCTCCCAGCAGCAGCCACAGCTCGATGCAAATGGTAATGATACAGGAAATAAACTGGGCGTAGGTAATGGACGAGTTGCAGCAGGTATCTGGCCATGGAAGTGTAAAGATACAGTCTTCCAGTACAATGAGTGCTTTGCAACACTGAATGCAGCTCATGGTAATGGTGACGGACAGCCATGGGATGCTGACTACGGTGATGGAACAAACTATCAGTACAACTACAGTCACGGTAATACGGCAAGTACGATCATGTTCTGTGGACCGCAGTCCATCAATAATACATTCCGTTACAACATCAGCCAGAATGAAGATATGGGACCTCTCGATCCTGCAGGAAATACAGGAAATTGTCAGGTTTACAATAATACTTTCTATATTAAGAAAGGACTTACAAGTATCTGGTCTACAGCACATTCTAATAATGGACCGGTAACGATTGAGAATAACATCTTCTATTTTGCAGGAGATACATCGGTTAATGCGACAAACTGGAATCCAGGAAATAACAAGACATACAGCAACAACCTGTACTACAATGTATCCAATTATCCAACTGATGCAAATGCAGTAAAGGTATCCGCAGGAACAGCAGTACTTGTTCATGCAGGTTCAGGTCCGGTTGCAGCAGCAGAGGACAAGCAGGCAAGACTGCATGAAGATCCGACAGCTACTACAGTATTTGACGGATACAAGCTGGCAGCAAACTCCCCGGCTATCAATGCTGGTAAAGTAATTGTTGACAGAAATGGTTATTCTATCGATCATGACTTCTTCGGACATGCAATCACAGCAGTACCGGAAATCGGAGCAGCAGAAAGTGATGCAGTTACAGCACTTGTACTTCGTTCCAATACATACACAATTTCAGGAACAAATGTAAGTGATCTTCCGAAGAATACAACAGTAGAGCAGTTCCGCAACAACATCATCGTTGATACAGGCGTTACAGTTACTGTAAAAAATGGTGATAAAGTTCTTGGCGATGCAGATATCGTGAAAGGTGGAGCAACCGTCGTTCTTTCTTATGAAGGAATGGAGGATGTAACTTATACAGTAGTTGCAAGTTCTGATAAAGAACTGAAATCTTCTTACTACATGGTAAGCGGAAAGACACTGAGTGTTCCTTATACAACAGCAAATGCTACAACAGTCAGCGAGCTGAAGAAGAACATCACAGTAGCTGATACAGCAACAGTTTCCGTACTGAACAATGGAACAGCATTAGCTGACGGAGATGCAGTAACAGCAGGAGTGACAGTACGCATCACGGCTGAAGACGGAACAACAAATGACTATACGGTAGCTCAGAAGAATACATACAACTGGACACTGGACTATGCAGGACAGCAGCAGGGAAATGTATGGTTTGCACAGCAGAAGAACGGTAATGGCGACTGGGCTGATATGACAGCTTATGATAATACTTATCCAAACTGGGTACTGAATACATACTATGGTGTTGGTGTAGATGCTCCAAATCACAGTACAGCAATGAGCGATTCCATTCATGGACTGATCTCTGCTCCACCGCAGACTTCTTATTCGACAGCAATGGTGTTCAGAGCACCGAAGAGCGGTACAGTATCCTTCAATGTAAAAGATGGTGAGCCGTATCTGCGTCAGGCTGGAAACTCAGGCGGAACAGTTACATTAAGCCTTCTTGTAAATGATACAGTAAAACAGAGTGTAACACTTTCAACAAGTAATCAGAAAGCAGCAGACTGGGCAAATTTTGATGAGATTGAACTGAATAAGGGCGATGTGATCCGCGTAACAGCAAGCTGCAACAGCAATCCAAGCAGGCCGTCTGTTCATGTTACTCCGATCATCACATACGTTGACAAGGCAGTAGTTGATACAGAAGCACCGGATGCTCCGACAGCAGTAAGAACAGCAGATGTTACAGAGACAACAGCTCATGTTGCATGGGAAGCAGCTCTGGATAACGTTGCAACAACTGGATACAACGTATATGTAAACGGAGAAAAGGTAAACACAGAACTGGTAACAGCTACAGAGTATGATCTGACAGGTCTTACACCAGCTACAGATTACAGCGTAGAGATTGAAGCAGTAGATGCAGCAGGAAATGTATCTGAGAAATCAGAGGCAGCTACATTTACAACAGCAAAGGCAGTCGATACAGAAGCACCAAGCGTTCCGACAGACGTAAAAGCATCTGATGTTACAAAGACAGGTGCAACTGTTACATGGACAGCTTCTACAGATAATGAAGGAGTTGCCGGATACAATGTATATGTAAATGGAACTCAGGTAAATGATACACTGGTAGCAACAACAGAATATGTACTGACAGGTCTTACAGAAGGAACAGAGTACACAGTAGAGGTAGAAGCTGTTGATACAAATAACAATGTATCCGCAAAGGCAGCAGCTACATTTACAACAAAGAAAGATGCTGTAAATCCTGATCCGACAGTAGTTGATAAGACAGAACTCAAGGCAACTACAGCAAAGGCAGATGCAGCACTTGCAGCAACAGACAAGTACACAGCAGAATCACTGAAAGCCCTGCAGGCAGTTTACGATCAGTACGCATCCGTTCTGAATGACGAAAATGCAACGCAGGCTCAGGTTGACGAAGCAAATAAAGCCATCGCAAAAGCCCTCAATGCTCTTGTAGAAAAGAAGACAGATGACGGAAAGAAAGACGACGGCAACAAGGGTGACAATAAGAAGGATGATACAAAGGTTGACGACAACAAGAACAACAATTCTTCTAATACATCCAAGTCTGACAATAAGACTACAACAAAGGTAGACAATACTAAGAAAGCAGCTAAGACAGGCGATACAACAAACGTGGCAGTTTGGGCATTCGCACTGGCAGCATCCGCAGCGGCAGCAGGCGTTGTAGTAAAGCGTAAAAAAGAGAACTAAAAAAAGCTTACTTTTACGGATTTAAAATTCAGAAAAAGCGGAGAGGTCATGAAAAATGCTGACCTCCTCCGCTTTGATAACATAATGGGAGGAACGAAATGAAGAAAAAGACCCTTTCAATGATTATGGGACTTATTCTCGGAGTGACAACTGTATTTGGTTCTATCGGAACTACAACAGTAACAGTATCCGCAGCTTCAGGTGAAGTGACAGATGCCGACTGTGCTGACAATAATACAGACGCCCCGGCTGCTGATGAAGTTGTACCGGATGCCAACCAGTACAAGTATCAGAAAGATGAGCTCGCAGCATTCTGTCACTTCGGACCAAATACCTTCAACGAGGTAGAGTGGGGAGAAAATTACGGTGACAGATCACCGGCAGACATCTTTACACTGACAAATGACTTCGATGCAGATACACTGGTCAGCACTCTGAAAAATGCAGGATTCAAGAAGATCATTGTAACTGCAAAGCACCATGATGGTTTCTGCATCTGGAACAGTGCCTATACAGATTATTGTGTAAAGAATACAAATTATAAGAGTGGTCAGGGAGATGTCCTTGCTGAAATCTCTGCAGCCTGCACAAAGTACGAGCTGGATATGGGACTTTATCTGTCACCATGGGATATCCATGAGCCATCTTACGGATATTATGATGCCAATGGAAATCCAACAACAAAGGAAAATGATGCGAAGGACTATAATGATTACTATAATAATCAGCTGACAGAGATCCTCAGCAATGACAAGTACGGTAACAACGGACATTTCGTAGAAGTGTGGATGGACGGAGCAAAAGGAAGCGGTGCGAATGCACAGGAATACGACTTCACAAGATGGTTCAATACCATTCAGAAATACGAAGGAAAAGCGGCTCATTATGATGCAGACTGTATGCTGTTCGGAGCCGGAGCATACACAACAGTCCGTTGGATCGGAAATGAGGACGGTGTAGCTTATGAAGATACATGGTCAAAATCAACTGTAAATGTAGATGCAAATACGATTGACAGTAACGGAAGCACACCGTATACAAAGGGATATGAGAATGGTAATAAATGGACTGTACCGGAGTGTGACGGACGTATTACATCCGGATGGTTCTGGGGAACAAATAAGTGTACTCCGAAGACAATTTCTCAGCTTGCAACAATGTATTTTGATTCAGTAGGACATAATGGAACTATGCTTCTGAATGTACCTCCGAACAATCAGGGTACAGTAGACCAGGCAATCCTGGACAGAGTAACCGAATTTGGAAATAACCTGGAAGAGACCTTCAGAACAAATCTTGTAAAAGCAGAAGGAACAACAATCACAGCATCCAATGTTCGTGGAAATGATATTGATTTCAAACCGGGTAATGTAGTAGACGGTGATGATGCAACATACTGGACAACAGATGACGGCACAAAGAGCGGAAGTCTGACGATCAAATGGAATACTGCAAAGAAATTTGATGTAGTTTCTATTGAAGAGGCAATCCAGAAAGGACAGCACATCAACAGCTACAAAGTTGAGTACAAGACATCCGACAGTGCGAACTGGCAGACACTGAAGAGTGGTGTTACGATCGGTGCAAAGAGACTGGTCAGAACATCTCCTGTATCAGCAACTCAGGTAAAAATTACTGTAGGAACATCAGACGGTAAAGTTCCGATGTTAAGTGAAGTTGGTGTATACAAGGCAAGTGAAGGATTCCAGTTAGCAGGTACTGCACCGGAGGGAATGGAGACAACAAGTGTCAACGATACAAGCAAGTTTACATTCAGCTCCACAGGATGGAATCCGCAGACAGGAAGCTCCTATATCAATGGTCAGAATACATGGTCCAATCAGGCAAATGCAGAATTTACTTATACATTTGACGGAACAAAAGTATATCTGATGGGAACAAAAGACCCGGGACATGGTTCTGCTGATGTCTATATTGATGGACAGCTGGTAGAAACGATCAATACGAATGCGACAAGCAGATCCACCGGAACAAAGATTTTTGAATCTGCAGATCTGACGGACGGTCATCATACACTGAGAGTTGTTGCAAAGACAAGAGCAGCGATCGGTGTAGAAGCAGCTTACGTGATCAATAATGGTGGCGTAGGAATGATCGAACTTGAAAATTCTGCTTACACAATGAACGAAGAATCCACACTGGATGTCAAAGTAAAACGTGTCGGTGGAACAAAGGGAACGATCACAGCAAAGATTCAGCCAAATCCAGGAAGTGCAATCCAGGATGACTTCAATACAGAGCTTGCACCAACAGTAACACTGAATGATGGAGAATCAGAAGTAACTGTTCAGAAAGCAGCAGAAACAAGACGTAACAAAAATACGACTGGTGACCGTGTATTCTCAATCGAACTGACAGAGAAAACACCGGAAAACGCAATTATCGGTTTCAACAGTTCTGCAAGGATCACGATCAAAGATGCAGATGCAATCAACAGTGAGAAACTTCAGACGCTGGTTAATCAGTCAGCAGAACTGAAAGAAAATCTGTATTCAGGCGGATGGGATACATTTGCAGCAGCACTGAAAGCAGCACAGGAAGCACTGGCAAATGAGAGTGCAACAGATGCAACGATCAGAAATGCATATACAGCACTTGAAACTGCAAAGAATGCTCTTGTAGCACGTACAAAATATACAACAGATGACAGATTCCAGTTCCCATGGAAGACGGGAACAAGTGCAACTCTGGAAGCGGAGTTTGCGACAGAATTAACCAATAGCAATGCTTCAGATTCTGATCCAAGTTATCCGATGAAGATTGCAGCAAATACAGATGCAAGTAATGGAAGCTTTGTAACAGATATGGCATACAAAGATGTACTGAAATATGCATATCATGCAGATAAGACAGGTACATACCACGTAGTTATGAGATATCGCAGTGGTTCTGATGTGAACGCAAAAAATGGAATCAGGATCACAGAGGCAGATGGAAAGATTACAGAAAAGACATTAGAAGTTGATCCTACAAAGGAAAACAATAGTGTTGTATTTGGAACAGTAGAATTTGATATTGAAGTAACAGAAGCAGGAGACGGAATGATCTCTGTCACAGCCCCGAATACAAATAAGGGACCTGGAATTGATTACTTCATTATTACACCAAAGAACGTTGCAGTTGAGTCTTATGATATCACAGCAACAGCAGGTGAAGGCGGTACGATCACAGCAGAAGGTCTTGCAGACGGCAAGGTATCTGTTACAGAAGGTGAAAGTGCAACATTCACGATCACGGCAAATGATGGATATGAAGTCAGCGATGTTAAAGTTGACGGAACATCCGTAGGAAAGAGAACTTCCTATACATTTGAAAATGTAACTGCAGCTCATACAATTGAGGCAACATTTGCATTTACAAATTATACAGCAGCAAATCCATTTGAATTCCCGACAACAAAGGGAACAACAAAGACTCTGGAGGCAGAGTACGCAACAGAACTGATCAACAGCAATGATTCCGATTCTGATCCGAGCTGGCCGCTTAGTCTTGCAGATGGCGACTGGGCAAGCAATGGAAAATTCCTGAACTGTATGGCATACAAAGATTATGCAAAATATGCATATGTTGCAACAGTTCCGGGAACATACACTGTAACGGGTACCTACCGTGCCGGAGCAGCAAACAAACTTGCATTCTCAGAAGAAAATGGAAAGATCACAGCTACTCAGGTTGACTGCCCGTCAACAAGTGAGAACAGTTCACTGACAGTAAAGACATTTACTCTTACGATCGAAGTAACAGAAGCCGGAGCAGGAACACTTGTTCTTACAGCACCGGATACAAGTAAAGGTCCACAGCTCGACAAACTTGCTATTGTACTTACAAAGACAGCAGACGAAGCTGACCTTACAGAACTTCAGACAGCGATCACAAATGCAGAGGCAATTCTCAATGCAGCAGATAAAGATAAATATTCTGCAGCGGCACTTGTAGAGCTTCAGGAACTTGTAAATGCAGGAAAGCAGTTGACAACAGCAAGCTCTCAGGCAGATGTAGATGCGAAGAAAGCTGAGATCACAGCAAAGATTGCTGACATCCAGACTCAGTTCACAATTACAGCAACAGCAGGTAATGGTGGAAAGATCGCACCGACAGGAGCAACAAAGGTTTACAAAGGAACATCCAAAGCATTCACGATCACACCGAATGACGGATATCATGTAGACAGCCTTACAGTAGATGGAACTGCAGTTGACGTTGTAACAGAATATACATTCTCAGACGTAACAGCAAACCATACGATTGCAGTAACATTTGCAAAAGATGCAATGACAGTTGCAAAGGAAAATCTGCTTGCAGCAATCAATACAGCAAATGAGAAGCTCGCACAGACAGACGCTTATACACCGGCTTCTCTGGAAGCACTTCAGAATGCTGTAGATGAAGCTCAGACAGTTTACAACAAAGCAGATGCAACTCAGACAGAAGTTGACAATGCAAAAGCAAATGTAGAAGCTAAGATTGCAGCACTGAAAGAGAAGGCAGACAAATCTGCACTGAGACTTGCAGTGAAAGCAGCAGAGGGTGAAGCAGCCCTGACAGATAAGTATACAGAAGAATCCATCGCAGCTCTTCAGACAGCAATTGATGCAGCCAATAGAGTTCTGGCTGATGACAACGCAACCCAGGCAGAGGTAGATGCACAGGTTGAAGCTGTAAATGCAGCAAAGGCAGCACTCGAAGAGAAGAAAGCACCGGTTGTAAAAGAGGAGCTTGAAAAGGCGGTTGCAGATGCAACAGAAGTTGTCGGAGCAACAGACAAGTATACAGAAGCATCACTTGCAGCTCTTCAGTCAGCAATCGATGCGGCAAATGCAGTTCTTCAGAATTCAGATGCAACTCAGGATGAGATTGATGCAGCAGTACAGGCTGTAAAAGAAGCAAGAGCAGCCCTGAAAGCAAAAGATGATGATAAGAAGGACGACAGCAATAAGGATGATGACAAGAAAGACGATAATAACGGATCCGATAATAATGGCGGAAATAACAACGGCAATGCGAATAACGGATCAAATAATAATGGTTCTTTCAACAATGGATCATCCAATAACGGTACTGCAAATGGTACATCAAATGTAGCGAAAGCAGCCAAGACTGGTGATACATCAAATGTAGCAGGAATGGCAATGCTTTGCCTGGCAGCAGGACTCGTTGCAGTAATGGCAAGGAGAAGAAGAACAAACTAATCTGAAGTGAGTTCCGAATTTTCAATGCAATAAAAGAATAAAAAATTCCTTCCGGGGGTTTCCTGGAAGGAATTTTTTTGTGGTTTTTATTTCAAAATCGCTTTTCTGTAATGGGATGGTGTTGCATTGATTACATTCATAAAGACCTTAGAATAATGCTGGGAATCTTTGAATCCGACCTGCAGAGCGATTTCTGTCAGCGTTAGACTTGTATTCTGCATTAACTCGATGGAACGGTTGATCCGGTAAATGTTAATGTAATTAGAAAGGGTTACCCCCATATAATTTTTGAAGATCTTACTCAGATAGCGGACAGAGATATGCAGCTGCAAGGCGATATCCTCCTGACGGATCTTCTGGGTAAAATTTTCCCGAATGTAATTCAGTGTATAAGCAACATAGCTGTTCTGAAGCTGTGGTTCGGAAAATCCATGCTCTGTCTCTGTATGGTCAAGGATATACAACATCAGGTTCATCAGTGCAACGTTAATATTTGCAGCAGAGAACAGACTGTTGGATGAAGCATAGAGAGTAATGAGCTTCTGAAGATGTTCGTCGATGACTGGATCAGATTCCATCCGGTAATAGAACTGGGCAGAAAAGAGGATCGCATGCATCAGGGTGATAGGAAAAACTCCCTCATCTTCAAGAACAATCGTGGAAAACATCTCAGGGTTAAAGTGAATATGCTGAAATTCACAGTCAGATGTGTCATTCAGATAAAAAGAATGAACTACATCGGGGAGTAACATGATAAATTCGCCCGCTGTACAGTGGATCGTTTCCGACTGAATATCCATATAACATTCACCGGAAAGAATCCGATAAATCTCAATATTTGTATGTAAGTGCCGGGCAAAACTATAACCGGCTTTACGATATTCAACAACAGCACCGGACAGGATGGAATGTCATCAATCCAGGTACTTCGTGTTCCTGAATCTTAGTCTCCTCAGCAGGAGGAGTAGAATGTTTATTTACTGACTGAACAGTAGTTTTTTTCTTCATGTGTAAAAAAAGCCTCCATAGATAAGCACAATTAATAAGCGTTAATCTGTATTATAACAGAAATAAAGAAAAAATGTACCGAAAAATACAAAAAATGTGAATATTTTTTTAAAAAATATAAATAAAATGTAAATTCAGAGGTCCTGAATTTGACAAAATAAGCGATTATAAAGAGTAAATTAAACAAGCACATTCAAAAGAAAAGTTTTATAATGTAGATAATTGGACATTGGGAGGAGTCTGCCCATAGGAATCGAAGGCAGAGGAATTTCATGACAATAAATTAAGATACATCAGAAACGTATCAGAAAGGGGTATTATGAGAAGAAAAATGAAATGGCGGGTACTTGCAAGTGCCTGTGCAGCAGCAATGGCTGTGACGTCTCTGCCGTATATGGCAACGCAGGTCAATGCGGAACCGGCCGCTGTAACGCAGCAGACCGGTGACAATGATCTGAAGCTGTGGTATACGAGTCCGGCAGATATTACCAAGTATTACGAAGGTTGGCAGGAAAAGTCACTTCCGATCGGTAATGGTGCAATCGGTGGAACGGTATTCGGCGGAATCACCAGAGAGCGTATCCAGCTGAATGACAAATCGCTTTGGTCAGGAGGACCAAGCACCAGCAGACCGAATTACAATGGAGGTAACCTGGAGAACAAGGGAAATAACGGAGCGACTATGACATCAATCCACAACTATTTCGCAAATGGCCAGGACAGCTCCGCAATCAGTCTTGCAAACAGCAACCTGGTCGGTGTAAGCGATGATGCAGGAACCAATGGATATGGATATTACCTGAGCTGGGGAAATATGTATATTGATTTCAAAAATGTATCATCTAACAACGATGTGACGAATTATACCCGTGACCTGGATCTGAAAACAGCCATCGCAGGTGTAAACTAGGACAAGGGAAGTACTCATTATTCAAGAGAGAACTTCACAAGTTATCCGGACAATGTTATTGTTACACATATCACAGCAGACGGTTCTGAAAAGATCAGTCTGGATGTAAGTGTAGAACCGGATAATAGCAGAGGAAGTGCTATTAATGGGATTGGCGATAGCAGCTATCAGAGAACATGGGATACAACCGTGTCAGATGGACGGATCTCCATTAACGGACAGCTCACAGACAACCAGATGAAATTTTCATCCCAGACTCAGGTTATTACCGACAATGCCGGTACGGTGACAGATGGGGATGGAAAAGTAAGTGTTTCCGGTGCAAGTGAGGTTACGATCATCACTTCCATGGGAACAGATTATAAGGATGAATATCCGAGCTACAGAACAGGTGAGACTGCAAGCGAACTGACAAACCGTGTAAAATGGTATGTAGATCAGGCAGCAGTTAAGACATACGAAGAACTGAAAGCGAATCATGTAAGTGATTATCAGGAGATCTTCAACCGTGTTGATCTGAATCTTGGACAGACTGTCTCAACAAAGACAACAGATGCACTTCTTTCCGCATACAAAGCAGGAACTGCATCAGAAGCTGAAAGACGTCAGCTGGAAGTTATGCTGTTCCAGTACGGAAGATTTATGACCATTGAGTCTTCCAGAGAGACAAAGACAGATGGAAATGGTTATGTCAGAGAGACACTTCCTTCCAACCTTCAGGGACTGTGGGTCGGAGCGAACAACTCTCCATGGCATTCAGATTACCATATGAATGTAAACTTACAGATGAACTACTGGCCGACATATTCTACCAACATGGCAGAGTGTGCACAGCCATTGGTTGATTATATCGATGCTTTGAGAGAACCGGGGCGTGTGACTGCGGCAATTTATGCAGGAGTTTCCAGTGCCGATGGCGAGGAAAATGGATTCATGGCACATACGCAGAACAACCCGTTCGGATGGACCTGCCCTGGATGGAGTTTCAGTTGGGGATGGTCACCGGCAGCAGTACCGTGGATCTTGCAGAACTGCTGGGCTTATTATGAGTATACCGGAGATACATCTTATTTAAGAGACAATATCTATCCGATGATGAAAGAAGAGGCAAAACTGTATGATCGGATGCTTGTCCGCGACAGCGATGGAAAGCTGGTATCTTCACCGGCATATTCACCGGAGCATGGACCGGTCACAAGTGGTAACACGTATGAGCAGACACTGATCTGGCAGTTATATGAGGATACAATCAAAGCAGCAGAAGTCCTTGGAACAGATGCAGATCTGGTAGCTACATGGAAAGCAAACCAGGCAGATCTGAAAGGACCGATTGAGGTCGGTGACAGCGGACAGATCAAAGAGTGGTATACAGAGACAACCTTTAACCATACTGCAAGTGGAGCTACACTCGGAGAAGGATATAACCACCGTCATATGTCCCACCTTCTCGGACTTTTCCCGGGAGACCTCATTACAGAGGATCATGCAGAGTGGTTTGCAGCAGCAAAGGTATCCATGCAGAACCGTACAGATGAAAGTACCGGATGGGGAATGGCACAGAGAATCAACAGCTGGGCAAGACTGGGTGATGGAAATAAAACTTATCAGATCATCAAGAACCTGTTCAACGGCGGAATCTATGCGAATCTGTTCGATTATCATCAGCCGAAATATTTCCAGATCGATGGTAACTTCGGTTATACATCCGGTGTGGCTGAGATGCTTCTGCAGAGCAATGCAGGATACATCAATCTTCTTCCGGCAGTTCCGGATGACTGGGCAAACGGAAGTGTGAATGGACTGGTTGCACAGGGCAACTTTAAAGTATCCATGGACTGGAAAGACGGAAATGTAACAACTGCTACCATTCTTTCCGAGAACGGCGGAGAAGCAGTAGTACAGACAAAGAATGCATCTCTTGCAACAGTAGTGGACAGCGACGGAAATGTAGTCGATGTGACACCTGTAAAAGAAAACCGTATCTCTTTCGCGACAGAAGCCGGAAAGAGCTATACATTAAAAGATATCCCGGCATCCGCTGAGGTAGCAGCTCCGACAGGACTGACAGCTCTTCGTGCAGACGTTGAGAATGTAAAACTTTCCTGGGATGCTGTAACAGCAGAAGAGGGAAGCAATGTAACATACAATGTATACCGTCAGGTAGAAAATGGTGATGTAATCTGCATCGAGACAGGCCTGACAACAACAACTTATACAGATACAACAGCAGACAAGACGCTTGGAACAATGAAGTATCAGGTATCTGCGGTTGTAGAAGGAAATGAATCTGAAAAGAGTGCAGCAGTGACTGCGGTTGAACCGGTTGGAGCCGGCAAGATTGATAATGCGGACGAAAGAATCGCATATGTAGGTGACTGGGGCAATTGGACACAGGACAAGAATGTAAACTATATGGATACGATCGAGTATCTGCAGAATCCGAATGGCGGCGAGACTGTGACTCTTACATTTAAGGGAACAGGAATCAAGGTGATCGGTTGTACGAATAAGGATAGAGGCAAGATCGAAGTATTGATTGACGGTGAGTCACAGGGCGTTGTTGATACATACAGTGCAAGCACAGTACGTCAGGCAGAATACTTCAGCAAAGAAGACCTTACAGCAGGAATCCATACGATCCAGCTGAAAGTCCTCAATGAGAAGCAGACAGCAAGTTCCAACACAAAGATCGAGCTGGATGCATTTGAAATCCTGGATTCAACACTGGTAGCACCGACAGGTGTGGAAGTAAGTTCCAAATCCGGAATGACTACAGTATCCAAAGCAAACAGTACGTTACAGTTAAAAGCGACTGTAGCACCAGATGATGCAACAGACAAGACAGTTACATGGAGTACCTCCGATGACAGTATCGCAACAGTAGATGCGAACGGACTGGTAACATTCTTAAGCAAGAACGGAACCGTTACGATCACAGCAACTTCCAGTGCAGATGCTACAAAGAGCGGAACGATTGAACTGAAAGTTGCAATAAAAGAGGATGTGGCAGATGTCGAGACAATTGTAGAAGACGGTACCGTACCGCCATCCGGAACAGCGGGAACAAAGAACAGTGCGATCACCTGGAATGGAGAATGGTCTAACTGGGCAGGAGAACAGACAAAGCATCATGGCGGAACAAAGACAGAAACCAGAAATGATTCAAGTGCGGCGGGAAGCTATTTTAAATACACGTTCAAGGGAACAGGTGTAGAGGTTTATTCTCAGAAGCATGCCAACTTTGCAAGCTTTGATATCTACGTTGATAACGTAAAGATCGGTAATTATTCACTGAATGGTTCAAGCAGCGGAGATAATCAGCAACTGATCTTCTCCAGGACGGATCTTACGAATGGTGAGCATACGATCAAGTGTGTAGCAGTTGCACGTGATGGAAAATATCAGGTCAACCTGGATTACCTGAAGATCCTTTCACCGGGTGAAGGTGTAACGGCTGATAAGTCAGCACTCCAGACATCGATTGAGACAGGTGCGGCACTTACTAAGTCAGCATATGAAGAGACAAAATGGAATGCATTTAAAACGGCTTATGATGCAGCAGTTGAGGCAATGAATGCTGCGGATGCAACACAGGATGTTGTGGATGCAAAGAAAGCAGCACTGGATGCGGCAATCACAGCACTTGGCACACCGGCAGTTCCTGTAGTAGAAGACCAGACAGGTTCCGCAGTTCTTGTTGAAAGCACAAAGGTTGTGCTGAGATGGGACAAGGTTTCAGGAGCAGCACAGTATAAAGTCGTTGATACAGAGAAAGGAATCGAGATGACAGTAAGCGGCACAACCGCAACACTGGAAAACCTGACACCGGGAACAACTTACAACTTCAAAGTATATGCCCTGAACAATGCAGGTGAGGCATCAGCGAAAGCGATTGAGATCAGCAATGTAACAACGATTGCTGACGGATCAGCAGCAGGTGAGATTGAGTCCATTACAAAGACATCGGTCAGTGATGATTCTGTAAAACTCACATGGACATTAAAAGAAGGTTCTTCCTTCGCAAGCTATGACATTTATGTAAACGGTGAGCTGAAAGGCAATACAACCAAGACAGAGTTCGCACTCAGCGATCTGAATGACGGTACCTATGTTGTTAAGATCGTTGCAAAGACAGCAGCAGGAAAGTCAGTACTTCCGAAACAGTTCTCATTTACGATTGAGAATAACGGTGGTGGTGAGACAACAAAGAATGTACTCAGCGTAACAAATCCGGCAGGAATTTCTGTAGAAGAAGGAACTGCATTTAAGGATCTTGAATTACCGGAGAAAGTAACTGTCACAGTGACAGGAAATCTGAATGAAGAAGTAGCCGTAACATGGGCGAAAGGTGATTATCAGACAACACCGGGAATTTACACACTGGAAGGAACCCTGACAATGGGTGAGAACATGGAGAACCCGGATGGCGTGAAAGCTTCTATCCAGGTAACAGTTACGAAGAAGCAGTATGAGATCAAGTCTGTTGCAAAACTGGATAAGAAAAAAGTTGCATACGGAACGGCTGTATCAGAACTGAATCTTCCGACAGAGGTAGAAGTAACCTATACAGACGGAACAACCGGAACAGCAAGTGTTACGTGGAATACAGACAGCTATGATGGAAATACGGCAGGTGATTATACTCTGGAAGGAACCCTTTCCTTTGCAGATAATATTACAAATCCGAAGAACCTGACAGCTTCTGTAAAAGTGACAGTTGCGAAGAAGGCAGAAGAGCCGAAGCCGGAACCGAAGAAAGAAATTAAATCCATTGTAAATGCAAAACTGGATGATATTTCTGTAAAAGAAGGAACTCTTGCAACCGCTCTCGGACTTCCGGGACAGGTTGAAGTAGAACTTAAGGATGGAACAACCGCAATGGTTGATGTTGACTGGGATCTGAGTGCTTACAAGTCAGATGTTCCGGGAACTTATACATTGACAGGAGAACTTGTTCTTGGTGATGAGTTTGAAAATCCGGATGGTCTTGAAGTCAGCGTGGATGTGATCGTTACAAAGATCAAAGGTGACGACAGCAATAAGGGCGATGACAACAAGGGCGATGACAAGGGTGATGTTACCAACCCCGACGATAAGGGCGACAACAAGGGCGACAATACCGGCGACAATACCGGCGACAGCGGCACCACCACTCCTGATGACAAGGGTGACGTTGTGACCCCCGACAAGGACAACACCGGTAAGGACAACACTTCTACCGGCTCCAACAAGGGCAACGGTACTACCACCACTACTCCGACCGCTCCTCGCAAAAACGTTGAAGTCTCTGAGCACGGTGAAATTGCTGCCGCTATTGCCAATGGCACCTGGGGCAATGAGTACACCGTCTGCACCAGCTGTGGCTATCACAACTGGACCCGCAAAGGTAACGTTTACGTCTGTGACCATTGTGGTCACGAAGTCCTGACTGTCAAGGGCGCTGATGGCGTCAAGGGTTATGCTGGCACTCTGGCTGGCAATGAACCCCAGTACGCTTCTACCTCTGAAGCTCAGGCTGCTGCCGAAAAGCGTGAAGCTGCTTATGCCGCTTCCCTGGGCATCCACTAATTTGCCATCCTCTGACGGTAATCGATAGTTTTTCTCCTTGGAATGGGGCGAGGTTTTGGCCTCGCCTCATTTCTTTTGTGGTCAGGTGTCCGAGAGGTTTAAGGAACTGGTCTTGAAAACCAGCGACGCTAAAAACGTCCGTGGGTTCGAATCCTACTCTGACCGCCAGATTTTGCCGGGGCTTCCCGGCTTTTTGCTTTTGTGAGTGGTGTGAAGAGGGAATGCCAGGTGAAAATACCAGGACTCCCGTTCTGGAAACGCCAGATGGCTCTGCTGAAATCACGGTACCCATCGACCTGGCTTTGGCTGACTACGAGTCCGGGATGGCTAACGCTTTAGGCATGCTGTGCTCGTATGAAGGAATACTGCTCTCGAATGCGATAGCGCAGATTGCGGCTTGGAAACCAGACATGCACTGAGCTCGAAACTTCCATTATTTTTGCAAAAAGCCTTGACTTTGGCTTTTACATAATGTATAATTAAGACACTGAATTTTGATGAAAGGAAAACCGCACGATGTTTGCTGCTATGATGAACAAACAGAATAAGTTGCAAGAGCTGTGGAGCAATTCGAATCTCTTCGGCTGTTTTGTGTTGTCTGTTTGTGCAAATCATAGTGCAGTGATGGTTGAATAAAATCATCTAAGTATCGGTTGTTTTCTACAATCTGCACGATATGAGCACCTGTCAGACACACAACGCCTGATGGGTGCTTTTTTTGTTGCAGAAAATCAAAATCAGGTCACGCTCATGCCACCGAGATTGAATTCGGTAGGGCTTATTAAAGTGTTCCGTGTTATACAGTTTGTATATACGAGGATTCGCCAAACGGCAAGGCATCAGGTTTTGGTCCTGACATTGGTTGTTCGACTCAATCATCCTCGGCCAATACTCACTTCCCTGCGCATCGGAAGTTGGATTCGCCAAAACCGTGTTCCCATAAGCAAGGCACGGTAGATGCGTAACAAGTGCTCGTAACTCAACTGGTAGAGTAATCGACTTTTAATCGATAAGTTCGGGATTCGATTTCCCGCGAGCGCACCATGCCCGGCAGAGCATCATCTGCCACTTTTGTGGGTGTGTAGCTCAGTTGGCAGAGCAATGGGCCGTTAACCCGTGCGTCGCAGGTTCGAATCCTGCTACACCCGCCACATGCTCCTCTGGTGAAATTGGCAGACACAGTACGCTCAAACCGCACTATTTTGAGGGTTCGAATCCCTCGGGGAGTACCATGTCCGGCAGTACAATAACTGCCATTTTAGGGGTATAGCTCAAGTGGTAGAGCAGCGGTCTCCAAAACCGCTTGTTGCATGTTCGAGTCGTGTTACCCCTGCCACAATAAGAAAAGCCGTCCTCAAAATAAGAGGCGGCTTTTTGTTTTGGAGAGTATACAGACCAAAAAACTAAACCACAAGTTGATTGCGAACTTGCGAAAACATGGTATAATAATATCAGAACGAAACGAAAGGAGATACCCCAAAATGCTGTGCAACACTGTTAATGTCATGTCGTATGAGTATAGTTACGAATATTCTGAGTTCATGTCCTTTGAACGCAGTTTTATTTCTCATACTCCTCGACAGGCAAAAACAGACCATGTACAGATGCGGTGCGTCTTCTAAGCGATAACTGCATGTCATAGCTGCTTGTCGAGATTTCGGCAGGCAGCTTTTTTGTTGCCTGCAATACAGAAAGGCAGCAAGAAAAATGAACGTTCCTACTATTGATATTCAGAAAACTGGTGCCAACATTAAGACACTGCGAAAAGCAGCAGGTATCAAGGTGAAAGATGTGGCAGATACACTCGGCGTATCCACGCAGGCAGTTGCCAAATGGCAAGCTGGAACCGCGCTTCCAACCATTGATAACCTTGTGATATTGGCAGCGATGCTGGATACCAAGATTGATGACATTCTCGTCATCGCGTAACCCCCGCCGCGTGATGCGGCATCATATGGCCTGCTCGACGAATAGGGTAAGTCATCAGTTTCTCAGACTGAAGGTTGTGGGTTCGACTCCCACGCAGGTCACCATATGCTTCTGTAGCTCAGTTGGTAGAGCAGTGGTCTGAAGAACCGCGTGCAGTTGGTTCAATTCCAACCGGAAGCACCATATGTGTCGGTATGCAAGTGGATAAAGCAGGCAGTCTGTAAAACTGTTCCGTTACGGTTCGCTGGTTCGAATCCAGTCCGACACACCAATATGGCCCCTTCGACAAATTGGTCCAAGTCACCACGCTTTCACCGTGGAGTTAGCAGTTCGAGTCTGCTAGGGGTCACTACGTCGCACCTACGTTAAAAGTGTTTTTCTGAATTAACAAAATTGACATAGTACGGTGTACTATGTCTTTTTTGCTTTATTTTTCTGAATTAACAATCTTAACTATTGAAATGTTCTGTGTTATTAGCTATAATAATTATGAAATAATAAACTTTACAAAGTCTAAGGTGAAGCCTATGAGCATGTACCATATTACTGAGCAACACACCTATGTTTCATGTGGAGGCAGTCG
>ENA-OROK01001704-OROK01001704.1-human-gut-metagenome-genome-assembly--contig:-NODE-1704-length-20609-cov-2.971101_pt1 | contig 20609 bp, 18 predicted proteins | sample MGYA00242127_ERZ509046 | MGnify/ENA primary metagenome ERZ509046 (study PRJEB26280, sample SAMEA2338728) | human gut metagenome | biome: human gut; feature: human-associated habitat; material: faeces... | reverse complement strand
CGCCTCGAATCCGCGGCTGCGCCTTCGGTTCTTTTTCCCTTTTTTTTCCGCCTGCGTCTGGCAGGCATTCTGGGATACGCCCCCGGCTTCGACACCTGCGCCTCGTGCGGCAGGCCTGTTGAAGGCGCGGGGCGTTTTTCTGTCGAGGAGGCCCGGGTGCTCTGTGAGGAGTGCGCGTCCCGTTCGCGGGGCGGGGGCATTGTCCTTTCGGCAAAAGCGCTTGACGTCCTGCGGGATGTACAGCAAAAATATCCTCTTTCATGGCCTGCGTCTGGTCTTTCGCCGCAGGACAGGCGCCAGACAGCCCAGGCCATAGATGCCTTTGTGCAGTACCATCTTGGATTCACCTGGGAGCGGGGCCGTTTCCTGCGCGTGTAGGGCGTTCCGCCAAGGAGAGATTTTCATGTTCTTTCAAGACGTAATCATGACGCTCCAGAGCTACTGGGGCAAGCACGGCTGCGTTGTCGAACAGCCCATCGGCGTCGAGTGCGGCGCGGGTACCTTCAACCCGCACACATTTCTGCGCGTGCTCGGACCGGAACCGTGGAGTGTTGCATATGTGGAACCCTGCCGCCGCCCCAAGGACGGACGCTACGGCGAGAACCCCAACCGCCTGCAGAGGTACTTCCAGTTCCAGGTCATTATGAAACCCAACCCTGAAAACTCCCAGGATCTCTACCTCGGCAGCCTTGGCGCCCTCGGCATTGACACCTCAAAACACGACATCCGTTTTGTGGAAGACGACTGGGAATCTCCCACCCTGGGCGCCTGGGGCCTTGGCTGGGAAGTCTGGCTCAACGGCATGGAAGTGAGCCAGTTTACGTATTTTCAGCAGGTGGGCGGCCTGGATCTTTCACCCACTCCCGTGGAAATCACCTACGGCCTCGAACGCATCGCCATGTATCTGCAGGGCGTGGACAGCGTCTACGATCTCAGATGGAACGAACGCGTTACCTACGGCGACATTTACCACCAGAACGAGGTGGAGCAGTCGAAATACAACTTCGACTGCAGCAACGCGGCCATGCTCTTCAAGCATTTTGACGATCACGAAAAGGAATGCCGCTCGCTCATGGAAATGGGACTGCCGTGGCCTGCCTATGACCAGTGCATGAAGTGCTCGCACACGTTCAACCTGCTGGATGCCCGCGGCGCCATTTCCATCACGGAACGCGCCGCCTACATCGGCAGGGTCCGCGCCCTGGCCTCCGGTGTTGCAAGGCTTTACGCCAAACAGCGCGAGGATATGGGCTATCCCATGCTCAAGAAGTAAGGAGAAAAAGGAATGGCTACTTTTGTTCTGGAAATCGGCACTGAAGAGCTTCCCTCCCGCTTCCTGGCAGGGGGGGAGGCCTATCTCTCCCAATCTTTTGACACGGCCCTGAAAGAAAATTTTCTGGAGCACGGCTCCATCCGCGTGTACACCACGCCGCGCCGCGCCGCCGTCATCATTGACAATCTCTCTCCCGTACAGCCCACGCGTGAGGAGGAGGTCTCCGGACCGCCAGCCCGCATCGCCTGGAAGGACGGCGTGCCCAGCAAGGCTCTGGAAGGGTTCGCCCGCACCAACGGCGTGGACGTGAAGGATGTTTATACCATCAAGACCCCGAAGGGGGAGTATGTGGCTGTGAAGAAGACGGTTGGCGGCCGCGGTGCAGGCGACATCCTGGCCGGTGTCTGTCCCGGCATCATTTCCGGCGTGCCTTTCGCGAAGCGTATGCGCTGGGGAACGAGCTCCTTCACCTATGCCCGCCCCATGCACTGGATTCTGGCGCTGCTCGATGACAGCGTTGTGTCCTTTGAGGTCGGGCCTGTGAAGAGCGGCCGCACCACCTGCGGTCACCGCATTCATGGAGCCGGTCCCTTTGAGGTGCCTTCCGCTAGTGACTACATTGACGTCGTAACGAAGAAGGGCGGCCTCGTGCTGGACGGCGCCGAGCGCCGCAGAATTATCATTGAGGGGGCTGACAGGCAGGCGAAGGCCGTAGGCGGCCGCGTGCTCTATACTGAGGGACTGCTCAATGAAGTGTGCGGCCTCGTCGAACATCCTGTTCCCCTTCTCGGCGACTTTGACAAAATCTATCTGGAAGTGCCCCGCGAAGTCTTGGTGACCAGCATGCAGGTGAACCAGAAGAGCTTTGGTCTGGAAGATTCTGCGGGCAACCTCCTGCCGCACTTCGTGACCGTTCTCAACCTTACTCCTCCGGACGTGGAGCTCGTGAAACACGGCTGGGAGAGGGTGCTCCGCGCCCGTCTCGAGGACGCCCGCTTCTTCTGGCATGAGGATCTGAAGAACAGCTTCGATAAATGGCTTGAGGAGCTCGAGCACGTTGTCTTCATCCGCGGCCTTGGCACCATGGGCGACAAGACTCGGCGTCTCGAAAAACTCTGCCGTGCCATCGCCGAGAAGTGTGATCCTGCCGTGGCGGACAACGCGGCCCGCGCCGGGCGTCTCTCCAAGGCCGATCTTGTCACCAACATGGTTGGCGAGTTCGACACGCTGCAGGGCGTCATGGGCGGCATCTACGCCAGGCGCATGGGTGAAAATGACGCAGTCGCCTCGGCCGTGAGCGAGCAGTATCTGCCCGCCGGGCCGGACAGCCCTCTTCCCGTGAGCGCCACCGGCGCCATTCTGTCTATCGCCGACAAGGTGGACACCATGGCCGGCTGCTTCGGACTGGGCCTCATTCCTACAGGCGCCGCCGATCCCAATGCCCTGCGCCGCTGCGCTCTGGGCATCATCCGCATCGTGCGTGAGTTTGGCTTCTCTCTCGATATGCGCGATCTGTTCGCGCTTGCCCAGGAAAGCTATGGCGATATCGAGTGGAAGCTTTCTCCCACGGAAGCCCTGGATAAGCTTATGGACTTCTTCAGCCTGAGGCTGCGCAACTTCTACCAGAACCTCGGCAAGGAGACGACGCTGGTCGACGCCGCCCTCGGCGCCGGCGTGCGCGACGTGAAGACCTGCGACCTGCGCCTGGAGGCGCTCGCCGCATTCCGCACGGAACCTGGCTATACCGAGGCCGTGCAGACGTTCAAACGCGTGGCCAACATCATCCGCAAGCAGTCTGACGGCAGGGAGGAAATCCCCGCTGTCTGGCGTAAATCGCTCCTCCAGGAAGAGCCCGAGAAGAAGCTCGCCAATGTGCTGGACGAGATGCTCCCCGAACTGGATAACCTCTGGAACGGCCAGAACTACGCCGGCATCCTCGCCACACTGAAGAAGCTCCGCCCCTTTGTGGACGCGTTCTTCGACGGCGTTATGGTTAACTGCGACGACGCCGCGCTCAGGAACAACCGTCTTGCGCTGCTCAAGGCCATGGCCGATCGTTTCTCCCGCGTGGCTGATTTTGCGGCCCTTCAGATCTGACGCTTCCGGGGCGTTCCGGCTCCTCCGGAATGCCCCGTTTTTTTACGGAGCCGTGGAATCTGCTGTTTTCCGGCCCCTGTTTCTTGACAGGTCCGACATCTTGGCGTATTAACAGCGTCTCACAAATGGAAAAAGCCTGTCAAAGGTTTCTATAGTTTTTATTGGAGGATCATCGTGGCTAATCATAAGTCCGCCCTTAAGCGTCATCGCCAGAGCCTTGTTCAGGCCGGCCGCAATCGCGCTGTCCGCACCCGCGCCAAGAATGCCGTGAAGGCTGTGCGTCTCGCTATTGCCAACAAAGATCAGGCTGCTGCCAAGGAAGCCCTCGTGAAGGCTACTTCCCTGCTCGCCAAAGCCGCTGGCAAGGGTGCCATTCACTCCCGCCAGGCTTCCCGCAAGATTTCCCGTCTTGCCCATGCCGTGAACGGCGTGAAGGCCGACGCCTAGTTTTTTTAACTTTTCCCTTGACCTTTTCTCAGTTTGAGAATAGGTTGCTTCGTTGTTTGATGCGCTCGTAGCTCAGCTGGATAGAGCAACAGGCTACGAACCTGTGTGTCGGGAGTTCGAATCTCTCCGGGCGCACCACAAAAAATTTTCCATATTTTCGCGTTCCGTGCGCTCGTAGCTCAGCTGGATAGAGCAACAGGCTACGAACCTGTGTGTCGGGAGTTCGAATCTCTCCGGGCGCACCAACAGGAAATCAGAGACTCCGCAGGCTGTCTGCCTCCGGAGTCTTTTTTTTGCCCACAGGCCGGAAACCGCCAGTCATCTCCCGTGGCCTTGTGGACGGTCCGGACATCACGTAAAATCCGGTCATGGCAAAAACACGAGAAATATACGTCTGTTCGGGCTGCGGAGCGCGCTCCTTCCAGTGGCACGGGCAGTGTCCTTCCTGCGGGGAGTGGAACACGCTCAAACCCGTGGCCGTGCGCCAGGGGCCTCCAGGGAGCGCGACCTCCGCAAAATCCTCCGTGTCCCAGCGCAACAGCCCCCAGACGCTTGAAAGCGTCACCTGCGAGGGCAGGGAACCATATCCGAGCGGCATAGCCGCCCTGGATCGTGTCCTCGGCTCCGGACTGGTTCCCGGAGCGGCTATTCTTCTGGGCGGTGAGCCGGGCATAGGAAAATCGACGCTGCTTCTGCAGGTGGCTGGCAGCGTGTCTGCGCGCGGTCAGAAGGTTCTCTACGCTTCAGGCGAGGAGTCCCTGCCCCAGGTCAGGGTCCGTGCCGATCGGCTCGGCCTGCTCAATCCACGGCTCATGGCCATGTCCACATCCTCCATCGAGGAAGTCATCGCCGGCATGGAGGAGGAGAAGCCGGCGCTCCTTATCCTCGACTCGGTCCAGACTATGGCCAGCCTTGAGGCCGAGGGCCTGCCCGGCAACGTGAGTCAGGTCAAGGCCGTGGCCACGCTTTTCATCGAGGCCTGCCGGCGCCTCAGCGTGACAGGGATCATCGTGGGACATGTGACCAAGGATGGCACGCTGGCCGGCCCGCGCATGCTGGAGCACATGGTTGATACCGTCGTGTCCCTCGAGGGGGACAGGCGTCAGGTTTTCCGGCTCATGCGCGTGTTCAAGAACCGCTTCGGTCCCAATGAGGAACTTCTCGTTTTCCGCATGGGCCGCCATGGCCTCGAAGTTGTGGATGATCCCTCGACGTTCTTCCTCGAGGACAGGGATCCGGAGCTCTCCGGGACTGCTGTGGTCATGGCCGTGGACGGGCAGAGGCCGCTTGCTGTCGAAGTGCAGGCCCTCGTCTCGCGTTCCTTCCTTGCTATACCGCGGCGTGTGGCGCTGGGCTTTGACGTCAACCGTCTGAATCTGCTCCTCGCGGTGCTTGAGAAGCGGCTTCATCTCAATTTTTCGCAGGTGGATATCTACGCCAAGGTCGGAGGAGGCATGCGTCTGCAGGAACCCGGCATGGATCTGGCTCTCGTGGCCGCCGTGCTTTCCTCTTATTACGATGTGCCCCTGCCCGAGAAATGTGTGTTTTTCGGTGAACTCGATCTGAACGGGCAGGCCCGGCCAGTCGCCTCCCAGGAACTTCGTCTCGCTCAGGCCAGGAGGCTTGGTTTTTCCCCCATTGTGCATTCGGGAAAGGGCGGAGTGAAGGGAATATCGGAAATGGCGGCACGGCTTTTTCACAGAAACTGAGGACAGACATGAGCAGCGAAATCGAACGCAAATATCTCTGGGTGACCCGCGATGCTCTCAGGGGCAGGGTAGAGGCGCTGGGCGGAATCCCGCAGGGCGGATCCCATTTTGAATCCAACAGACTCTATGACGATACAAAAAGAAGCCTTAGCCGTTCCGACAGGCTGCTGAGGCTGAGAACCCGGGAATGGGCTGAGAAGAGTGACTGCCGGCTTACTTTCAAATCTCCCCTGCCTCCTGTCATGGTTGGGGGAAGGCCGGTCAAATGCCGTGACGAAGTGGAAATCGGCGTCGATGACCCGGCCGGCATGGCGCGCATCCTCGGCCTGCTCGGCTATCATGTGATCGGCGGCTATGAGAAAATCCGTGAAAGCTACCTGATCGGCGGTGCGCATATCGACATGGACGAACTTCCCTTTGGCAGCGTGGTGGAAATCGAAGCCGGGCCGGAGCGCATCGCGGAGCTCGAAAAGGCGCTGGGCCTTGACAAATGCCCGACCAGTGCAAAGAGTTATTACGAATTATTTTTGGAATGGCTCGCAGAAAGGGGACGTAAAGCGGAAAGCCTGTGTGTCTTCGATGAGGAGACGCGCGGGACGCTCCGCCAGTCCCTTGGCCTTAACTCCTAGCTGAGGAACGCAGTTACCATGTCGGATTTACACAATCCTGACGTCTGTGGCGGTGAGGAAGTCAGTGTTATCGATGAACCGCAGGTGAAAGAACCGCCGCGCTACGCGGTATACCTGCATAATGATGACTACACGACCATGGACTTTGTGGTGCGCATACTGCGCGAAGTGTTCTACAAGAGCGAGGAGGAGGCAACCACCCTCATGCTGCGGGTACACAACGAGGGTGTAGCGAAGTGCGGTTCCTACGTGCGCGAAGTGGCTGAAACCAAGGTGTGGCAGGTCCGCACCAGAGCCCGTGAGGCGGGATTCCCGCTGCGGTGCACAATGGAACAAGAATAGTCCGGCTGGTTCCCCGGACGGGAGGAACATTCTTTATGGTGTTCAGCAATACAGTCCAGAAGGTCTTTCGAGACGCAATAAAGGAATGCCAGAAGCGGCGGCATAACCTGCTGACCGTGGAGCACATCCTTTACGCCTTCACCATGTCCATGCATGGTCGCGTCCTTCTCGAGGGCTGCGGAGCCTCTTCCGCCGTTCTGCGCGAGCTGATCGAGGGATTCTTCCGGTCAAAACTCGAGACGGTTCCCGAAGGTGTGAGCGGAGAAATATCCCAGACCGTTGCCCTGACTCAGGTCATAGAAAGGGCCGTGCGCAGCATGGCCGCCGCCGGCCGCAAGAAGGTTGACCTTGGAGCCCTTCTCGTGTCTATCATGCAGGACGACGAGAGCTACGCCGTGTACTTTATGAAGCGGCAGGGCGTGAACCTGCTGGATGTGGAGACCTTTGTGGCCCACGCCTACAGGGAAGACGATGGTGACTCCGAAGAAGGAGAAAAGGCCGAAGTCAGGGCCGGAGAAGGTCAGGAAGGCGGAGAAAAGGGCGCCAAGGAAAGCGCGCTCGAGAAGTTTTGTGTGGATCTCACGGAAAAGGCACGTCAGGGACGTCTTGACCCCCTTGTGGGCCGTACCCGTGAGCTCGACCGCACCATTGAGGTGCTCTGCCGCAGGCGCAAGAACAATCCGCTCTTCGTGGGCGATCCCGGAGTGGGCAAGACTGCCATGGCCGAGGGCCTGGCGCAGCGCATCGTGGACGGACGCATTCCGGACCGCTTTGCCCACACCTCCATCTATGCCCTCGATCTGGCTTTGGTGCTGGCGGGCAGCCGCTACCGCGGGGATTTTGAGGCCCGTCTCAAGCAGGTGGTGAAGGAGCTCAAGAGCAAGGAAGACGCCATCCTGTTCATTGACGAGATCCACACCATCGTGGGCGCAGGCTCCACGAGCGGCGGATCCATGGACGCCTCGAACCTGCTGAAGCCCCTTCTGGCCAGCGGCGAGCTGCGTTGCATGGGCTCCACCACCTACGACGAATTCCGCAATCATTTTGAGAAAGATCGCGCCCTGGCCCGCCGTTTCCAGCGCATTGACATTCACGAACCCAGCAGGGACGAGTGCTTCGACATCCTGAAAGGGCTGTCTGGCCGCTACGCCTCCTACCATGAGGTGCGTTACACGGATGCCGTGCTGAGAGCCATGGTGGATCTCTCCTCGCGTCATATCCGCGACCGTCTCCTGCCGGACAAGGCTATCGATGTCATGGACGAGACCGGTGCCGCTGTGCACCTCAAGTCCTGCGGCCTGGCCTGCGACAAGCCCGGCTTCAAACCCCAGGAACCCGCGCCCGCCGAGGCGGCTCCCGCTTCCGGTACGGACGGGAATACCGTTCCGAAGGGACTCCACTATGTGGATATCCTGGGCCTCGACAGGAAGGACGCCGCGAAGAGTGCGCCTCAGAACGCCTCTTCCGCTGACGCTGCCTCCGCGAAGGCTGCTGACGGTGCGCAGGAAGAAAAGACGGCCGCCAAGGAAAACCCGGCCAGGCGGCCTCTGGTCACCCTTCAGGACGTTGACCGCGTGGTGGCACGCATGGCTGGTATCCCGCTGCGCAACGTGACAGGTTCCGAGCTTTCCCGCCTGTCCCATCTGGAGCGCGACCTCAAGGAGCGCGTCTTCGGTCAGGACGAAGCCATCGAACAGCTGGTACGCGCCATTCTGCGCTCGCGTGCAGGGCTCGGTTCCGCCAACAGACCGGCCGGCTCCTTCCTCTTCTACGGGCCCACGGGTGTGGGCAAGACGGAAGTGGCCAAGAGCCTGGCAGCGGTCATGGGTATCGGCTTCCTGCGCTACGATATGAGCGAATACATGGAGAAGCACTCCGTGTCCCGCCTCATCGGCGCGCCGCCAGGATACGTGGGATTTGATCAGGGCGGTCTCCTTACCGAGGCCGTGCGCAAGCAGCCGTATTCCGTGGTTCTGCTGGACGAGATCGAGAAGGCCCATCCGGACATCTACAACGTCCTTCTGCAGGTTATGGACGATGCTACGCTGACAGACAACACCGGCCGCAAGACCGACTTCTCCAACGTCATCCTCATCATGACCTCCAATGCCGGCGCCTTCGAAATGAGCCGTCCCTCCGTGGGCTTTGGCTCGCAGTCGGGCAGCCCGGACGAGGCTTCGCACAGGGCTCTGAAGGCTGTGGAGAACCTCTTCACGCCTGAGTTCAGGAACAGGCTTGACGGCATGATTCCGTTCCACAGCCTGACCGAAGATATGATGCTCAGCATCGTTGACAAGTTCATGACCGATATCCGCGATTCCCTGGCTGCCAAGCACGTAAGCCTCTCCCTGAGCCGCAAGGCGAGGGAATGGCTGGCGGACAAGGGCTTTGATCCTCATATGGGCGCACGTCCCCTGCGCAGGCTCCTGCGCAATGAAGTGGAAGACAAGCTGGCCCATGAACTGCTCTTTGGCTTCCTCCGTAAGGGCGGCAAGGCCCATCTGACCCTGAAGGAGGATGAGCTTGTCCTTGCGGAACAGTAGTCCGGAAGACAAACCTCAGTTCCTGAGAGACGCGGGAATGAGCCTGATGCGTGTCCGCCGGTATATGGAGATGCTGCAGTCAGGTTTCCCCGCGTGCTCTCAGGAATGTGATGACGTTCCCCTCTGCAAGGGCGGCGATCTTTCCATTCCTATGCTGCTCGCAGCGTACGGGAAGGGCATTTTCCCATGGTTCAACGAGGGAGATCCCGTGCTCTGGTGGTCCCCCGCCCCGCGCTGCGTTCTCCTGCCGGAGCTCTATCATCTTCCCAAACGGGCAGCGCGTTATCTTAAGAAAACGCCGTTCACCTTCACCATGGATCTCTGCTTCAGGCGGGTTATTGAAAACTGCGCCCGGACGCGGAGCATGACCTGGATTACAGACGACGTGCTCAGCGCCTACTGCGATCTCCACGACGCTGGTTTTGCCCACTCCATCGAAGCGTGGCTCAACGGGAAGCTCGCGGGCGGCCTTTACGGCGTGGCTCTCGGCCGGGCTTTTTTTGGGGAGTCCATGTTCCATCTGGTTCCTGAGGCTTCACGCGGTTCCCTGAACGCGCTCGTGGGGCTTCTGAGGCTGAGAGGCGTCACCATTCTCGACTGCCAGCAGCGCACGCAGCACATTATGGATCAGGGCGGCGTCATGCTCCAGCGGGAGGAATTTGAATCCCGCCTTGACGATGCCCTGGAACCGCGTCCGGATTCCGATGACGCCCTGACTATGGAATACATGTTCCTGGGGGGCAGGGACGGCGTAGCGGATCCCCTGGATGATGCCTGGCCCTATCTGCCCTGGCGGACGCACTATCATTATACGGCAGGACACTGGGAACCCGACGGCACAAGATAGAACGTTACAGGGCTTTCTTCCGAAGGGACATCCGTCTATAAGGGAACACGAGCCCGTCCGGCCTGCTGACGGGATAAGGGATGCTCAGGGGAGAAGCCATGTTTGAACAAAACGAAACCATAGAAGACCGCCGGCGTTTCATGAATGATCTTCAGCTTGCGGGGGAAGCGGCCAGCAGGTCCTTCGAGCTGGTGAGCCCGTACAAACCCACCGGAGATCAGCCCGAGGCCATACGCAGTATTGTCGCGAACCTGAAGGCGGGAATCCGTGATCAGGTGCTCCTCGGTGTCACCGGTTCCGGCAAGACGTTCACGATGGCCAATGTCATCGCCCAGTACAACAGGCCCACGCTCGTGCTGGCTCCGAACAAGACCCTGGCTGCCCAGCTGTATTCAGAATTCAGGGCCTTCTTCCCCAACAACGCGGTTGAGTACTTCGTCAGCTATTACGACTTCTACCAGCCCGAAGCCTACGTGCCCGCTTCCGACACGTACATCGCCAAGGACTCGGCCATCAACGACAATATCGACAAGCTGCGCCATGCCGCCACGCACGCTCTCCTGACGCGCAGGGACGTGATTATCGTTTCCTCCGTCTCCTGCATCTACGGTCTCGGTTCGCCAGAGTACTACGCGAAACTGGTCATTCCCGTGGAAGAAGGGCAGCATTTCCCCATGGAAGCGCTCATGAAGCGCCTTGTGGAAGTGCATTACGAGCGTAACGACGTTGACTTTCACCGCGGAACGTTCCGCGTCCGCGGCGACGCCCTTGAGATCATTCCTCCCTACCGTCACGAACAGGCTCTCAGAATCGAGTATTTCGGCGAGGATATTGACTCCATGACAGAGGTGGATCCTCTGACTGGCGACACGCTCGGGCATATTGCCAAGACGGTCATCTTCCCTGCGAGCCATTACGTATCAGCCAGGGATAACCTGCTGCGCACCTGCCAGGATATCCGTGAGGAACTTGGCGGACGCCTCCGGGAATTCAAGAGCCAGGGCAAGCTCCTGGAGGCTGAACGTCTCGAGCAGCGTACACAGCTCGACCTCGAGATGATCGAGGAGCTCGGCTACTGCACTGGCATTGAGAACTACACCCGCCATCTGGATGGCAGAAAGCCGGGCGAGCCGCCGTCCTGCCTCCTCAACTATTTTCCGCCTGATTTTCTGCTCTTTATCGATGAATCTCACATCACGGTGCCCCAGATAGGGGGGATGTACAAGGGCGACCATTCCCGCAAACAGACGCTCGTGGACTACGGCTTCCGCCTCCCTTCGGCTCTGGACAACAGACCCCTGCATTTTGACGAGTTCCGGAATCTGGTGAATCAGACCGTCTACGTGTCTGCCACGCCGGGGCGCTTTGAGCTCGACGCCGCCCAGGGGCTTGTGTCCGAGCAGATCATCAGGCCCACGGGGCTGGTTGATCCGGAGGTTTCCGTGCGTCCGGTCAAGGGCCAGATAGACGACCTCCTCGGAGAATGCAAAAAGCGTATCGAGCATGGCGAGCGGGTGCTTGTCACGACCCTGACGAAGCGTATGGCCGAGGACCTGACGGACTACTGCTGCAACATGGGCGTGAAGGCCCGCTATCTGCATTCGGATATCGACACCCTGGAACGCCTGCAGATCATCCGTGCTCTGCGTCTCGGAGAATTCGATGTGCTCGTGGGCATCAACCTCCTGCGCGAGGGGCTTGATATTCCCGAGGTGTCCCTTGTCTGTATCCTTGACGCGGACAAGGAAGGTTTTCTGCGGTCGACAGGCTCGCTTATCCAGACCTTCGGCCGCGCTGCGCGCAACACGCACGGCCAGGTCATCCTCTACGCGGACACGGTGACCGATTCCATGAAGAAGGCCATGGACGAGACCAACCGCCGCCGCGCAAAGCAGATCGCGTACAATGAGGAACACCACATAACGCCGCGCAGTACGAAAAAGTCCATGGATTCGCCTCTGGACGCTATTTACGAGGAATCAAAGGCCAGTGCCCAGAAACAGGGCCGGGGCCGCGGCAGGAAACGAGGGAAGGCGGAGGAGGCTCCGGCGACGGCCGAAGAGGCAGCCGAGCTGGTGGCAAAACTTGAAAAGGAAATGCGCCGCAAGGCCAGGGACCTGGAATTCGAGGAAGCCGCGCAGCTGCGCGACCGCATCCGCAGCCTGCGCGAACGTATGGTTTCCCTTCCGGAATAGGAGAACGTCATGGCACAATCGAGTGGGATGCTCCCGGGTATGAAAAAAAGCGGGACTGAGAGTCTTGAGGAAATACACAGCCGGATGGACGCGCTCGTCCGCGTGCTGGAGCATCACAACTGGCTCTATCACACCATGAGCGCTCCGGAAATTTCGGATGAGGAGTATGATCAGCTCTTTGCAGAGCTCGTGAAGCTCGAGAAGGAATATCCCGCCTTCAAATCGCCGCATTCCCCCACGCTGCGCGTGGGTGGATCCCTGCTGCCCGGCCTTGAGCGCCGCCGTCACGAGGAGCGTATGTACGGCCTCGAGGACGTCTTCAGCACGGAAGAGTGGCATGGCTTTGTAGACCGCATGGTGAGGGCTCTCCCTGACGTCCCCATGGAATTCTGGTGTGATCCCAAGCTGGACGGCCTGGCCCTTGAACTTGTCTATGATGACGGCGTCTTCACCTGCGCCATCACCCGTGGTGACGGCGAGGAGGGCGAAGTTGTCACCGAAGCCGCGCGCACCATTCACAGTATTCCTCTGAAGCTTCATGGCAATGGTCCTTTTCCGAGGCACATCTGCGTGCGCGGTGAGGTCGTCATTTTCAAGAAGGAATTCGAAGAAATGAACACGCGGCGCAGAAGGCAGGGGGAGACAGTGTATTCCAATCCCCGCAATGCCGCTTCGGGCTGCCTGCGCCAGCTTGACGTCTCCCAGGTGCGCAGTGTGCCGCTCACTTTCCTGTCATACAGCATGGGCGCTGCCGACTGGGGGAATGCCTCCCCCGCGCGCACGCATGCTGATCTCATGCGTCTTTTTGAGAGCTGGGGCTTTTCCACGCCGCCAGGCGGCGCAGTCTGCCGCGGTCTCCCGGAAGTGGAGGCCTATGTGGAAAGTGTGCACGAGAAAAGGCCGCAGTACCTCATGCAGATTGACGGCGCTGTGGCCAAGGTCAACGACCTTGAGGCGCAGAAGGAGCTTGGCTTTACGGCCAGGGCACCTCGTTTCGCCGTGGCGTTCAAGTTTCAGGCTGAGCAGGCGGAGACAGTTTTGAGAGATATCGAGGTCCAGGTCGGACGCACCGGCGTGCTCACGCCCGTAGCAAAACTCGATCCTGTGGCTGTGGGCGGCGTTATCGTCTCTTCCGCCACCCTGCATAATGAGGATGAGGTGCGGGCCAAGGATCTGCATATTGGAGATACCGTGATTGTGCAGCGGGCCGGCGATGTTATCCCCGAAGTGGTGCGCGCTGTGCCGGAAAAGCGGCCGGAGGGCGCCCGTCCGTGGGTTTTTCCCCGCACCTGCCCTGTCTGCGGCAGCCCCGTCCACAGATACGTAAAACTTGACTCCAGGGGTAACGAAGTAGAAGGGCAGGCCTGGATCTGCGACAATATTTCCTGCCCGGCAGTGCGAAAGCGCGCCATGGTGCATTTCGCCTCTCAGAGCGGGCTTGATATCAAGGGAATCGGCAAGGAATGGATAGAGCGGCTTGTGGATGACGGCCGGCTTAATTCTCCGGCTGACTTCTTCACGCTGACTGAGGGGGATCTCCTCGGGTACGAGAAGATGGGCAGGGTGCTTGCCAGGAAGTTCATCGATGCCCTGAATAAAGCCAAGGAGGCGCCGCTCTACAGGCTCATCAGTTCTCTGGGGATTCCCCACGTGGGTCTGCAGACAGCCCGCATTCTGGCCGGGCATTTCAGCGATCTCGGCGCCCTGGCGAATGCTTCCCTGAGGGAAATTGCCGATGCCCTTTATGTGTCGAAGTCTGCGGGCAATCTGCCTGCGGCCGTACGCGCGTATTTCCGCGATCCCGCCAACAGAAACAGAGTAGAAAGTCTCCTTTCCCTTGGCCTTTCGACCGCACAGCGTATCCGGGATTTGAATATTCCCGGACTTGACGGCAGAAAGGCCGAGCTTCTGGCCTCCCGTTTTGGGAGTCTGGACGCTCTGGCGGACGCTTCCTATGACGAAATCGCTGACGTTCTGTCTCCCGTCAGAAAAGGCAAAGCCGTCGTGGCAGAATCCGTGCACGACTTCTTTATGACGCCGGCCAACCAGGAGATGATCGCGCGTTTCCGTGCAGAAGGTCTGTGGCCGCACAGCGGGGAGAAATCCGCCGGCGGGGAAAAAACGGATCATGCGGAGACGTCGGCACTGGCCGGCAAGCGTTTCCTCTTTACTGGCACGCTGAGCGTTCCGCGTTCGCAGGCTCAGCATATGGCAGAGGAGAAGGGAGCCATTATCGTCGGGTCAGTTTCGAAGAAACTGGACTTTCTCGTCTGTGGCGAAAACCCGGGGAGCAAGCTCGACAAGGCGAGGGAACTTGGCGTGCGCGTGCTTGACGAAAAGGAATTCAGGGAACTTCTTGGCTGAGAAGGCGGGAACCTTCTTGCGCGGAGGCTTTCCTGTTTTTATATTTGAGGCGCGGGCCGGCATGAGAGCCGTCCATTCCGCTTTTGGGAGGATATTTTATGAGTTTGCCAGTTATTGTTGTGGGTGCGGGCGGCCGCATGGGTAAGGCCATCTGCGGTATTGTTGAGGAAGATCCCGAACTCACTCTCGTTGGCATGGTCGAGCGCCCTGAATTTCAGCCGGCCGGAGCCCCCGCGGGCTGCACCGTCTCCGATGATCTGGACGCCGTCCTGCAGATGGTTTCCGGAAAGGCTGCGGTCATCGATTTCACAGCCCCGGCCGTGAGCGTGAATTCGGCGAAGATCTGCGCCAGGAGAGGAGCGTTCCTCGTCATCGGCACGACGGGCCTGAGCGATGAGCAGAAAGCCGAGATAGCCGGGTACGCCAAAAAGACCCCGGTGTTCTGGTCTCCGAACATGAGCATCGGCGTTGCGGTTCTGCAGAAGATTCTGCCCCTGCTTACGGAGAGCCTCGGTCCCGACTACGATGTGGATATTCTGGAAATTCACCATAACCGCAAGAAGGACGCCCCCAGCGGCACGGCTCTGCATCTCGGCGAGGCCGTGGCCAAAGCCAAGGGCTGGGATCTCGCGGACGTGCGCTGTTCCGGCCGTGACGGAATTATAGGCCCGAGGCCGAAAAAGCAGATCGGCATTCAGGCGCTGCGCGGCGGTGACGTCGTGGGCGTGCATACAGTTTACTTTATGGGACCCGGCGAGGAAATTGAGGTCACGCACAGGGCTCAGTCCCGCGATAATTTCGCGCGGGGAGCCGTGCGCGCGGCGAAGTGGCTGTCCAAACAGGAGCCCGGCAGACTTTACAGCATGAGCGACATTTTCTAGAAAAAATCTTGATTTTTTCATTAAACCGGCTAACAATTTCGACAGCGCGGATTCAGGCGCTGAAAAATTGTTAGACCGGTTTTTTGTTTTTTGGGACCGATGCAGGGGGAAGACGATGCCGCAGGTGGCCGCCCGAATCAGTGATGAACAGGAACGCTGGCTGAAGGATTATTTCAGAACCAAGAGCGCAGGAGCCGAATTCATTCTGCCCTGGGCCGTGGACACGTTCTTCCGGGCCATCACCAATACCAAGGCTGTCTTTGAACCCGCTGAGCTGAAGACCATTGTCGAGGCCTACAAGGATGTGAAGGTCACGCCGGATTCCACGAGCAAGTCCTATCTCATGCTTCGCGTTATGGGGGCATGTGACAAGAACCATGCCAATGAGCGTTTTGGCGCAAGCCGCAGCAGTCTGGAAGCCAAACTGCGCCACCTCGACGAAACCCAGGCAACGGCACTCATGGTCTGGGCCAGTGCGTACTGGGTATCCCGTAACTGCACGGCGACCTCACTCGACGAGTACATCCGCAAATACTGATGATACCCCGGCTTCACGGCAGAAAAACGTCCTTCTGTTTCCCCTATGGGCAGAAGGCTTTTTTTGTTTTTGCCGGCGTTCAGAAAAGTGATTTTTATCAGCTGTCAGGACGGCATGGTTTCTGACTGGCCGCGGTAACAGCCGCTTCACCGGCCCCTGGCCCGGGTATGTGTCAGCGGGCCTTTCCTTTTGCCGGAGCGCAGCGCACGCAGCCTTTTCTTATGCTCAGGGTCAGCCCGCCAGGCATCTGGAAGACGCGGGGGCGCCCCCTCCCGAGCCAGGCTTCATCGAGTTTCCATAGTGCCTCGGCCCGGGCCTGTCCGCCGCTTCCGCGCGCGATGCGTCTCACCGCTTTCATATATAGTCTGAGGCGGAGCGCGGCCGGCAGACTCTGCAGAAGTTTTTCCGGCAGGATAATGGCCGTGCCGTCTTCAAAATGTTCCTCAATCCAGGGAGTCGTGTTCTACAATAAAATACTCCATAAAAATGAACTTCCGGGCTTTTTCCAGCTCTTCCTCAAAGAAACCCGCGTCTGCCCGGGCGAGCCTCGCAAGCCGGATCAGGGATGCGTCAAGGGCCGGGTTTTCGCGGCGCAGAACCGGCAGAATTTCGTGACGGATCCGGTTGCGCGTGTAGCGCGTGTCCGTGTTGCTTTCGTCTTCACAGTGCGGCAGGCCGAGCAGGCTGAGCAGCCTGCGGAGCCGCAGGGGATCTGTGTGGAGAAGCGGACGCAGAAGATGCCGCTCGTCATCCCTTGGGAGCATGCCGCCAAGCGCCGGCCAGCCGGTGCCGCGCAGGAGGCGCATGAGTATATCCTCGGCCAGATCACCGGCGTGGTGCGCGGTGAGAATGAAGTCAGCGCCCACTCTCCGCCGTTCTTCCTCGAGAGCCAGGTAGCGGAGCCTGCGCCCGGCTTCTTCGGTTCCCTGCCTTTCTCTGGCCGCGGCACAGGCCACATTCAGGGAAATGGTACGGCAGGGAATGTCGAGCCACCCGCAGAGCCGTTCAACGAAACGGGCCTCGTCCGCCGCGGATGGCCTCAGATTGTGATTGCAGGTGAGGGCGGAAAGCGTGAAAGCGGGCTTTCCGCGAAAGCGCTGATAATTGCGGACCAGAGCAGAAAGCAGGGCGAGGGCCGTGGAGTCAGCTCCCCCTGAAACGGCACAGAGCAGGTGCTCGCCTCCGGACAGGCCGAGTTCTTCAAGGTCTTTTCCGAAGGACAGAACAAAGCGGGCTGCCCGCGGGGGCAGCCTGTCGAGGGACGGAATTTTGTCCGCAAAGGGGGTGGGCATGGCCGTTACACGCTGATGCCGAGTCCCGAGAGAAAATCATTCACCCGGTGGATCATGGCGATCATCAGCCTGTCATCCGCATAGGTGATGCAGTCGCAGCGGATTTTGTTCCTGGCGCGTACCAGGAATTCCAGATTCAGGCTGCTGCGCATGACTTCCAGGGCCATGACATGCGGGCCGCATGTTGTGGCGTGCTCTTTCTGCAGGGGAGTGAGAAGGTCATCAGGCACGGGTATCCAGTAGAGATGGTCTATGCTTGCCTGAAGTTTCTTTTCCCTGAGGGCCTTTTCAATGGTCTCAATGTCCTTTTCGGAGAGTTCGGTGACCGTGTACTGTCTCATGCTACCCCTCCTGACCGGCGAAACCGCCGAAGCCCGGAGCAGAAACGCGGGCGTCTTCCTCTCCGTTTCTCTTCTTTTCGGCCTCGGCCCTGGCGTTTTCCCTGTCCTCGAAGGCGTTGAAGCGGCTGGCGCAGTGTCTGTCGAGATTGAAGATATTCTGAATGGCGATGATGCGGCGGCTGTGCTCAGCCTTGTCTCCTTCCTTGAGGTAGGTGAGAGGCTCGTGCAGGAATTTCTTCTGCAGGGCCTGGGCCATGGCCATGAGGGCATCCCTGGTGGTCTGATCCGTAGCACCGAGACGGCGCATGGTGCGGGCGACTTCTTCCTCGCAGGCCAGATCGCCGCGGTGGATGAGTTCCTTGATGGTAGGCTGCACGTCCAGCCTGCTGACCCATTCTGTGAACTCGTGAACCTCGTCGTCGACGATTTTGTCGGCTTTTTCGGCCTCGGCGCGGCGGCCGGCCATGTTTTCCTGGACGACTTCCTTGAGATCATCGATGTCGTAAAGATAGACATTGTCCAGACCGTTGACGTCGGGATCCACGTCACGCGGGACGGCAATGTCGATGAAGAACATGGGTCTGTTGGCGCGGTTCTTCAGGACGGTCCGGATGTCCCTCGCGTGAATGATGGGATCCTGCGAACCTGTGGAAGTGATGACGATATCCACGTCCAGCAGATGGCGTGCGAAGTCTTCAAAGGGAACAGCCTGTCCGTGATAGAAGCTGGCGAGTTCTTCCGCATGGGCGAAAGTGCGGTTGGCCACGATGATTTCATCGACGCCGTTCTGCATGAGATGCGTGGCTGCGAGTTCAGCCATTTCGCCGGCGCCGATGAGCATGGCCTTGTGTCCCTGCATGGTGCCGAAGATACGTTTGGCGAGTTCAACAGCAGCAAAACTGATGGACACGGCTGACGAGGCCACGGCTGTTTCCGTGCGCACGCGCTTGGCCACGGAAAAGGCTTTGTGAAGCAGATGATTCAGGATGACGCCAGTGGCGTGACAGGCTGAGGCCTTGCGGTAGGCAGCCTTGAGCTGGCCGAGAATCTGTGGTTCACCCAGAATCATGGAATCGAGACTGGAGGCCACGCGGAAAAGATGTCTGACGGCTTCTTCGTTCTTGTACGTATAAACGTAGCGTTCAAGGTCTTCGACCTTGGCGTTGCGGACGCCGGCCCAGCTGTTCAGCATCTGACCAGCCAGATCGCCTTTGCCCATGGCGAGGAGTTCCACGCGGTTGCATGTGGAAAGGATGAGAGATTCATGGATGGCACCACCGAGGGGCAGGGCCCACGTGCCGGGATCGGTATACTTGACAAGAGCGAAACGCTCACGGACGTCCACGGCAGCGGTGCGGTGGTTCAGACCAACTAAGACAATATCACAATCCATGGGGCTAATTCCTGATGAAAGCGTGGTGGCTGTTCATGAAGAGGTTGACGACGATGAAAGAGAGCGCACTCAGCGTGAAAATGAGGATCATCATTTTCGCGGGTTTGCGTCCGCGCCACCCGCGGGCGAGGCGGTTGTGGAAGAGAATGGCATAGAGCGCCCAAGTAAAGAGGGTGACTATCTGCTTGGGATCGCCTGTGACCGTTCCCCCGAAGACAGGGGCAGCGTAGAAGAAGCCGCACACAAGGCCGATAGTGTAGAGTGGAAAGCCGGCCAGCGTGGACAGGGCGTTGATTTTGTCCAGAATGGAAAGGGCGGGCATGTCCTGGATGAAGTGGGGCAGGGGAAGCTTCGCCTTGATGCGGTAATCCAGATAAAGGAAGATAACACCCGCCGCGAAGGCCAGGGTTATGAGCGCAAGACTCAGGAAAAAGGGCCCTACGTGCAGGGCGTAAAATGACGTCTTGAAGGTATCGGGGACTCTGACGATGAGGGCCAGCGTCGGAGCGGAGAAGCCATAGAGCAGGAGTGAGAAGATGGAAGCAAAAATAACGGGGGTTTCCTGCTTCATAAAGATCCAGAGTCCGATGCCGCAGAGCACGAGGAACCAGGCCAGCATCTGAAGATAGGCGCCTACGGACAGGCCTCCTTCAGTCTGGGCATGGAAGCCCGTGGAGAGAATGATGGTCTGGAAGACGATGCCGGCTACAGCTGAAACGGCAGCCAGACGCCTCACGCGGACGCTCCGGCAAATCATGCCTATCATACCCAGTACTCCGGCGATGGAGTAGAGCAGGAGAGTCAGAAGCGTGGAGATTTCAGGAGAGAGGATGGAGTGCATGCAGTAATTCCTCTGTGTGTGTGCGCAGCTCCTGCGGAAGGCGGGCATTGAGCAGGCTGGCGGCCTGTTCCCAGTGTTCGTCTGCGAGGGCATCCTCGAGACAGCGATCCGAGAGGCTGCGGAAAATGTCGCGGTTCTGGTCCGACGGCCAGCCGAGGGACAGAACAAGAGGCCGCAGAGCGGCCATGAGGTCGGTGATGCGTTCCTTGCGGGCGAGCCAGGCCTCGAGTTCTTTTTTCCAGCGCCGCGCCAGGGCCGGACTCGCTCCGCCCGTGGATAGGGCGCAGCAGAGGGAGCCCCTGCGGGCAGCGGCCGGAACATGCAGACTGCCGAGGGGCGGGTTGTCCGTGCAGTTGCAGAAGATGCGCCTTTCGCGGCAGAGGCCGGCGACGCGGGCGTTCAGCGCGTGATCGCCCGCGCAGGTATACACAAGTTGAACATCCTCAAGCATATTGTCAACAAAAGGTCCTGGGAAAAACCGCACGCTGATACCAGCCTCTCCGGCGCTCTTTATGAGTTCGCCGCCTTCCCCGTCCGGCCCGCGCGGATCAATGATGGTAACGGAGGCCGGGGCTGCGGGAATGAGCATGGCCAGTTTGCGCCGGCCGACCGATCCGAAGCCGATAATGAGGACGCTGAAGCCTTCGAGAGAAAGGAAGAGAGGATAAAGCTGACCGGGCATGCATAACTCCGCAGGAAAGGGCTCCCCCTGGAGGGATGTGTAAGGGTTGCCTTTTACTGCAAAAGCAGAAGCATGGCAACGAAGGGTGTCACGTTTCACCGCTGCCGAAAAGAATAAACGATCTTGAAGTCAGTCCACGGCACGTGTAAAAAGAAAGGCTACTGCTTTTTGCGAGGAGTCTTTCGTGAGCACGCC
>ENA-OROK01001698-OROK01001698.1-human-gut-metagenome-genome-assembly--contig:-NODE-1698-length-20649-cov-3.708119_pt1 | contig 20649 bp, 11 predicted proteins | sample MGYA00242127_ERZ509046 | MGnify/ENA primary metagenome ERZ509046 (study PRJEB26280, sample SAMEA2338728) | human gut metagenome | biome: human gut; feature: human-associated habitat; material: faeces... | reverse complement strand
CGGACCGAGGTCCGTAGCCTCCCGCCCCTAAACGGCGCTGCCGACTGAACGCCGGACGCCGGAAAAAGCCCCCTATTTTACATTTCGGCGGACTTGTTTCGGTCGGGCGCGAATTTCGGCTCCTTATTGAATATGCATTTGGTCCTTGCGCTGTGACGATTCCCGGATATTGAGTTTTCCCTGCAAACTGATGGATTGATGCGGTCCGATGGTCTCCGAATAATTACGAATCTGTTCCAGCAACAGTTTTGCAGCGACGCGGCCCATTTCGAAAGTCGGCTGCGCTACACTCGTTAGATTGGGTTCAATTATTAAGGCGCTTTGAGATTCGGAGAATCCGACGAATGCAATTTCATCGGGGATTCGGATTCCGGCTTTTTGTAAGGTTTTCATCATCCCGATCGCTGCCGGATCGTTGACGGCAAAAACGGCATCGGGACGGGGATGCATTTTTAGCAGTTCCGCCGCCGCCTTTTGTCCGCTTTCCATCGAGATGCCTCCCGGAATGACCAGCTCTTCGATTGCCGAAACCCCGTGAGCCTGCAAAGCATTCCTGTATCCCCGTTCCCGCTCTTGCGAAAGCAGCAGTCTTTTAGGTCCTGCAAGGTGTGCGATCCGTTTGTAGCCTTGCCGGATTAGGTGCTCCACGGCATTGAACGCCCATTTATAATCGTCAAATATAACATGAGGAGCCTCGACCCCCGGACAAAGCCGATTGAAAAAGACGAGCGGAACGCGTTTTTCCTGTAATTGTGTCAGGAAATCGGCGCTTTCCGAATCCTGTGTTACGGAGATAATGATTCCGTCGACCATTTTGGCATCCATGGCCAGCAGGTTTTTCAGTTCCGTTGCTGCGATTTCGTTTGACTGGCTGATCAGGATATGGTATCCTTGCGGCTCCATCACTTCCTGAATTCCTGTGATCACTTCTGCAAAGAATGAGTTGAAAAATTCGGGGACGATTACTCCGATGGACATTGTCTGCCGTTGTTTTAGGCTTAATGAAATCGGATTCGGATGATAATGTAACCGCTCCGCTACTTCAAGAACGGCTCTGCGGGTTTCGGGATTGACATCCCATCTGTCTGCAAGCGCTCTTGATACGGTGGACGGAGAAATGTTGAGCTCGCGGGCGATGTCCTTTATGGTGGCTCTGTGTTTCAACATGGAGTCGAAAAGTGTAAGTTGCTTGTAAATATAACAAAAATCGGGCATAATGAATCATTTGTCCGATAAATTTTTGGGGAGCCCCTGTAATGTCGGAGCCGAAATTCCCGCCGATTTCATCGGCAACGTTACCGGTAACGTTGCCGATGATTTTTAGCTGAAAAAACTTGTTTATGCAACATTCGGACACTAATTTCGTTCAACATCCGGAATTTCCGGAGGCCATTCACCAGCCGAAGAAACCTTATGCAACTACTCGACTTCATTACCATCGCTGTCTTTGCGGCAGGCGTTGTAATCATGGGGCTTTCCTTTTCAGGGAAAAGCCGGAATATGAAATCGTTTTTCGCCGCAGGCGGTGCCGTGCCATGGCCGATGAGCGGACTCTCTCTCTTTATGGGGTTTTTCTCGGCCGGGACATTTGTCGTATGGGGATCGATCGCCTATACTTCCGGTTGGGTTTCCGTCGCTATCCAATGGACGATGGCGCTCGCAGGATTTGCTGTAGGTCTGTTCATTGCTCCGCGCTGGCATAAAACCGGGGCTCTCACGGCAGCCGAATACATTACTCACCGGCTCGGGACGCGTACGCAAAAAATTTATACTTATCTGTTTTTGTTCGTGTCGCTTTTTACGACCGGCGCTTTCCTCTATCCCGTTGCGAAAATCGTCGAAGTTTCGACCGGCCTGCCTCTCAATGCCTGTATCTTGCTGTTGGGGTGTTTTTGCATCTTGTATGTGACCGTCGGGGGATTATGGGCGGTCATGTCTACCGATGTATTGCAATTTGTCATTCTGCCGGCTGCCGTACTAATCGTCGTACCGATGTCGTTTGCGCGGATTGAGGGCGTAACGGAATTTATCCGCTCGGCTTCCGACGGATTTTTTCAACTGACGAACGAAGATTATACACTCGGGTTCATTATTGCTTTCGGTATATATAACGCCATTTTTTTGGGTGGTAACTGGGCCTATGTGCAACGTTATACCAGCGTTGCCTCCCGCAGCAGTTCCCGGAACGTCGGGCTGTTGTTCGGCGGTTTATATGTCGTCAGTGCCGTATTGTGGATGCGGCCGCCGATGATATACCGCCTGATCGACCCCTCGCTCGATTCCATTGGAGCCGAAGGCGCTTACTTGCTTATGTGCCGCGAGGTTTTGCCTGTCGGACTGTTGGGCTTGATGCTCGGCGGTATGGTGTTCGCCACGGCCAGTTCGCTCAACGCCACGCTGAATATTTCATCGGGAGTGGTTACAAATGATATTTTCCGAAGGCTGCGGCCTGCGAGTTCGGATAAACTCCTGATCCGTGTCGCACGTATTTCTACTGTTTTGTTCGGCTTGATGGCGATTGGCGTTGCATTGCTGATTCCTAAAATGGGAGGTATCGTCAATGTTGTCATCAGTGTTGCGGCTCTCACGGGCGTTCCGCTTTATCTGCCGATCATCTGGTCGCTTTTTTCACGCCGTCAGACGGGAACGTCGGTGATCACGGCCACGCTGTCGAGCTTGGGAGTTAACGCCTTGTTCAAATTTGTGATGCCTTCGGCAGGTCTTACCCTCAATCGGGCGGAGGAGATGATATTGGGTGTGACGTTCCCGGCAGTGATCCTGTTGTCGTTCGAGTGTTACTATCGGTTGCGGAAAGCGGAGGCCGCCGGCTATGGGGAATATGAGGTTTGGGAACGAAAAAATGAGACGGAACGTCAGAATGAAACCCTGACCCGATCTTCGGACGAAGACAACGCGTTCAGCCGTAAGGTCATCGGAATTGGAATCGCTTCGACGGGGGCTCTCATAACATTGTTGGGTCTCATTGCTCCGACCGGACGTTTGCTTGTTATTGGAATCGGTCTGTTGCTCATATTGTTCGGATTGAAGATTCGGCGTCATAAAGCGGTAAACAAAAAATAAGACAATCCTATATTTATGCTTTCTCAACCCTTTTCATCTTCTAAACGTGAGATGCACTCCCGTGCCCTTTCGGCGGAGTTCGTCGTCATCGGAGGAGGTTTTGCCGGTGTATGCGCCGCAGTTACGGCAGCCCGCTCCGGGACTAAAACAATTCTTGTGCAGGACCGTCCGGTGCTTGGAGGCAACGCTTCGAGCGAAGTTCGCCTGTGGATACTCGGCGCCACGTCACACATGGGCAATAACAACCGCTGGTCGCGCGAGGGCGGCCTGGTGGATGAAATACTCATCGAGAACCTTTATCGCAACAAGGAAGGGAATCCGGTGATTCTCGATACGATTCTTCTTGAAAAGGTTTATCAGGAACCCAACATAACGCTGCTGCTGAACACGGCGGTTTGGGATATTGAGAAGGCCGATCCACAGACTGTTTCGAAGGTGTATGCCTTTTGCTCGCAAAATTCGACCTTCTATGAAATATCAGGCAGGCTTTTCTGCGATGCATCGGGCGATGGCATTCTTGCATACCGTGCCGGGGCTGCATTCCGTATGGGTGCTGAAGAAAAGCGGTGTTACAACGAGCAGTTCGCTCCCGACAAAGGTGAATTCGGGGAACTGCTGGGCCATTCGATCTATTTTTACAGCTTGGATACCGGCAAGCCCGTTAAATTTGTTCCTCCGTCCTATGCTTTAAAGGACATCACCCGCATTCCGCGTTGGCGGAAAATCAGCTCCTCCGAACACGGTTGTCGTTTTTGGTGGCTCGAATACGGGGGACGGCTCGATACGATACACGATACGGAACAGATCAAGTGGGAAATTTGGAGCGTCGTCTACGGTGTGTGGGATTATATCAAGAATTCGGGGAATTTTCCCGATGCGGAGAATCTTACCTTGTCTTGGGTCGGAACGATTCCGGGTAAGCGCGAAAGCCGCCGTTTTGAAGGTGAATATACGTTGGTTCAACAGGATATCATCGAACAGCGACATCACCCTGATGCGGTCGCCTTCGGAGGCTGGGCTATCGATCTGCATCCCGCAGACGGTGTTTACAGCAGCCAGAACGGATGTATTCAATACCATTCAAAAGGAATTTACGAAATTCCGTACCGCTGCTATTGCAGCCGGGATATTCGCAACCTTTTTTTGGCGGGCCGCTGCATTAGCGCGTCGCATGTCGCGCACGGGTCCACGCGTGTCATGGCGACATCGGGATTCGGGGCGCAGGCTATAGGCATGGCAGCTGCGTTGTGTCTGCAAAAGGGGGTGTTGCCGGCCGATTTAACCCGTCCCGAATTTATGCGGCTGCTGCAACAACGCTTGAATTTAGCGGGGCAGAGTATTCCGGGAATACGGATTGATTCGGCCGGGAATCTCGCCGCTTCGGCCCGTATTTCAGCCAGCAGTGAATTGCGCCTTGCGGAAATTCCGTTCGACGGAGGATGGATGCCGTTGGATTATTCGGCAGCCCAGTTGCTGCCACTGAAGGCAGGCGTTCGGTACAGGTTCGAAATAGAAGTGGAAGCCTGCGAAGCCACTGTTCTTGAAGCGGAACTCCGCTATGCCGCAAAACCTTTCAACTATACGCCGGATATGACGGCGGAACGGGTTCGGATTCCGGTTGAAACGGGAACATGCAAGTTGTCGGTCGTCTTTACCGGGACCGTTCCGTCCGACCAATATGGATTCGTGACTTTTTTGAAGAATAATGCATTGCGCATTCGTTCGAGCAAAGCCCGTTATACGGGTATCGTCTCCGTATTCAATAAATTCAACGAAGCGGTCAACAATAACGGGCGTCAGACGCCTCCCGCCGGCAGCGGCATCGATGCTTTCGAATTCTGGTGCCCCGACCGACGGCCGGCAGGACAGAATATCGCCATGCGAATTACGCCCGCAATCGAAGCTTTTTCACCGTCTAATGTCGTCAACGGGTTTGTACGTCCGACTGTAACGGCTAACGCCTGGTGCGCAGCTTTCGGGGATAAGATGCCTCGTCTTTCGTTTTGCTGGGATGTTCCGCAGCGGATCGGTCGCATCCGCCTTTTTTTCGATACGGACTACGATCACGCTCTGGAATCGGTGCAAATGGGGCATCCCGAGCGAGTCATTCCCTTTTGTGTACAAGGTTACAGGATTCTGGACGGTCACGGCAATGTCGTATGCGAATGTACAGACAACCACCAGACCATCAATGATATTCGTCTAAAGGAGACTTTGGAGACCGATCGGCTCGCCATCGTTGTCGAACATCCTTCATCGGAGGTTGCCGCAGCTTTGTTTCAAATACACATCGAAGCATAAACTTACCTTAAAACAATAACCAATGAAGCAGAAATTGACTTATTTCAGGCGCACCAGGACCTTTGTCTTGAGCCTGTTGCTGCTCTCCTGCATGGCCGCGCAAGGTCAGCAACAGCCGTCGCGTATGGTAAAGGGCCTTGTCAAAGATGCCCGGACCGGAGAGCCGCTTGCTGGAGTTGCCGTATTGGTCCGCGGCACGACACAGGGCACTACTACCGGAATTTCAGGAGAATATGCGGTCTCGGTCCCGTCCGGTTCTACCGAATTGGAATTTTCCTTTCTCGGCTATGTGGCCAAAATTCAGAAAATCGGTACGGCTCATACTCTCGATGTAACGATGGAGGAGGAGGCCACCGGTTTGCAGGAGGTCGTTGTCGTGGGATATGGCGTACAGAAAAAGGCGAACCCTTGCGGGTTCGGTATCCGTCATGGAAGGAGATGACATCAACCGACGACAGGTTATGCGGGCGAGTTCGGCTCTCCAGGGGCTTTCGGCGGGTGTGTCGGTTGTTCAGAAATCGGGACAGCCCGGTTCGGACGGCGCCACGATTCGTGTGCGTGGTGTCGGCACGATCAATAACTCGGATGCCTTGGTGCTTGTCGACGGGGTGCAGGGAAGCCTCGATGCGCTGGATTCGAACGACATCGAGTCGATTTCGGTTTTGAAAGATGCGGCGTCAGCCGCCATTTACGGCTCCCGAGCCGCCAATGGTGTCATTTTGGTTACGACTAAAAACGGCGGTGACGAGAAATTGAGCGTTACGGTGAATAGTTCGGTGGCTTGGCAGCGTTTTACGGATCTGCCGGAATTCGTCAACGGATATACCTATATGAAAGCGATGAATACGGCGTACGAAAATGTCAAGAAAACGCCGCTCTATTCCGACTCTTACCTGGCCGACTACATGCGCTATAAACTGGTCGATCCGGACCGTTATCCCGATACCGACTGGCAAGATGCCCTTTACACAGGTTCCGGGTTCATGCAGCATCACCATATCAGCGTAAGCGGCGGTAAAAAGGTCAACACGCTGGCTTCGTTCGGTTATCAGGAGCAGGAAGGTCTGATTCCGGGCTTCAGCGCCGAACGTTACAATATGCGGCTCAATTCGCGTATGAATATTCGTAAGAATTTGCAGGCTAAAGTTCTGGTTGAGGCACGTCGAAACAATGTCGTCGAGCCGATCAGCGCCGCCAGTATCATGAGCAATGTCAACCGCATTGCGCCGATTTATACGGCGCGTCTGAAAGATGGGCGCTGGGGAACGGGATACAACAATGGCAATCCCGTCGCACAGGCCAACGACGGCGGATCGAGCGATAAGACGTACGACTTTTTGCGGGCGACGTTCCAAGTGGCCTATCAACCGTTTTCGGGCATGGATGTCGAGTTCAACTTTTCGCCCAAATTTTCAAACAACTATACGAAGAATTTCAATAAAAGCCTCAAGCTCTATACGCCCGACAGCGATGAACCTGTCCTGAATCCCGCCATGTCGAGTCTTAATCAGACGGATGCGAAAATAACCGAAAACATGTTACAGGTGATTCTGCGGTACAATAAGGAGTTCAGAGACCATGAAATCGGGATTCTCGGCGGTTATGAACAAATCATCTATAAAACCCAGAATATTTCGTTGCGCCGCGAAGGCTTTCCGTTGGTCGATTATCCCGTTATGAATGCCGGTTCGGTAACAAACTGGAGCAATGGTGGTGGTGCGTCTGAATGGGCTTTGCTTTCCTATTTCGCACGTGCGAACTACTCCTATAAGTCGCGCTATCTGCTTGAAGCTAATATTCGTGTCGATGGGTCGTCCCGATTTGCCCGGGGACACCGCTTCGGAGTTTTCCCGTCGGTGTCGCTCGGATGGCGTATTTCCGAAGAGAATTTCATGAAATCTGTCGACTGGGTAACGAATCTCAAACTGCGCGCTTCGTGGGGCCAGCTGGGTAATCAGGAGATCGGTACCTATCCCGCCTATACTACGATGAGTATGGGCCCGACTTTCATTTTCGGTACTACGCCGACCGCTGCCGATGGTGCCGTACAGAAATCCTATGCCAACGAGGGTATTACGTGGGAGACCAGCGAAACGATTGATGTCGGACTCGACGTATCGCTGTTTCGCAATAAATTCAACATGGTATTCGATCTTTACGAACGGAAGACCAAGGACATCCTGCTGAAGCTTCCTATCACGGGCATTACGGGACTGACGGAACCTTATCAGAACGCAGGTGTTGTACGCAATCGCGGCTGGGACCTCGAATTGTCGCACCGCAATCAGCACCGGGATTTCCGGTATCAGATTTCGTTCAACCTGTCGGATGTTCATAATAAGGTAATCGATCTCAAGGGAGCGGGACCGATCATCAGCGGTTTTTCTCTGATTGAGGAGGGGTATCCGATCAATTCGATTTACGGTTATAAGGCGCTGGGGCTGTTTCGGAGCGATGAGGAGATCGCGGGTGCACCCCGCCAGACATTTGGCGATATCGCCCCGGGAGATATCCGCTATGCCAATGTGAGTGATAGAAACAACAAGAATACGGTGGACCGGGATGATCGGACGGTTATCGGCAATGTTATTCCCCGTTATACCTATGGTTTGAATATCGCCATGCAATATAAGGGTTTCGATTTGTCGATGCTTATTCAAGGCGTGGGCAAGGTCAATGCAATTTATACGGGTGATGCGGTCTGGGCGCTTTACAATGCCGGAAAAATGCAACGATGGCACATGGATTATTGGACGCCGCAGAACCCCGGAGCCTCGTATCCCCGGCTGATTGCCGATTCGTCCCATAATAACTTTCAGAATTCCAGTTTTTGGGTTTATGACGCCTCTTACGTGCGTCTGAAAAATGCACAGCTTGGCTATACGCTGCCCGAGCGGCTTACCCGTAAAATATGGATTCAGAAACTGCGACTTTATGTTTCGGGGGATAATCTGCTGACATTCGACCATATGCCCAAAGGCTGGGACCCTGAGACGCGCAGCGGTGATGCGGAAATCTATCCGATCGCAAGCACCTATACCTTCGGTGTTCAAATTACGTTCTAAACGATTTCAACCATGAAAAAACTGATCATATTGTTTACGGCATGCATAGCACTGGTTTCGTGTCACGATATTCTGGATCGCTATCCGCTCGAAGGCCCTCCCAGCGCAACCTTTTTTTCAAACGAGGATGAGCTTACGCTGGCCATTAACGGGGCTTATGAAAGTCTCTACTGGCTTTCGAATGCCAATGTTCCTTATCAGATGTTCCTCGAGGGAGCGACGGACATTGTCTATGTCCGCGGTAATTATGCCAATATGGATGTAATTCGCATCGGGCAGGCTACGGCTTCGACGGCCGTGTTCCAAAGCGTATGGGATACATTCTACAATAACATCTCGCGTTGCAATAACATTCTCGACAATATGCACCGGGCCAAGGAGAATGTCAGCGAGACTTTCTACAACCGCATCGAAGCTGAAGCCAAATTCCTGCGAGCATATAACTATTTCTACCTGACCAGTCTTTACGGCGATGTGCCTTTTGTCGAACACATGCTCGATTGGAAGAACCCGTTGTTGCCGAAAACCCCTGTTCGCAAGATCATCGATGCCATGTATGCGGATCTTGATTCCGCATTTAAATCCGTTCCCCGGATCTGCTCCGACAAACAGTACAATCGGATCACCCAAGGTGCGGTTATGGGGCTCAAGGCCCGCATGGCGCTTGTCAATAACGATATGGATGTTGCGGCGGAAGCTGCATGGACGGTGATTTCATCGGGAGTCTATTCCGTCTATGACAGTTATGAGTACCTTTTCCTGTACGACGGTATGAATTCGAATGAGGTGATTCTCCAGATGCCTTTTGCCGAAGGGGTCAGAACCAGTCAGATACCCCGCCATTTGGGTGCACGTTCAGCCCCGGGCTATTCGGCCATTGTCCCGACGCAGGTGCTGGTGGACATGTATCAGTGCGTCGACGGCGAACGCATCGATCGCTCTAAACTTTACGACCCCAAGAAGCCTTTCGAGAAGCGTGATCCCCGATTGGCGTATTCGATTCTTTATCCGGGACAGTGGCATGCAGGTATCAGATTCGAAACTCATCCCGACTCGATCAAAACCACGAAGATCGTCAACGGCGCCTATACCCGTATTGCCAATGACGAAGCGACACACGCCTATGCCACATTTACGGGGTATCTTTTCCGCAAATATTATGATGAACAGGACCTGCCCGCCAAGGTAGCCAAGAGTTCTCTCAATTTTATGATCATGCGTTATGCCGAGGTGTTGCTTACCTATGCCGAGGCGAAGATCGAATTGGGGGAGATCGATGATACGGTTATCGAGGCCATCAATCAGGTCCGTCGTCGTAAGGACGTAATGATGCCTCCTGCGAAGATCACAATGTCGGTCGATGAACTGCGTTCTCTGGTTCGTTATGAACGTACTGTCGAACTGGCGTTGGAGGGGCATCGTTTGTTCGATATCCATCGCTGGGGAATTGCGGAGGAAGTGCTCTCCGGCTATATGCTGGGAAAGCGCAAAAAGGCCAATTGGTACGATCCGGTCATTCCGTCGTTCAGTGATGCAGGGAAACCGGTTTATCCGGATGAACGCATTTTCAACTCCTTGGGTTACGCCACATTCGATCCCGATAAAAACAGCCTGTGGTTTATTCCGCAGAATGAGATCGACCGTAATCCGTTGCTTCAGGAAGAGACGGAAGATGACGATGACGATTGGTAGACAGCTCTTTTATCACTGACAAAAAAATATAAATATGAAAAAGATGATTATAGAATTGCTCTTTGCGCTTCCCCTGATTGCCGGAGGAGTAGCCTGCGGTTCGGATGAAGAGCCGGCTGCACCGATTGAAAACAAGCAATATAAGGTTTTACCTCACACTACGTCGATGGAGGTGCGTTGGAAAGATGCTGCCGGCGTTGTCCGGTTCTGTGTCGAATATGCGGAGGATGCCTCGATGGACGCCGTGCAGAGCGTCGAAGTCGAAGCGCCTTCGACCAATGTTTTGATTGAAGGCCTTTCTCCCGAGACCGACTATTTTGTCCGTACCCGGGCTTATAACGGGGTGCGTTGGACCGAATGGACTGATATCACTCCGATACGCACGGCGCAATTCACCGTTTCGGTTGAAACTTATAACCTGCTTGGTGCAGACATTACGACCAAGGGACCCTCGTGGGCCGAGCGTAAAAGTCATGTGGGGGATATTATCCGGCAGAGTGGCAATGATCCGGATATTCTTGGAGTACAGGAGTGCTCGATCGCTGCACAAAAAGCCGATATGAAAGCCATGCTTGGTGATTTGTACGATTACTCCGAGAATGAAAAACCGACATCGTCCCCTGGCCTTATTTTCTGGAAAAAGGGCGCCTTCGAGTTGGAGGAGCGGGAAATAGTCGATCTGTTGAACGGCAAATATCCCAATACTTACGAAAAACAACGGTATGGTCATTTCGTGAGACTGAAACATCTTGCTTCGGGTAGCAGCATCCTGGTTTACAGCGTCCATTTGCGGGCCGGGTCCGATGTCGCGACAGCGGACCTGCGAAAGGAAATGATTGATAATCTGTGCCCTCTTGCAGCGCGGAAATCGGCCGAGACGGGTTGTCCGGTCATCGTATTGGGGGATATGAACTGCACACCCAACCGGCTGATCGGAGGAATCCCGTCATCGCCGCAGGTTTACAAAAGTCATGGATTTCTCGATACGTTCACGCAAACCCGTCAGCGAACGAACGAGAACTATGCAACCTACTCTTCGTCGGCCGCCGTAGTCGAAGAATGCAGAGTCGAAGTCGGAGAGAATGGCAGCCGGCGAATCGACTATATTTTCACCTATCCCGAAAGCAGAGTCACGACGACCCGTTATGCTACGGTCCTTAATTTCGCTGAAGACGGGACGGCCAACAAACTCCGGTCTCCATTGCCTTCGGACCACCACCCGGTTCGAGCCGAGCTGAATTTTTTCTATGAATAACGAATGTCGCTTATTATGAAACGCATATTCCGTAACATGGCGGCTATGGTCGCAACCGCAGTCCTGCTGGCAGGCTGCGCCGACGATGAAAAGACTGCAATCCCTTCGTTTCTCGACGTGAATGTCAAATTCACCCACGCCGCAAAACCGGAAGTCGGGCAGACAATGGTTACGAATCTCTATTACGGTGAAATATCCGCTTCGGAGGTTATGACCGCCGTACCTGGCATGCAGGTCCAAAGCGTGCTTACAGCCGATATGATCCGCAGCGGATTCCGTGTGACATTTGATAATCCGGACAAGTCGACCGGAACGATGTATGTCTGTTCGTATGTTGATATTAATGAAAACGGGATCATCGATGAGGGGGATCTGGCCGTATTCTACAATAATCTGAAATTCGAGGATATGGAAAGCGGCGAAAAATTTCCGACCAATGTTATCGGTGAGTACGCTATCAATCTCAATCACGGGATCGTGTATGGGGAGGTGATTTCAGATGATGATATAGTAGATGCCGACGGCAATAAATATACGGCCGTAACCATCGGTTCGCAGCAGTGGCTCAAGGAGAATCTTCGTACGCGTCATTTCAACAACGGTGAGGCCATTCCGACCGATTATGATAATGCCGGCTGGATTGGCCTGATGAAAGAAGACGGTACGGGCCAACCTGCCGTCGCCGAGTATCAGGATGCCGACTTGGTGCAGGATGGGCTTTATTACAACTGGTTTGCCGTGACCGACGAGCGGGGTATCTGCCCCGAAGGCTGGCGTGTGCCGTCTGATGATGATTGGATCGAACTTGAAGAATGTCTCGGAATGCCATCATCGGAGGCCAAGCTCAACAATTGGCGCGGCGCCGACGCCCGTATCGGAGAACAGTTGAAAACCCGGGAACGGGATTTCGGCGAGGCGACTGATATTTATGGTTTTTCGGCCATGCCGTCCGGACAGCGGGAGAAGGATAAAGGCACGTTCAGCGCCTACAATGCCGATGCCTATTTCTGGACTACGACTGTTGCTCCGCTTGTAAAACAGGGCGTGCGCCGCGTCATTCGGAAAAGTTACTTCACGATCAATCGGGGTGTGATCTCCAAAGTCGCCGGACATTCCGTGCGCTGTGTGCGTGGCGGCAAAGCTCCGGAACCCAAATCTCTGGCGATTGACATTTCGTTCGACGGAGCTGTGACGCCCCGTGCCGGACAGGTTTTGAAGGCCTATCTTTATTATACGTCCGTCGCAGGTGTTAAAGTCGCCGAATCCACGCCTGATGCAACTGTTTCGACGACGCTTTCCGACACGCATATTTCGGATGGGGTTACGGTAACTTTTGAGAATATTCAGGAGTCGGCGGTAAATGTCTATGTTGCTGCATGGGTAGACGTTGACGCTGACGGAGCGATCAGTGCCGGCGATCTGGCGGCTTTTTATGCCAATGCCGGATTCGAGGAGGTGGAACGTCAGGAGGCGGAGGCGACGAATGTTGCCGGGCAGGAATCGTTGCAATTTTCCCTGACCAAAGTTTACGGTTCTGCTCCCGTTACGGTAAAGGATATCAACGGCAATGAATATCCGATCGTTACGATCGGTTCGCAGGAATGGTTTAAAACCAATCTGCGCGTCACGAAATACAAGAACGGAGACGCTATTCCTACGGATATCGCCGATGCCGATTGGATTAAGCTGACTTCAGGAGCCTGTGCGGCTTATCCCGATACGGATATTGCAATTAACGGATTGCTGTACAACTGGTATGCGGCATCGGACGCCCGGGGCCTTTGCCCCGAAGGGTGGCATGTGCCCACGGAAAAGGATTATCAGACACTTGAGATTGCGATCGGCATGGCCGAAGAGACCGCTGCTGGCAAACCCGGCTGGCGGCAGACTGACAAAGAAGGTACGAAACTCAAGGCAAACGTCGAAGGTTTCAATGGCTCCGATTTATTCGGTTTTACCGCCATGCCGGCGGGACAGCGGGCCGAAGGGAAGGGGAATTTCAATAACATCGGCACTTATGCCTATTTCTGGACTTGCGATGAGTTTACCGACAATCCGGAAAAGGCTTACCGCCGCGTGTTGCAGGCCAAATACGAGACGATCGCAAATTCGGTAATCAGCAAACTCGCCGGTTATTCCGTGCGCTGCGTGAAAGACTCCGAATAACGTTAAACCCATAAGGTGCGTTCTTCTTCAGCGGAAGGGCGCACCTTAAAAAACGACGACGTATGAGATATTTCATAAAAGCAGCAACTGTTGGCAAGGGAATTCTCTTTCTGCTGTTAGCGGGGCTGTGCATTCCGTCCGCAGCGCAAAAACGCCTGGCGGTCGAGGCGGAACATTTTCGCATCGAATGGCAAGAGAAAAGCGATGGGTACCGGATTTCGACGGTCTCGACGAACTCTGCATCGGGAAGAATCTCCTTGGAAAATCCGTCGGGCAGCTATGGATTTCTGTATTCCGCCACCAAACCCGATACCGTTTCATTGTACGAGACGATGCCTGATTACGTCCGGAAATTTCCGGGAAGGGAATATACGCTTTTGTATGGGCGTTGGCGCGATAATCTGCGCCCTGTGGCGATGAATACGGCCGGAGAGTTGGTGCGTTTTTATCCGGCATCGGCGATGCAAAAGGGTGACAGCATTATTTTCACCCGAAAAACGCGGCAGGGCACCTTGCAGGCCGTCTGGCGGCCATCGAAACAGTTCGGCAGCGATATCGAAGTGACAATGACGTTGCGGGCTGCGGTCGACGGGTATTTTTCGCTCATAACTCCGACTTTGGCCACGTTGTCCGAAAAGGAGATGGCCTGGGGTGTCATTCCGGGACATTTTCAGGGACGAAAACTGGAGCCGAACTTCGTCTGGAGTTATGGCTATGGCCAGGGAATTCCCGACAGGCCAGTCGTTGTCCGGGAGCGGACGGCTACCACTCTTTGTCCGACACTCACCGACCGGCAGGGACTTTCGTTTGCCGTGATTCCCGAGCCGGGACAGGGGCGAGACCCGTGGACTTATGATCACAGCACCCAGAATGAATGGCGGCTGGGCTTTTCCCTGATGAATCGCGACCGGGAACTGACCCCTTCGGCTTATCATCCGGTTTTGGGGCAGGAGGATTCGTATATGCGCAAGGGCGAGATCCGCACGTTCCGGTTCCGGTATACGGTGCAGCAAGGAGACTGGTATGCCCTTTGTAGCCATGCGGCCCGCGACATCTATCGTTTCGGCGATTTCCTTGCATTGAAAGAGCCTCGGCAGTCGCTTACGGATCGTATACTCCGTATGGCGGAATACCTCGAGAAAGACTCTACTTCGCTTTGGCGTACATTCGATTATCGAGGGGATACCATTGGGGCGCAAGAGTATAATGCCACGGTTTTCGAATACGAAAGGGATGCTGTTAAAAATTCGGATTACGGGGCTATGTGGATGCTCGCCCGGATTACGGGAAATGACACGTTGCGCCGGACACGATTACCTTACGCACGGAACTTCAAAATCCATCAGCAAGTATCCGGCGGTCCGCTGTCAGGAGCGGCTGCAGGGCAGTATTATCTGTGGAAAAGCGGCCGTTATACAGAAGAATGGGGCGATTATGCAGAGCCGATCGGGACGGTTTACTATATCATGCTCGATATCGGGAATATGCTGCTTTTCAATCCCGGAGACGCTGAATTGCGCGAAGATTTGCGGCGTGGGGCTGAACGGTTGCTGGCATGGCAGTATCCCGACGGACATTGGGAAGTTGCATACGACAAAGCCACAGGAAAGCCGGTGTTTAGGGACTTGCGTGATTTGCGGCCGACATTCTATGGCCTTTTGGTGGCTTACCGTCTTTTGGGCGACGAGCGCTATCTTGATGCTGCCTGCCGGGGTGCCGATTGGTTTGTGGCAAATGCTGTGGACGAAGGTTCCTTCCTCGGGGTTTGCGGGGACTTTCGCTTTGTCCCCGATTTTGTTATTGCCCAAAGTGCCCAGGCGTTGCTTGATCTCTATGAAACGACGGGGAAAGACTGTTATCGGGACGCAGCTTTGCGCACGGCGCGCTTCTATACGAATAATATATTCACGCATCCCGTTCCGACCCGGCAGGAGAAGCTGGTGAAAGGTGTCAGCCGTGAAGATTGGCAGATTGCACAGGCAGGACTTTCGTTCGAACACGGAGGGACGTTGGGCAGCAATGCCAAAAGCAACGGTCCGATTCTGTTATGCAGCCATGCAGGTATGTTCGTAAGGCTTTATGCCATGACAGGCGACCGGTTACTGCTTGACATGGCCCGGGCTGCGGCGTGGGCGCGCGACGCTTTTGTCGATCCGGCGACAAGCGTTGCTTCCTACTATTGGAATCGTATGAATAATGGTCCGGGCCGCTTCCCCCATCATGCCTGGTGGCAGGTCGGGTGGATCGTAGACTATCTGATCTCCGAAATCATGATGCGCTCGGACGGGGCGGTCGATTTCCCGGGTGGATTCGTCACTCCGAAGGTAGGGCCTCATAAATGTTACGGATTCGCTGCCGGGAAAATTTTCGATAAAACCGCTTCGCTTTGTCTTCCGCCCGAAGCCATTGACGTTTCGGAGCCGCAGGTCGATTATCTGTGCGCCTTGGAGGAGAACGATAAAGTGTTTTACGTCATGCTTCTGAATAACAGCACTTCCGATCGGGAAGTACAGGTTACTCTCCGTGCAGACCGTATTCTTCCGGGTAAGCGTTGCGATATCCGGCACGTCGCCTTGTTTGACGCCTCCGGGCGGCAAATCGGAAACCGGGGAGCGAATCAGGCTTTCAGTGTGCCGATTGAAGCCTGTGGTATGACAGTCGTTCGCGTGGAACTCGAATATACGGAGATTCAGGCGCATCGCGGCGGAATGGGATTATGGCCTGAAAATACGATCATGGCGATGAAAAATGCGATCGATTTGGGCGTGGATATGCTGGAACTGGATTTGATGATTTCCAAAGACAGCCTTGTCGTCGTTTCGCACGAGGAGATCATGTCTTCGGAGTATGTAACTAAACCTGATGGGACTCGTGTCACGAAAGCTGAAGAAGCCTCGCTCGTACTGTTCGGAATGCCGTATGATGACATTCGGCGTTATGATACCGGTCTTGCCGGCGATTCCAGATACCCTGCGCGGGTACGGATCGCTGCTTGCAAGCCGCTTCTTTCGGAATTGCTCGACGCCACAGAGGCTCATATTCGGGAAAAGGGCGGTCGGAATCTACGATACAACATAGAGATCAAAGCCTCCAAAGGCAAGGAACAACGCTGTATGGCTCCTGATTACAAAACATTTACCGATCTTTGTATGGCGGTCATCCTTGAAAAGGGGCTTGGCGGCAGGGTTACGATTCAGAGTTTCGATGCGCGTGTCCTGAATTATTTACATGAAAAATATCCCGGTATACGGACTTCGTATCTGATTTATCTCTCGGCAACTGATTTCGATAAGAACCTTGCCAAATTGAATTTTATCCCCGATGTTTACAGTCCCAAGCATACTTTCGTCGATGAAACATTGGTTGCCAAGGCCCATGCGGCCGGTATGGAGATTCTGCCCTGGACGGTCGATGACGAAGCCGATTTGCAAAGGCTTGCCCGGTTGAGTGTCGATGGGGTGATTACCAATTATCCGGACAGGGCCTTGAGGCTGTTCCACTTGAAAGAGTAGACCTATGAAACGGGCATTTGCCTTATTGTTGCTTTTGCTGTTTGTAGCCACTTCGTCGAAAGGGGGCGGCCTGCAAATCGTAAAGATTGATACCGACCACCAGTCGTTCGTGTTCAGTGCCGCATCGGGAAAACCGCTGATGTTTCGTTATTGGGGTGCCCGGTTGTCGGAAGAGGATGCCGGGGCTATTTTTTCCGCCTGCGGCAGGGAGAAATCCTGGGAGTTGTATCCGGCATATGGCGGGGCGCTGTATACCAATCCAGCCTTGACGCTGGTCCATGCAGACGGGCAACTTACCACTGAGCTGGTCTTTTCATCCTGTCATAGCCGGCAATTGGATGAAAACCGGACCGAAACGATTATCGTGTTGCAGGATAAGGTTCTGCCGTTGACCGTGGAACTTCGTTTCACCGCATTCCGGCAGCAGGATATCGTCATGCAGTCGGTTACGGTCCGCAACCGGGAACAGGGCCCTGTCATTGTTCGTCAGATCGCTTCGGCATTCTTTTCCTTGAAGGCCATGTCGTATTACCTGACACATTTCCACGGTTCCTCGAATGCGGAGATGTGGCTCAAAGAGGAATTGTTGACTCCCGGCATCAAAACAATAGATTCAAAAAAAGGAGTGCGTACGACCCATAATGAGAACTCCTGCTTCATTGTCTCGGTGAACGGGCCGGCCAAGGAAGATGATGGCGAGGTGTACGGAGGAGCGCTCGCTTGGTCGGGGAATTTTGAATCCTCGTTTCAATTGGACGACTTCAACATGCTGCAAATAAGATGCGGACTCAATCCGTTCTGCTCCGAAATACGGCTTTTGCCCGGTGAATCGTTTACGACTCCGGAGGCTGTGGTTGGATACAGCGATCGCGGGAAGGGACAGCTTACGCGTAACTTTCACCGGTGGGCACGCCGTTACGCCCTTGCGCATGGCGACCGGTACAGATCGGTGGCTCTGAATAATTGGGAAGGAACACATTGGAATTTCAATGAAAAGGATCTGCGGGAGATTATTGACAAAGCTGCTGAAATCGGATGCGAACTATTCATTCTCGATGACGGATGGTTTGGCGGCAAGTATCCGCGTAACGATGCGACCGCGGGGTTGGGCGACTGGCAGGTGAATGCAGCCAAACTGCCCGGAGGATTGCAGTCCATTGCCGGGTATGCGGCGGCAAAAGGGCTTCGGTTCGGAATATGGATTGAGCCGGAGATGGTAAATCCGCATAGCGAACTGGCGCAGGAACATTCCGAGTGGATCGTTCGGAGCGGAGAACGCGAAATTCCCACCTTGAGACATCAATGGATTCTCGATCTGTGCAATCCGGACGTGCAGGATTTCATATTCGGCGTTTTTGATGATTTGTTATCCTCGGCGCCCGGTATCAGTTATGTAAAATGGGATGCCAACAGGCATGTCAACAACGTTGGATCGACCTATCTGCCCGCTGATGAGCAGAGTCGTTTCTGGGTGGATTATACTCGTGGGTTGTATAATGTCTATGAACGTATCCGTTCCAAGTATCCCGACATTGAGATACAGGCATGTGCTTCGGGTGGCGGTCGTGTCGATTTCGGATCTTTGCCTTTTCACGATGAAATATGGACGAGTGACAATACGAACGCAATTGACCGGATTTTTATTCAGTGGGGTACGAACCACTTTTTCCCGACTATGGCAATGGCTGCGCATGTTTCCGCTGCTCCCAACCGACAGACCGGAATGTCGCTGCCGCTCAAATTCCGCTGCGATGTGGCAATGTCGGGACGCATGGGCATCGAACTTGATCCGAGAAAACTCGCCCGCGAGGAGATTGCCTGTTTGCAGGATGCTGTTGCAGCCTATAAAACGATTCGCCCCGTTGTGCAGCACGGGGACCTTTATCGGTTGGTTTCTCCTTATGATGAAAGCGGTTGGGCTGCGTTGAATTACGTTTCGGAGACGAAGGAACGCTGTGTGTTGTTTGCATTCAGCACGGCATTACATACCCGGACGAGGCTTACGCTCCGGCTGAAGGGGCTTGATCCCGCCGGATATTACAAAATAACGGAACAGAATCGTCAGAAAGGCAAAACTGGTTGCCATGCCGAAGGTCAGACGTTATCGGGCGATTATTTGATGAAATGCGGAGTGGGATTCGACTTGGCCAAACCATTTGAGAGTTGTGTGCTCCTATTGGAAAGGCAGGATCGATAAAAAAGAGTTGAAAAAGTTCCGGGGCGATCCCGGAACTTTTTCTTTCTAATAGTTGGTCCTAATACATGAAACGTTTTATCCTGGATTAGAGCGCATTTTTCTGAAGACACAACCTTTCAGATGGCCTCTGTACTTGATATAATCAATTGAATTGTAGTTATATCCGGATTTCCCGGTTCAGAAATGTCTTCCGAAGAATGAGAAGTGACGATTAGTACTCCCTGCGGAAAACGAAAATCCCCGTAATCAAACGATTACGGGGATTGCCAGTGCCCAGGACAAGGATTGATTTATGAAAACATATACAAACAACTAAAGTTTGAATATATTTATAATGTATTGAAATATAGTATATTAAAATTATATGCTATGAAATGTATTTTGTCTGTTTTTAGTTGTTTTGCAAAAATGCGGACACGGTGCGGACACGAAAGTATTGCTGTATTCGAATCTAAATCATATCTTTGTAGAGCATAAAATGAGGATGTATGGCAAAAGTTACATATGTTTTGGCGCAAGGGGAGAATAGTGCGGGAGAATCGCAAGTTAATTTCCGAGTCTACGTTTCCCGCGAATCACGTGTACGAGTGCCATCCGGCATTTGGGTCGATCGGAGACGTTGGGGAAAGAAAAACGATATCAATATTCCGAATATTCCGGGGGAGGAACGCGATGCGCTGTTGGCGAAGCGGGCGAAATTGAAAGAGCTGGTTGACGTGATCGAGACATCGGTCGAGGCAGCAGATGACAAATCGACCGTTACACGCGAGTGGCTCGAAAAGTTGATCCGGCGCACTTTGCGGCCGAAGACGGCGACTTCTGTCGAGGATAAGAAAATAGATTTTTTCTCGTTGACAAATGAATATCTCTCTACACACAAATTGTCCGAGTCGCGTGTCAAGCATTTCAATGTCTTGGTGCGGACGCTGAAGCGATATGAGTTGTATCGGAAACTGTCGAACCGACGGTTCGTGCTGGATGTACACACCGTATCCCCGGCGACACTTGATGATTTCGGGGCATTTCTGATGAAAGAACCGGAAATCTTCGACGTACATCCGGAGTTGTACGACGAGGTGCCGTATGCTCGGCCGAAGGTGAGGAAGAATCTGCCTGTGAAGCGTGGCCCCTATCTCAATGCTGCGGGAGAAACGGTAATTCCCGGCCGTCCGAAAGAGCGGGGAATGAATTACGTTTCGGATATGTTGATTCGTCTGCGGTCGTTCTATGTATGGTTAAACGATAACGGACATACCTCCAATAATCCGTTCAAGCAGTATAAGATTGCGGAGATTGTTTACGGTACGCCCATCTATATTACGACAGACGAACGCAAACAGTTGGCCGAAGCGGATATGGGGGATGACAAGCAGCTGGAAA
>ENA-OROK01001697-OROK01001697.1-human-gut-metagenome-genome-assembly--contig:-NODE-1697-length-20653-cov-3.300709_pt1 | contig 20653 bp, 18 predicted proteins | sample MGYA00242127_ERZ509046 | MGnify/ENA primary metagenome ERZ509046 (study PRJEB26280, sample SAMEA2338728) | human gut metagenome | biome: human gut; feature: human-associated habitat; material: faeces... | reverse complement strand
CCTGAACCCCCGGATGACCGTGGGTCAGATTATCGAGGAAGGTCTGATCACCCACAAGTTCTTCAAACGCGGTTCCAAGCGGATGAAGCCCTACGTGTTCGAGACGATGAACAAGTGCGGCCTGCAGAACTATATGTACAACCGCTATCCCCACCAGTTCTCCGGCGGTCAGCGGCAGCGTATCTGCATCGCCCGTTCTCTTGCCGTGAAGCCCAAGTTTGTGGTGTGCGACGAGTGCGTCTCCGCTCTTGACGTGTCCATTCAGTCCCAGATCATCAACCTGCTGCAGGAGCTGAAAGAGAAAGACGGCCTGACCTACCTGTTCATTTCCCACAATCTGTCCGTCGTCCGCTACATTTCCGACCGGATCGGCGTTATGTGTCTGGCCAACATGGTGGAGATTGCCGCGACCGACGAGCTGTTCGCCGACCCCCGGCATCCCTACACCGTGGCGCTGCTGTCCTCCATCCCCACGACGGACCCCGACAGCCTGACCAAGGAGCGGATCATTCTGGAGGGCAACATCCCCAGCCCCATCAAGCCCCCGTCCGGCTGTAAGTTCCACACCCGGTGCTACATGGCCTGCGACAAGTGCAAGCGTGTGCCGCCGGAGCTGAAGGAAGTGAAACCCGGCCACTTTGTGGCGTGTCACTTCGCCGACCAGCAGAAGATCGATGAGAACGGCAATTATCTGTTCGACATCAAGACCATCACCAACCAGAGATAATGCTGAAAAAGAAAAACCTTGACCCGGAAAAGGAAGCGGAGCTGCAAAAGGAACCCAAGGAGAAGGGCGACGTTCCGGCTATGCTGCTGGCGGCGTTTCTGAACCTTTTTCTCCCTGCCGTCATTGCCCTGCTGATTTTCGCGGGACTGATCTGGCTGGTATTCCGGTAATAAAATCGTGTCGGAGTGAATAGCTCCGACACGATTTTATGTGCGGCGGAAAAATGTTTCTCCGTTTGATACGGCTGCGGTCTGTGAATAATAAAATGCCCGGAAGGATATCGTAAAACAGGGGAGAAGGGGCTAATTTATAGTTTCAACCTCGTCTTGATTTTTTGCGGATTCAATGATAGAATTACCAGAGAAGTAACGTGGATGCATAAATGTACCCTATATCCCAACGAAATGAGAGATTTGTGATGAATATTGAATTTGACGCATATAAGCAGAAGCTGAACGACTGCCGCCCCGCGCTGGACGGACTGGCGGATTCCCTGAATCTGGAGGGAATGCGCAATGAGCTGGAGCGTCTGCACGCCATGCAGGAAGCCCCCGGTTTCTGGGACGACCCGGAGAAGAGCCAGAAGATCGTTGTCAAGACCCGCCAGACCGAGAGCAGGATCGAGCATTATGAAAAAATGCTGTCGAACTGGGACGACCTGATGACCATCTGCGAGATGGCGGAGGAAGAAGACGACGATTCCATGCTGGAGGAGCTGAAAACCGGCTTTGCCGCGCTGACAGAGGATATGGAGACCTGCCGTCTGGAAACTCTGCTCACCGGCCATTACGACAAGAACAACGCCATGATGAGCTTTCAGGCAGGCGCTGGCGGCACCGAAGCCCAGGACTGGTGTCAGATGCTCTACCGCATGTACACCCGCTGGGCGGAGCGTCACGGCTTCACCTACAAGATCATGGACTATCAGGAGGGCGACGAGGCCGGTCTGAAATCCGCTTCCATTATGATCGAGGGCGAGAACGCCTACGGCTTCCTGAAGGGGGAGAACGGCGTCCACCGTCTGGTGCGCGTCTCGCCCTTTGACGCCAACGCCCGTCGTCAGACCTCCTTTGCCGCCGTCGAAGTCATCCCGGATATCGAAAACGACAGTCAGGACGTGGAAATTCGCCCTGAGGATTATGAGATGCAGGTCTACCGTTCCTCCGGCGCGGGCGGCCAGCACATCAATAAGACTTCCTCCGCCGTCCGTCTGATCCACAAGGCCACCGGCATTGTGGTTTCCTGCCAGACAGAGCGCAGCCAGTTCCAGAACAAGGAGACCTGCCTTCGGATGCTGCGCAGCAAGTTGGTGGAGATCAAGGAACGGGAGCATCTGGACAAAATTTCCGACATCAAGGGCGTTCAGCAGAAGATCGAGTGGGGCAGCCAGATCAGAAACTACGTGTTCATGCCCTACACGCTGGTCAAGGACACCCGCACCGGCTGCGAGACCTCCAACGTAAACGCGGTCATGGACGGCGCGCTGGATCCCTTCATTGAAAGCTACCTGAACTGCCTCGCCACCGGCAGCTGGGTGCAGAAGTAAAAAGTCCATGAACTTTCCGAGTTTTTCGGGATTTGCCCTTGAAATTTGGAAAAACATATGCTATACTATTCGGGCTATCGGGAGGTTCGCGTTTTTTGACGAACCGTTTACTATTTGAGTCCGCGAATCTGGCGGAGGGAGGTTTTTGTAATGGGTGTTCTGGAGACGATTCTGATTGTTTTGGAGGCTCTGTGCAGCGTTGCGCTGATCGTGGTCGTGTTGATGCAGTCCGGCAAGGAGGCTGGTCTGTCCGCTGCGATTTCCGGCGCTTCCGAATCTTATCTGAGTAAGAATAAGAAGGGCGGTCTGGACCATACTCTGGCCGTGTCCACCAAGTGGATCGCCATTGTCTGGGTTCTGCTGACCCTGGTGCTGAGCTTCATGTAATGCGAAATGATGAAAGGCCACGGATGATTCCGTGGCCTTTCTGTATAGTATTGGAGGGGAAGGACGATTATGAAACCATTTGTTGCGGACGTACACATGCATTCGATTCTCAGCGGCCACGCCTTCGGCACCATCCGGGAGCTGGCGGCGGAGGCGTCCCGGCGGGGACTCAGCCTGATCGGCGTTACGGAACACGCCCCCGGCATTCCCGGGACGGTTGACCCGATTTACTTCCGGAACCTCTGCGATGCCCCGAGGGAGCTGTACGGCGTGGAGATGCTCTACGGCAGCGAGGTCAATGTTCTGAACGGCGGTGAGCTGTCGCTGGATCAGCGGCACCTGAACTATCTGGACTACGCCATTGCCGGAATCCATGGGCTGTGCTACGAGGATGCGGGGGCTGTAAAAAATACGGACAACGTGATTCGCTGCATGGAAAACCCAAAGGTGAAGATCATTTCCCACCCGGATACCGACCAGTACCCCATGGACTATCCGGCACTGGTGGAGGGCGCAAAGGAATTCGGTGTTGCGCTGGAGCTGAACAACAGCTCCCTGAGAAAGCCCAAATCCCGGCTAAACTGCGTGGAAAACTACCGGAAAATGATTCCGCTGTGCATGGAGCGGGGCGTTTTCGTCGTGGTGGATACGGACGCCCACGACCCCAGCGCGGTGGGCAACTTCGATCTGGCGCGGAAGCTGCTGGAAACAATGGACATTAACGAGGACTTGCTTCTCAATAACGATTTGCAAAAGCTTAAGAAGTTCCTTTTGGATGGGTAAAATGTGCAAGGCTACGGATTTTTCCGTAGTCTTTGCTGTTTTCTGGTGAGAGATTGCGATAGACTTTTGATGGCGCCTGTGGTAGAATAAGGGTGAGAAGTTATTCCAATGAAAAGGAGTGTCTGTATGGAAACGAAACGATTGGCGGGTCTGGAGCCTGCCGCGGTTTTTCATTATTTTGAGGAAATCTGCGCCATTCCCCACGGTTCCCGGAATACGAAGAAAATATCCGATTATCTGGTGGATTTTGCCAAAGAGCATGGCTTGCGGTACATTCAGGACGCGGCAAACAACGTGATCCTCTTTGGAAACGGCACCTGCGGCATGGAGGATCATGCCCCCGTGATCCTGCAGGGTCACATGGATATGGTGTGCGAAAAGGACATGGACTGCCCTCTGGACATGGAGAAGGAGGGGCTGGATGTCACTCATGACGATAAGTTTGTGTTCGCCAAAGGCACCACCCTCGGCGGCGACGACGGCATTGCCGTTGCCTACGCTCTGGCGCTGCTGGCGGACGACACCATTCCCCATCCGCCGCTGGAGGTCATCATCACCGTGGACGAGGAGATCGGGATGCTGGGCGCGGATGTCATCGACCTGTCCGAACTGAAAGGCCGGACGATGATCAATCTGGATTCCGAGGATGAGGGGATTTTCACCGTGTCCTGTGCCGGCGGCGCTACCGCGACCATCAGCCTGCCCGCAGAGCGGAAGGCGGTTTACGGCCCCTGCGTCCGGCTCAGCGTGGACGGCCTGCAGGGCGGCCATTCCGGCGCGGAGATCCACAAGAACCGCGCCAACGCCAACAAGGTCATGGGCGAATTCATGGATCGCATTCAAAAGCTCATGCCGCTGTGCCTGACCTCCCTGTCCGGCGGCACCAAGGACAACGCCATTCCCCGCTCCTGTCAGGCGACCCTGGTGGCCATGGGCATTCAGTTGGAGCGGATCAACGCCGTGGCGGAGGAATTGCAGGCGGAGATTCGGGAAAAGTACGACGAGCCGGATGCCGTCATTCAGGCGTTTGACGTGGATGCGCTGGGCGGAAACGGCCTGTCCACACAGGCGACGTCCAAGGTCATCGGCCTGCTCTGCGCCGCGCCCAACGGGGTGCAGGCCAGAAGTAAGGATATTGAGGGCCTTGTGCAGACCAGCCTGAACATGGGAATCACCAAACTGGGAGAGCGGTTCAACGTCACTTTTTCCGTCAGAAGCTCCGTCAACAGTGAGAAGGAAGATCTTCTGGAGAAGCTGAAAGGCCTTGCAGAGTTCTTCGAGGGAAGTTATTCCCAGTCCGGGGAGTATCCCGCATGGGAATTCAGGAAGGATTCCGTCCTCCGGGACACCATGGTGCGTATTTACCGGGAGATGTTCGGCAAGGAGCCGCAGGTGCTGGCTATCCATGCGGGGCTGGAATGCGGATTGCTGGGAGAAAAGCTGCCGGGACTGGACTGCGTGTCTATCGGCCCGCAGATGCACGACATCCACACCAGCCGGGAAAAGCTGGACATCGCGTCCACGGAACGCACGTGGAATTTCCTGCTGGAAGTTCTGAAAAACCTGTAAAAACGCAAAATGACCCGCCATGGCGGGTCATTTTTTATGCGCTTTTGGAGAATGTGCGTGTTTTTGCAATGGCTTTTCCCCGGAGAAGCCCCTTGAGCCATGCGATGTCTTGCCGCCCCAGAACCCCGAACAGGCACATCAGACACCCCAGTAAGACAGGATATGTCCCCGCCCGAAGCACCGGGGAAGCAAAACGGGAGGCACCCCATCCGGCGGCAAGAGCGGCCGCGACGGACAGCGCCGGGACGGAGAAGGGAATCGTCTCCCCGGTGATGATGAGAAGCCTTCGCAGGCTGAGAATGAAATTCACCAGATGGGTGATGAAAAAGCTGAAAAAGTAACCTTCCATTCCGTATTTCGGCAGCAAAAAATACAGAAAAAACACATCCATGGAATTGGTGATGATGTTGTAGCGGACGCATACTTTCTGCTGCCCCAGACCCTTGGTCATGGCGTCGGTGATGGCGTCGCAGTAGAGCATGGGAATCAGCAGAGCGTACAGCCGCAGCCAGCGCCCCGCTTCGGCGTTGTGGTACAGGGAATTGCACAGCCCTTCGGCCAGCAGAAATTCCAGACCGCTGAACACGATGCCGTACAGCATTGCGGTGCGCAGACTCCGCCGCACCAGATAGGAGATGCGCTGTTTGCTTCCCGCGGCGGCGCACCGGGCAAGCTCCGGAATGAGCAGCTCGGCCAGTCCGAACAGGATACAGGCGGGGAACATCAGAACGGGGAACACCATGCCGCTGACGATGCCGAAGGCCGCAAGGGGGCTGTCAATGAGGGAGTTCAGCGCCAGACGCTTGGGGACCATCAGGTTTTCCGTGGTGCTGATGCCGGATTTCAGTACGTCCGCCATGGCAAGGGGGACGGCTGCCTGTAAAAGACGACTCCTTATGGGGATTTTCGGCCCCGGCTTTACCCGTTCGGCAAGGCGCAGCAGCATCAGGCAGCACAGCGTCAGACAGGCGCCGAAGCATCCGCCCATGACCACGCTCTGACAGGCACGTCCGGGGTCGTCTCCCGCCCAGAGGGTCAGCACGGCCATGGTCACGACCATGGAGCACAGCTGCTCTGCCGCCTCCACCGCGGCCAGCGTCCCGATACGGTTGGCAGCGGTGAAATACCCCGTCATGACGCCGCACAGGCAGGAGACGGGGAGAAACGCGGCAAACAGCCGCAGGGAATTCACCGTGCGCACGTCCCCAATCCAGTTTTCCGCCAGCGCAGGCGCGAGAAAATAGAGGGCGGCGGCCACGGCGGTACTGCACAGAATGCTGTACACGAAGCAGCCGGATAAGACCCATGTCACGTTTCCGGGGCGTTTTTTCCCCAGTTCCTCGGCGGTCAGGTACATGGCGGCGGTCCGCACACCGGCAATTCCGGTCACCATGGCGAGGCTTCCCACGGACATGGTCAGCTGCAAAAGTCCCACTCCGGCAGCGCCGATGCGCCCGGAGATATACACCTGAAAAGAAGTTCCCACCAGCCGCAGCAGCAGGTTCACCCCTGTGAGCAGCAGAGCGGAATAGAAGATCGGCAGCTTTTTGGGCAAAGAAATCCCCCCTTGTCCACAGCATATGCGGACAGGGGGAGTGGCAGAACAGGAATGGAAAATATTCCGGAATTGATAGCTTTTGACTGCAAACGGCGCTGTTTTACGCCTGCGGATTGAACTCTTTACAGTACATGGTCAGCGGGCATTCGCCACACATGGGATTCCGGGCGGTGCAGCAGTCCCGGCCAAAGAGGACGATCCGGTGGCAGAAGTCCGAGCTTTCCTCCGGGGGGAGAATCTTGCGCAGCTGCTGCTCCACTTTTTCTGGCTCCTTGCCTGTACTCAGCCCCAGCCGCCCGCAGATGCGGATGCAATGGGTGTCGCAGACGACGCTGCCCGGGACGGCATACAGGTCGCCCAGCAGCAGATTGGCGGTTTTCCGCCCCACGCCGGGCAGGCGCAGCAGCTCCTCCATGGTGCCGGGGACCTTTCCGCCGTAGTCCGTCAGCAGCATCTGACAGGCGAGGACGATATCCCGCGCCTTGTGCTTGTAAAAGCCGCAGGAGCGGACGTAGTTTTCCACATCGGCGATATCCGCCGCCGCCATGGCTTCCAGGGTGGGGTAGGCGGCAAAGAGAGCGGGGGTCACCAGATTCACCCGGGCGTCGGTACACTGGGCGGAGAGCCGCACGGCGATCATCAGCTCGTAGTCCTTCGCGTAATGCAGGGCGCAGGCCGCATCGTCGTAGCGCTGTTTGAGGATATCAATGATGGCTTTTGCCTTTTCTTTTTTGTTCACGAGAATCGTTCCTTTTATCTGTTTTGCCCCAATATACCACGAAAACCGTAGTTTTGCAACAAAAAAAGACAAGCCGTTACAGTAAATCCATGGGAATCTGGGCAGTGAGGGCGGAAATTTCGTAGGCCGTTCGTTCCTCCGCGCCTTCCTCGGTCAGTTTCGTGTAGACGCGGCTCTGCAATCGGCCCGTAATGCCGATCTTATCCCGGGTATGGCACCGGGAAGCCTCCTGCGCCGTCCTGCCCCAAAGGATGCAGGGCAGATAATCCGCCCGCTGGAACGCCCTCGGCACCGCCAGCATCACGTCGCAGATCTCCCGGCCAAGGGGCGTGCGGCGGTAAATTGGTTCCCGGCAGAGGAAGCCCTCCAGCACCGCGTCATTCAGCGCTTCGCCGTCCTCGCAGGTCAGCGCCGACGCGAAGACGAATATCATCAGATGCCGCCGTCCGTCGGTGCGGACATTGTGGGAGCGGATCTGGCCGGTGACGGTGAGCATCATGCCCGGGTCAATTCCGGCGGATTCCAGAAGGGAGGCTTCCGCGATGACCGGCAGCGTGTCCGCCGCCCCGGAAAGCCTCGGCACCTCCAGAAAAAAACGATAAAACTGCTTCCCGTGGTTTTCGTGGGAAAACGTGGGGGGCGCGGACAGATTTCCCCGCAGGGTGATTTGATTTGCGTTATGTTCCATAGTACCACCTCAAATTCAGATGTATGGAACATCCTATGCTTTGGGTGAGAAAAGAGAACCGGAGGAACATATGACGCAAAAATCAGCGGCATTCGCTTCCAAATGCCGCTGAAGTTTCACATTATCCAATTCCAGACCAGTGCCGCCAGAAACGGCTGCACGAAGAACATGACGCCGAAGGTCATGCCGCAGACGAGAAACACATCCTTTGTCCGCGCCGACGGCTCCGTCCCCGGGAAAAGCTTCAGCACGACTCTGGCAAGCAGATACCCTAAAACCGTACCGACGGTGTTGGTCATCAGGTCGTTGATGTCCGTCGCCCGGAAGGTGAAAATCTGCAAAAGCTCAATGAGCAGGGAGGTGCAGAAGCCGAACAGAAGCGTGTACCCGAAGGCACTGAATTTCTTCCAGAAAAGGGGAAGAAAGAAGCCCAGCGGAACGAACAGCAGCACATTCAGCAGACTGCTTCTATAGTCCGAAAACATATGCAGAAACGGGACAAAATTGTAGTTAAAATCCAGGCGGATATAGGTTATGCAGGGAAGCCCCACCACGGCGTCCACACCGGCCAGGTATATGGCGAAAATAAGGTAGCCGACGGTGCGCCCCAAATCATGGAAATAAATCCGGTTTACGACGAGAAATAACGGAACCAGAATTACCGCCGCCACGCCGGCTTCCAGACCCATGTCAAAAAATCTGTACATCGGCAATCTCCTTTCAGAAGATGGGGTTGGTCAGCAATACGGCCAGCACACAGCAGCAGGCGTTCAGGGCAAAGCGGGTATCGGTGTAGATGTTTGCCGCCTGGGCTTCATACTCCCGGTGGTAGCTGTAAATGGCTTCCATCACGCTTCCGGCGATTTTCGGGTTGACCTTGGGGTCTTGCTTCATGTATTCCAGAAAATGGTCTTGCAGCGCCGCTTCATATTCCCGATGATCGCTCAGGGCGGTGGGGAAGGTGTCGTTGTGGGCGTAGGTGAACGCGTCGGTGGTGTAGTGGATGAGCTTGCCCAGGGTATAGTAGTCGAACAGGCCGAGCTTTTCCTTCTTTTCCAGCCGGGCGGAAATGGCACGCATAAAGCGCCGGGCGTTGCGGTAGTTGTGACCCCGCAGCCACTGGCAGCGGATGGAGCCTTTCAGGTATGTAGCGGGATTCCGATCCGGCTCGATGCATCCCAGCAAAAAGGCCTTCACATACCGCTCCGGGGTGTCGCTCATGTAGTGCTGCACCAGGTATTTTCCCAGACAGCGGTGACTTTTTCCGCGCATGTTGCAGCTCCTTCCTTTTGAAGTTTCCGAGAAAGTATAACACATCTCCGGGGAAAATGTGTGAACAATTCCAAAAATCGGAGATTATCACAAGGTGCTTAGGAAACGGCATGTGCTTTTTGGACAAAAGTACATGGGGATTTTCCAGAAACACGAAAAAGCAGCCCCAATGGCGGGGCGCACCAGACAGTGAACAGGCACAGCGGAATGGAACAGCACCTCTTGCCTCTCCCTTTGGGAGAGGTGGCCGAGCGAAGCGAGGACGGAGAGGGGAAATAAGGCTGCAATACCCTCTCAGTCACCTACGGTGACAGCTCTCCCGGAGGGAGAGCCAAGGGGCTGCATGTGCTGGCACAAGAAATAGAGCGTATCTGTACCGATACGCTCTATTCACTGCTTTACGACTGCCCAATAAAGACGGGGCTGTCTTGTGGAAAATTTACTCGGTAACGGTGAAGGTGATGACCGTAATGGCCAGACCGTTAAAGTAAATGCTGAGTGAGTAATCGCCGGGGGCGTCGGGGGCGGTGGGAACATCCAGCTCGCCGTAGTGGTAGTCACCCGCGTACCAGATCTCTTTCCAGTCGCCGGTTGCCTCGGAAATGTACTTGGGGATGACATTGCCGTAGCCGTCCCGGATGACAAAGAGGATGTCCAGCGGATCTTCGGGGACGTAGAAATTGGTAGTGCCCTGCAGGACTACAGAAATCTTGTCGCCCACGGCAAACTCACTGGTATAGGCGGCGGTGCCGATGGACTCAAAATGCCAATCCTCCGTGTCCGGCGTCTTGACCAGATGGGTGGTGATGTGATCCGCGGACAGACCGTGGTCGTCATACACGCTGGCATTGCGGATGGTCTGGGTCTTGACGTTTCCGAAAATGGAGGTGCCGTCTGCCGCCTGAATGGTGAACTGGTACTTCGCGCTGGGGATCAGGGGCGAGATAACCGCAGAGGGCTGGGTGCATTTGACCACGTTGGGCGTCGAGCTGCCGTCGATCTGGTACATCAGCAGCCAGCCGCCGGAGGGGGCGGTGCCGGTGTATTCCCAAGTCACGGCGATCTGATCCAGCGCGCTGTCATCCACGTTCATGCTTGTAATGTTGATGGGATTGGCGGTGACGCTGGTGCGGGCGGGCTGGGTCATGCCGGCGGCGGTGACCTCGATGGTGTAGGCGACCGAGGGGTCGATGTCCGTGAAGTAGACCTCGGTATTGGTGACGGTGAGCTGCTTGTCGTAGCCGTTATTGTCGCTGTAGCAGCGGACGCTCCAGCTCTCCACGACCACATCGCCGGGGGCGTCCCAGCGGACGGTCATATCGCTGCCGCTGCTGGCGGCGACGGTCAGATTTTCCGCGAGAACCAGACGGGAAGCCGTGAATTCCAGCGTATTTTCTCCGGTGAAGGTCTCCTTGGAGGCGGCGCTGGCAGGCTCCAGCGTGAAGGTGTACAGCTTACCCACGGTCAGCCCCCTGACGGTGACGGTGTGGCCGGAGAAGCTTTCGCTTTGCGTCTCCTCGCCCTCGGCAGAGTAGCTTACGACCCATTCCTCCGGGTCGGCGCCGCTGACCGCGAAGTTCAGCATAACGGAGCCATCCTCGGCGCCGGTGATGGCGGAGAAGCTGGCGATCCTGGTGGAACCCTTGGTGGTGAAGATGTCGGAGGTCTGACCCACCAGCTTATGGAAGCCGCTGATATCCAGCTGGATGCGGTACAGAGAATCGGGCAGCAGGTCGGTAAAGGTCGCCTTGCCGTCCACCACGCCCCGGGTCACGGCGTTGCCGTAGTTGTCCATGCAGATGACGCTGAGCTTGGAATCGTCTACTTCGGTGTCCACGCTGACAACCAGCTGGTACTGGTCGCCCTCGATGGAAATGCTGTTGATGGTTTGCAGGTAGTATTTCTGATACGCCCAGAACAGTCCCGCGCCGATGGCAGCGAGGATCACCAGCGTGATGACGGCTGTTGCGGCCTTTTTCGCCTTCTGTCTGCGTTCCTGCTTCTTCGCTTCTTTTTGCAGGCGCTTTTCTTCCTCCGCGTCGGCAAAGGGTTCGTTGCTGTTGTCGGGCAGCGGCTCGTTGTCCTCTTCGTCCTGTGCGAAGGAGAAGCGGTCGGGGGAATCCTCCTCCGGTTCCGGCGTGACCGCCGTCTGGGGAACCTCATGGGCAATCAGCGCGTCGGCCTCGTCCATAATCTGGGAAACTTCCTCAGACATCTGGTGGGGCAGAAGATCGGCCGCGTCCGCAGGCTCCGGGAGAGTTTCATCCTGCGTATCCTCCGCGATGGTTTCCTCCTGCTGGGCAGGCGCTTCGGTGGGAGCGGGGGCGGGCTGCGCCGGCACCACATCCTCCGGCTTTGCCTCAATGGGGGTGTAGATGGTGATGGGGGTGTCATTGATGGAATTGCGCTGCATGTAGGCGGCCAGCGCCTTGCCCAGTTCTTTCGGCTCCTGCCAGCGTTTGGCGGGGTCGGGGTCAATGGCTTTCATGATGATCTCCGCGATCTCGTAGTCGGCATTGACGGGAGAAGGAAGGGCTTCGTCCGGCGCTTTGCCCTTGAAGGGCAGGCTGCCGTCGTTGTAGAGCTGATAGAGGATCATGCCCACGGCGTAGGTGTCCGCCGTTTCGTTCAGCGTGGCCATGGCGTCGTGCAGCTCCGGGGGAGAATAGGGGCTGCGGTACTTGTCCGGCAGGGACGTGTAGCGCAGCGTGTCCAGCGGGATGAAGCCCAGATCGCCGATGCGGTAGCTTTTTTTCTCGGTCAGGAAGATGTTGGTGGGCTTCAAGTCCACGTACAAGCATCCCGCCTGACGGCAGACGGAGAGCGCGGAGCACAGGTCAAGACCAAGATTGATCGCTTCCAGATGGGTGACCGGATTGCGGCGGATGTACTTTGCCAGCGAATGCTTGTAGGGGCTGACGAGGTAGACCTCGTAGCCTAAGCGGCGGCGCTTGATGGGCACGGTCTGCCAGCCGTCGTAGGGAAGAAAGCCCTCCAGCTTGGAAAGCTTCTGCAGGAACTCCGCTTCCTTTTCCACGTCGTCGGCTACGCCCTTGAAGTAGTCCATGGCGCCCGCCATGTCCTTATAGGCGCCAGCCAGAAGCATCGCATCCATCTGCGTCTGCGCGGCTGGTACGGAAATGATTTTGACTATGTATTTTTCGTCCGAATTTTCCTTGATGGCAGGACAGCAGCGAACGCCGTCATGGCTGCTCATGGGGTTTCCCATGGCAAATCCGTCAAGCAAAGGAGAAATCAGTTCGGTTTCGGCAAGTTCAGTCAATCGTAATCGCCTCCTTTAACCTTTATATCATAAAATAAAAATCTGAAAAAAGCAACCACTTTGTAGTTGTTTTATTTGGAAAAGAGTGTTATAATGGCGCTTGATAATGGTACAGTATGTGTATTTTTGTCAGGAGGTATCATATGAGCAAGGTAATTTGTGAGATTTGCGGAACAACTTACCAGGACACAGCGGAGTGCTGCCCCATCTGCGGCTGCCCCCGGGATATGTCCGGCAATGTTTCCGAGGATGATTTTGTCATGGATCAGATGCCCGCGCTGAACAAGGGCGGGCGCTACTCGTCCGGCAAAAAGAAAAAGGAAATTTTTGATTTTGACGAGCAGAGCGACGATTTCCCGGAGCCGGAGAATGAGCCATATTCCTCTGACCCGGAGGATGACGAAGACAATTATGACGAGCAGCCCCGGGAGCATAACACCGCCGTTGTGGTGATCCTGACGGCGCTGATCGTGATCCTGCTGGCGGGAACGGCGTTCCTGTTCTTCCGGTATCTGCTGCCCAATCTGCACGGCGTGAAGGATACCGCGCCCACCGTCCAGACCGAGCAGCCCGTCCAGACGGAGGCCGCGACTACCGAACCGCGGATCCCCTGCCAGGATCTGTCTCTCCCCGGCGGCGCGGCGGAGCTTACCCAGCCCGGGTATTATTTTCTGCTGAATGTAGTCGTCATCCCGGAGAATACCACGGACGAGCTGGTGTTCACCTCCGGCGACGAGAGCATCGCAACGGTGGATGCCAACGGCGTTGTGACGGCTGTTTCCGATGGCTTGGCATACTTTGAGATAGCCTGCGGTACAGTGAAAACCGTCGCGGCGGTGTCGGTCCGGAATACGCCGCACACGCACAGCTTCACCAGGGAGCTGCCGCTTGCGGAGTACCTCGCAGGTGATGCTACCTGCACGGAGCCGGCAAGGTACTACTACATCTGCTCCTGCGGCTGGGTCGGTACGAGCACCTACGCCTATGGAGAGGCAAAGGGACACGTCTTCGGGGAATGGACACTGAACCTGGCGGACAACACCTGCGAGCGGATCTGCTCCGTCTGCGGCGAAGCCGAAAAGGACGACAGTATGTCGCTCCTGTCGGTCTCCGGCAGTATGGCAAGAGCGGGCGACACCGTGCGCATCACTGTATCGCTTGCAAATAATCCCGGCATTGCGGCGCTTGCCTTCCGTATTTCCTATCCGAAGGGCGCGATGACGCTTGAGAGCGCCGTCGCGGGTGAGCTGTTCGGCAACGCAACACTCAACCCGTCGGCAGGCTTGTTCCTCTTCGACAACGCGACCGACGTAACGGAAAACGGCACGCTCCTGACGCTGACCTTTAAGGTATCCGACACGGCGGCGCTCGGCGAATACCGCATAGCGCTCGAAATCATGTCCTGCAACAACGCATCCGAGGAAACGATCCTCCTGTGCGGCGGACAGGCAAACATCCTGATCCGGGATGTCCTGCCGGGTGACGTAAACGGCGACGGTGTGGTCGATACGCTGGATATCACAAGGCTCCGCCGGTACCTTGCAGAGGAGGATGTCGAAATATTCCCGGGGGCAGACATGACCGGGGACGGAGCCGTAACGCTCGCGGATCTGGCGTGCCTGCGCAGGTATCTTGTCGAAATCGGCACGGGACTTGGTGCATAACGAGGTGGAATATGAAAAGATTACTTACAGGCATACTCATCATCGCCCTGACCCTGTCACTGGGAGTTACCGCGTATGCGGCAACTCCCGCCACGGTGGCGGCGGCAGAGACGCAGGCTCATCCGGGAGATACCGTGAACGTGGCTGTCACTGTCGCGGACAACCCCGGAATGGATGTTATGAAGCTGAAATTTTCCTATGACGCAACGGCTCTTGTGCTGAAGGACATGTTGCCCGGAGACGTCATGACAGGCGCATTCACCCCCAACCCTGAAAAAGCTGTGGTTCTTCTGGAAGCCGCCGGCAAGGAAAACGAGTCCGGAAACGGCACGTTGGTCACGCTGAAATTCGAGGTCAAAAGCACCGCGCCGGCAAAGGATTATGCGGTGGAGTTTCTGGTAGCCGAGGCAGTCGATCGCGCCGGGAACGGGGTGGCGCTCCGCACGGATGCGGGCGTCATCCGCGTGACGGTACCCACGCCGACCTACACCGTCAGTTTCGACGCCAACGGCGGCACGGGAACAATGGAAAATGTGGAGAATGTCCCCGCAGGCGCGTTTACGCTCCCCGCAAGCGGCTTTACCGCTCCCGCGGGCAAACAGTTCGGGGGCTGGGCAACCAGCGCGACCGGTTCTGCTATTCCGGATGCCGCCTGCAACGTGACGGCGAACATGACATTCTACGCCGTGTGGGAGGATATCCCGCACACGCATGACTACGGCACGGATTGGCTCACGGACGCCGAACGGCACTGGCACGCCTGCAAGTCCTGCGAAGACAAGAAGGACGAGGCGGCACACACCTTTGCATGGAAGACCGACAGGGAAGCAACCGTAACCGAGGCAGGCGAAAAGCATGCGGAATGCACGGTCTGCGGTTACCGGAAGCCCGCGGTTGCCATCGGCAAGCTTGCCCCCGCCATCACGGACGGCAAGAACAGCCGGTGGAGCAAAGGTAGTGAGGTCGGGCTGACCTTCCGGTCAGATGCCGCATACGCGGACTTTACCGAAGTTCTTGTGGACGGCAACACGGTTCCGTCGGACAGCTACGAAACGCGCGAAGGCAGTATCCTTGTTACGCTGAAGGCAGGCTACCTTGCGACACTTGCGGATGGCGAGCATACACTCACCATCCGCTCCGAGAGCGGCGATGCCACGACAAAGTTCACGGTTGAGGCGGCAGTCACGGTCGATTCGGGAGTCACACCTCCCGAACCAGTCGGCTCCTCTATGTGGATTTGGGTTGCCCTTGCGATAGTCGTCCTCGGCGGCGGTACAACGGCGGCGGGACTGCTCATCCGCAAAAAGAAAGCCTCCTAATACGCGAAAGGGGTTATCAAAAAACTCAAATGAGTTTTTTGATAACCCCTTTTTATGTGGTATCAGGGCTTTTGTTCCTGCATCGGCGCAGACTTCCTCCGTCCGACGGTCAGACCGAACTCAAAGCGGACGGCACCCCGCTTTTTCTGCTTGCGGGGCACGGTCAGCGGACGGATATCGAACAGCTTTCCGATAAGATACAGCGCCATCTCCTTGGTCTCCCTGTCCATATCGCTTACCGTGCGGAGCATGATGATAACGTTCCGGATCGAGCCTGCGTTCAGCTCGGTGAGCGTGCGTGCGCCGGTGGATTCCAGAATGCCGAAGAACAGCTCGGTGAATTTTTTGCGTTCCTCCATGGTCATGGAATCAATGCGGGCGCGAATCACGCTGTCATTGCGCACGCCCCTCCCGGAAAGCCGGTGCGCCCGGACAAAGGAACCGCCCATGACCTCCCAGGACAGTCCGTTGTGCTGGAATATGCCGAGCTGACTGCTACGGATGACATCGCATTCATCATGTGAAAGCAGCATCCCGACCAGGGAGGACTGCGGTACCAGGCTGTCGATGCGGTCGGCAAGTGTACGGTACGCCTCCGACTCCAGCATTTTTTCCGAGAATCCGGGACCATCGTTGCTGTATACCCGGACGATCCGATCCCGCGTTGCGGGCGAGGCGTGAACCGCCCCCCAGACTGCCAGATTGCCTCCCTTGGAATGCCCGCCGACGTACAGGCGGGAGTTTTTCGTCAGCGGCAGATTGTCCAGATACTCCGCCGTCAGGCGCTGTGCCGGAACCTCGTCCATCCAGGACAGATTGAAATCCTCCCGCCAGCCGACGATGGTATCATCGGTTCCGCGCACCGCCACAAACCATGTATCATCCGGCAGGCGAATCGTCAGTGCGGAAAACTGCACCTGCTTTTTCTCGCAAATCTCGTTGACGTATCCGCAAAGCTGCAGGTCACGGTAGCGCGGCGCATCCGCCATCTGACGGAACAGCGCAACGATTTCCCGCGGCACGATAAGTCCCAGCGGGCGCTCATCCTTGGGATCGTGCGTGAAGAAATACTCCTTCGCCGCCTCCCTGAGCGTCACACATCGGTCCGGGGTGGATGGGACTGCGCCATCCAGCTCGACATAGGAAAGAAGGCAGAAAATCAGGTTGTCCACCTCGTTGAGCGGATCGTTTTCAAAGGGAATATCCCCCCGCCACTGGATATAATCGGTTACGTGCGGCATAATGTCTCCTTTCTTCGCTTGGTTCGTTCGCGTTTACGCCCACGATGGGCAAACCGCGGCTCCGTCCGGGGGGCGGAGCCGCAAAGGGCACTTCTCTTGCTGTCGGTCAGACAGTATGGATTCCCGCGGCAGCATCGGCGTGCGCGCCGTCAATGCCGTACTTCTGCGCCTTCCGGTACTCAAAGAACTTGAGGGCGACCTTGTCGAACAGTGCGTAGGACAGAACGTCCTCCTCCTGCTCCATCAGCCCCTGCGGCATCTCGGCGCGGAGCGTTTCCATCTCCGGCTTGAGGTCGTCGGCGGGACGATAGGTGATCGGCTGGGCGTCTCCACAGATCTTCTTCACGAACTCGGGCTTGATGGGCACCGGCGTCTTGCCGTACTTGCCCAGCACGATATCCTTGAACTCCTTGGTAACGGTCTTGTAGCGCTCGCCGGTCAGCACATTGAAAACAGCCTGCGTGCCGACAATCTGGGACGAGGGCGTAACCAGCGGGGGGTATCCGACGTCGGCACGGACGCGCGGCACCTCCTCCAACACGGCGGTGAGCTGATCCTCCTTGCCCGCCTGCTTAAGTTGGGACATCAGATTGGACAGCATTCCGCCCGGTACCTGATACATCAGCGCATTGACATTGACCTTCAGCACCTTGGGATCAAGCAGTCCGCTCTTGAGGTACTTCTCGCGCAGAGGCGTGAAGTAGCGGGTCAGCACATCCAGCTTGGCAAGGTCGAGACCGGTATCGTACTCGGTTCCGGCAAGTGCGGCGACCATGGACTCTGTGGGCGGCTGGGAGGTTCCCATCGCCAACGGGGACAGCGCGGTGTCGATGACATCGACTCCCGCCTCGACCGCCTTCATGAGCGTCATGGACGCCAGTCCGGAGGTATAGTGCGTGTGCAGCTGGATCGGAATCTTGACGCTTTCCTTGAGCGTGCGTACCAGCTCATACGCCTCATACGGCTTGAGCAGACCCGCCATATCCTTGATGCAGATGGAATTTGCGCCCATCTCCTCCAGCTGCTTGGCGTAATTGCGGTAATACTCGGTCGTATACACGGGACCGGTGGTATAGCTGAACGCCGCCTGCACGTGCCCGCCCTCCTTGAGGGTGGCATTGATCGCGGTCTTCAGGTTGCGGGGATCATTCAGCGCATCGAAAATGCGGATGATGTCAATGCCGTTGGCAATGGACTTCTGCACAAAGTACTCCACCACATCGTCCGCGTAGTGGCGGTAGCCGAGGATGTTCTGTCCGCGGAACAGCATCTGCAGCTTGGTCTTTTTGACGCGGGCGCGAATCTTACGCAGGCGCTCCCACGGGTCCTCATTCAGGAAGCGCATGCAGGCGTCAAAGGTCGCGCCGCCCCATGCCTCCAGGGAGTAGTAACCGACGTCGTCCATAGCTTCCAGGATCGGGAGCATTTCCTCGGTGGTCATCCGCGTGGCAATCAGCGACTGGTGCGCATCACGCAGAACCGTTTCGGTAATTTTTACCTGACTCATTTCAATCACACAATCCTTTCTCTTTTGGAAATCTCCGATTACACCCAGGCAAGGAACACACCGGCGGCAACTGCCGACCCGATGACGCCCGCCACGTTGGGACCCATGGCGTGCATGAGCAGGAAGTTGGTGGGGTCATACTTCTGTCCCTCAAGCTGGGAGACGCGCGCCGCCATCGGCACGGCAGACACGCCGGCAGAACCGATGAGCGGGTTGATGGTGCCGCCGCAGATGACATTCATGAGCTTTGCGGTCAGCAGTCCGCCACAGGTGGAGATAGAGAAGGCAACCAGTCCCAGCGCGATGATGAGCAGAGTCTGCGGGCGCAGGAAGTTCGCCGCGCTGGCAGTTGCCCCCACCGAGATGCCGAGGAAGATGGTGACGATGTTCATCAGTTCGTTCTGCGCCGTCTTGGACAGACGGTCGGTCACGCCGCAGACATTGAGCAGGTTTCCGAACATCAGGCAACCAATCAGCACCAGCGCATCCGGCACGATCAGACCGACGACTGCGGTCACGATGAGCGGGAACAGGATCTTTTCCAGCTTGGAAACCGGGCGCAACGCCTCCATGCGGATGGCGCGCTCCTTCTTGGTCGTCAGCAGTCTCATGAAGGGCGGCTGGATCATGGGAATCAGCGCCATATAACTGTATGCGGCGATGGCAATTCCGCCCAGCAGAACCGGCGCCAGCGTCTTGGTCACCAGAATGGCGGTAGGTCCGTCCGCGCCGCCTATGATGCCGATGGACATTGCCTCAGCCAGGCTGAACTGTCCGGACAGGAGCGCCGCAGCGAACGCAATGAACACGCCGAGCTGCGCGCCCGCACCGATCAGCAGGCTCTTGGGATTGGCGATCAGCGGGGAGAAGTCGGTCATGGCACCGATGCCGATAAAGATCAGGCAGGGGTAAATACCGAGCTTGACGCCGAGGTACAGCATGTCCAGGAATCCGCCGTGGTGAAGAATGTAGGCGTAATCTATCTCATCCGCGATGAAGTATTCCAGATGGAAGATGTTCGCGCCAGGCAGATTGGTCAGCAGCATCCCGACGGCAATGGGCAGGAGCAGAAGCGGTTCAAAGCCGCGTCTGATGGCAAGGTAGACCAACACTCCGACAATCAGGAGCATGACCAGCGTCTGCCAGCAGGCGGTGTTGAACATCCAGCCGCGCCCCGCCAGCGTAAACTGATCGCCTTCCTTGAAAAGCAGCTGCCAGACGCCTGTCTTGGTCAGAAAATTCAACAAACTATCAAGCATAATAGTGGTTTTCCTTTCATTCCGTCCGGGGCGGAACACCGGCTATGCCCGGACAAGTCTCAAAGCAGATCGTCTTACTTCAGAGTCAGCAGAACCTGATCCGTCTTGACGGAATCGCCGCTCTTGACATCGACGCTTGCCACCACGCCGTCCTGCGGCGCGGGCACATCGTTCTCCATCTTGAGCGCCTCTATGACAGCCACGGGGGCGCCCTTCGTGACGGTATCGCCCGGCTTGACATTGACCTTCATGACAGTCCCCTGCAGGGGTGCCTTGACAGCGACAGAGCCGGCGGCGGCAGCCTTGGGTGCCGGAGCAGGAGCCGCCTTGGGAGCGGCGGGCGCGGCAGGGGCATCAACGGTCACAGCGGCGGAGGCATCAACCTCCTCAACGGTCATGTCGTAGGTGTTGCCGTTTTTCAGCGTAACGATAAATCTCTTTTTCATGACAGTATATCCTTTCACATCAGCATAAAAATAGGCAGATTCGGTGCCCGGCTGTCAGCGCCCGGCTTTTTTGAAGGAAACCACGCGGAACCCGCTGGCAAAGCGGGAGGACAGTTCTTCGTCCGACGCAATAGCGGCAGCGGTGAGCGCGGCGACCAGCTCCTCGTCATCTTCCGCCGCAGTCCCGGTCTCCCCGGCAGGCATCTCCTCGGGCAGTTCGGCAGGTGCCGCGACCGGGGCAGGTGCCTCGGCGGGCTGTTCGTTCGCAGTCTTTTTCTTGTTGCCGGAGGTCATCACCTTGCCGAAAATGGCAAGCACACCCCACAGCAGCGCCAGCACGGCGAACACCATACCCATGCCGATCAGCACGACCTGTCCCGCGATTTCCAGCCGCTCAGGCGACATAAAGCCGCCCAGATCTTCGCCGGACTGCTCTGCCTTGGCGGCAAGGGTCTGAAGGGTAAACATATTCATAGGAAACGCTCCTCTCACAGAGGCAGCACGCCGTGCTTGCGGTCAGGCGTACCGCTTGCCTTGTCCGAGAGCATATAGAACGCGGCGCACAGGCGGGCGCGCAGCTCCTCGGCGGGGATTACGTCGTCGATGTCACCGCCTGCGGCGGGGGGACCCCTCCGCCCTGGAGGAGCTGATGGACCGGGACATGG
>ENA-OROK01001692-OROK01001692.1-human-gut-metagenome-genome-assembly--contig:-NODE-1692-length-20686-cov-3.232757_pt1 | contig 20686 bp, 20 predicted proteins | sample MGYA00242127_ERZ509046 | MGnify/ENA primary metagenome ERZ509046 (study PRJEB26280, sample SAMEA2338728) | human gut metagenome | biome: human gut; feature: human-associated habitat; material: faeces... | reverse complement strand
AAAGAGCGTCGCTGAATCCCTCAGGAAAAACAGAACAGCCTTCCGCTCCGTGAAGAACAGCGCCGGACGGCCTGATTTCGACGGTCTGGCCATCTGCCCGGTTCCGGACATGGGAGATGACGCGCCCTTCGCCTTTCTTTCGTCCTGGCGTCACAGACGTTATCTCAGCAGGGGCGCTTTTCTGGACGTCCTCGCAGGCCTCAGGGCCGTGCTCAGCGCTGGCTTCGAAGGACTGCCGGAAGACTGCGTCCTTTCAGGCACAGCAATCCCTTCCCTTGACTTTGAGCGCGAGTCCGGCCTCCCTCCTGCGCCTCCCCCGGAAGACAGGCTCGACGCCCTGGCTCCTGCGCTGGCTTCCCAACACGGCGACCACCGTTCTCGCGTCCCTTCTCGGGGCCCGCGGCGCGGGCCTCACATACGGGTCCGCCTGCGCGTCAGGTCTCATTGCCCTCGGGGAAGGCTTCCTGCGGATCAGACATGGCCTCGCCGGGACGGTTCTCGTGCATGCCGGGGACTCGAGGCTCAGTTCCGGCGCCCTGCTGGGCTACGCCAAGGCCCACACCCTGAGCCATCATCTTCCCCCTGATGCCTCGTCCCTGCCGTTCGACAGGGACCGCCGGGGCTTCGTGCCGGGAGAGGGCGGCGCAGCCTTCATACTCGAGGAACGCTCCGCCGCGCAAAAACGGGGGGCGCACATTCTGGCAGAAATTACGGGATACGCGGCGACCCTCGACGGCGGCGCGCTGACCGCACCGGATCCGAAGGGCATCCAGGCGGAAAAAGCCGTGCGCCGGGCTCTCGCCATGGCGGATCTTACGCCTGGGGACATAGACTTCATCTCGGCCCACGGCACGGGTACGGGACTCAACGACGCCATGGAAGCAGGCCTTCTCGCGCGGGTTTTTCCAGGGAAGGATGGCCCGGCGGTCACGGCCTTCAAATCCTGGACCGGACATCTGGCCTCAGCCTGCGGCGCCGTGGAAACGGCGCTCGCCCTCATCTGCGCCCAGGAGCGGATAACGCCTCCGGTCCGCGGACTCAGACATCCGCTCACGGACAGCCTGCGCTTCGTCCTGCCGGGAACCGCCCCGGCTCCGGACGTTTTCAAACCGGGGAGCTGCGGTCTTGTGGAAAATTTCGGCTTCGGCGGTCAGAACGCCGCCCTCTGCCTCAGGGTGGAAGCGTGATGGAATTTGAAAAAGCTCTTCCCTCTTCCTTTCTGCTTTTAACGCACATTGCCGCCTGGGATGCGCAGAGCATCACGGCGGAAGCTAATCTGACGGACGCCCCTGCATGGCTTCTCTTCGAGGCCTGCGCACAGGCCTCGGCCATGCACCAGCGGCTCGTTACGGACTTCCGCGACCACGCCTTTCTTCTGAGCGCGGACTCCGTTCCCCTGGACACGCCCGCGGTAAGCGGCACCTGTCACATCGCGTGCCGCCTTGAAGGGTGTTCGGGCCGCGCGGCCATCTATACGGCGGCAGCGGTCTCCGCGGGAAAGGAAATCCTGCGTGCCGGGGGAATCATCATAGGTCATGTCCCCTACGGGGACGCCTTCGGCGGCAGAAGGCTTGCCGCACACTACAGGGAGATCGCACAATGGCTCACACGCTGAAAGAAAGCCTTGAAGCCCGCGTCCGCGAAGCGGAACGCAGGGGGCTCGGACGCAGGGCGCCGGTGATCGACAGAACAGACATGGGCCCAATGGTCATATCTGGCGGGAAGAAGTTTATAAACTACATGTCCAATGACTACATCGGCCTCAGCCAGGACATGGACTGGCGCAGGGACGTAGCCGAGTGCTTTGCCGCCTGGCCGCCGTCAGGATCCGCCTCGCGTCTCGCGGGCGGCTTCAATTCCATAACAAAGGACGCCGAACAGGCCTGCGCGGAGTATTTCGGCTACGACGAATGCCTCTTTCTGCCGAGCGGCTACCAGGGAAACCTGGCCCTCGTGACAGGACTTCTCCAGCCCGGTCAGACCGCACTTGTGGATAAGCGCATTCACGCCAGCACGGGTCATGCCCTCATGGCCACGCGGGCTGACATACGGCCCTATGCCCACGCGGACATGGACCGCCTCGGGAGGCGTCTCATGGAACTTCCCGAAGAAGCCGGCGAACCCTGCGTTTTCACGGAATCCCTTTTCAGCATGGACGGCACCGTTGTCCGCCCCGAAGCCTTCGCCGAACTCAAAAAACGCCGCTCCTTCTTCCTCGTGGCTGATGAGGCACACGCTTTCGGCGCCCTCGGGAAAGGGGGCAGGGGCATTTTCTCCGGAGAAAGAGGCGTTGCGGACGCAGCCATCGGCACACTGGGCAAGGCTCTCGGCCTCTTCGGCTCTTTCCTGCTTCTTCCGAAAGGCTTCACGCCGCTTCTGGAATTTCTGTCCTCGCCCATCATGCATTCCACAGCCCTGCCTCCGGCGCACTCGGCCTGCATGCTGAGGCTTCTGAAAAGGCTGCCCGAACTCGAAGAAAACAGGGAAAGGCTCAGAAAAAACGCGGCGTACCTGCGAAGGCGCCTCTCCGAGCTCGGCGTCCCCGTGGGAGGGGACGCACACATCGTCTCCGTCCCCGTAGGGAAAGAAGAGCGCGCGGCTCAGGCCGCAGCCAGCCTCTTCCGGGACGGGATCCTCGTGCTCGCGGCCCGCTTTCCCACCGTGCCCTGGGGCAGGGCGCTTCTGCGCTTCGGCGTCACGTCGCTGCACACAGAGGAGATGCTCGGGGAAACGGCTCTCGCCGTGGCCGAAGCCCTTAAAAACTAACCCCGTCTCTCACGGCGGCACACGCCGGGCAGGGTTGTCAGCGCAAAAAAGACGCAGGCCGTCAGGATGATGGTGGCGCCGCTCGACGTGCCGAGCCAGGGCTGCGCGGACAGAAGAAGCCCGATAACGGCCGAAAGCACGGAGATGAGGATGGACCACCAGAACATGGCCCTCGCCGATCCCGCCAGGTTGCGCGCAGCAGCAGCCGGCACGATGAGCAGCGCTGTCACAAGCAGCACGCCCACGGCCCACACGGAAAAGATAACAATGACGGCCAGCATGGCAGAAAAGAGATACTGCCAGAAAGCGACGCGCACGCCCTGGGCCCTGGCCATCACGGGATTGAGGGCAATGAGGTAGAGTGCGTTATAGCCGACAATCTGAAAAACGAGCATGACAGGAAACAGGCCCATGAGGAAATAAATTTCCTGGGCGCTGATGGTCAGGATATCGCCAAAAAGAAACTGCTGCATATCCCTGGCCACGCCTGGAGAACGGCTGACAACGGCCAGGCCGAAAGCCACCACTGCGGAAAAAACCACGCCGATGGCCACATCTGAGGAAATGCTCGTGCGGCGTTTCAGGGCAACGATGGAAAGCCCCACGAGAACGCCGAAGACGGGCATGGCCAGATGAGGTTCGATGGAAAGAATGAGGCCGAGTCCGGCTCCGGCAAAGGCCGAATGGCCGATGGCATCGGAATAGAAGGCCATGCGGAAGTTCACGATCTCCACGCCAAGCATGGCGGTCATGGGCGTCAGAAAAAGCAGGGCCAGCAGGGCCTGCTGCATGAAGCGCAGCTGCAGGGAATCAAAGGGCAGGCAGGAAAAAGCGTTCAGGATCGGATCAATCATGTTTGTTCTCCCCGGCACGCCCACAGGAGCAGGCGACGCGGAACGGTAACCCCTCAGGGTTCAGGCTGCAGCAGGTAGGGACACTTCCCCCGTCCCCGTCCTCCTCGCGGCTGAAGGCGCCGCATTTGGGGCAGAGGTACTGGGGCTGGGAGCACTGGTCCGGGTAAAGGTGAATGGGAATGCCGAAGACTTCCATAAGGTTTCTGGCCGTGAGCACCTTGTGCGGCGCTCCTTCCATACACGTCCCGTCAAAAATGCAGACCACATGGGTGGCGAAATGCGCGGCCATCGGCAGGTTGTGGCTGACCATGACCGTGGTCAGGCCGAGCCTGCGCCTCGCGTCATCGAGAATGTCCCAGAAAAGATGCTCGCCTCTGAGATCCACGCCCGCGGCCGGCTCGTCCAGAAGGAGGAGCTTCGGCCTGCGTATGAGCGCCTGGGCCAGAAGGACCCGGCGCAGCTGCCCTCCCGAAAGATCGCAGATCCTGCGCTCTGCCGCGTCACGCATGTCCACTTCGGCGAGCACATCGCTGACGGCGCGCTGCACGGCCCCTCCGAAACCGAGCCACATGGGGCGGCGGCTCACGGCAAGGGCGAGAAACTCACTCACGGTCACGGGCGTGCTGTCAGCCCGGCGCAGATCCTGGGGAACATAGCCGACGCGGCCGTCAAAGTCTCCCGATTTGCGTATGGTGCCGGTGTAGGGCACCTCTCCGAGGAGGCAGAGCAGGAGCGTCGTCTTGCCTGCGCCGTTCGGGCCCACAAACACGGTGCCCCCTCCGGCCGGGATGGACGCTGAAATATCGTCCAGGACGGTGTATCCGCGAAAGCGGACGGAAAGATTTTCTATAGATATGGCCGTATTCTGCATGATATGGGGAACTTCCTGATTCTTTGGATCACGTCTTTTCAGCCGGCGCCGTTTTTTTGTCAACTGACCGGCCGGCGCGGGGAAAAGGCAAAAAAACGCTTGATTTCTGCCGATCATATGCAGAGAGTAGCGCCGCTTCCGGGGCACCCGCACCCGGCGGCAACCAGCACGCACACTCGCCGGAGCCCGACTTGTCCAGATATAAGAACTTTCATTTTATGAGGCACCACAGGCGGAGGACAGAAAACTTCCTCTCCTGCGCCATACTGACCCTCCTTCTTTTTCTTCCCTTCTGCGCTTACGGCGCAGAAGAGACGCCCCTGCCGCAGGCCGGATCCTCCGCCCCTGCGCAGGCTGAGGGGCAGGCCGGAAATCCGTCCGGTAACCAGAGAGAAGCACAGCAGCCTTCCGCAGCCCAGGAAGAGCAGAAAGACAGTACCACGGACAGCGCCCCGGACAGAAAGAAAGAAGCTGCTGCTGACGCCGCGGATGCCGGGGAGACGGACAAAGCCGGGACTGGTGCAAAGCCGTCCGCTGACGCACGGAAGAAGGCTTCCGCTGATTCTGCGAAGGACGGGAAGCAGGACAAAGCCGCAACGGAGAAGCCCGACGTCTGCTGGCTTCCCCTGCGCGCCCTCGTCACCTCGCCCTTCGGCGCAGCCCGTGGCAGAAGCGTGGACTCAGACGGGGAGACGCACGTGGACCATTATCATTCGGGAGTTGATCTGCGCGCCCACCTCGGCTGGCCCATCAAAAGCCTGAAAAACGGCACCTGCGTCCAGGCGGGCCCGCGCGGCAGCGCGGGTATCGCGGTGGAAATCCGCCAGGAGGACGGCAAGACGGCAGTCTACTGCCATCTGAGCCGAGCCCTCGTAAAACCCGGCGAGACTGTGAGCAGGGGGCAGCACGTGGGGCTCGTGGGCTGCACGGGGCGGACCACGGGCGCACATCTGCACCTCACCATGCGCGACGCCGCGGGCAGGCTCATCAATCCCATGAGGGAAGTCTCCGACGCTTCCGAAGTCTTTGATCCCCCGTCAAAGGAAATGGACAGCAGCATCGAAGGGCAGTCATGTGACGGACAGCGCTTTGCCTCCGCCCTGCCGTACGGTGACAGAAATACGGCTACCGGACGCGCTCTGTACCAGGGCCCCAACAAGAGGCTCAGGGGCATGCAGCAGTACCTGCGCATGCGCAAAGCCCTTCAGGGCATCAGCGACTACAAAATCCCGGACATCATCACCTGGCAGAGCATGCAGAAATAGACGCCGGAGGGATGTCCACGAGTTCCACGTTGCCTTCCGAGAGCTCCCTGCCAAGAAAGATGCCTCCCGTATGCGCGAAGCGCTGGACGTTGTCCGTGGCCATGAAATGTGTTTCCCCGGGCACGTCTGACGGATTCTTCAGATTTTTCCCGGTGAGGTACTCCTCCACGCTTTCGGCCGTGACTTCCGCGGAATCCACGAGGCTCACACCCCCGCCGATGACACGCGCGAGAGATTTCCTGAGCAGGGGATAATGCGTGCAGCCAAGGACCACGGTATCCGGTCTGTCCGCCCCCTCAAAAAGCCCGCTCACATAGAGACGCTCAACCGCCTCGGCGATTTCCCCTTCCACAAGCCCCTCCTCGGCGAGAGGCACGAAGAGCGGACAGGCCCGGCCCACCACGCGGGCATCGGGCCTGAGGCGGAAGATGGCTTCCTGATAGGCGCCTCCCTTGATGGTGGCCTCAGTGGCCAGCACGGCGATATAGCCCGTGCGCGTGGCTCTGACCGCGGCCCGCGCCCCGGGTTCCACAACACCGAGAACCGGGATATCGGGAAAATCCTTCCGCAGCGAGGGCAGGGCGCAGCTCGTGGCTGTGTTGCAGGCGATGACGAGCATCTTCACTGCTCCTACACTGACGAGTCTGTGGGCCGCATTGAGGGTGTAGCGGATGATAGTGTCCCTGCCCTTGGTGCCATAGGGCAGGCGGGCGGTGTCGCCGAGGAAGCGGTAGTTCTCACAGGGCAGGCGCTCCTGAAGCGCCTTGAGCACGGTCAGCCCTCCGACGCCGGAATCGAACAGCCCGATGGGCAGGGAAGCTGTCTCTGTCATACTGCATCCTCCTTTCCTGCTGAAGCCTGAAGCAGCATACCGGGTTCTGTTAGCGGCGGCTTCCGGAAAAGGCAAGCCGGCCGGAACGATTCCGCGTGTCTTGTCTTTTTGTGGGTTCCGTTTCACAATCATTTTTCCCCCGTATGAATCATCAAACCAACGAACGCGTTCAGGATGCATCTATGCTTACAATTCTTGATTACGGTGCCGGCAACCAGACCAGCGTCCTCAGGGCGCTGAGGCATCTCGGCATTGACGCGGCCATCACTGACAGCCCGGATCAGCTCTCCGCCAGTGAAGGCATCATCTTCCCTGGCGTCGGTTCCGCCGGACAGGCCATGGACGTCCTCACCAGCAAAGGCCTCGACAGCGTCCTTGCCAGAGCCGTGCGGGAAAAGCAGCCCGTGCTCGGTATCTGCCTCGGATGCCAGATTCTTCTCGACAGAAGTGAGGAACACGACACGAAAACACTCGGCCTCGTGCACGGCGAGACCCTCGCCTTCCCGGCTGGGCTCACTCAGGAAGACGGCAGCCCGGCTCCCGTCCCGCATATGGGCTGGAACAGCCTGAACGTGAAAAAGCCGGACGATCCCCTCTTCAGGGGCATCCCCGCGGAGGCCCGCTTCTATTTCGTGCACAGCTATTATGTGAAGCCCGATCCTTCCCTCGTCCTTGCCACGACAAATTACGGCATGGAGTTCTGTTCCGTCTACGGCGGAAACGGACTCTGGGCCGTGCAGTTCCATCCGGAAAAGAGCGGCCGTTTCGGCCTGGCCATACTCCGGAACTTCTATGACTACTGCAAGGGGGCCCGCGATGCTCGCTAAACGTGTAATTCCCTGCCTTGACGTGCGGGACGGCAAACTGACCAAAGGGATAAAGTTCGCCCATAACGTCGACATCGGCGATCCCGTGGAAAGCGCCAGAAAGTACTACGAGGAAGGAGCCGACGAAATCGTCTTCTACGATATCACCGCCTCGGCCGAGAAGCGCAAAATCTTTATCGATGTGGTCGAACGCGTGGCGTCAACCATCTTCATCCCCTTCTCCGTGGGCGGCGGCATTTCCTCTGTGGACGACATGCATGAGGTCCTCACTGCAGGCGCGGAAAAAATCTCCATCAATTCCGCAGCCGTGCGCAACCCGCACCTCATCAGCGAGGGCGCTGATGCCTTTGGAAGCCAGGCCATCGTGGTGGGCATGGATGTTCTGCAGGTGCCGGCAACCCCCGAAATCCCCTCCGGCTACGAGATTGTCATCAATGGCGGCCGCAAACGCATGGGGCTCGACGCCATAGCCTGGGCAAAGCGCTGCCAGGAGCTCGGCGCGGGCGAGCTGTGCGTGAACTCCATTGACGCCGACGGCACCAAGGACGGCTACGAGCTCAATCTCACCCGTCAGATCGTGGAAGCCGTGTCCATCCCTGTCATCGCCTCCGGCGGCGCGGGCAAGCCCGAGCATATGCTGGACGCCGTGACCAAAGGAAAAGCGTCCGCCGCTCTCATCGCCTCCATCGTTCACTACGGCCAGTACACCATACGCCAGTGCAAGGAATTCATGGCCAGCCATGGCGTTCCCATGCGCATGACATGGTAATGGGCCTGCATCCATGCGCCGGCGGAGATGAAGGCTCCGGGAAAAAACTCGCGGCCTTTTTCGCGGAGCATCCCCGCCTGGCCATCGCCTTTTCCGGCGGTCTGGACAGCCGCTTCCTGTGCTTTTCAGCGCTCAGGGCCGGCGCCAGCGTGCTGGCCCTCCACGCGAGGGGTCCGCACATCCCGGAGTATGAAACCCGTGAGGCCGTGGCCTTCGCGGAAAGCCTGCATCTGCCGCTCATCGTCTTCGACACCGATCCCCTGATCCTGCCGGAGGCAGCGCACAACACGAAACGGCGCTGCTACGCCTGCAAGAAAAACCTGCTTTCCCGCATCCGGACACTGCTCACGGAACGCGGAGAGGAGGAGCGCACGCTCTGCGACGGGACGAACCACAGCGATCTCGCGGTCTTCCGTCCCGGCCTCCTGGCCCTTCAGGAGGAAGGCGTGCTCTCCCCGCTGGCTCTCTGCGGCTACGACAAACCCCTCATACGGGAAAAGGCCGTGGAGGAAGGCATGACTCTGCCCTCCTTCCCTCCGAGGCCCTGCCTTCTCACGCGCTACGCCTACGGCCTCTGCCCCGAAAAGGCCGTGCTCGCCGCCCTCGGCCGCGCCGAGAAAAAACTCCTCGATCTGAAAGACGGGGAGGGCGGACGCCTCCTCGGGGATTTCCGCCTGCGCCTCACGCCGGATCCTGTGCTTCAGTGCACGCGTTTTCTGCCCGGATGGCGGGAACCTGTCGGCGCCATCCTCCGGGAAGAGGGCTTCAGTCCCTGGACCGTGAAGGTCACTGAGCGGGTAAGCGGCTTCTTCGACACGGACAACTCGCCGGATTCTTCCGGAAAGTCCGGAATGTAGGCTCTCCGGGCACTTGCCAGTTCAGGCATATCAGATATATATGTCTCTTTTCCGGGGTGTCTCCCATATCCGGAGTACACGCCCCGAAATACCCGCCGGTCATTCCGGCGGCAACATCACACTGGAGGAAGGCTCAGCCTTTCCTCTCCCGGGAGTATCAAATGGCTCACAAGAAAATTGAACGCAAGAAGGAACTTGACCGCCGCCGCCATCGCCGTGAGCAGCGCCTCAAGCAGCGCATCCACGAAGCCAAGGCCGCCAAGGCCTAAGGCATCCGCATTTCGTCCTCCCTGCCCCGCCCCTCTCCGGACGCGGCGGGGAGGAAGTGTTTTTCCCGATTCGGAGAGAACTGTCCGCGTGGCGCTTCCGGCGTGAAGCCGGGCTGCCCGCGCGTATTCCAGACGTTTCCTATGCCTATTTACGAATATCGCTGTCCTCACTGCAACAAGGTTTTTGAGGAATGGGTGCACCTCTCCGACGCCCAGTCCATGGTCCCCTGCCCCGACTGCGGGACGGAGTCACCGCGCATCATTTCGGAGACTTCCTTCGTCCTCAGGGGCGGCGGCTGGTACGTAACGGATTACGGCTACCGCAAGGGCATCAAGGACTAGGATTCCAAACCGACAACGGGAAGCACCTCCTCTTCCGCTCCGAAAGAGACAAAGGCCGCCCCCGCGGCAAAGCCTGCTGCCACGGCCGCAGGAAAGTAAATCAGTCAGAAGAGGGCCTCATGGCCCTTTTTTTATACGTAGAGTTTCAAGACGCACGGTCAGGGGGTCCTCTCCTGTCCATGGAGGAAAGCAACCATGATTGAACGTTACACCCGGCCCGAAATGGGACAGATCTGGACGCTCGAAAACCGCTACAAGGCATGGCTCAGGGTCGAACTGGCCGTCTGCGAGGCCTGGTGCCAGGAAGGAAAGGTTCCCGCCGAAGCGCTGGCCAATATCAAGGCCAAAGCCGCCATCGATGTGGACCGCATCCTGACCATTGAGGAAACGACCCGCCACGACGTCATCGCCTTTCTGACCTCTCTGGAAGAGAAGATCGGTCCGGACGCCCGCTTCATCCATCTCGGCTGCACCTCCTCGGACATCGTTGACACGGCCGGCGCCCTGCTTCTGGTGCAGTCCGGCAGGCTCATCCTCCAGGATCTCGACGCGCTTCTCGAGACCCTCAAATCCATGGCCTTCAAATACAAGGGCGCCCTGTGCATCGGCCGCTCCCACGGCGTGCACGCCGAGCCCACCAGCTTCGGCCTCAAAATGACCGGCTTCTACGCCGAGTTCGTGCGCCACCGCGCCCGCATCGCCGATGCCATCGAAGACATCCGCGTGGGCAAGATTTCCGGCGCCGTGGGCACCTACACCATCGTCTCCCCGTCCATTGAAAAGAAGGCTCTGGACATCCTCGGCCTCAAGGTCGATCCTCACTCGACCCAGATTGTGCAGCGCGACCGCTACGCCCATTTCTTCTCCGCCATCGCCATCATGGCCGGCGGCATCGAGCGCCTGTGCGTCGAGCTCAGGCACCTGCAGCGCACCGAGGTGCTTGAAGTGGAGGAGGGCTTCGCCAAGGGCCAGAAGGGCTCCTCGGCCATGCCCCACAAGAAAAACCCCATTTCCGCCGAGAACCTCTGCGGCCTCTCCCGTGTTATGCGTTCCAATTCCCTGGCCGCTCTTGAAGATCAGGCTCTCTGGCACGAGCGCGATATCAGCCACTCCTCGGTGGAACGCATCATCATGCCCGATTCCACCATTCTGGCCGACTACGCCCTGAACAGGCTGCGCCGCCTGCTCGCCAACCTCGTGGTTCACGAAGACCGCATGCTCGAGAACATGGACCGCTCCTACGGGCTCTACTTCTCCCAGCGCGTGCTCACCGCTCTCATCGAGGCCAACCACCCCCGCCAGAAATCCTACGAAGCCGTGCAGCGCCTGGCCATGCAGAGCTGGACTGAACGCCGTTCTTTCCCCGAACTCGTGAAAGCAGACAGCCAGATCGTGGGCATTCTCGGGAAAGAGGCGCTCGACAAGCTCTTCGACCCCATGTTCTACCTGCACCATGAAGATGACATTTACCGCCGTGTCTTCGGCACGGTTTCCGGAGACGCATCCATGAATATCGAATACAAGCGCCGCCTGGCCCGCCTGCTCGTCGCTAAATCCTACAGGGAAGGCGACTTCCTGCTGGCCTCCGGCCGTCACAGCGACTACTACTTTGACTGCCGCGTCACGGCCCTTCATGCCGAAGGCGCCTGGCTCATCGGCAACCTCTTCTTCGAGATGATCAAGGGCATGATCGACGCCGGCACCCCGGTGAAGGGCATCGGCGGTATGACCATGGGCGCCGATCCCCTGGTTTCCGCCACGACGGTCATCTCCCAGGAAAAAGGCCTGCCCCTCAACGGCCTGCTCGTGCGCAAGGAAGCCAAAGGTCACGGCACCAACCAGTTTGTGGAAGGCATGGGCAACTTTGACAAGGGTGACCCGGTCGTCGTTGTCGAGGACGTAGTGACCACGGGCGGCTCCCTCCTCAAGGCCTGCCAGCGTATCGAGGCCGCGGGCCTGAAAATCGTAGGCGTCTGCTCCATCCTCGACCGTGAGGAAGGCGGCAGGGAAAAGCTTAAGGAAGCCGGCTACGAACTGAAGGCCATCTTCACCCGCAGGGAACTCCTCGAACACGCCAAGGACTAACCGGCCCGTCAGAATACGTTTTCAGGCCTCCTGCCCGTCAGGGCAGGAGGCCTTTTCTTTATGGAAGGAAAATATGCCGGAAATCATTCTCGGAGATCTGAAACTCCACTACACCGAGGCCGGACACGGCAGCCCGCTCCTGCTCCTGCACGGCAGCTTTTCCACGGGTGACGATGCTTTTGGGGAAATACGGCCTCTTCTGGCTGCGCACTTTCACGTCCTGTGCCCTGACATGCGCGGACACGGCGCCACACGCGCAGTCCCGTACGGCTGGACAGTCCCGCAGCTTGCCAGAGATATGCTGGCTTTTCTCGGTGCTCTCGGCATCAGCCGGGCATCCGTAGCCGGGCACAGCATGGGAGGAGACGTGGCCATGTACATGGCCGTTCTCAGTCACTGCAGCGTTGAAAAGCTTGTCTCCATCGGATCCGCCGGGATTCCGGGGCCGTCCGTTTCGCGCTTTGTGCAGCGCTTTTCTCCCGAAGCCCATCCGGAAAAGGCTTTTCCTCGTTTCGTACAGGCCATAAAGGAAAAGCACATGCCGGCCCACGGAGGCGACTGGCGGACTTTCGCGCGCACGAGCATCGAAAACTGCTGCCTCTACCCGCAGTTTTCTGAAGATGATTTCCGCAGTCTTGATATGCCTTTTCTGCTCCTCTACGGCTCCCGTGACAGGCTGACACCGCCGGAAGACAGGGAAAAACTTCAGTCCCTGTGCCCCCGCTTCACGCAGCACGCCGTGCCGGGTGCGGGACACGCCCCCCAGTGCGGCGCCACCATGCCGTACACGGCCGGTGTCCTTCTTGACTTTCTGGGAAACGGCCGCCTCTCTGAAAAACAGGTCCTTCACGCGGAATAATCCGTCTGTAATACAATTTTGTTATTTATATCTCCGTGAAAGGAAAGTGTTTCACTGCAAAAAAGAACCATCCTGCCCTGTCATGAACGTCGGGAAAAATCTGTTGGTTCTTTTTTGTTATCACCTTCACAAAGATCCTTATTTTGATACAAAATTGTCTTTATAAAAACAGCTTACGGAACGGCCTCATTTTTTTAAAATTTATAACTCATTGAAATAACAGGAAAAGTATATTTCTGGCACGCTTCTGGCAATTCCTTCTGTAACAACGCCCCATTCTGACAGCGGGCAATCAGGAGGAAAACCATGAAATTTACCAGAATGCTCTCTGCTCTCTTTATAGCCGCTTCCCTGGTTCTCGGCATGAATTCCACAGCCAGCGCCGACCAGCTGCAGGACATCAAGGCCCGCGGCACCCTGCGCGTGGCCATCCCCCAGGACTATCCGCCCTTCGGCTTCATGGGCCCCGATAAGAAACTCAAAGGGTACGACATCGAGATGGCTGGCATCGTGGCCAAGTCGCTCGGCGTGAAGTGCGAACTCGTCCCCGTCACCGGAGCCAACCGCATTCCCTTCCTGCTTTCCAACAGAGCCGACATCGTCATTTCCACACTGGGCAAAACCAAGGAACGCCAGAAGGTCATTGACTTCTCCATCGCCTATGCAGCCACGTATTCCGGCGTTTTCGGCCCGGAAAAAATAAACGTCACTAAGCCCGAAGATCTCAAGGGACACACCATCAGCGTGACCAGGGGCTGCATTGAGGATCAGCTCATTTCCAAGGTTCTGCCCCAGGGTGCCGTGCTCAAGCGCTACGAGGACAACAACACCACAAGCCAGGCCTATCTTTCCGGCCAGACCGACTTCATCTGCACGCTCAACTTCGTGGCCGGAGCGCTGAAGGGACGCATGAAGAACGACCGCGCGCCCGTCAGCAAGTTCAGCCTGCGCAACTCGCCTGACTTCATCGGCCTGCGCCAGAACGAACCAGCCCTCAAAGATGCCGTCAACAAGGCCATCACCACGGCTTTCCAGGACGGCACGCTTGACGCCCTCTCCCAGAAATATCTCGGCAGCCCTGCCCCCAAGGATCTCATCACGCAGGAGCCCGGCGAATAACTTTCTCTCCGTTTTCCCCGGCGCGGCCTCCTTCAAAGGAGCCGCGCTGGCGCACAGCCTCGTCAGGGAGCTGACATGCACTACACACTGAATTTCGGAGACCTGCTTCCGTATGCCCAGTTCTTCACCGACGGACTGGCCCTGACGGCCAAAATAGCCCTCATCGTCACCATTTTCGGCACACTTCTCGGCATACTCGGTGCTGTCGTGCGCAACAGTCCGAAGCATGGCGTTCTGTACCACCTCTGGACAGGCTACGTCGAACTTATCCGCAATACGCCCTTTATCATCCAGCTCTTTTTCATCTTCTTCGGACTGCCCCAGCTCGGACTTCACTTTTCCGCTGATTCCGCCGCGGTTCTGGCCCTGATCATCAATCTTGGCGCCTACAACACGGAAATCGTGCGGGCGGGCCTGGCCGTGACGAGTCCCGGCCAGTGGGAGGCAGCGCGCTGCCTCGGGCTCACCCGGAGGCAGACCTACATTCATGTGGTCCTTCCTCCGGCCATCCGCAAGATTTATCCGGCCCTCGTGGGCCAGTGCGTCCTGGTCATGCTGGGCTCGGCCGTCATCTCCCAGATTTCCTGCGAGGATCTCACGTACGCGGCGAGCTACGTACAGTCGGTCACCTTCCGCTCCTTCGAGTGCTACATCGTCTCGACCGTACTCTACCTGCTTCTGGCTCTCTTCATGAAGCATGTCCTGCTCGCGCTCTCCAGGCTCTGGTTCAGGGGAGACATCTAATGGACGAATTCACCAACTGGGACATCATCAGCAGCCTGCTCCTCGCCATGCGCTGGACTGTCCTGCTCTCCCTCATCGCCTTCGCGGGCGGAACGCTCATCACCATTGTTCTGCTCCTGCTCCGCCTCACCTGCGGAAAAACGGTCAACCTTCTCGTTTCCGCGCACGTGAATCTTTTCCAGGGCACGCCGCTCCTTATGCAGCTCTTCCTCGTCTTCTTCACTTTCCCGCTTCTGTGTGTCGAAGTCAGTCCCTGGACCGCAGCCGGCGTCTGCCTGACTCTCTACGCTTCGGCCTATCTTATCGATATCTGGTACAGCGCCGTGCAGTCCCTGCCCAGAGGCCAGTGGGAAGCCTGCCGCGTTCTCGGACTGAGCTTCACCCAGACACTGGTGCACGTCATCGCGCCCCAGACCATCCGCATAGCCACGCCGCCCACTGTGGGGTTCTGCGTTCAGCTTATCAAGGGCACGGCCCTGACTTCCATCATCGGCTTCGAGGAAATGACCAAGGCCGCCACCATGCTTACCAACGCCACGTTCCAGCCCTTCAAAATCTACGGTCTTGTGGCGCTCGGCTATTTTCTCCTCTGCTACCCGCTCTCCGTCTGTGCGCGCCGTCTCGAAAGGACCATGCAATGAGTATCAACAGAAATGAAACCATCCTGGGCATAACCGGCCTGCAGAAATATTACGGCAAAAACCACGTTCTCAAGGGCATTGATCTGAACATCCACAGGGGCGAGGTCGTGGCCATCATCGGGCAGTCCGGATCTGGCAAGTCAACGCTCCTGCGCTGCATGAACGGCCTCGAGGAGTACCAGGAGGGGCAGATTATCTACAACGGAGAACTGACCATCACCTCGGATCCCGCCGAAGCCCAGGAAATCAGCCGCAGCATCGGCATGATTTTCCAGCAGTTCAATCTCTTTCCACATCTCACAGCCATACAGAACGTCATGCTGGCGCCCCAGCTCGTGCTCGGCCTCAGCATCATGGAGAGTCACATCCTGGCTGAGCAGATGCTCATCAAGGTCGGGCTCGGAGACCGCTGCGACTTCTACCCCTCGGGCCTTTCCGGCGGACAGCAGCAGCGCGTGGCCATAGCCAGGGCCCTGGCCATGTATCCCAAGGTTCTGCTCTGCGACGAAATCACCTCAGCCCTCGATCCCGAACTCGTCGGCGAAGTGCTCAAGGTCATCGCCGAGCTGGCAAAAGAAGGGCTCACCATCGTGCTGGTCACCCATGAAATGGCCTTCGCCCGCGACGTGGCCGACAGGGTCGTGTTCATGTACCAGGGCAAAATCCACGAAGAAGGGCCTGCCAGAGAAATTTTCGCCCATCCCAAAACCCCGGAGCTCACGCAGTTCATCTCCCGCGTGCGCTCCGGCCTCTAACCCTGACGCGCAGGGACGCGCCGGACATCACGAAAGAAGGCAGAATCATGTTCGATATCAGCAGATACGATCAGATAAATCCCCCGGCCAGGCTTCTCATGGGTCCGGGGCCCATCAACGCTGACCCGAGGGTTCTCAGAGCCATGAGCGCCCAGCTCGTGGGGCAGTACGACCCCGTCATGACCGGATACATGAACGAAACCATGGCCCTCTACAGGGAAGTCTTCCAGACAAAGAACGAGCAGACCTTCCTCGTGGACGGCACGTCACGCGCCGGCATCGAATCCGTCCTCGTCTCGGCCATACGCCCCGGGGATCCCGTTCTGGTCACGGTAGCCGGCCGTTTCGGCCTGCTCCTCTGCGAAATCGCACGCCGCTGCGGAGCCGAACTTCACGTCATCGAAAAGCCCTGGGGTGAGGTTTTCACACCAGAAGAAGTGGAAGAAGCCATCAGAAAAATCCGGCCGCGCATGCTCCTCACCGTGCACGGCGATACTTCCACCACCATTGCCCAGCCGCTGGAAGGCCTGGGTGAAATCTGCCACCGCTACGGCGTGCTTTTCTACACGGATGCTACGGCCACCCTTGGAGGAAATACCCTGAAAACCGACGAATGGGGGCTCGACGCCGTGACAGCCGGTCTTCAGAAATGCATGGCCGGCTCGGCCGGCACCTCGCCCGTGACCCTGAGCCCCGCCTTCGTGGACGCCTGCCGCAGACGCCAGCATGTGGAGGAAGGCGTACGCGATGCCCATCACGTCACGGGTCCAGATCCCGTCATCGGTTCCAACTATTTCGATATCTGCATGCTCATGGATTACTGGGGACCAGAACGCCTCAATCACCACACCGAGGCTACCACGGCCCTTTACGGCGCCCGTGAATGCGCCCGCATACTCTGCCAGGAAGGCGTTGACAGGGCCGTCGCCAGACACAGGCTGCACGGCGACGCCATGCTGGCCGGTATCACGGCTATGGGACTCAACCCCTTTGGTGACATCCGCCACAAGATGAACAACGTCCTCGGCGTCGTCATTCCCGAAGGCATTGACGGCGAAAAGGTGCGCGCCATGCTGCTGGCCGATTTCGGCATCGAAATCGGATCCTCCTTCGGTCCCCTCAAAGGCCGCATCTGGCGCATCGGCACCATGGGCTACAACGCCCGCAGAGACTGCGTGCTGCTCACTCTGGCGGCCCTCGAAGCCGTCCTGAGCCGCCTCGGCATGAAACTCCCCCACGGCGCCGCCCTCAGCGCCGCCTGGGACTGGTACGACAGCCACGAACAGGCATCCCGCCCGTAAGAACAAACCCGGCCGCTTTTCGGCCGGGGAGGCGATTATGTCAGTACAGTACATTCTCAAAGGAACACCCGACCGCATCATGGCCCGCCTGAAGGAACTCTCGCTGGTCACGGACGTGCCGGGGCAGATAACCCGCACTTTTGTTTCCCCCGCTTCCATGAAAGCAGCGGCGCTCGTGGGCAGCTGGATGAAGGAAGCCGGCATGAGCACCTTCATCGATGCGGCCGGCAGCATCCGCGGCCGCCTTGAAGGCACCCGGCCCGATCTCCCGGCCGTCATGCTGGGCTCCCACCTCGACACCGTGATTAACGCCGGTGCCTATGACGGCACGCTGGGCGTACTCTCGGCCATCGAGGCAGTGGACCGCCTGGTAAAGGCCGGAAAGCGCCCGGAGCATTCTGTGGAAATAGCAGGATTCTCGGACGAAGAGGGCACGCGCTTCGGCGTGACCTATCTCGGCAGCGCGGCCGTGGCCGGCAGGTGGAACCCCGCCTGGTTTGACGCCGTGGACAGGGAAGGAATTACCCTCAGGAACGCCATGCTGGACGCCGGCCTCAGCCCGGAAAAAATCGGTGAGGCCAGGATTCCGGAGAAGGAGCTCTGCGCCTATTACGAGCTTCACATAGAGCAGGGGCCCGTCCTCGAAAAGAAGGACCGCTCGCTCGCCTGCGTAACCTGCATCAGCCACTGCCGGCGCTTCGACATCACCGTCACCGGCGAGACGGGGCACGCCGGCACGGTCCCCGTCTCCTGGCGTCACGATGCCATGCTGGGCGCCTGTGCCGTCATCGGCGCCATAGAGAAGGTCTCCCGGAAATACGGAGACTCCCTCTTCTGCACGGTGGGCACCATCGCCTGCGTGCCCAACATGACGAATTCCATCGCGCAGCGGGTCAGTTTTCACCTCGACATACGTTCCCAGGATCCGGGACAGGTGGAAAGCTCACTTGCCGAAATGCGGCGGGAAGCGGAAGCCATATGTCAGGAGCGCGGCCTCGGCATTTCATCGAGGCAGTTCTTTGAAACCAGGCTGACCCCATGCAGTCCTGATCCCGTTTCCCGCGTCAGGGAGGCCATCGCCGCTGTGCAGCCCGACGTCCCCGAACTGCCGAGCGGTGCGGGCCAGGATGCCGCTGAAATGGCCTTTGTCTGGCCTGTGGCCATGATTTTCCTGCGCAGCAGGGGGGCCGTCTCTCACTGCCCCGAGGAGGACGTCTGGCCGGACGACGTGGAAAACGGCATCCGCTGCCTCACCGGCATACTTTCAACCTACTGATTTTCCCTCTCCAGCCGCAAAGACCCCGTCTTCTCCCGGAAAGAGAAGGCGGGGCCTTTGCGTATGTGCTGACCGGAAATATCAGAAGAAATCACACGCGTGTTTCCGGGTGAGCCCGGCCCCGCCCAAAAACAAAAAAGAGGGCCGAACGGCCCGGTCCGCACACGAAGCGGAGAAAGCTATTTTCTGAAGAACACGCCGGGCGCGAGGCCTTTCCTCCGCACGGCGTCATGGAAATGCGACGCCATGGCAGCAATCTTTCTTTCGGCAAACGAGGGACCAATAAAGGTCACGCCAAAGGGCAGAGCGTCCTCTGTTCCGGGCATAACCGGAAGGCCCGAGGGGACGGCCACAGCGCAGAGCTCCAGAATATTCACGAAGTTCGTGTAGGTGCCCATGGTCACGTTGGTGTGGAAAGGATCCCCAAGCACGGCATCGATGGTGTACGTCGTGGGCGAAGAAGGAACGAGCAGGGCGTCCATCTGGCCGAAATCCCGGCGCACGATCTTTTTGATTTCTCTCGTTCTCGCGAAGGCCCTGAACGTCTCTGCCGCGGTCCAGTGCCCGGCGTCGCAGATAATACCGGCCACGGTCGGGTCGCATTCCTCGCGGTGCGCACTCACGAAATCCCCGAGAACCGAAGTGCGCTCGGCCATGTAGGGGCCAAAATACAGCATGGACGCCGCTTCTTCATACGGAGCAAAATCCACGGTGTGCACCTTCCATCCCATGGCGGCGAGCCGTGCAGCGGCTCTGCGGAACGCGTTTTCCCAGGCCGTGTTACCAAAAAATTCCAGTTTGTCCGGGATGCCCACGGTAAGCGGTCTGCCTGGGAAAGCCGGCTCCGGCCCAGGAGCCCGGCTCCAGATATCGTCCTCATCCACTCCGGCCACGCTCCTGAAAACACGCAGACAGTCCCCGCAGCTGAGGGCCAGAATGGCAACACAGTCAAGCGAGGGGCAGGCCGGGACGATGCCCCGGATGGAGACAAGCCCGGGCGTGGGCTTGAGACAGACAATATTGTTGAGCGCTGCCGGGATTCGGCCCGATCCGGCAGTATCCGTGCCGAGGGCGAAGGACACATATCCCCGGGCCACCGCATGCGCCGAACCGGAACTCGATCCCCCGCTGATGTACCTTGGATTGATGGCGTTGGGACAGGGACCATAGGGGGAACGCGTGCCCACGAGCCCAGTGGCAAACTGATCCATGTTCGTTTTGCCCATAAGAACGGCGCCGGCATCAAGAAGCTTCTGCACCGCGAAGGCCGTGCTTTGGGCTGTATAGGCATAGGCGGGGCAGGCTGCCGTGGTTTCGAGCCCTTTCACGTCCATATTGTCCTTGACGGCGAAGGGAATGCCAAAAAGGGGAAAGCGGCGCATCAGCTTCGGACGCGGAAGATCCCTCGCCAGATCCCGGAGGAAGGAGGCCCGTTCCGCCACGGCACCGGTGTCAGTAAGATGTATCCACACTCCTTTCGCGGAGCTTCTGCGGATACGGCGGGAGAGGGAGGTGAGTCCGTCCACGGGATCCCCTCCTTCCGCGTACCACGCGCTGACACGGGGAATGGCAGGCTCGGACGGAAAACAGGACATGGCTTCTCCTCCTCTGTAAGCGGACTCCGGGTAGTGCTGTCCTGACTTCAGAAGCAAAAGACATGCCGGAAGGAATAGCTGTTATTTACTGAAAATACGGCTATTTTTTCATTATTCCGCGTTACTTCGGCACAAAAAAAGCCTGAAGGAACAAAATCAGACCGTATTTGTCCCCTGTCCGCTCCTCCGGCTGACCGGACCGGGGAAAAAGCTGAAGTGATACTTTAGAAATTCCCGTATATTCCAGGGACTGGCACACTTCCGCCAGTGCTTTTAATAACTGTATCTTGATATTCTGATATAAATTTGCGTGATTTGGGCTGAGCGGCACGCAGCCAGGCGGGAGAGAGCTCCCGCCTGGTACAAAATAAGCCTGAGAAAGAACGCGGCCTAAAGAGAGTGGCGGCGCTCCCAGACATGGTGCGTCAGCAGGAGCCCGGAAAAGGCTCCGGCAGCGATATGGGCACTGATCCTGCCTCTGGCAGTTTCGTCCTTTAACGTTATCATCTGTCGTACCTTCTTTAAGACAACAGTTCCGGAATCCCTGATCGAATCCGCGAAGATGGACGGCGCATCTCAGTTGACGATTTTCAGCAGAATCGTTCTTCCGATTTCGCTGCCGGTACTGGCAACCATCGGTCTGTTCCTTGCGCTTGGTT
>ENA-OROK01001685-OROK01001685.1-human-gut-metagenome-genome-assembly--contig:-NODE-1685-length-20738-cov-4.895615_pt1 | contig 20738 bp, 24 predicted proteins | sample MGYA00242127_ERZ509046 | MGnify/ENA primary metagenome ERZ509046 (study PRJEB26280, sample SAMEA2338728) | human gut metagenome | biome: human gut; feature: human-associated habitat; material: faeces... | reverse complement strand
TTTACAAAATAAAAGACAAATAAGTAAAAATTCTACCTATTTGTCAACAGTCTGAACAAGGGAGGCTTTTCCCTTGTTTTCCCTATCACGGGTGATAAGGATTATTCATACTTCCATTACCATTCTGTAGGACATCTGATGATAAATTTAAGACAGGTCTAACTCCGTCGTTAGAATCACTCAAACTCGTAGTAGAGGAAGCGTAGCCAATGGCGCCTATGGAACTCACGAAAGCGTTCGAACCAAGGAAGTCGTGAGGCGAGGAAGCCAAATACCATGACCCCGAGCATAGGTAATAACTATAGTTGGGTACATCCCACCCACCGGCTAGTACAGTTTCATCGGTCGTTATTAAACCAATTGGGTAAGTCAAAGCACCATTTCCATTGGTAGTATCACTAACTGTAAAGGCATCATTTTGTTGTGGACATATTAATTTCATACTAGAATTATAGCTATCACTTGACCATGGTCCATGAGACCATCTATATGCCGTTTCTTCTGTTCCGTATCCTAAATTGCTATAACCACTTGGTTTATCAGTGCTTATCGAACGGTCATTACAGAAAATATTATCTGCTAAATATTGTTCATTTTCCGTACCGGAAATATTGGTTTTATACCAATTATCTAAGTAAGTTTTTATAGTTGAATCATTGGTATTAGTCTGAGCTACTTCTTTACTTGAAGTTCCATACCTGACATAACCATATTTTACGGAGGCACTTGAATCACCGGCCGTTACTTCAAAGATTTTTTTTACTTCATAATCAGAATAACTAGCATCTGTACTCTTAAAAGTATAATAGCCTACATAGTCTGTAGTCAAATCACTACCTAATACGGCAATCGGATCTTTTAATCTAAATCTATCAGTTGTTACATTATATGTATACTCTTTAGCAATATAATAAGTATCCGTATTCGTAAAATTAATTGTTGAATAATACTCAGTAGGTTCTACTATCGCATCACGATTACCATACATATAACCAACACCAGCATTATCATTATAAACATACGAATTAGTAGCTTCTTGAACATTATCCTTCTTCCAATAATAGTTGAACCTTGATGTTCCAATTTGTCTATCCATACTACTTTCACCATTGGTATGAGCGGATGTTCCATCATAAATTACTCTAACCGTACCATCACCATTAATACGAATAATACGCCAATACATATCCTTACCTGCCCTATTAATCATCGTACATTTTTTATTATAGCTTGAAGCATTTTGACAGGCTTCCATAGAACCATATTCTCTATAATCAGCAACTGTTTCACTATAATAACCATATACTACATCAGGAGCATCATCAGACCATTTTCCGAATTTAACATAGTTATTAGTAACATTGCCTCTATAATAATAACTTGTACCATAAGCATCAGAGGCACTACAAACGTAACCATTAGTTGCTTCTTTTTTAGTTACATTAACTGTCCCATCACTATTGATAGTTGGACACTTACCAGTAGTATCAACAGAGGCTATTATCTTATCCAAAGCAGTTTCTGTAGCAACAGCATCTACTACTACTTTAGACTTAAATACTTTATTTTGCGCATCATCACTTAAAGTAACGCTTTTATCCATCCAGATAGAGATACTATAATCTTTACTCCCATTAGGAGCCAAAGTACCCGTATCAAACGTTCTCGATTCTGTACTACCCTTTATTACTGTCGTAGCAGTATTATAACTACTTAATAACTTAATATCTTTATTATTAACTAATACTGCTAAATAATTACTATTCATCGTTGTCCCTTCAAGCATCTCCATATTAAGATTATACTTAGCCGATACACTACAAGTATTCTTTAAAGTAAAAGTATAAGGAGTAAGTTTACGCCCTTCTTCATCTGTAATTGGATGCATATTAGTTAAGTTTATTTCATTTGCTTGATTAGCAAGCTCTAAAGAAAAACACTTACTCACTCCTACATTAGTCTTATCCTGAATTACTGTATATCGCCACCAAGCATAGGAAAAACCTATGCCTAATATTAGTAATAACACTATTACAATAATTATTATATTCTTATTATTTAACTTATCTTTCATATACTAAATCCTTTACTAATAATATTAACTAATTTTCAATTGATATGGATCACTTTTTGCTCCTGTTCCTTTATCAACAAAGATATTAGATTTCAGAAAAAGTGCCGGACGAACCGCATTAAAAGTAGTGTAAGTAAGATTGCTGCCGACAGAGCCGATCGTGTTCACACTGAACATAGCATTAGCATAAGCCAAATCAGGTGTCAATGTCCATATATTAAGACGTGAATTATATAAATAATTATTTCCTTTACAATCATTAAAATCTGAGGAACTCCAACTATAAAGTTCTTTAGCTAAACAAGCTGCTCTATCTTTGGTTGTTCCTCCACTTGTAGCATAACCATAATCACTTGGATACATTAAACCAATTTTACCTGTCCAAGTAGTTTGTCTATCCGTATATACGTTTGTTCCTCTTTCATATCCATACCAATGACTTACTAGTCCGTTGCTGGATGAATCATAAGTACTTGTACTGCCTAAATTCCAAACAACACTCTCAATGGCATTTCTTGTTGTATCATTTTTTAAGCCTATTGAAGTGAAATCACATGAAGTTGTGGCATTATTTACGCCACGATAACAAGTTCCACTTTTCGCATTATAATATAACGATCCCCCGACAGACTCACTATCGTAGCCTGGATTTAACAACTTCATTACATCAGCATCAGTCCAATCGTTAACACCTCTACCATTATTTACAGTTGAATCAGAACTATCCCAAGAATAGTTGCCTAAAGAATCAGTTCTTATAATCTTAACTAAATTTTCTTTAGAACCATCACTCTTAGTAACATTATTAAATACTCCAATTATACGCCATAATTCACAAGTATCAGCTGTGGAATTAGCATAATCACTACAGTTAAAATATACATAGTTACTTGGGTCTTTCCCTATATATCTTACATTATTATCAACATCATCAGTAGCTAAATTAACTGTATATGTTTTAGCTAAATTAATAATAGTCTCTCCAAACTTTGGAGGTTCTACTTTCTCTCCTATACCAATATCAATATTAAATGACTTACCCATCTGACTAGATTGATCAATATCAGTCTTATTTAAATATTCTACTACTAAGTAATATTTAGTCTCTGTATTAGGGCTTACTACAATATTTTTATATTTAGTTCCAGAAGTACCTTCTAAGACTAAAGAAGAGCTAGCTGGTATATTACAAGTAGATTCTTCATAGATATTACCTTCTTTATGAAGAGTTGAACTACAAGTTATTGCTTCTTCTGATTTATATAACTTCCAGGTTACATCAAATTCAAAATTTCCTAAGTCTGGAGTAATCTTTATAGATGCATTAGCTGGAAGACTATTGCTATCTCCTATACCTCTTACTACTACTTCTTTTACCATCTTATGACCAGGATAAGCCCCATTACTAGATATTTTACCTTGCATATCCATAACCACATTAGTAATAGTAGTAGTAGTAATATTACTATTCTTATTTTCTTCATTACTGGTACTAATACTAGCTAAGTAATAAGAATAACTTATTCCGATACCAATTAACCCCACTAAACAAATTACTACTAAGACCAAAGTAATCTGTTTTTTACTTAATTTCTTTTGCATTTTATCCTCTCACTTTAATAATTATCTAATAAGTTATCCTTATATACTAGTTTTAACTTATACTTAAATTCTATCACATATATAGGTTATTTTAAACTATTTTTTTATTGCTAAAAAACTTAAAAAGACTGCTTTGATTTTTCAAGCAATCTTATTCTATTTTACCATTTTTAATATCTATTACTTCATCGCATAAACTCCCCACATCATCTTTAAGATGAGTAGCGATAATAATAATCTTATTTTTTTTTATGCTTTTTAAATATTCTCTAATTTTTAAAACAGTTTCATCCTCAACGCCATTGAAAGGTTCATCTAAAATCATAATGTTAGGATTTTCCATTAATACTTGGGCAATACCTAATTTTTGTTTCATACCTAAAGAATACTTTTTAAATGGTTTATTATCATTAGCTAAATTAACTAACTTTAAAGTATCTTCAATTTCTTTTTTACCAATCACATTTTTTATAGAGGCAATCATCATTAAGTTATCAAGGGCATTTAAATCCGGTATGTAGTTTGGTCTTTCTATCAAGGCAGCAATACTTTCCGGAAAAACTGGTTCTTTTACTAAATCTTTTCCATCAACTAATACAACACCGTTTGTTGGTTTTAAAAATCCACAGATAACTTTTAGTAAAACACTCTTACCAGAACCATTGCGTCCCACTAAGCCGTATATCTTTCCTTTTTCTAAAGTTAAATTTATGTTATCTAAAATAACGTTATTATCCATTACTTTTGTTACATTTTTTAAAGTAATCATACTATCCCTACTTTCTAAATCCTATATTTATATTACAATTTTTAATGACTTTCAAACTAATTAAAACTAATAAACTAATTATTATTAAATGATATATTATACATATTAATAATTCAATCCGAGCATTACTATAAAAGCCAAGTGAAAAGGCGTAAAAACCAGGATTAATAAACCTTAGTATACTTTCAAAATTATAAATATCAATACTGCTAATGATTAATATCTCCAAGATTAAACTCATTATTACAGAAACTTTTTGACTATTAAATTTGGAAGATAAACAAAATATAACTAAATCAAATTCACAAATAGTAAAAAAGGTTTTTAAAATGATTAATATTATTGGCAAGAAACCATTCGTATAATTTTTATACAGTACAAAATCATATCCAGCAGTTCCCTTCAAATTAATTACTATTCCCATTAGCAGCATTAAAATAATCATATAATATAAAATGATAAGTAAACTACTTTTTAAGTAATATTTAAAATATTCTATTCTATTACCTAGTCTTAAAATAATATCATCTCTACTATCTACCAATTGATAAAAATTTATAAATATTAAAATGAATGTTGGATACAAAAAAGCCACACAGAATTTATAATTTGATATAACATACAAAAATATTGGCCAAAAATAAATTTCACTACACTCGGCCGCTACAAAGAGTATCCCTAAAAAGAGATATCCTATTATAATCCAATTTATTTTTCTAGTTAAAAAGAATTTCAGTAGATTGTTATCCTTCAAAGTTAATCACTACTCTTTCTTTGTCCTTATAAATCAATTTAATTACAAAAAATGTAATTGCTAAAAAACTTGTGATAATGAGTAAACAAGAAATAATGTTACTAGTAGGATTTATTCCATAGACAATGTCATATATAAACCTCATACGACCATTATCAAATAACATTGAAATTAAAGCACTTATGGCTTGCAAAGCAAAATCTAAGACAATAAAAGATATATAGCTTGCTAATAAAGCCACATAATATTTTTTTATAAGATAGAAAAACATATAAACAATATTCAAATAAATGAGTGCAAATAAATACCAAAGAACATATGTTAAAACAACATAAATAAATGGATTGGTTACTATTCCTCCTATGCTAAAACACGTTACTATGCCATCACACGCCGCTAAGACTTTACCATATTTAGCTAATCCTATAACCAAAATTATAGTGGACACAATATATATGGGTATCACTGCTTTAAAAGCCGTAAGAAAAATACTTTTCAATAAATACTTACGATAATCTTCCCTTAATATGGTATCTTTTAAAGTACTGCCAGAGAGCTCATAAAAAATTTTTTTTGTTGAACAAAAAGCAAATAACATTGGTAAAAGAATTACTAGATAATCATTGAAATTTCCAAAAAGGCTGCTTTTCCAAAAAGCAAAACCATCTTTAAATATTGGCTGTGCATATCCAAGTTGTTCTGGATATTTAACATTGGCAAAAACTAAAACAGCAATTATTAGTAATGTTATAATAAATTCTTTTGATTGTATATAATCTCTTATTTTTTTCATAATAAACCTTTCGTTATATATAATTAAGGAGTTTATTTTCTTCTAATTATAGACGGTTATCTATCCACCAATCAGCATTATAAACTTCTGTATTTCCAAATTGAAGTCCAGATGTTTTAAATTCTAAAGTGTATTGCCCACTATGGAAAAGAAATGCTGGATTTGACTTTTCATTAGATAATTCCACAGAGTCACTTGTTGTAAGTAAATCTCTGTATCCTGGTGAAATATATTTCTCATTGTTATTATAATAGTTTTTCACTCTTACTTTAACATCTCTACTAACGCTAGTATTATAAAGCCAATCGTAGCCAGTCCTTTCAACCTGATTATTATATTCTATATTAAATTTAAAAGTTTCCCACGTACCACCATTTCCAGATACTTTTTCATTACGAACGTATCCTACATAAATTAGCGGTGTTGCTGTAATATTAAATGCACTCATAACAAAAGTAACTATAAATGTTCCTAATAATATTTTTAATGTTTTCATAAATCTCCTATACTTCCTTTCTTTTGATAAATAAACTCCTTAACTGATGTAATGAAGTAAAATCTCATTACACTCAAATTATAAATAGTTACCTATTAATTAGTAAAGAAAATGACAATTGCATTTTGTTGCAAAATAGAAAATAAAATTTTACATCTAAAATTTGTAACTTATTCCACTCATATTATCGTACTTATTTGCTGTTGATGAATTATAAAATTTTATTACATTACCTAATCCACTATATGATAAGTAATAATTTCTACTTTCTGCGTACGAAAGATTATTAGTTGTCGAATGCTGATAAGACAAAAATAAATTTCCTGCTCCATTTACATTAAAAGAATAATATATTTTTGAAATATTATTTTGCAACTTGAACGATGCTCCAATACCATTGCTGTAGTTAGTAAAATCACTAATCTTTGACATTCCATTCGCATAAATTTGATAACCGCCAACATTTGATATACTTAGATTGCCATCATATCTTAAAGCCATAACATCATAATTTTTAATTCTGGGCTGTTTTTTCCAGCTCAATGAAGATGTTACAAAATTGCCATTCACAATCATTTTCAAAATTTTGTAATTAGTCGATAATTCAGTTGAAGCTCTTGCATATGCAGCATTATCATTACTTATAATTATTATGTTTTTTAAATCATTAGAAATAATACTTTCATACTGCTCTTTTGTTATAATTTCTATATATTCTTTATCATAATACTTCAACAATTCTTCGTAAATTGATTGTTCAATATTTACTCCAAATTTATTTAAATAAGAACTTGCATTAACTGTATGAACATTTATTAGCAAAAACACACTTATCCCCATCAATACTAATTTTATATTTTTTTTCATCATAATAAACCTTTCATATAAGTTTATAAAATTATAATTTCTTAACTTACACGAACATTATAATAACAATGCTAAAAATTAGTAAAGCAACAATCAGTTGCATTTTGTTGCAAAAATATTATAAATGTCATTCATTATATTCTAACACCTTATTTAAAAGGTTTATAAACTCGGCATAATCTTTAAAATTATTGCACTTTTCTATGCTGCAATCTTTTGTTGCATCATATTTAATCATTTTAATATCATTGCTTTCATTTTGTTTAACTAAATTGTAATAATAAAAGCCATAGTCACTAGTTGGTATTAAAGAATATTGATCATTATCGCCATTAGATATAGCCTCAAACTCTTTGCCGTCGTAGTAAATGTTAATGTTTTTATCAACATAAAGGTAGCTATTATTATCTTTCTCAAAGCCATATTTCAATAAAATATTGCTATCTTTATTTTCACTTAGTTTGCAATTGTTTTTAGCTCTTATGTTATCGGAGTTCTCTTGATTTAGTAAAAAGGCTATATTATCAAGTTTGCCATCTTTATAAAACACTGTTCCAAAAAGGCCACATTTTTTTATTAACTTTAAGTTATATTCATTAGGGTTCACGAATATTTTCTCCTGCATTACATTATCTGTATTGGAAGAATTAAGTATATCTTTACGACCAAATTCATCATAAGTATAAAGAGTTATTTTGCTAAAGTTTTTTAGAGGTTCTTTACTATGAATTTCTAAATACCTATTTTGAATATTATTTGAAAATACACCAGTAAAATAATCTGCATCTATTTTATATATATTCGTTTTAAATGCGTAAATAGCTACTATAATTGATATTATGACTATTAATACAATTATAATATTTTTAAAAAAACTCTTATTTGCTTTGTTATCTGTTACATTAGAATTTTTTTCTAAATCATCATTATTTACAATTAAATAATCTTCTGGCAAAATTTTTTTTAATGGTATTGATAATAAATCACTTAACTTTTTTAAAGTCTTAATATCCTTAGGAAATCCACTACCATTTTCCCATCTAGAAATATATTGTCTTGTATAATTAATTTCTTTAGCCAGTTGTTCTTGAGTTAATCCTTTCCTTATTCTAGCCTCTTTAAGAATTGTTCTTTTATCAATTTCTAAATTTTCTTGCATTCTTGCCTCCAAATTGATCTTATACTATTTTAGCACAAACTTATTATTTACACTACTAGACACATTTTCGTAAATCTGTTAGCTAAAAAGTCTAAGGTATGGTAAAATTATCTTAGGGAGGTTATATTTATGAAATTAAATATAAGAGGAAAAAATTTAAGTGTTACACCTGCTATTAAGGAGTATATTGAAAAGAAACTAAGTAAGTTAGATAAATACTTCCAAGATGGGGATAATACTACTTCCAATGTAGTTATTAAAACAAGAGGAAATAAAGATGTCATAGAGGTTACTATTCTAAAGAATAAAGTAACAATTAGAGCGGAAGTTATGGATGATGATCTTTATACAGCCATTGATTTAATAACAGAAAAATTAGAAAAACAAATAAGAAGAAATAAAGAAAGATATAATTCTTTAAAACAAAAACAAGCTAAAGAATATAATGATATCTTTAGGGATTTCGAAGCTGCTGATGATATTTTACCAGAAATAGTGAAAAGAAAATCTTTAAGGCTATCTAAACCTATGGATATTAATGAAGCTATTCTAGAGATGGAATTTGTTAATCATGATTTCTTTATCTATAAAGATAGTGAGACTAAAAATACTTGTGTCTTATATAAAAGACGAGATGGTAATTATGGTCTAATAGAGGTAGAAAAAAGTGCTAACTAGCACTTTTTTTCGTTAGTTTTAATACTTTTCTATCATAAGCATCTAAAGGAGTTAAATCATCATTAGTAGTATCAAATCCTTCGTTATCTTGATATTGAAAACTACAAGGCATTTTCTCAGAATAATCTAACTTATAATCTTTAAAATACTCTAAATAATGTCTTAAGACTATACTTTGAATTTCATTACAATAATTAGGAGCAAGCACTATTAAATACTTTGATTTGGTCCCATCACTATAAAAGGAAGGACTATTTAAGATTACTATATTCCCAAGCATTCTTAAGAAATTACCTAAGTCTAGAGGAATATCATCATCTTTCATCTGTACATCTAAACAATTATTAGGATACAATATATTAGCAATATCTAATAAATGCTTACGATGAATAATATCTTCTTTGATATCCCCTTTTCTATAAGTACTCCCATCAGGAGTTATTACAAATACTTTTGTATTTAAAACATCTACTACTTCCATACTACCTCACATAAACCTATTCCTCTTTGATTATATAAATAATTTAAAAAAAATAAAAGAACTTTCTTAAAAAATTTACTTAAATATGATATTATTAGAAAAGGAGTGGTATTATGCAAAAGAAAAAAAATATAATTCTAGGAGTTTTAGTGGTCATTTTAGTAATTCTAATCTGTACGTTAATAGTTATTATTGGAAAGAAAAATTCTAAAGCATATCAAAGTGTGGAAGAACTTAATTTAGCTACTTTAAAAGATAAAATAAATAATAAAGATAAGTTTGTCTTAGTAGTAACGCAGACTGGTTGTAGTCATTGTATGGCTTATTTACCTATCTTAGAAGAAGTTGGGGAAGATTATAAATTAAAGTTCTATGACATTAATATTACTAATTTAAGTGATGATGAGAAAACAGAGTTTAATAAGATTGTAAGGATTAGTGGAACGCCAACGACTATTTTCTATGTTGACGGGGAGGAAGTATCAACTTCTTCAAGATTAGTAGGAGAAAAATCAAAGGAGAAGATTATATCTAGGTTGAAGAGTGAGGGCTATATCAATGAATAAACATGGTCTTCCTTTTTTAAAAGGTATTCTAGGACTTATCTTATTTTATGTGATTCAGATTGGTTTTCAATTAGTATTTTTGAATATCTTACTTAAGAAGAATTTTATTGTTAATAATATTTTATTTCTTATAATGGAGTTAATTTTAGTTAGTGTATGTCTTCTTATGAATTATAAGAAACTTAAGAATGATTATGATGATTTTAATACTAATTATAAGAAATATTTAAAATTAGGATTTAAATACTGGTTAATAGGATTAATGGTTATGGCTATTAGTAACTTAGTGATAACTAGTATTACAGGAGGGTTAGCTAGTAATGAGACTAGTGTTAGAGAAAGTTTAAAGGAGTATCCTATTTATATGATATTTTCTACTATCTTGTTTGCTCCCTTTGTCGAAGAATTAACATTTAGAGGTAATTTTAAAGAAGCTTTTAAGAGTAATGTAGTTTTTATAATCTTTACGGCTTTATTATTTAGTGGAGTCCATGTCTTAAATGGGATTAGTAACCCACTAGAACTTCTCTACTTCATCCCTTACGGAGCTTTAGCCATATCTTTTGGAATTACTTATACGAAGACTAATAATATCTATACGACTATGGTCTTACATTCTTTCCATAATACATTAAGTATTGTCTTAATGATATTAACTACTCTATAGGAGGTATTATGGAAGAACAAATAATTAAAGATAAACCTAAAAAGAATTTTAAAGTCTTAAAAATAATTATTATTCTTTTAGTAATCTTATTTAGTTATATGGCTTATTTTAATAGTTTTATTATTAAAGTAAAAGAGTATAGTCTCACAGATAGTAATTTACCCAAGAGTTTTGATGGATTAAAGATTGCCCAGATAAGTGATATACATTACGGGACTAGTATTAAAGAGATTAATCTAAAGATGATTGTAAAGAGACTAAATGAGTTAAAACCTGATGTGGTCGTCTTCACCGGAGACTTAATTGATACTAGTACCAATCATACGGAAAAAATAAAATCCGAACTTACTTACTACTTAGGAACCATTGAGGCGAAAACGAAACTAGCTATTAAGGGAGATAATGATTCGGAAGACTTTAATGATCTGATGACTAATAGTGGGTTTACTTATCTTAATGATGAAGTAGGTTCTATTTATAGTAATGCCTCAGAGACTATAACTTTCTTAGGAATTGATAAGGATTATACATTAGAAAGTGATACTTATAAGATAGCATTAATTCATGAACCGGATAAGATAGATAAAATCTTAGATAATAATTATAATTTAGTCTTAGCAGGACATTCTCATGGAGGAGAGATTAGATTACCTTTATTAGGGGGATTAGTTAATTATAAGGGGGCAACTAAATATAAAAAAGATGAATATCTTCTAAATAATACTCACCTTTATATAACCGAGGGCTTAGGTACTAGTGGGATTAACCTAAGACTAGGAACAACTCCTACTATTAATTTATATCGATTATACCAATATTAAAAGACCTTGCGGTCTTTTTTTAAACACATTCTACATAAGTATCAGATAAACATCTTAAACAGCATAGACAACTTAAATTCATCGTGAAGAAAGAATTAGTACCAACATAAGGATAAAGACTAGTAGAATCAGGATTATCTTGTAAAACTCTAAAAGTTGCACAGTTATTTTCTACTTTTTCTACACGGAAGACTGATGAACAAGTAATACCAGTTGTCCCGCAAGATGCGGTTACATCTTTAGTAGTAGGCATACTCCAAGCAACACCATTGCTAAGATTAGTATAAAGCATTACGGGTCTGGTATTACATACTAAACAAGAAGTTCCCCCACCAAGCATTGGCCTATCACAAGTATCAAGACAAGTATCAGGGCACGCATTTTGTTGTAAAACTAAGATCACTTTTAGAATGTCCGCAATCGAATTAGGATCTTGATTATTCTTATTACACATAATATATTCCCCTTTCTTATATTCACTAATAATTTATGATTAATTTTTATTATTGCTACCCATAGGCTTTTAATTTTTGATTTCGTATAGTATAATTCTAATGGGTGAATGAAAAATGGATATAAATGTTAATATGTTTATACAGTATGCAGTAATTTTTGCCGTTCTTTTAATAATTGCACTTGTAGTTATTAAATTTCATAAAAAAGACTTTGCCAAAGAAGTCAATAAGTTAGTTCAATACTTAGGAGGTAAAGACAACATTATTAATGCGGAATGCAGGATGTCAAGATTTAAAGTTATCTTAAAAGATGTCTCCAAAGTTAATAAAGAAGGGATTACTTCTCTAGGAGCCACAGGAATCGTGGAAATAGATAACCAACTTAAAATTATCTTTGGTAAAGATGCTAAAGAACTTAAAAAATGCATCGATGATTTATTGTAGGGTACTCCCCTACTTTTTTATTTCCATTATACTTTTGATACTATTTAACTTTATAAGACCATTATCTAGTGTTAGAATGTTTTCTCCTCTTTTACTTAGAATACTATCTTCAATAGTTTTACCATCATTTAAACTAATTAAATACTTATGCATAAATAAATACTTATTCTTATCATCTAAAATAGTCTCTAGATTAATACTACTAATACTTCTTGTATAATCTTGATTTACATTTAATACTTTATCAATTTTATTTACAAATACTTTAGGTAACTTATTATTCATAAAAACCCTCCTAAAATATTTTATGTCTTAGCATAATTATTGATTATATGGTTATACTTAAAGATATGAAAAAGAAATTATTAATCCTAATCCCTATATGTATTTTAGAGTTTTTAAGTATCTATTATCTTAAAGATAGTTATCAGCTTAAACAACTAATTTGGTTTATCCTAGGACTTATAAGTTTTACTTTTATTCTAAAATTAAAAGAAAAACACTTAAAAGTCTTAAGTATCTTTCTATATCTATTAAGTATTATCTTACTAATAGTAGTCTTATTTTATCCATATACTAATGGTTCTAGGGGATGGTTAAAACTCTATAAGATATCTATTCAACCATCAGAAATAACTAAACTTAGTCTTATCTTAATTACTTATTATCTCGTAAATAAAGGTCTTAAGAGTAAGTTAATCTTCTTAAGTATTTATCTTATCCCTAGTATTCTAACATTTATTGAACCAGATACGGGGGCTTGTCTTATCTATGGGATAATATTCTTATACTTCTTACCTAAATTCTTTAAGAAAAAAGAGATTATTCTTTTATTTAGTATAGGACTTGTAATATTGATGTCTTTAATCTATTTATATATCTATAAGAAAGACTTATTTATTGATATCTTTAGTACTAGTATCTATTATCGGTTAGATAGAATAACTTCTTTTAAAGAGCAAAGTAGTATGCAAGTTAATAATGCTTTAATATCTATAGGATCGGGTAAGTTATTATATTTCCCGGAGGCTAATAATGATTTCTTTTTAGCTTATCTAGTCTCTAAGAATTATTATAATTTCTTTATAATTATATTATGTTATTTTCTTATTCTTTTAAAGTTATTACTCCTTAAAATGCCCCTAAGTACTTTAGTCTTTTATTTAATCTTATTCCCTGTTATAGAAAATATTGGGATGAATCTAAGTCTCTTACCGGTCATTGGGATTCCTCTTCCTTATTTAAGTTATGGTGGGTCTCATACCATAATAAGTTTTATGATTTTAGGATTAGGTCTAAAAAGACTTAGTAATACCCATAATATGAATTAGAATAAGCACCATGAGGCATATTATTATATGGATAATAAGGATAATTGGGATATGGTTGGTAACTATTTACATAAACAGGTCTAGGTCTAGTGACTCCTACTAAGGCTCCCCCAGCTAAACCTCCTAATAAAAAAGGAAAAACAAAGCGATTATCGTTATTTGGATATCCTCGGTAATTATAATTATAATACATAAAAAAACTCCTTTCGTATTATTATATGAAAGAAAGTTTCAATGGCGATTATTATAAAGATTTACTAATTTATCTTAAAGATTTAATTGTTTCCAAAGAAAGGCCAGTTATTTTAGAAATAGTATCATTATCTAAGCCAAGATTTATTGCATTCTTAGCATTAGTTATGGCATTTTCTTTAAGTCCTTTCTTATGCCCCCTTTTCCAGAGCTTTCTTTTGAGCTTTTTCTTGAGCTTCTTTAAATTCTGTATTACGAACAAGCTCATAAAACCTTTCATTATCAAAGAATTTAATCATCTCACTACTATTAGATAATTCTTTAGCTCTTTTTACTAATCTATTAGCTTCTTCTTTACTCATAATTTTTAAAGCCTCCTTCAGCATAACCCGAGCATCACTAGTTGCCATTATTCTACACATACAACCAATAATTTCTTCTTGTTTATTGACATAATTATAACGCGGATTTAGGGCTTTTTCTATATCTACAGAAAATATTTTAATAGTTTCATCATATATTTTTCCATCCGCATAACGTAGGGTAATCATTTCATTTAATCTCTTTTGCTTACCACCGTTAGAGTTAAAGTTTATTAAACAAGTATTATATTCTTTTTCATAACTATTGTTACCCATTTTAAGACCGCTGCTGGCTACTTTAAAGGCATAGAAATTATTTCTAACAATCATAATTGATGATGAGTTCATTTCAATGATGTATCTTCCATTATCGTAACTAGCAACAATATCGGCTTTACTATTCATATCTAATACTTTATTTTGTGGTAAATCATTGGTTAAAAGTTTAACTTTTCCTTTTACTTGTTCTAAAGATTTATTACTAAAAACAGCAATAATAGCTTCCAAAAGCGGTATACCTTCATCACAGACCATTATTTGATGATACATGACATCGTAAAGCATTTTAAAGATAAAATTTTCATCGCCTCTTTTCTTAGCAGATATCATTTCTTCATAAGCTTTTTCTTTACTTAACATTTTTTCATCACGACCTTTCTACTTGTTGCAAATGTTAAGACAGAAAGATTAAAGGCCTAGGATTTTAACCCTTCTATATATATATATTAGACATAACTTTCGATTTTTTTTCATAAATTGCAAAAAAGTTGCAAAAAATGTTAAATTTTCTATAGCTTTTTACTTCTTGATAACCAATAACTTGTCTATACTTACTAACTAAAGAATTTAAAAAAGTATATGAATATTAATTATCCATACACTGAAAAGTTTCTAAAGAACACTTTAACTCACTAGAAATATTATTTTCTTTAAATATTTTATAATAGATATAATTATCATCAACTTTATTAATCTTAAGTAAAGGGTATGAGGGATTAAATTTACTTATTAAATCTATTTTAGAAGTATTAAGACCATCTAGATTATATTCTAAAGCTACGGACCCAGAACATCTAGTTATATATAGCTTATTTTCATAGAAATAAGTATAATCTTCATTCTTATAGCTATTCTTAGAATTACCATTTGTTATCTTATCTAAAAGAATATAATCATTTTTACCATTCTGATAAAATAATCCTTCGACTACTTCTTCACTATTTTCTTCCGTAATATCTGTGATAACATACTTTCTAACTACATTATTTGAATCCGGATATTGATAAGTCTTAGTAAGGTCATAGCCCTCTAATGTATAGTGAAGATAATTATCTTTATTTTCACTACAACCAGTCATTAAAAGAATTAGACTTATAAAGATTATTAATTTTTTCATAGATACTCCTCCTTTAAAAGAAACAGAATAATCGCTAAACTATTCTGTTTCATTTTCTTTTATAGTCTCTAAATGACCATCATAATAGATTCTACTAGTAGCAACATCATCAACATATAAATCAATGTAGGAAGTATTTTCTACTACTCGGTAAGCATCATTATCAGTCATACTAATTGGTTCCATTAGAGTCTTACTTGTTTTACTATCATAGACATAAAGATTACTTTTATTAACAGCTAAAATAATATTTTTATAGAATTCTACTTTATCAAAATACATATTTAGAATATTATTTCCGGCATAATCGGCTAAATAGTAATTATCATCTTTAGAATTATGAAGGGCTAAGGCATAGTTACTATAATCGTAAATCTCATCTTGGAAGTTCTTAGTCAAGTTATTATTACTAGCATCAATTAGTTTCCACTCATTATTAGATAAAGCAACAAAACGGGATGAATCCAATTTACCATCTTCTAAGTGATTAGCAACTCCTATAAAGTCATAGGTATCAGCAAAGCTTCTTCTAATGACTTGATTAATATAATAGATACTATACTTACCCGTATCATCTATTCCTATATAATAATTATCTTTAAGTCCTATTCCATAGTTATTAAGACCATTTAAACTAATCTTACTATTCGTACTCGTATTATAAATAGTTACTTTAGGATATACTAGGACATTATTCTTATCAAAAAGATTAGGACTATCCATCAAAAAGACAAATCCAGAACTAGTCGTTAGATATTTATTAGTCCCTTGATAGTAATTAAGACTATACTTATTATCGGCAATATACGTATAAGCATAACCACAATACCCCGTCGGATTCTCGCAAGGATAACAAGATCCATCAACTAGGGTAAAATCACACTCTACGTCTTTATTAGGATATAAGATATGACCATAGGTGCTAAGAACTGCTAAAGGAAGAAAGATAATAGTCATAATAATACTTAGGACAAGGGTTAATTTATTATTCTTTGGTCGCATCGAAAATCTCTCCTATGATATCTTTAATACTCGAATTATCTTTAGAACTATTATCTTTACTTGGATAAGTCAAAGTATAAGTTTTTATCTTTTCACCACTCGCATTATAAGTATTAAGGATAATATTATTTCCACTGATACTACAACTTACCATATTATATAATTTATAGATATTAGTTTCTTCTGGTAGGATTATCTCTTCACTAGTAATCTCTTTATTATCAAACATCATCACATGGACTTTATTAGTACTATCAATACCTAAGTATAAGGACTCACCAATTAATTTAATAACTTTATAAGACTCAGCAGTAATCTTTTTAGGATTATCGCTTCCTTCATCACTATAAATATCAAAAGATTCATTATTCTTAACAACAAAATATTTTCCACTGAAATCATATATCTTCGAGCTTAGAGAAATACTTGAAGAATCACTATTAAAGAGAATTTGATATTTATTATTCTTAGCAACTTCAATATAATCTCCTAGACGTTCCATTCGGTCATAGACAAAGTCATAAGTCTTAGTAATTCCATTACTATCAACGTTAATAACCCCAAATTTATCACTCTTATTCTTAACGATAATATTATCTAGTTTAGAAACAAATTCTAGGGCATTATTATGGGTATTAACAGATATATGTTTATAAGTCGCTAAAGTAGTCTTTTTATATAAATCATAGACTTTAGCTTCTCCATCAGAGCCATTCATATCATCATTAATAAAGACATAACGATTATCAACAATTGGTAAGATTTCACTTTCTAATAAGCCATTATTATTATTTTTGAAATTATCATCAAAAGAATAGTTACTAGCAATCTTACAATTACTTAGAATATCACTATTAGTTAAGTCATTTTTATTTGTACAAGGATAACTTCCTAAGGAATTATTCTTCTCTAAATCACTATAAAAGTATAAGATACCATCAAAATTACTATAATAAGCAATGTTCTTTGATACAGCTCCATCTCTTAAGTTTAAACTCTTTTCTTCGGTATCATCATTATTCTTAATGAAAATAGTCATCGTATCATTATTAATTGTAGTCTTATAAGCATAAGAATTACTCTTCTCTACTCCATCTTTATCATAGACATTTAAGCCACTGTAGTTACTATTATAGAGATTAAATCCTACTTCATTGTATTTATTCTTCTCATAGTCTCTAATATAAACATAACCATCACTAACAAGACTAACATAAGTATCATTTACTAGTCCAATATAGTTATAATTCTCATAGATAGTCTCACTGTTATAATTAATCAAAGAATAGTTATTATTATCTTTTAAGACTAAGTATTTATCATTATAATCATAAATATCTTTGGAAGTGCTCTTCGTTAAGACTTTATTATTTAAATTAATTAAATAAGATTTATTATTCTTTTTAGCTATTAAGATATTATCTTTCTTACTTAGAGAAGTTAAATTATCATAAGTAAAGTCTATGATAGTCTTTATCTCATTACTAGTAATTTCTACTAAACCGTATTTATTATTATTATTCTTTAAGATAACATAATCACTACCTAAAGTCTCATAGTATTTAAGAGCATTATATTCATTTATTACTTTATTTTCTAAGATGTCATAAAGTTTAAGGGTCTCACTACCGTCTTTTAAGAAAACATAACGATTATGAAATATTTGACTTCTAAATTTAACCGCACTGTTATCTTCATAAGTATTCTTCGTTGTATTTACATCATCCAAATCGTTATCAAGATATGCTACATAACAAAGAGTCTCATTTTTCTCTTCACATTCATAAGTCCCAATCTGAGTCTTTTGGTCATTTAAGAAGATTAAGGTTCCATCTTTGTATTGGTAGTTACCATTATCAATTGTAATAGTATTCTTGGGTTCCTCGGGAGATGCTTCTTCTTTTTTTGGTAAGACTAGATAAATAATTAAACTAATGATAATAATAAGAAGAAGACACCCAGCAACGATAAGAATAATCTTTTGTTTTTTTGTTAAGGGTTTTCTTAACTTTTTAGTCTTTTTAGGTCTTTGTTGTTCTTCATCAGGAGAATTTTCTTCCTTGATTTCTTCTTCTTTAGAAGATTTTAGTAAAGAGTCATCTTCATCATCTAAAAGAAGATTACTAAAGATATCATTTTCTTCCGACTCTACTGGTTCTTCTGAATTATCTAGTTGGTCTTTAAAGAAGGCATCTAAATCAGCTTGGGTCGTACCAGAATAATTATCATCAATATTACTTAAATCATCTAAACTACGAGTATTTATATTTTCATCTTCATTTTTCATTTCTACACCTCATATTATAAGTTAATTTTAGCATTTTTAGATTTTATTATCAATAATATAATAAATATCTTCATAAAATTTTGGACTATTCTTTAAAAGACCATAACTAAAAATAGTTATCTTTCTCTTAGTAAAATAATTAATTAATTCTTCTGTCAAAGTATTATTTAATAGACAAATAAAGTCATATTCTTGGTAGGATAACTCGCTATTAAAAAGGTAGTTTAAGACTCCACATTTATAATGATGTTCTAGGCTCAAAAGTTTCTTAATTGTACTATTATAAAAACTCATCACATAGATATTTTTATTGGCATGCTTATTTAATAAAGAGTTTAAAGCCTCGGTATCTATATCTTTTTCTTTGATTTCAATTAAAATAATTTTATCCGTATCTAGTTTTAAGACACTTGATAGTAATGGTATACTACTAGGTAGGTCTTTTTGTTCTGTTTTACTAATTAAATTATTTTTCCAAAAGAAGTCATGAATACAAACAAATCTTTTATCTTTAGTAGTTCTAATATCTAGTTCAAAGCCTAAGTACTTAGGATCGTTAATCGCCTCAATAAAGGCTTCTAGGGTATTTTCTTTAGATAAGTTTGTTACTTTACCACGGTGGGCTATAAACATAAAATCACCTAGAATATCTTATACTTTTAAAGATTATTTTATGAGAAAAAGTATCATTAAGACACTCTTCTATTTTAATACATTAATTCAATTAAGGACATATCTTCACCTAATTTATCTACGTAATTTGACCCTAATTTCATCTTTAAATTTTCAAATTTTTCAATAAAGATATTACTATCTAATAAGAATAAATCTAGAGAATTTAATAATAAATCTTTAGCATAATACACTTTATTTCTTAATAAATAATCAATAATTATTTTAACATTTTCCATATCAAGTTCTTTTATCATATCCTCATCAAAATTTTCTTTTAATATTTTAATGTCATTTTCTGTCATATATTAAGGCCTTCCTTTTCATATAGTTCTTGTTCATTAAATGGATACATATCCATTAAAATATTTAAGTCAATATTGTATTTTTTCTTTAAGACACCGGGTTGATAGCCAAATATAGAATTTAATTTACCATTTATAATTAAAGGTATATCATTTTCTTTTAAATATCTAATTAGAGCATAGTTTTGGCCGGGAGAATAAAGTAAAAATTTTGTATTTAGACATTCTTCAAATCCATAATTTTCAGCTAATTTAATTAAGATAGGTATTTTTTTTAACATTTGCTTAGATTTAGCAACAATTGATGATGTTAGAAGATTAGCATATTTTGAGTTATTCCATAAATCCATTTGCAATAGTTTTTTTATATCTTCTAGCTTGGCGTAGGCTAAAGTTTGAGATGTAAATAATTCTGGATGAGCCTTAAATTCTTCACTAGTTATTATCGCTTTAATATCTTCTAGCTTGGTGTGGGCTAAAGTTGTTGATGTAAATAATTCAGGATGGACTTTAAATTCTTCACTGTTTATTATTGCTTTAATATCTTCTAGCTTGGCGTGGGCTA
>ENA-OROK01001676-OROK01001676.1-human-gut-metagenome-genome-assembly--contig:-NODE-1676-length-20833-cov-10.559245_pt1 | contig 20833 bp, 22 predicted proteins | sample MGYA00242127_ERZ509046 | MGnify/ENA primary metagenome ERZ509046 (study PRJEB26280, sample SAMEA2338728) | human gut metagenome | biome: human gut; feature: human-associated habitat; material: faeces... | reverse complement strand
TCGAACTCGTGACCTATGCGTTGCGAACGCATCGCTCTACCAACTGAGCCATACCCCCGTTTTGCCGAATTTCAAATCCAACAAGCAACATTATAATAAAAGTTTAAAAAAATAGCAAGCGTATAAGACAAAAACATTTTACAAATTTTGCGCGTTGTGTTAGAATATTTTTCGTTCGGAGGCATGGCTCAGCTGGTAGAGCATTCGCTTCACATGCGAGGGGTCACAGGTTCGAGTCCTGTTGTCTCCACCAAAACATCGCGTTTTCGCGGTGTTTTTTTATGCGGAAAAAGTATAACGGTATGATACGATTTTAATCGTATATTTATTAATCTTTCGGCATTAATATTTCAGATAATGAAAACGCGCACCAAATGGTGCGCGTTTTCAAAAACAAAATGGATTATTGTTGATTATCACGTATTTTTTTCATTCTCGTAACGTAAGCCCATTCGCCGATAACAAACGTCAGCGCCGCCACGATAAACATTGCGATACCGACGCCGTAACCTACTCTGCCGGCTACGAGGAAGAAAAACGCAAGTCCTACGGACAATGCAATTACGGTGAGAATAAGCGCAACAATCATCATAGTGCTGTTGCTGGTTTCCGCAACTTTTTTCAATAAACTTTTATCGCCGTCCATACGCACCTCCTTATAAATCTGGATGTAGTATGCGTACTAACGGTAAAAATATTCAAAGCGGCTTTTTCAGTGGACAAGCGAATCGAAAAAATCCTTTGCGATTCGGTATCCGATTTTCGGGCGCACAATCGCCGTGCCATGTCCCGCGCCTTTTATAACGGCAATTCTGCTTCCCGGTATGTTTTCGTACAGAAAAGCCGTATCGCTGTATTTAATCAGGTCGTACTCGCCCGCAACGACGAAAACAGGCGTCCGGATACCTGAAAGAGTTTCTCTCGTTAAATGCGGTTCGTCCTGCATTAACGCAAGAAGTCTGTTCTTTTTCGAACGGTTTATCAAATTCAGAAACTTAATAAAAAAATTCTGCAATCCTTCGGGCGATGAATTTGCGCCAAAAGCAACTGCCGCGCCCAACGTTTCGGGATACAATGCGGAGGCCATAACGGCAACTATACCGCCGTCGCTGTGGCCGATGACGTACGGTTTATAAAAATTAAGCGTATCGATAAAAGCCTTCACGTCCCCCGTCATAGCTTCGTAAGAAAGTTCGTCTGTTTTCTGACTTTTGCCCTGACAACGGCTGTCGAGCGCGTACACGGTGTATTCGCACGAAAAAAGTCGCATCAGTCCCATCATTTCTTTATGACTGCCACCGTTGCCGTGAATAAGAAGAAGGGGCTTTCCTTTGCCCGCTACTGTATAATGAATTTTTACGCCGTTCAGCATAACGTCGCGTTCTTCGGGTTTAAATGTACGTGTTTTTTTAATGCCTTTTACGTTTACTTTAACCGTGTTTTTCTTTTTATCGCCATTCATAAATCACCTTATGTTATCTTTATACAATATAAATCCCGCGCGGTTTTTTGTCAAAGAAAAAGACGGACGTAAAGTCCGTCCTAAAATGGATATTTTTTTATTGTAAAAGCCTTATAATATTGTCCCCGTCGCAAAATTTTCCTATCCAGTTTCCGTTGCCGTCGGTTTGCGGTCCGAGCATCCCGAGTGAGCCGGAAATTATAAGAAGAATTACGACTACCGCTAAAATGCAACCGAGTCCTATAAGCTGCCATTTTCTCGGCAGGTCGTGAATCAGAACGGCCGCGACAAAAAACGGCACGTATCCGATAAGGAAAAGAATCAACGGAAACTCAGGTTGCCACCAGGGTTTTTCCCATGTAAGTACGTTGCACTTATTGAGGAGTATTTCGATGATAACGGCGGCGATACTCCCGCCTACTATCAGCGCCATACGGGATAAAACCGCTTTGCGTTTCGTTTTTCTTTCGTCGGGAGAAAGGTTCTTACTTAAAACGTTTGCCCTGTAATAGATATTATTCGGGTCGTCAAGCCAGTTTTTGTTTGCGTCCCAGAAAACTTCACCCTCGTATCCTTCGGTGGTTTTGAGCATCCGGCAGGTCATCATACCCAGTATGAAAAACATAAACGAAATTTCGATATTATAACCTATCAGAATCTGCAAAGCGCTTCCTCCAGCTGCCGTAGTTCCCCATACGGGCTGGCCGGTAGTCGCATAGACCATCGAATTCCAGGTTTCGTTGAAAACGTCCCAGAGCCAGAACGCCGCCGCGCCGAAAACGACGCTGTAACGTTTGTGTTTGATTTCGTTTACGATAAGATAAAGCCAGATTACGAAAAGCGGTATGATATACCATTTCAATCCTTGCGGATTCTGAAGAGCCTCTTCGAGCATTTCGGGGGTCGTGGTATACGGCCGCGACAAAGCAACAGACAGTAACATAATTTTCCCTCCTTTATTTAAAATAAATTATACTATAAGGTCAAAAAAGTTGCAATAAATCGGGAAAATATATAAAAAAATACGACAACCCGTCGGGATTGTCGTAAATTTTAAATTAGTTTTTGTACATACGCTTACGCGCCGCTTCGGCCTTTTTCTTGCGTTTCACGCTGGGTTTTTCGTAAGCCTCGCGTTTTCTGAGGTCACCGATGATGCCGTCGCGCGCACATTTTCTTTTAAAACGGCGGAGAGCATTATCGATTGATTCGTTTTCACCGACTTTAACCGTAGACATCTGTTTTCACCGCCTTTTTAATTTATTTATTGCACTGCAATATAATTTATTATATGAAAAGAATAAGTTTTGTCAAGCGATTTTGCGGTTCAGGCCATATTCTCCGAAAGTTTTTCGCCGCCGAGAATATGAATGTGCAGATGAGGTACGGACTGACATCCGTCGTCCCCTTTGTTAGAAACAAGTCTGAAACCGTTTTCGAGTCCCAGTTTATCCGTTAACCCGCCAAGCGTTTTAAGCATGCGCGCAAGCGTTGCCGCCTGTTTGTCGTTCATTGCGGTAATATCGGGAAAATGCTCTTTCGGAATCATCAGAAGGTGAATTTTCGCCTGCGGATTGATATCTTTGATAATAATCATATCGTCGTCTTCGTAAAGGCGTTCCGACGGAATTTCACTGGCAATTATTTTACAAAATACGCACATATGTATTCTCCTTTAAGTCCTTTTTTATAATAATACTACTTCAAACCGTCGCGAAACAACTGTTTTGCCGCAATTTTTCTTATTTCGTCGTTAACTGCGTCCGCAGCGTAAAATTTAAGATAATTTTCGGTATATCCGCACTGATACTCTCCGTCTTTTTCCTCAAAAAGAACTTCGTGGGAAACTCCTACGTTTTTCTCGAGAAAGTCGCGTTTCAGATTTTTTTTGATATCGAGCATCGCCCTCATCCGTTCGTCGATAATCCGGGCGTCGAGCGGTTTGTATTTATTGAACGCAACCGTACCTTTTCGCGGCGAATACGGAAAACAATGTACGTCCGAAAAGCCTACCCGTCTTATAAAATCGCACGATAAAGCAAATTCAGCGTCGCTTTCGGTAGGAAAGCCGACAATAACGTCCGTTGTGATGCCTGCAAGTGGAAAATATTTTCTTATCAATCCGACTTTTTCAAAGTATTCGTCGGTAGTATAACGGCGGTTCATACTTTTAAGAACGACGTCGCTTCCCGATTGTAAAGAAAGGTGAAAATGTGGGCAGAATTTTTTCATATTCGTCAGAACGTTCAACAGTTCTTCGTCGATTACACCCACCTCGAAACTTCCGAATCTGATTCTGACGTCTTCGTCCGAAAGGCTTTCCGCAAGAGTTTTAAGACTGCAACCGATATCTTTGCCGTATGAAGAAATATCTATGCCCGTAAGTACGATTTCTTTTACGTCCGCGCTTCTGTTTTTCACTTCGGCAACGACGCTCCCGATAGCGCGGCTTCTGCTGCGCCCCCTGACGTACGGTATAAGACAATAACTGCAAAAATTATTGCAACCGTCCTGAATTTTTACGTATGCGCGGGTTCTGGTACGTTCTGCAAATCCGTTTTCTTCGTATTCGTCGGGAATGTCCGAAATATTGATACCCGTTTCGGGCAGCAATGAAACGACGTCTTTTCCTGCGGTGCCGGTAACGTACACGACCCCGTCCTTTTCAAACTGCTTTGCGTTATTTTCGGACGCGCATCCGCACACGAGTATTTTTGCATCGTGGTTGTGTTTTTTTACGCGTGCGACGCACTGCCTCGATTTTTTTTCGGCTTCAGCCGTTACGGCGCAGGTATTGATAATATAGTAATCCGCGGGTTCGAGTTCTTCGGTAACTTCATAACCTTTCTCGCGAAGTTCGCGGATGATTACGTCGCTTTCGTATCTGTTTACTTTGCAACCGAGCGTAAAAACCGAAACTTTCATACGAGACCTCCCGTAAGATACTGTATCATGGACGTCGCTACTACCGAAGCCGTTTCGGCACGAAGAATACGTTTCCCGAGCGTTATCGTCTTTAAACCTCTTTCGCGGGCATATCCGACTTCTCTTTCCGAAAAACCGCCTTCGCTGCCCACGAACAAAGCGGAAACGGCGTTTCCTATATCCGACAACGTATTTTCACATTCTCCTTCGTAAAATATAACCGCGTTCTCGCAATTGTCGACGGCACTAAAATAATCCGTAAACTCCACCTCAACCGAATCCGCGCGACCGCACTGTTTCAACGCTTCCGTTGCGATTTTTCTCAATCGTTCGACGTTAACTTCCTTCTCGGTGACGAAATCGCTTTTAAAAAACACAATGCGGCTTATGCCAAGTTCGACGGCTTTCTGCACGATAAAATCGTTTTTTCCCTGTTTGCAACTGCCCTGATACAACGTTATTTTTTTATCGGGCGTAGCTTCGTTTTTAACGGTTTCTCGTATTTTTACCGTAAGTTTATCTTTTGTTATTTCGGATATCTCGCCTATTCTGTCGTAACCGTCGCCAGTGTTTACGATAACCGTAAAGCCCGTTTTTTGTCTTAAAACCTTAACCGCATAAGTAAATTCGTCGCCGCTGATTTCGGCAACGTCGTTCTTAATTTTATCGGAGCTTGTCAGAAAACGTCGTATTTCCATATCAAACAGAAAACATCAATGCGTTCCATTCGCCGTCGCGTACGTGCTTAACGAAAGTAAAACCTTTATTTTCATAGGCGGATTTAACCTCGTCGAGCCTCGAGTGTATGATGCCCGACAGAATTATCATACCGTCGTCGTTTAAAAACCTGCCTATATCCGACGAAAGTCTTATAAGAATATCCGCGGTTATGTTCGCAAAAACGATATCGGCCTTTTTACCGTTTTTTTCAAGAAGGTCTGCGCGCTCTATGACGCACTTGCCCGAAACGCCGTTCAGTTTTGCGTTTTCTTTTGCGGTATCGACGGCGGTACTGTCTATATCGCACATATAAGCGTTATCTGCGCCCGAAAGCACCGACGCTATTCCGAGAATTCCGCTTCCTGTGCCTACGTCGATAACGCTTTTATTTTTTACGTCGACGCTACCCAGAAGGTCGAGACACATTTTAGTCGTTTCGTGCTCACCCGTGCCGAAAGCCATGCCGGGATTAATCCACAGTATTTTTTCGGACGGAGCCTTGTTGTATTTAAGCCATACCGGAACGACGGTAACCGATTTCGTAACAATGGGTTTATAATATTTTTTCCACTCGTTTTTCCAGTCCTCGTCGTCAATCCGAGTTACAATAATTTCGCCGCTACCGAGGTCAAACGGCGAATTTTTTTTTAGATTATCGATATTTTCCTGCAATTTTTGTAAAACCGCATTCTTTTCTTCTTCGCCGATTATCCCTTTTACGTAAACTTTTTCGTCAAGATTATTAACAAGGTTTTCGTCGATATAATCCCATACGACGTCGCTGTCGTACAGCGAAACTACGTCGGCTTTGTCGTAAATCGAAACGCCCGAGCACCCGACAGAAAACAAGGCGTCGGCAAAAAGGTCGGCGCCATCGTGGGTTGAAATCAACGTTACTTCATACCATTTCATTTGTAACGTCCTCACATTTTATCTTTGAACGCGGCTTTTTTCGGATACTGTTTCATCGTTGAAGACGCGTCGAGTTTGTAAAGCAAATCGCGCTGTTCCGAAGTAACCGTTTTGGGAATTTCCACAATTACGTTGACGTATAAATCACCGTAATCTTTAAGTTTAAGATGTTTGATTCCCTTATTCTTCAGTCTGAAAACAGTGCCGCTTTGAGTTCCTGCGGGAATTTCGAGGTCGGCAGGCTCCTTAAGAGTGGGAATCTGAACGCGACAACCCAACGCCGCCTGTATCATTGTAATGGGATAATCGAGATATAAATCCGAACCCTTTCTTACAAAATACTTATGCGGTTTTACCGTTATAAAAACTACCGCGTTGCCCGAAGGACCGCCGTTATAACCGGCTTCGCCCTCGTTATAGTAAGTCATACGCTGTCCGTCGTCGATACCTGCGGGGACTATGATTTTCAGAGCGCGTTCTTTTGTAACGCGACCTTTTCCGCCGCATTTGGGGCATTTTTCTTCGCTTATTCTGCCCGTGCCGCCGCAATCGGGACAAACGGTCTGGGTAGAGAACTGTCCGAGAGGCGTACGTTTTACGCTGTTGATTACGCCGCTGCCGCCGCATTTGGGACACGATTTGGTGACTCCGCCTTTAGCGCCCGTGCCTTTGCAGTCGGGACAATTTTCGCTGCGTTTGTAGCGCGCTTCTTTTTCGCATCCGAAAGCCGCTTCTTCAAACGTCAGCGTAAGATTTATTCGGATATCCTCGCCCTGAACCGCTCTGTTGGATTTTGCGCGCCCTCTCGTACTTTCTCCGAAAGGATTTCCTCCGAAGAAACTCGAAAAAATATCGCCTATGTCAAAGTCCATTCCTCCCGAAGCGTTGCCGCCCCAGAAACCGCCTGCTCCGCCGAATCCCTGCGACGGGTCTTCCGTTCCGTAAGTATCGTAAACCTTGCGCTTTTCGGCGTCGCTTAGGACCTCGTAAGCGTGGTTAATCTCTTTGAATTTTTCTTCGGCGTTTTTCTTTTCGGCGGCGCTTGCGGTGGTATACATATCGGGATGATATTTTTTCGCAAGTTTTCTGTATGCCGACTTGATTTCGTCGGCGGTAGCCGTCTTTTCGACGCCTAATACTTTATATAAATCCGTTTCAGCCATAAGTTTTAATTTAGCGCACACTCACCTCGTCTGAGGTGAGTGTGAATAAAGATTATTTTGTTGATGCACGCCTATCCATCAGTCGATGTTATCGGCGTTACCGTCGTTGTTGCCGGCGTCGCTGCCTTGCCCGGCGTCCGCGCCGGGTTGGCCTGCGCCCTGTTGATAAAGTTTACTGAATATCGGGTCGGAAACTTTGGAAAGTTCCTCGACGATTTTCTGAATTTCCGAAACGTCGTCGGTCTTTTCAAGTTTTTCACGCGCTTCTTTTACGGCGTCCTCGATAGTTTTTTTGTCGTTTTCGTCGACTTTATCGCCGTTATCTTTTACGAATTTCTCAATCGTGAAGATAAGTTGTTCGGCTCCGTTTTTAGCCTCGACGCTCTCTTTACGTTTTTTGTCCTCGTCGGCGTATTTTTCGGCGTCTTTAACGGCCTCGTCGATATCCTTTTCGGAAAGATTGCTGCTTGCCGTAAGAGTTATGGACTGACTCTTGTTTGTTGCTTTATCCACTGCGGACACCGATACGATACCGTTGGCGTCGATGTCGAAAGTAACTTCAATCTGCGGTATTCCGCGAGGTGCGGGAGCAATACCCACAAGAGAGAAACGACCGAGCGTTTTATTGTCTTTCGCAAACTCGCGTTCGCCCTGCAATACGTGGATTTCGACGCTCGTCTGATTATCGGAAGCGGTCGAGAAAATCTGCGATTTCTTGGTAGGAATCGTGGTATTCCTTTCGATAAGTTTCGTGCAGATACCGCCGAGAGTTTCGATACCGAGAGACAACGGGGTTACGTCAAGCAGTAATACGTCTTTTACGTCGCCCGCAAGAACGCCCGCCTGAATTGCCGCGCCGATTGCGACGCATTCGTCGGGGTTAATGCCCTTATAAGGGTCTTTACCGGTAATTTCTTTGACTTTGTCGATAACCGCGGGAATACGGGTGGAGCCGCCTACGAGAATGACTTTCGCAAGGTCGCTTGCTTTAAGTCCCGCGTCTTTAAGCGCGTTCATAGTGGGTCCTACGGTCTTTTCGACGAGGTCTGCCGTCAATTCGTTGAATTTGGCTTTCGTCAATTCCATATCGATGTGTTTGGGACCGTTCTGGTCTGCGGTTATGAACGGAAGCGAAATACTTGTTTTGGTAACGCCGGAAAGCTCGATTTTCGCTTTTTCCGCGGCTTCTTTTATTCTCTGCATCGCGGCAGGGTCTTTGGACAAATCGATACCGTTTTCCTTTTTGAACTGGTCGACGATATAGTCCATAATGCGCTGGTCGAAGTCGTCGCCGCCGAGACGCGTGTTGCCGTTTGTGGCAAGAACTTCGAATACGCCGTCGCCGATTTCGAGAATACTTACGTCGAACGTGCCGCCGCCGAGGTCGTAAATAAGAACTTTCTGATTTTTGTTTTCCTCTTTGTCAAGGCCGTAAGCAAGCGCCGCCGCGGTAGGCTCGTTGATTATACGCAATACTTCGAGGCCCGCGATTTTGCCCGCGTCCTTCGTTGCCTGACGCTGACTGTCCGAAAAATATGCGGGAACGGTTATTACCGCCTGAGTTACTTTCTGTCCGAGATAGGACTCGGCGTCCGCTTTCAGTTTGGAAAGAATCATTGCGGAAATTTCCTGCGGTGTATATTCTTTATCGTCGATTTTTACTTTGTAATCGCTGCCCATCTCACGCTTGATGCTGCTGATGGTTCTGTTATGGTTTGCGACGGCCTGACGTTTGGCGATATTGCCTACGAGACGCTCGCCGTCTTTAGTAAACGCCACTACCGAAGGAGTGGTGCGAGTACCTTCGCTGTTTGGGATAACCGTAACCTCTTTACCTTCGAGAACGGCTACGCAAGAGTTTGTTGTACCTAAGTCAATACCAATAATTTTGCTCATATATACCTCACTGTGCCCATAAGGGCGAAACTTTTATTTTTTATTTCGATAACCTTGCGGTTATTGTTATTCGGGTTGTTTGCCGACTGCGACTTTGGCGTATCTTAAAACCTTGTCGCCCATCATATATCCTTTTTCGATTTCGTAAATCACTTTTCCGATTTTATCGGGACTGTCCACCTGCATGATACATTCGTGATAAGCGGGGTCGAAATCGTTATCCGCCGCGTCGATGGGAGTAACTCCGTATTTTTTAAGGACGTTAAGAAGTTGGTCCTTTACGATTGCAATGCCGCTTTTCGTTTTATCGTCCTGAACCATCTGCTCCGCGCGGGAGAAAGAATCGATTGCGGGAAGAAATTCGCGGATTACTTCCGAAAGCGTTCTGTCGCGGACGTCCTTCGCTACGTTCTGATTGTTGCGTCTGAAATTTTCGAGTTCAGCCATGCGTCTTAAAGCAAGGTCTTTATATTCGGCGGCTTCTTTCCGCGCCTTTTCGAGTTCGGAAATTTCGGAAGTTTCTTCGACTTGTTCGGGCTGAGAATCGGAATTTTCGGTATTAACCTCTTTTTTTTCCTCTTCTTTCACCTTTTCGTCGGCTTGTTTTTTGCTTTCTTTACTCATTATCGTTTCTGTCCTTCTTGTTTTCCATTATTTCGCTTAACGCGTGCCCGACGTATTTCAATACCGAGATGACTTTTTTGTAATCCATACGGTCGGGGCCGATAACTCCCGCGTGACCTATTTCTTCGCCGTTGATTTTGTACTTCGCGCTGACAACCGCGCAATTTTCGATACCGGCCGCTTCGTCCTTTCCGATTTTAACGGTAAATTCCATATCGTCGCCGTTTTCAACAAGTTGCGCCACTCGCTGCGGAGAATTTACGACCGACAAAAACTTTTTCGCGTCGTCAACGTCGCCGCATTCGGGATAGTCGAGCATTTTAAGCGCGCCTTCGGTGTAAACCTTTCCCGTTTCTTCCATATCGTACTTGGTAAGAATTTCGATAACCTCGTCGAAAATCGTCCTGAAATCCTCGATTTCTTCCTTGATTATATCCTTCGGTTTAAGGATTTCTTTGACGGTTTTTCCCGAAAACATACGGTTTAACAGCATCGTTGCCGATTGCATATAAGCGCCGATATCGTCTTCGGTTTTTTCGATTTCGATCGTCTTGTCCCTTAACACGCCGCGGTCGGTAATAATAATTACGAGAGCCGTTTCGTCGCCGATAGGCACAAGTTTGATTTCGTTAACTTTAACCTCTTTGAAGTTTTTCACGACAACGACCGAAGTATAATTCGTTACGTCGGAGATAACCTTTGCGGTTTTTTGGATTATGTCCTCGACTTTATCCATTCTTTCGTTGAACTTATCCTTAATAAAGGCAATTTCGTTTTTCGAAAGGTTTTTCCCTTTCATTACTTTATCGACGTACAGTTTGTATGCCGCGGGAAGGGGTACGCGTCCGGCAGATACGTGAGGCTGTACGAGATAACCCATATCTTCGAGCGAGGCAAGTTCGTTTCGAATCGTTGCGCTTGAAATATCGGCAAGATACTTTTCCTTTATGTCGCCGCTCGAAACAGGCTCCGCCGTGGTGATATATTCGTCAACGACGGCCTGCAATATTTTTTGTTTACGTTCGGATAATTCTTTTTCCATAATCCTTGGCAATTAAGCGTTTTATTTGTTAGCAGTCATATCACTTGATTGCTAAAACATATTATACACCGATTATATGTATTGTCAAGGGGGTTTGTGCATTTTTTTAAAAATTTTTAAAATTAAATCAAATCGGATATTATAGAGTTTGAAATATAGTAATATTCTTTATTAAGTTTTATATTATTATTCTCTATTTGCAGAAATCTGCGATTTTTTTCAAGAGCTTCCGCCTTATCACGCATAAAATCGCAACCGAATTTTTCGTTGAAACTTTTTACGTCGAGACCCTCTTCCGTTCTCAGCGACAACATAACGGTTTCGGTCATGGCGTCCTCTTTTGAAAGAGTCGCACGGTTTACCTCGGCAAGAATTCCACTTTCGAGTTTTTCCGCGTACAAAGTCACGTTTTCGGTATTGTTGAATCGCGAAAAACCGTCGAAAGAATACGCGGCCGCGCCTAATCCGAGATAAGGCGTTCTTTTCCAGTAACATTTATTGTGCGCGCTTTCGAATCCCTCTTTTGCGAAGTTGCTGATTTCGTATCGGTGAAAACCTTTGTCCCGAAGACGGTCGCACACGGCGTCGTAAACGTCTGCCGCAAAATCATCGTCCGTTTCGAATATACCGGCCGTCTGCATATCGTACAGAACAGTCCCTTCCTCGATTTTCAGTCCGTAAGCGGAAATATGCGTTATTCCCTCGTCGCATAAAACGTCCACCGAGTTCAGAACCGAAAACACGCTTTCGCCCGGTACTCCGATTATCAGGTCGCACGAGACGTTATCGAAATATTTTACGGCAAGTTTTACGGCGGTTATCGCGGCTTCCCTGTCGTGTATTCTGCCGAGAAAACGAAGTATCCCGTTGTCGAGCGACTGAACGCCGACGGAAATTCTGTCGACTCCCGCGTCTTTATACGCAATCAGTTTTTCTTCGGAAACGCTTTCGGGATTGCACTCTACCGTTGTTTCGACAAGGTCGATATCGAAATTGTTTTTTATCGCGTCCGAAATTTTTAAGAATTGTCGCGCCGTCAGCAACGATGGCGTGCCTCCGCCGAAATACAGCGTTTTAATTTTAGCGTTTTTATACTCTTTGCTTCTCGCAACCGTTTCGGCTTCGAGAGCGCGCAGATATCTTTCGATAAACTCGTCCGACGAATTTAACGATACAAAATCGCAATATCTGCATTTTTTTTTGCAAAAAGGTATATGAACGTATAAAGAAATGTCCATTTTAAACGTCAGCTATCGATTTTCAGAATACTCATAAAGGCTTCGCTCGGGACTGACACGCTTCCTACCTGGCGCATACGTTTTTTGCCCTCTTTTTGTTTTTCAAGCAGTTTTTTCTTTCTCGTAATATCGCCGCCGTAGCACTTTGCAAGCACGTCTTTTCTTACTGCTTTTACCGTTTCTCTTGCGATAACCTTGCCGCCTATGCATGCCTGCACGGGAATTTCGAATTGCTGACGAGGAATTGCGTCTTTAAGTTTTTCGGCTATCGCACGACCGCGCGCATACGCTTTGTCGCGATGCACTATCGTTGAAAGCGCGTCGCACATTTCACCGTTCAGAAGCATGTCGAGTTTTACGAGGTCGGATTTTTTGTATCCGATTATTTCATAGTCGAGGCTTGCATAACCGCGCGTGCGCGATTTAAGCGCGTCGAAAAAGTCGTAAATGATTTCGTTAAGCGGAATTTCGTATAAAAGTTTGCTTCTGCTGCTGTCGAGGTATGACAAATCCTTGTAAACGCCGCGTTTTTCCTGACAAAGCTCCATAATTGCGCCTACGTATTCTGGCGGCGTATAAATTTCGGCTTTCACGACGGGCTCTTCCATATATTCGATACGGTCGGGCGCCGGCAGATGCGTGGGATTACTTACGGTAATTTCCTCGCCCGACGTGAGTTTTACCTTATAATTGACGCTGGGCGCGGTAGTAACCAGGTCGAGATCGAACTCTCTTTCAAGTCTTTCTTCGATTATTTCCATGTGCAGAAGCCCTAAAAATCCGCATCTGTAACCAAATCCGAGCGCAGTAGAAACCTCGGGTTCGAACATGAGACTGGCGTCGTTCAGCTGCAATTTTTCCAAAGCGTCCTTAAGGTCGTTGTATTTGCTGCCGTCCGCGGGATAAATTCCCGCAAAAACCATAGGCGTGATTTTTTTGTATCCGTCGTACGGGTTTTTCGTCGGATTGTCGGCAAGCGTTATCGTATCGCCTACAGCCGTATCCCTGACGTTTTTGATACTTGCCGAGATATAGCCTACCATTCCGGCGTAAAGCTCGTCCACAGGCGTTGCCGAAGGCGTAAATACGCCGACCTCGGTAACGTCGAAGACCTTTCCCGTTGAAACCATTTTAATTTTATCTCCGACTTTTACGCGGCCGTCCCCGACGCGCACCATAGAAATCGCACCTTTGTAATTATCGTAAAAACTGTCGAAAATAAGAGCGCGCAACGGTTCGTCGGCGTTTCCTTTCGGAGCAGGCAAATCGGTAATAATTCTTTCGAGAAGTTCGGAAATACCTATTCCTTCTTTTGCCGAAATGAGGGGCGCGTCGTCGGCAGGCAGTCCGATAACGTCTTCTATTTCCTGTTTGCAACCTTCGGGATTGGCGCTCTGAAGGTCGATTTTATTTATTACGGGCAGTATTTCGAGGTCGTGATCAAGCGCAAGATAAACGTTTGTAAGAGTCTGAGCCTCGATGCCCTGCGTCGCGTCGACGACAAGCAACGCGCCCTCGCAGGCGGCAAGCGAACGCGATACTTCGTAAGTAAAATCGACGTGACCCGGGGTATCGATGAGATTTAACATATATTCTTCGCCGCGGTATTCGTAAAACATACGGCAAGTCTGCAGTTTGATGGTAATGCCGCGCTCTCTTTCGATATCCATATTATCGAGAAGCTGCTCCTCCATATCTCTTTTGGATACGGTGTCCGTACTTTCAATGAGACGGTCGGCAAGAGTGCTTTTCCCGTGGTCTATGTGCGCTATTATGCAAAAGTTTCTGATTTTGGAATTATCGAACATATTTTCCTCTCGACAGATTTATTCAATTATATAAAATTAGCGACTTATTGGCAAATATTTACCCGACTTTATAAATAAAATTACTTAATAAATTTACTTTTAAAGCGGCATATTGTATAATTTATTTCATCGAGGTGATTATATGGAAATCAAAAATCTGATAGATATTCTTGAAAACAAAGGCTTTAAAACGTATTTCACCGAAACGACGGACGAAGCATGCCGTCTCCTTGCTGGACTGATAGGAAAAGACGATACCGTCGGCGCCGGAGGAAGCGCCACGCTTGACGAAACAGGCGTCGGTAAATTCCTGAAAGAAAGAGGAAATAAAGTTTATATACGAAAACTCATGCCGGACGTCAATCCCGACGAAGTTATGAAAAACGCGGTTTTTGCCGACTGGTTTCTCACGTCGACCAACGCTCTTACCGAAAACGGCGAATTCGTCAATACCGACGGCAACTGCAACCGCATTGCGTCTCAACTCTACGGCGGCAAAAACACCGTATTCGTTCTGGGCGTTAATAAAATAGTAAAAGACGTTCCCGCCGCGCTCGAACGCATCCGCACCGTCGCGGCAAAGAAAAACTGCCTGCGGTTCGGTTATACGTCTAATCCGTGCGTTACGGGCGGAGATTGCAGGGACTGCACGCGCGAAACGAATATCTGCCACGCGACAAGCATTATATCGTTGCCGCCGCGCAGCAAAAACGTTTACGTTATCATCGTCGACAAGGAATTAGGATATTAATTATATTTACGAGGGAATTATGCAAAGTTTCGAAAAATTTATCGGCACGCCTATCGCTCATCGCGGACTTCACGACGAAATCCGCGAAGAAAACAGCATATCGGCTTTTAAAGCCGCAATCGAACGGGGTTTCGCAATCGAAACGGACGTTCATCTTTTACGGGACGGCGTTGTCGCCGTACATCACGACAACAGTCTGAAGCGAATCTGCGGAAAGGACGTACGCATCGAAAGTCTAACGTCGTCGCAACTTAAAGATTATCCGATGACGCTCGGAGGCGAGATTATTCCCACTCTGCCCGAAATGCTTGCGCTCGTAGACGGACGCGTGCCTATACTTATCGAACTTAAGACTATTTGCGGATGGCGCAACAACGACCTTGCGAAAGCAGTCCTGCGCGATTTGAAAAATTATCCATATAAAGACGTTATCGCCCTGCAGTCGTTCGACCCGTTTGCCGTCAGATGGTGCAGACGCCATCAGACCGAATATCCCTTCGGACAGCTTGCGTCGGCAGAAGGCGAAAAAGGCAAAACGCCGAAAGTTTTAAACGATTTTATGGGAAAACTTCACGTAAACGCCATAAGCAAACCTATGTTTACCTCTTATGACGTCGTCAGCAGTCCTAACAAATACATCGACGCAATGCACGAGAAAATGCCCGTTTTAAGTTGGACGGTCCGTACCGAGGAAAACCTTGCAGTCGCGAAGAAATATGCGGATAACGTTATCTTTGAAAAAATATCGCCGGACATTATCAAAAAAGAACTTCCTTTTAAATAACAATTTTATATGTTTTATAACAAAAAAACCGCAAAATTCTGCGGTTTTTTTTTGCATTATGAATAAAAATTGTCAGTTGAAAATTTTGTCGAATTTTCTTTTGATTTTATCTTTGCCCTCGCTAAGCGAGTTTTTCGCTTTGACGCCCATTTCGTAAACGCCGACGGCGATAGCGCCGACAGCCTTTCCTGTCAAAAATCCTTTTCCTTTCGTCATAGCACACCTCCCGATATTAGTATGTTTTGACAAAAAGATTTTAAAAAGTAAAATACTGGAATTTATTTATCCTGCTTTTTGCAGGCGCATTCGCACTCGCGCGAGACGGTAGCTTCCGCCGATTCCCCGCTCGTCGCGCGGTAATTCTCGATAGCCGCCCTTATGGCTTCTTCCGCAAGCACCGAACAGTGTATTTTTTGCGGAGGCAGTCCTTCGAGCTCGGTAATTACGTCTTTATTCGTGACTTTCAGCGCCTCGTCGACGGTTTTTCCTATTATCATACTCGTTGCGACGCTCGACGAAGTAATAGCGGCGGCGCAGCCGAACGTTTTGAATTTAGCGTCTTTTATGACGTCGTTTTCGATTCTCAACGTGATTTGCATTATATCGCCGCACGTGGCGTTACCAACGGTACCGATAGCGTTGTAATTTTCGACCTCGCCGACGTTTTGGGGATTTTTGAATATTTCCATTACTTTTTCGTTATACATACAATTCCTCCAGATATAATTGCGGATTATTTATTATTTTTGAATAAAAACGGTTAAATCATCGTGATTTTTGCTTTTGCTGCGGCAAAAAGCGGACTCATCGAGCGAAGACTTTTTACCGTTTCTTCGAGTTTGTCAACCGTATACTTAACGTCGTCCATGGTGTTTTCGCGACCGAACGTAAAGCGGATACTTCCGTGCGCTTCTTCGGGCGGCACGCCTATCGCAAGCACGGTTTTCGACGCTTCGAGACTTCCCGAACTGCACGCGCTTCCGCTCGACGCGCAAATTCCGGCAAGGTCCAGCGTGAACAATATGCTTTCGCCTTCGATATACTTAAAGGTAAAGTGAGCGTTGCCCGCAAGACGCTTTTCTCCGCCGTTGTAGCGGATATCGGGTATTCTTTCCTTCACCTCTTTTACGAATTCGTCGCGCAACGACGAAATATAATCGTTGTTTGCGTCTATGTTTTCAGTCGCTTTTTCGATTGCTAGTCCCATACCTACTATGCCCGGCGTGTTGGTTGTGCCTGCGCGCTGATTTCTTTCCTGTTCGCCGCCCGCGATAAGTCGCTCGGGACGAATTCCGCTTTTGATATACAGGCATCCTATTCCTTTCGGGCCGTAAAATTTATGCGCCGACATTGACAGCATATCGATACCTTGCTCTTTAACGTCAATGGGGACGTTGCCAACCGCCTGCACGGCGTCGGTGTGGAAAAACGCACCGTGTTCGTGCGCGATTTTCGCAAGCTCGGGTATAGGCTGAATGGTACCGATTTCGTTGTTGGCGTACATAACGCTGACAAGAACGGTATCGTCGCGTATTGCTTTTTCAAGTTCCTCGGGACGTATATAGCCTTCCTTATCGGTTTTAAGATAGGTAACCTCGTATCCTTCTCCCTCGAGATACTTCATCGTATTGAGAACCGCGGGATGTTCGAACTCGCTTGTGATAAGGTGTTTTCCTTTCGACTTATAAGAGTGAGCGATTCCTTTTATTGCCCAGTTATCCGACTCGCTGCCACCCGAAGTAAAATAAATCTCGTTGGTTTTCGCGCCTATTGCGTCTGCTACCTGTTTTCGTGCGATATCGACAGCGGCTTCCGCCTCTCTGCCCATACCGTGCTGACTGCTTGCGTTTCCGGGTTTTTCGGAAAAATACGGCAACATTCCGGCAAGAACCTCGTCGTCGACGGCGGTGGTTGCGGAATGGTCCAGATAGACGTATCTCTTTTGGTCGCGAAGCAGGTCCGCAAGAGTGATACCGTCAAGGACGAGATTCATATTCTTGTAAATCCTGTTCCAGACGTTCCTTGCCTTGCACTCGTCGGCCGCCTCGCAAGGCGTATTTATGCAATCGACTATTTCAAGTCCGTCTTCAAGCGCCCTGATGATTTCGCCGACTTTAATTTCGTCGGGCGATTTTTTAAGGTAATACCCGCCTCCCGCGCCGCGTACGCTTTCCACGATATCGGCTTTTTTCAGAAGGATTATTATCTGTTCCATATAAGCTTCGGTAACGCCGGCTTTCTCGCTGAACACCGGAAGGGCCAGCGGTTTGTTTACGTTATGATTTTCTGCCAATGCCAGACAGGCTTTAAGCCCGTAGCGTGCTTTAGATGATAATTTCATATATACCCTACCTTTTTAATCAAGTTTATTATATGTAAACTCGGGTCTAATGTCAAGCCATAATATTAAAGTTTACTGATTTAATAGGAATTATACGAAAATTTTACACATGAATAATTAAAATAATAAAAAAAGCACGCTTTTGCGTGCCTCATATCGTAAAAACAGAAGTCATTTTCTAATCGCGCCGTCGCCTGTAACAACGTATCTTTCGGAAGTCAGCTGTTCAAGACCTATCGGTCCCCTTGCGTGAAGTTTTCCCGTCGATATTCCCATCTCCGCCCCGAAGCCGAATTCGAATCCGTCGGTAAAGCGCGTTGACGCGTTAACGTACGTTGCCGCCGCGTCGACGAGAGTCGTGAAAACGTCCGCTTCGGATTTATCGGAAGTAATTATCGCTTCGCTGTGACGCGTACCGTGCTTATTTATCTCGTCGATTGCCTCGTATACCCCGTCAACCGCTTTCACGGTGAGAGTCAGCGAAAGAAACTCGGTATCGTAATCATTGTCGGAAGCGGGACGAATTTCCTTTTCGACGGAGCGGGAAATTTCGTCGCCGAGGACGGTAACGCCGCACGCGCGCATACGCGCGTATAATTTAGGTATAAACGACTTTGCGATTTTATTATCCACAAGTATGTGTTCGACCGCGTTACAAACGCTGGGCTTACTGCATTTAGCGTTTTCGATAACGTTCAGCGCCATATTGAAATCAGCCGACTCCGCAACGAAAATATGGCAGTTTCCGCCCGCGGACGCAAGAACGGGAATACTGCTGTTTTCAAGTACGAAATGCTTTAAACCTTCGCCGCCTCGCGGAATTACGACGTCGACGTATTCGTCAAGCGAAAGAAGTTCTTTTGCTCCGTCGTGCGACGGGTCGTCGATAAATTGCAGAACGTCTGCGTCATATCCGGCTTTTTTTAACGACTCGTACATTACCCTATAGATTGCCCTGTTGCAGTTTAACGCCTGACGACTTCCGCGCAAAATAACGGCGTTGCCGCTTTTAACGCATAATGCCGCCGCGTCGACGGTTACGTTCGGACGGGCTTCGTAAATTATCGCGATAACGCCTATGGGCGAGCGCACCTTTTTTATGCTTATACCGCTCGGACGAACCCATTCGTCGGTTACTTCGCCGACAGGGTCGGGAAGCGCCGCAACTTCTTTCACTCCTTCTACCATCGCGTCGATTCTTTTATCGTTAAGCGTAAGTCTGTCGAAAAGAGCCGACGTTTTATCGGGAAAAGCGGCAAGGTCTTTCTCGTTTTCTTCAAGAATATATTTCCGGCACGAGGAAATGCTTTCGGCAATAGCCAAAAGCATTTTATTTTTGTCGTCGGTTGAATATCCCTGCAGTTTTAAAGCGGCCGATTTAGCCCGTTTTGCCTGTTCGGTAACGTTCATTCTTCGTCGTCGACAAGGTCTTTAGCGTTGTGGAAAACGTTCTGAACGTCGTCGAGTTCTTCAAGTTTATCGATAAGTTTGATGACAGACGCCTGATGTTTTTCGTCAACTTCGACCTCGTTATCGGGAATCATATCGATTTCCGAGGAAAGTATTTCTACGCCGGCTTTTTCAAGAGCCTCGCGGACTTTCGACAAATCTCCGGGCATCGTATAAATCTCATATACGTCGTCAAGCGTAACTATATCGTCGGCGCCCGCGTCGATAGCAAGCATCATAATATCGTCCTCGGCCATAGCCGTAACGGGCACGTCGATTACGCCGCGCTTTTTGAACATATACGAAACGCATCCCGTGCTGCCGAGACTGCCGCCGAATTTATCGAAAAGATGTCTCACGTCGCCTGCCGTACGGTTTTTATTGTCGGAAAGCGTTTCGACAATCATTGCGACGCCGCCCGCGCCGTAACCTTCATAGGTAAATTCCTCGTAATTGACGCTGTCGAGTTCGCCCGCGGCTTTTTTGATACTGCGCTGAATATTGTCGTTGGGCATATTGTTGGCTTTTGCCTTTGCGATAGCGTCGCGAAGTTTGGAATTGCTGTTGGGGTCGGCTCCGCCTTGTTTAACCGCTATGGCGATTTCGCGACCTATTTTTGTAAACACGTTTCCGCGCGCCGCGTCGCTTTTGCCCTTTTTGGCCTGTATGTTGTGCCATTTGCTGTGTCCGCTCATAAAACACTCCTACTTATTTATAAAATTGTGATTGATTACGTACATCGCTATGCCTGCGGCAACCGCAACGTTCAGGCTTTCCTGACCGTTTTGCATAGGAATTGATAAAATAACGTCGGAATTTTCAAATGAGAAATCCGATAAACCGTGCGCTTCGTTTCCGAAAAACAAAGCGACTTTCCGCCGGGGTTTAAAGCCGAAAACGTCGTCGCCCGACATATCCATCGCAACTCTGACGTAACCGTCGAGATAACCCTGAAGATTTTCTTTGTCGGTAACGATAATATTGACGCGAAGGACCGCTCCCATACTCGCCCTTACGGTCTTTGGCGAAAACGGGTCGGCACATCCGATAAGATAGACGTCGGAAAAACCCGCTCCAGCCGCCGTACGAATAATCGTACCGAGATTGCCGCTGTCGCTTACGCCGTCAAGAACGATTGCGTTAGTGCCCGAAGGGACGCAACGGGGTTTTTCGATTACGGCAAGAATCCCGCAGGGAGTTACCGTATCGGACATCGCCTTCATAACCTTCGAATCGACCGTTTCGGGCGGTACGCCGAACTTTTCCGACAATTTCTCTGCAAGGACAAGATTGTCTTCGGTAGCGAAAAGGTATCTGACCGAGAACCCTTCTTTCAGGTCGGACAGAATGTTTGCGCCCTCCGCAACGAACAAACCTTCCTCGTCGCGGAATTTTTTTTCCGAAAGTCTTTTGACGAATTTTACTTTTTCGTTTGCGACGGAAGTTATCATAAAAACAAAAAGGTAAGGACCGTTATTGAAACCGCCTTACCTTGTAATGACACGCTGTTACTCTTTATCGCTCTTGTCTTTAATAGCAACAACTTGCTCGCCGTCGTAGTAACCGCATTTTTTGCAGGCCTGATGGCTGAGTTTGAGTTCGTGGCACTGAGGGCACTCGACCAGATTAGGGGTTTCGAGTTTCCAGTTAGCCGCACGACTGTTACGTCTTGCTTTGGATACTTTACACTTTGGTACTGCCATTGGTTGCACCTCCCG
>ENA-OROK01001674-OROK01001674.1-human-gut-metagenome-genome-assembly--contig:-NODE-1674-length-20837-cov-5.884612_pt1 | contig 20837 bp, 16 predicted proteins | sample MGYA00242127_ERZ509046 | MGnify/ENA primary metagenome ERZ509046 (study PRJEB26280, sample SAMEA2338728) | human gut metagenome | biome: human gut; feature: human-associated habitat; material: faeces... | reverse complement strand
TTGACTCTAACGGAACGGCTTCCTCTCGAATTTATGAATTAATAGAACCTACCTTCCGTAACTTTGCGGCCTAGAAGTATTGAAAGAACATCGGTCCGCCCATCCAGCGCGTTTTTATGGAAAAAGAGCCTGATGGAATTGGCCACAAACTTAAAAAAATACATGATGCGCAAGAAAACGCTCCTTTCCAGCCTATTCGCCACCCTGTTAGCCGTATTGATGCTGACAGGCTGTTCCGAAACACAAAACATCTCCTACTTCCAGGACTACGGTCCGGGATTTTCCGAGACCGTTTCTCAGTCTAAGCCCATCACTTTCCAGCCTGGCGACAAACTCTCCATCATCGTGACAAGCCGCAACCCGCAGCTTTCCTCACTCTTCACGCTCTCGCAGGGCGTGATGCTCTCCAGCGGAACAACTTCCAACTCGCGTACGGCGAGCAGCAACCAATACACCGTGCTCTACACCATCGACAGCAAGGGCGACATCGACTTCCCCGTGCTGGGCAAGATCCATGTGGGTGGCCTGTCGCGCGAACAAGTCGCCTCGACCATCAAAGAGCAGTTGTTCAAGGAAGACCTGGTCAAGGACGCCGTCGTGTCGGTGGAGTTTGGTGGCATTCACTTCTCCGTGCTGGGCGAAGTGAACAAGCCGGGACAGTATAATTTCGAAAACGACCGCGAGACCATCCTCGACGCCATCAGCCGCGCGGGCGACCTGACCATCTACGGCCAGCGCGACCACGTGACGGTGATTCGTACTGAGGGCGGCGAGCGCAAGGTCTATAATATCAACATGCTCTCGGGTCAGGACATCACAAGCTCGCCGGCCTACTACCTGAAGCAGGGCGACATCATCTACGTGGACCCCAACCCGACGCGCGCTCGCCAGAGCACAGTCAACGGCAACACCTTCCGCTCGTCTGCCTTCTGGGTCTCCATGGCCTCCCTGGCTATGAGTGTGACGATGCTTATCAAGAATTGGTAAACTTACTCTCAAAAAGGAAATGGCAACAAACAATAGCTTAGAAAGCGAAAAGAACTACTCAGCAACAGCCGAGAACAACGAGCTCGAGAATGGCGGATTCAACCTGCGCATGCTCCTGGACATCGTGCTTGGCAACTGGTTTTGGATACTCCTGTCCGTCATACTCTTTGGCGCAGCAGAATGGTACTATCTGAAGATCACGCCCAACACCTACCAACGCACGGCGCTCGTCGTCATCAAGGAGGACAGCCCGCAGCGTGGCAAGGACCTCAACGCGATGTTCGCCAACTTGGGTCAGAACCCCGACCAGAGCAACGTCAACAACGAGATGGCTGCCATCCAGGCTCCCTCCAACGTGCTGGAGACCGTGAAGCGCCTGAACCTCGACATGAACTATACGATGGAGGGCCGCTGGCACAAGAGCATCCTCTACGGACGCTCGCTCCCGGCCAACGTCCGCATGATGGGACTGGGCGACCATGAGTCGGCAGCCATGCAGATGGAGCTGCAGCCCAACGGCGTGGTGAAACTGTCCAACTTTATGCGCAACGGCAAGCCGGTCGGCAGTCCAGAGGTGACCGTGACGGGCCGCACAAGCACCATCATCGGTACGCCGGTGGGCAATGTGCTGGTCACACCGACACAGTACTACGGCTCATTTGTCACCCATACGAAAGATCCAATCCTCGTGACACGCACCGACCTCTACACCAAGACGGAGGGCGTGCAAAGAAACTTGTCGGTGGAACTGACGGACAAGATGTCCACCCTGGTCCGCATTTCCTATAAGGACAAAGAGCCCTACCGCGCCGACGACATCATCAACACCCTCATTACGGTCTATAAGGAGAGCTGGGTGAGAGACAAGAACATGTTGACGATCGCCACGACGAAGTTTATCAACGAGCGCCTGGCTATCATCGAGCGCGAGCTGAGCGGTATCGATAGCGACATCTCCAGCTATAAGAGCAGCAACCTGCTGCCGTCCGTACAGGCTGCCTCGCAGATGTCCATGCAGCAGTCGCAGGAGAGCCAAAGGCAAGTGCTGGCTCTCAACACGCAGCGCTCTATGGCACAATACGTAAAGGGCATGCTGACGCGCGGTGCCAAGTCGCGCAAGCTCCTGCCTACCAATGCCGGACTGGAATCGACGGGCATTGAGCAGCAGATCGCAGAATACAACACGCTCCTGCTCCAGCGCAACTCGCTCATCGCCAACTCCTCGGAGCGCAACCCCATCGTGAGCGACTACGACGAGCAGCTGGCCCAGATCCGCAAGGTCATTCTGGAGGGCATCGACAACCTCTGCAGCACGATCGACCTGCAGTTGAGCCACGCGCAGCAGAACGAGAACCAGGCCACGGCGAAGATTGCCTCCAGCCCGAAGCAGGAGAAGTACCTCACGAGCGTGGGCCGTCAGCAGCAGGTCAAGGAGCAACTCTACCTCTTCCTGCTCCAGAAGCGCGAGGAGAACGAGATGAACCAGGCCTTCACCGCCTACAATATCCGCATCATCACCGCCCCGTTTGGCAACGCCTATCCCATCTCGCCCAACCACCGCAACATCCTGCTCATCGCCCTGGCCCTGGGTCTGATGTTGCCTATCGGACTGTTCTACCTCCGCGAGAGCATGAACACCACCGTGCGCGGCCGCAAGGATATCGAGGGTCTTACCATACCGTTTATCGGAGAGATACCTTATACTGGCAAGGGCAAGTGGTGGCAGCGTCGCAGCAAGCGTCGTGACAAGCTGCAGATCGTTGTACAGGAGGGCAAGCGCAACGTGATGAACGAGGCCTTCCGCGTGCTCCGTACGAAGCTCGAGTTCCTCATTTCTGAGGATAGAAAGGACAACGTGATGATCATGACCTCCTTCAACTCGGGTAGTGGTAAGACCTATCTCTCGGCCAATATCGCCATGTCGCTGGCCATCAAGCAGAAGAAGGTGCTCATCATCGACTGCGATATCCGTAAGGCCATGGCTTCGGCCCTGATCGGATCGCCGCAGGTCGGTCTGACCCATTACCTCACGGGTAAGGAGACGGACACCCACGAGCTCATCCATACCTACAAGGGCAATGAGAACCTGAGCATCCTGCCAGTCGGCATTGTGCCGCCGAACCCCACCGAGCTGCTGGGCAACGGCCGCTTGAAGGACTTGCTGGAAGAGGTTCGCAGCCAGTACGACTACGTCCTGCTCGACTGTCCACCTATCGAGGTCGTCGCCGATACGGAGATCATCTCGAGCTACGTGGACAGAACGATCTTCATCGTGCGCGCCGGACTGCTCGACCGCTCCTTGCTCAAGGAGCACCAGCGCCTTTACAACGCAGGCAAGTATCGCAACATGGCCCTCATCCTCAACGGCACGGAGACCCGCGTGGGCTACCACCGCTACGGATATGGATATGGCTACGGTTATGGCTATGGCTACGGTTATGGCTACGGCGAAACCGACGACGACAAGAAGAAGCACAAGAGCAAGAAAAAGTAGTAAGCTACGAGCAGAAGCAAGTAGCTAAATCTATAGACAAGAGAGCGGGCGGGGAGAGCATCCTCGCCCGCTTTCTTGATAGATGTTACCATCTGAGAGCGCACACAAGGTTCTAAATTTCAGAACCATCCTTAATTTAATAGAAAACATTTGGTGGGTTCATTTGTTTTGGCTACTTTTGCAGAGCAAATAAAAAATCAATAAATAATTAAAAACAAAAATCAAAATGGCTAACGAGAACGATAAGAAGTTTCGTGTAGAGAGCGACCTCTTGGGCGAGCTCCAGGTACCCGCCGAGGCTTACTATGGTGTGCAGACTCAGCGCGCCATCAACAATTACAAGATTTCGGGCAAGCACATGTGCGACTATCCCGAGTATGTCAAGGCCATTGCATACGTGAAGCTCGCTGCTGCCGAGGCCAACCACGAGCTGGGTCAGCTTCCTGACGACGTGGCCGACGCTATGTGCCGCGCCTGCCGCGAAATCATCGACGGCAAGTTTCATGAGAACTTCGTCACCGACATGGTGCAGGGTGGTGCCGGCACGTCGGTCAACATGAACGCCAACGAGGTGATTGCCAACCGTGCCCTCGAGCTGATGGGCTACGAGAAGGGCGACTACCAGCACTGCTGGCCCAACGACCACTGCAACTGCGGTCAGTCCACCAACGACGTCTATCCCACCACCATCCGCCTCACCTTCATCGAGATGAACAAGCAGCTCGTAGCCGCTCTGGAGCGTCTCGTAGCCTCTTTCCGCAAGAAGGGCGAGGAATTCAAGAACAACATCAAGATGGGCCGCACACAGTTGCAGGACGCCGTCCCCATGACGAGCGGACAGGAGTTTACGGCCTTCGCCAATACCCTTGAGGAGGAGATCGGCAACCTCAACCGCAATGTGGAGCTGATGCTCGAGATCAACATGGGCGCCACAGCCATCGGTACGGGTCTCAACGCCGTCCCGGGCTACGCTGAGCTCTGCACGAAGAAGCTGGCCGAGCTGACGGGCGAGAACTTCACCCTCGGCAAGGACCTCGTCGAGGCTACTCCCGACACGGGCGACTACGTGAGCTATAGCGGCGCGCTGAAGCGTCTGGCCGTGAAGTTGTCCAAGATCTGCAACGACCTCCGCCTCATGGCCTCTGGCCCCCGTTGCGGTCTCCACGAGATCAACCTCCCGCCGATGGCTCCGGGCTCCAGCATCATGCCGGGCAAGGTGAACCCTGTCATCCCCGAGGTGACCAACCAGACCTGCTTCAAGGTGATTGGCAACGACACCACCGTGATGATTGCCGCCGAGGCAGGACAGCTCCAGCTCAACGTCATGGAGCCGGTCATCACCCAGTGCATCATCGAGAGCCAGACCTGGCTGGGCCGCGCCATGGACACGCTGCGTGAGCGTTGCGTCGATGGCATCACGGTCAATGCCGAGCACAATGCCGAGACCGTGCGCAACAGCATCGGTATCGTCACCGCTCTCAACCCGTACATCGGCTACAAGAACAGCACGAAGATCGCCAAGGAGGCTCTGGAGACGGGCGCTTCTGTCTATGATCTCGTGCTCAGAGACAAGATTCTGACCAAGGAGAAGCTCGACGCCATCCTCGATCCGAAGCACATGCTCGACCCCGAGGACGTGATCAAGTAAGGGTCAGCGCATCACGCAACCATAGACTTTATCTCGCATAAAGTATAGTTAGACTAAATTTAAGGCCTTCTCTGCCGCGCTGGCAGGGAAGGCCTTGCTCGTATCGAGCGAAGTGGTTTTCGCTGCTTAGAAGGGCCGCTACGGGCCTCATACGGCGCGGAAAGCATTGTAGCCCAGCCTGCGGAAGCGATGATCAGGCAAAGCAGGGCAAACTACAGCCGCCCAAGCCGCAGGCAGCGCCAGAGGTGAAAAGGCGTCAGCGACGCTTGGCCCGCAGAGGACGCTCCTCGTGGCTCTCGACGTTCTTCTTTTTTTTGGAAAGCACCAGCAGGATGACGGCCGAGAGGATGAGCACAATGCCGACGAAGAGGCGAAGGGAGAAGGACTCGCCGAAGATGAGCACGCCGATGAAGACGGCCGTGACAGGCTCCACAGCGCCCATGATGGCGGAGGGCGTACTGCCGACATTCTCGATCGCAATGTTCATGAAGTAGAGGCTGAGCACCGTGGGCAGCAAAGCCAACTGGGCAGCACAGGCCCATTGCTTCGGAGTGGAGAGGATCTGGATCTGCTCGCCCATGATGACGGACAGGACGAGCAGGGAGATCAAGCCGAACAAGACCACCCAGAACGTAAATTGGATGGCGGAGAGCCCTGTGTGGGTCTGGTTGACGCCGATGATGTAGAAGGCGTAGAAGAGCGACGAAAGCAGGACCAGCGCCACGCCCACCGTGGAGAGCGTGGCATTGTCGCCACCACGATAGAGCAGTCCTATGCCCGTGACGGCCAGGAGGATGGAGAAGGTGGTGGACCAGGTGATGCGCTCATGGAAGAACGCCGTCATCAGCACGGCCGTGATGATGGGATAGCTGAAGAGGATCGTACTGGCGATTCCCGCATCCATGTACTTGAAACTTAGGTAGAGCGTGGCCGAGGACATGGCCATGAATGTGCCCAGGACGGCCATGCGGATGGCGGGCCCGAGGCGCAGATGAAAACCCTCCCGCTTCGCCACCATCCATGCAAGGAACAGCAGCGAGGCAATGGCGTAGCGCCAGACGAGGACCGACGTAGGGTTAATCTCGTCCTGGTAGAGGAATAGCGTTCCCAAGGGGTTTGTACCATAGAAAATCGCAGCGATAATACCCGCTGCGAAACCTTTGAACGTGTTGCTCATAATAAAGAAAAAAAGGAATGATGAATCGGCGGGCGCATCAGGTGCTGCTACCCGCAGACTCGATTGTTTCAACTCTTGAATGCCTCGGCCTCTGCCATGGCGATGATGTCTTCGCGGTCAGGTTGGCGTGTGGGATCCTCAGCTTCTGCGGAATGCAAGGGCATAGCCTGACGCTCGCCATCCTTCTGATCTTGGGCAGCTTGGGGATCCATACTGGTCTCCTCACTATCCTCAACGCACTTCTCCGTGCGCATCCTGCGGCGGTCGGCAGGTGCAGGCTGCTCCCTAAAGACTTCCTCCTGGAAGGGCGAGACGTGCTTCCGGTCCTCCTTCGGCTTGTCGCCGACGATGAAACTCTCGGTCTCATCTACCGAAGGCACGAGGCCGACGGGCTCCTCCTCCATCTTCGTCCGGTTCTCCTTCGAGGCAAACACGCGGTCGAGAAACTTCGTGTCCTTGCGGAGCTTGCGGAGCGTGTCCTTCGACGCCTTCTGCTGGCTCTCCTTCTTAGAATAGCCGCGTGCGTCACAACCCTCCACGTCCTCCAGCATCACGACGAAGTGGAAGACGGGGGCTCCCTCCTCGCTGGTCTCATTGCCCAGCAACTTGAAGTTGAGCTGCACCCGGTTCTTCTGACACCATTCGATGAGCTTCGACTTGAAGTTGACCTCCTTGTAGGCGAGTTTGTCGATATTGATCATCTCGCCCAGGATCTGGCGCTCCATGAAGCGCATGCAGGCGTCGTAGCCCTTGTCGAGGTAGATAGCACCGACGAGGGCCTCGAATGCGTTGCCCGCCATGTTGCTGTTGTGGCCGGACTGGTGGCCGCTGGAGAGGATCAACTTGTTGATACCCATCTCCTTGGCCAAGTGGTTGAGGGTCTCGCGCTGCACGAGTTTGGAGCGCGTGGTGGTGAGAAATCCCTCCCGCTTACCAGGGAAGTGACGAAACACAATATCGCCTACTACCGCATCGAGGACGGCGTCACCGAGAAACTCCAGCCGCTCGTTGTTCATGGGCTTTCCCTTCTCGTTGCGCCGCGCGATGCTGCTATGGAGCAGCGCGATCTTGTAGTATTCGATATGATGGGGCCAGATGCCGGTGATCCTATGGAGAGACAAGAAAAGCTCCTTGTCCTTGCGGAAAGGGAGCTTAATCCTGTCAATCAGATTATTCAGCATACTTCTTGAAGATAACGCAGGCGTTGTGTCCGCCGAAGCCGAACGTGTTGCTCAAGGCCGCACGAACGGTACGCTTCTGTGCCTGGTTGAAAGTATAGTTGAGCGCGTAGTCGATCTCCGGGTCCTTGTCCTCCTCGTCGTGGTTGATGGTCGGGGGTACGATGTCCTCGCTCACGGCCTTGACGCAAGCCAGGGCCTCTACGGCTCCAGCAGCTCCGAGCAGGTGGCCCGTCATAGACTTCGTGGAGGAGATATTGAGCTTGTAGGCGTGCTCGCCGAAGACCTCCTTGATGGCCTTGGCCTCGGAGATGTCGCCCACATGGGTGGACGTGCCGTGTACGTTGATATAGTCGATATCCTCCGGCTGCATCTGGGCGTCGGCCAGGGCGGCCTCCATTACCAGTTTCGCACCCAGTCCCTCGGGATGGGAAGCCGTGAGGTGATAAGCGTCGGCACTCTCGCCCTCGCCCACCATCTCGGCGTAGATTCTGGCTCCGCGCGCCTTGGCGTGCTCCAGCTCCTCGAGGATGAGGCAGCCGGCACCCTCGCCCATGACGAATCCGTCGCGGCTGGCCGAGAAAGGACGGCTGGCGTGGGTTGGATCATCATTGCGCGTCGAAAGGGCCTTCATGGCGTTGAAGCCACCCACACCACACTCGCAGATGGCAGCCTCCGCACCACCGGCCACGATCACGTCGGCCTTGCCGAGGCGCAGCAGGTTGAAAGCGTCGGCCAGCGCATTGGTCGAAGAGGCACAGGCGCTGGTGGTGGTAAAGTTGGGTCCGTGGAAGCCGAAGTGGATGCTGATCTGTCCAGCGGCGATGTCGGCGATCATCTTCGGGATGAAGAACGGCGAGAAGCGGGGACCTTTCTCCTTGTTGAGAGCGTAGTAGGAAGCCTCCTCCTCAAACGTCTTGATACCGCCGATACCTACACCATAGATCACGCCGACGCGGTTCTTATCGACCTGGTCGAGGTCGAGGCCGCTGTCCTTCACACCCTGCACGGCACTGGCCATGGCCAACTGTGCGTAGCGGTCCATCTTGCGGGCGTCCTTGCGGTCGATCCACTCGTTGGGATTCCAGTTTTTCACCTCACAGGCAAACTGGGTCTTGAAGGTGGTGGCGTCGAACAGCGTGATCGGAGCTGCGCCGCTCACACCCTTGACCATGTTCTCCCAAGTCTCCTCGGGAGTGTTTCCCAGCGGGGTGACGGCGCCGAGACCCGTTACGACAACTCTTTTCAGTTCCATGTATATAGTGTCTTATCGATTGATGAAAACGTATATTGGGCGCCGTGCGGGGCTTACAGTGTCGTAAGTAGCGAATTTGCCCTTAGCCGGGCTATCCACACCTGACACCTGACGCCTGACGCCCGACACCCAATATATGTGTCTGTCCTAATGTAAAAAACGATACCGTAGAGACAGAAGACGCTTACTTAGCGTTGTTCTCGATGTATGCGATGGCGTCGCCTACGGTTGAGATCTTCTCTGCCTGATCGTCGGGGATAGAGATACCAAACTCCTTCTCAAACTCCATGATGAGCTCGACTGTGTCGAGAGAGTCGGCACCCAAATCGTTGGTGAAGCTCTTCTCCGGAGTGACCTCCTCTGCATCTACACCCAACTTATCTACGATAATGTTCTTAACCTGTGCTGCAATTTCTGACATGATAATCTTGTTAAAATGTTGTTACTTTGTTTTCTCTTTCAAAATTTCGGGTGCAAAGGAACGGAAAAAATTTCGTTTACACAAATAAATCTTGAAGAAATCCACCCTTTTATGCACACCAATACCCTAATTGTGCAAGAAAACGCCTTCTTTTCATGGGTATCTTGCGCTAAATCAACCCAATATTACATTCTCATTACATCCGATATGCCTTAGTTTGGCAAAGAAATAGAGTGGTTCCATGACCCATTTCCAGATCTTTTACCTTCCCTTCTCCCACCATCGAGCGGTCTTCCGAGCTGCCCACAGACACAGACCGCATTGTGCGTCAACCATTTCGGCAAACAGAGCAGAGAAGGGACATAATAGAGTACGGTAGAATAAAGTAGAGTAGAGGCAATATAATATAATAAGGAGAAACGAAGGGTGCAGACCGCTGAGAGGACAGAAAAGGAGGGTCATCATAACATGTTAACGTTTAACGTTATAATGTAAGGTCACAGCCATTCCTCTCGCCAAATCAAAAACGTGACAATGTGACAACGTGACGTGTGACAACGAGAAAAAGCGCACGTCAAAAGAAAAACGTTAAACGTTATTATGTTATTATGTTATTATGTTATTACGATGCGGGGCGGGCGCCTAACCGGAGACCGCGAACCAGAGAGCCTACAGACTGGGAATAGGAAAGCCCACAGGCAGCGAACTATAGGGACCACCGACTGCGACTTTGGGAATAAGTTAGGATCGAGGCAAGAGACAAGCAACCATCAGGGTGATAGGTTAGTTACCCCGCGGAAGGTGCCCAGTTTTCCACCCTCCCGCGTCCGTTGAAATAGATACCCGCCAAGGAGTTCTGAGGCCCTAAAATGGCACGCGACCACGTGGGGACCCAGAAAAGCAGGCAAACGAGGCAGAAAACAACGGAAAAGTTTGGCCAAGTGCGATTTTCTTCGTACCTTTGCACCGTTCAGAGGAATGAGGGGCTTGCGGAAGCTCCTCATTTTTATTTATATAAACGTTTATGATAGACAAGAACGTCGTAAAAAGATTAGTTGAGGAATGGCTTGCGGGGAAGGAATACTTCCTCGTAGATGTTCAGGTTGGCACCGACGATCGCATCGTCGTTGAAATAGACCACGCCGACGGCGTGTGGGTGGACGACTGCGCGGATCTGAGCCGCTACATCGAGGACCATCTGAGCCGTGACGAAGAGGACTACGAGCTGGAGGTGGGATCCACCGGACTGGGCCAGCCCTTCAAGGTACCCCAGCAGTATGTGAACAACATCGGCAACGAGGTGGAGGTCCTCACACAGGATGGCAAGAAAGTGAAGGGCACGCTCAAGGCCGTGGAAACCCCGCGTTTCACGGTCTCCGTGCCGGAGAAAGTAAAGGTAGAGGGCAAGAAGCGTCCCGTGATGATGGACGTGGACTACGACTACGACATGAATGAGGTAAAGTACACGAAATACATTATAAGTTTCAAATAAGCTATGGCAGCAAGAAAAAAAGAAGACATGCCGAACATGATCGAGACCTTCAAGGAGTTTAAGGACACCAAGAAGATCGACCGTGCCACCCTCGTTAGCGTGCTGGAGGAGAGCTTCCGCAGCGTGATAGCGAAGATATTCGGCTCCGACGAGAACTTCGACGTCATCGTCAACCCCGACAAGGGCGACTTTGAGATATACCGCAACCGCATCGTCGTGGCCGACGGCGAGGTGAAGGACGAGTACAAGGAGGTGTCGCTCACGGACGCTCAGAAGATCGAGCCCGACTACGAGGTGGGCGAGGAGGTCTCCGAGCGCATCGACTTCGCGAAGTTTGGCCGCCGCGCCATTCTCAACTTGCGCCAGACGCTGGCCGCCAAGGTGCTGGAGCTGGAGCACGACTCGCTCTACAACAAGTACAAGGACCGCGTGGGCCAGGTCATCTCCTCCGAGGTCTATCAGGTCTGGAAGCGCGAGGTGCTGCTCGTGGACGACGAGAACAACGAGCTGCTGCTGCCGAAGACGGAGCAGATACAGAGCGACAACTACCACAAGGGCGACACCATCCGTGCCGTCATCCTGCGCGTGGACAACACCAACAACAATCCGAAGATCATCCTCTCGCGCACGGCGCCCGCCTTCCTGGAGCGTCTGCTGGAGGCCGAGGTGCCCGAGATTGCCGACGGCCTGATCGCCATCAAGAGCGTGGCACGCATGCCGGGCGACCGCGCCAAGATCGCCGTGGAGAGCTACGACGTCCGCATCGACCCGGTGGGAGCCTGCGTCGGTGTGCACGGTAGCCGCGTACATGGCATCGTCAAGGAGCTCGGTGGCGAGAACATCGACGTCATCTCCTGGACGGCCAACACCAAACTCTTCATCCAGCGCGCCCTCAGCCCGGCCCGCGTCAGCTCGCTCACCATCGACGAGGAGAACAAGAAGGCCGAGGTCTATCTCAAGCCCGAGGAGGTGAGCCTCGCCATCGGACGCAGCGGTCTCAACATCAAGCTGGCAAGTATGCTCACGGGCTACACCATCGACGTCTTCCGCGAGCTCGACGAGAGCCAGGCCGAGGAGGACATCTACCTCGATGAGTTCTCCGACGAGATCGACCAGTGGGTCATCGAAGCCATCAAGAAGATAGGCCTCGACACGGCCCGCCAGGTGCTCAACGCTCCGCGCGAAATGCTTATCGAGAAGGCCGACCTCGAGGAGGAGACCGTCGATAATGTCATCAAGGTCCTCAGGGCCGAGTTTGAGAGCTAAGATGGAGCCGTCCTGTCCGCGCCGACAAGGCGCATCCTCTCAGGAAGGGCAACACATCAGGAAAGAAGCAAAGAGAAAGGGTGGAGGACGACAGTCTCCACCGATAAAAGGTAATGGCGGGTGATGGTTTTGACCAGCGGCTCATAGGGTGTGGCCGCACTGGTCCGCACCATGTTCGGAACATCTGCGCCACCCTCACATCGTAAATCAATACCAGCACCCCCTACCTCTATTAAGATATTAATGAGTATCAGATTTAACAAAGCAATTAGAGAGCTGAACATCGGGCTCCAGACGGCTGTGGAATTTCTGGAGAAGAAGCCGAATCTGGGCGAAGTGAAGGGCGACCCCAACTTCAAGCTCAGCGATGCGCAGTATGAGGCCCTGGCCACACAGTTTAACAAGGATAAGCAAGTGAAGGCCATCGCCGACAAGAAGTTCCCCAAGAAGTCGAAAGAGGGCGGCAAGAAGAAGCAGTCCCAGGGAGGCGTGAAGCGTGGCGACGACGGTCTGACAAAGATACAGGCCTATACCCCGCTGGGCAAGATCGACCTCGACCAGCTCTGCCGCAAGCCGGGACAGAAAGCCGACCAGAAGCCGAAGGCAGACCAGCCCAAGGCCAAGGAGGAGAAGCCCGTACGCAAGCAGGAGCCACAGCAGCCCAAGCAGGAGCAGCCGAAGCCCGCACAGAAGGAGGCAGCACCCCAGCACAAGGCAGAGCCAAAGGCCGAGAAGCCGGCCGTGAAGGAGCAGCCGAAGGAAACTGCCCACAAGGAGGTGGCCCAGAAGCCCGCTGCCCAGAAGGAGAACGCTCAGAAGGAAAACAAGGAGCAGGCCAAGCCCGCAGCCAAGGCCGTGGAGACGGAGCAGAAATCCGCCAAGCCCGCCAAGAGCGAGAAGCCACAGCCCGCAGCGGCAGCCCAGACTGAGACCGCTCAGAAGGAGGGCAAGGAGCAGGAGCCCGCCACGACAGAGGGCGGCGCACCCTTCCAAACGCAGAACGAGAAGAAGCTGCTCAACCAGCCGAAACTCAACGTGCTCGGCAAACTCGACCTCAGCACCATCAACCAAAACACGCGCCCGAAGAAGAAGAGCAAGGAGGAGCGACGCAAGGAGCGCGAGGAGAAAAACGGACAGGGCAAGAAGAAGCGCGTACGCATCAACAAGGAGCGCGTCGATATCAATGCCGCTGCCAACCAGCAGCCCGCCCAGCAGGGCAAGAAGCAGGGCCAGCAGCAACAGCAGGGCCAGGCCGACGGTGGCGGAAAGCGCAAGAAGAAGAACCGCGGACGCAGCAACAAACCGCTGGAGGTCGATGACGAGGCCGTAGCACGCCAGGTCAAGGAGACCTTGGCACGCCTCACCTCGAAGACCCAGAACAAGAAGGGTGCCAAATACCGCAAGGAGAAGCGCGACGCTGCCCAGGAGAAGCTCAACCAGGAGGCACGCGCCGAGCGCAAGCAGAGCAAGACGCTGAAACTGACGGAGTTTGTGACCGTATCGGAACTGGCCACGATGATGGACGTCCCCGTGACGAAAGTCATCTCCACACTCATGTCGGTGGGCATCATGGTCTCCATCAACCAGCGTCTCGACGCCGAGACCATCAACCTCGTGGCCGACGAGTTCGGATTCTCCACGGAGTATGTCAGCGCCGAGGTGCAGGAGGCTGTCAGCGAGGAGGCCGACGACGAGAACGATCTCGTGCCGCGCGCCCCGATCGTCACGGTCATGGGCCACGTCGATCATGGTAAGACCTCGCTGCTCGACCACATCCGCAACACCAACGTCATCGCCGGCGAGGCTGGTGGCATCACCCAGCACATCGGTGCCTATAGCGTGACGCTGAAGAACGGCAGCAAGGTGACCTTCCTCGACACGCCGGGCCACGAGGCCTTCACCGCCATGCGTGCCCGTGGTGCGCAGGTGACGGATATCGCCATCATCATCATTGCCGCCGACGACTCGGTGATGCCTACCACCAAGGAGGCCATCGCCCACGCACAGGCCGCCGGCGTACCGATGGTCTTTGCCATCAACAAGATAGACAAGCCGGGAGCCAACCCCGACAAGATACGCGAGGACCTGGCCAACATGAACCTCCTGGTGGAGGAGTGGGGCGGCAAGTACCAGTGTCAGGAGATCAGTGCCAAGAAGGGCATCGGCGTGGACGAGCTCATGGACAAGGTGCTCCTGGAGGCCGACCTGCTCGAACTGAAGGCCAACCCCAACCGCAAGGCCACGGGTACGGTCATCGAGTCGTCGCTCGACAAGGGTCGCGGCTTCGTCTCGACGGTGCTCGTGAGCAACGGCACGCTGAAGACGGGCGACATTGTGATCGCCGGCACCGCATGGGGCAAGGTCAAGGCTCTCTTCAATGAGCGCAACCAGCGCATCGAGAAGGCCGGACCCGCAGATCCCTGTATCGTCCTCGGACTCAACGGCGCGCCCACGGCGGGCGACACGTTCCACGTGCTCGAGACGGAGCAGGAGGCACGCGAGATTGCCAACAAGCGCGAGCAGCTGCAGCGCGAGCAGGGTCTCCGCACGCAGAAGCGCCTCACGCTGGGAGACATTTCCCACCGCATCGCTCGCGGAGAGTTCCACGAGCTCAACATCATCGTCAAGGGCGACACCAACGGATCGGTGGAGGCACTGGCCGACTCCTTCCTCAAGCTCTCGACGGAGAAGGTGCAGGTCAACGTCATCAGCAAGGCCGTGGGACAAATCTCCGAGAACGACGTCATGCTCGCCTCGGCTTCCGACGCCGTCATCGTCGGCTTCCAGGTGCGCCCGTCTGCCGACGCGCGCAAACTGGCTGACCGCGAAGGCGTGGAGATCAACACCTACTCCATCATCTACGATGCACTCGACGACATCAAGAGTGCCATGGTCGGCATGCTCGACAAGGTCAAGAAGGAGGTCGTCACGGGCCAGGTGGAGGTACGCCAGGTCTTCAAGATCAGCAAGGTGGGAACCGTGGCCGGTGGTCTCGTCACCGAAGGCAAGGTGCACAACAAGGACAAGGCACACGTCATCCGCGACGGTATCGTCATCCACACCGCCGCCATCAGCGCGCTCAAGCGCTACAAGGACGACGCCAAGGAGGTGGCAACGGGTCTGGAGTGTGGTATCTCGCTCGTCAACTACAACGACATCGAGGCGGGAGACATCCTGGAGACCTTCACCGAGATCGAGGTGGAGCAGAAGCTCTAAGCCGACTGCGGGGACTCAACGGCCGTGGCTACTGCCTACGGCCCGCCCCTCGGCAGCCGCCTGCCCCCTACCTTATTAAAATATGGCCACAACGGCAGCCGACCGCAAAAGGACGGCGCGCCGCTTGCGGCCTGTTTTTCAAAGCAGAACCATTCAAACAATGGAAGAAATAAAAGAAGAGAAGAACGCATTGGTGCGGGAGATAGCCGACAAGAAATATGAGTACGGCTTCACCACCGACGTGGAGACCGACATCATCCCCGTGGGTCTCAACGAGGACATCGTGCGCCTGATCTCACAAAAGAAGCACGAGCCCGACTGGATGCTGGAGTTTCGCCTGCGCGCCTTCCGCCACTGGCAGACGCTCAAGCAGCCCACATGGGGACATGTGCACATCCCGCCCATCGACTATCAAGCCATCTCCTACTACGCAGACCCGCTGGCGAAGAAGCCGCGGAACAAGGAGATAGACCCCGAACTGGAGAAGACTTTCGACAAACTGGGCATTCCCCTGGAGGAGCGGCTCGCACTGAGCGGCACGGCGGTCGATGCCATCATGGACTCCGTGTCGGTCAAGACCACATTCAAGGAGAAGCTGCGGGAGAAGGGCGTGATCTTCTGCTCCATCGGCGAGGCCATACAGACCCACCCAGACCTCGTCAGGCAGTATCTGGGCACGGTCGTCCCCTACGGCGACAACTTCTTTGCCGCGCTCAACTCGGCGGTGTTCTCCGACGGATCCTTCGTCTATATCCCCAAGGGCGTACGCTGCCCGATGGAACTGAGCAGCTATTTCCGCATCAACGCCCGCAACACGGGACAGTTTGAGCGCACGCTCATCGTGGCCGACGACGACTCCTACGTCTCCTACCTGGAGGGCTGCACGGCCCCAATGCGCGACGAGAACCAGCTCCATGCGGCCATCGTCGAGATCATCGTCATGGACCGGGCCGAGGTGAAATACTCCACCGTCCAAAACTGGTATCCAGGCGACGAACACGGACGAGGCGGCGTGCTCAATCTCGTGACGAAGCGTGGCGACCTGCGCGGCGACCACTCCAAACTCTCTTGGACACAGGTGGAGACGGGATCGGCCATCACGTGGAAATATCCCTCGTGTCTGCTGCGCGGCAACGACTCCGTAGCGGAGTTCTACAGCGTGGCCGTGACCAACAACTATCAGGAAGCAGACACGGGCACGAAGATGATCCACATCGGCAAGAACACGCGTTCTACCATCATCTCCAAGGGCATTTCCGCCGGACACAGCCAGAACAGCTACCGCGGCCTCGTCATGGCTACGGCCAACGCCGACAATGCGCGCAACTACTCCAGCTGCGACTCGCTGCTGCTCGGCAGCGACTGTGGAGCGCATACGTTCCCCTACATGGACGCCCACAACGACACCGCAGTATTCGAGCACGAGGCGACCACGTCCAAGATCTCGGAGGACCAGCTCTTCTACTGCAACCAGCGGGGCATCCCGATGGAGGAGGCCGTGGGACTCATCGTCAACGGCTACGCCAAGGAGGTGCTCAACAAGCTGCCGATGGAGTTTGCCGTCGAGGCACAGAAGTTGCTCAGCGTCTCGCTGGAGGGCACGGTGGGATAACGCTTCCACAGGCCACAACGCCGCAAGACCAACAAAAGAAGGAGGAGCAATGAGAAGAAAGATGATCATGGGACCGGCCCTTGCGGCCACCCTGCTGCTGACAGCCCTGCTGCCGTCGGCGGCTTCCACACCCGTCCCACGCTGGACGCCACAGCCCTACCGACAGTATCTCATCAAACTGGAGGTGGAGCGCGACACCATAACCGCACCGTCGGTCATGCTCCACGGCGCAAAGACCAAACGGAAAGTGGACGTGAGCCATTTCAAGGTGGGGCCCTTCTGGGTACCAGACCCACCCTCGCTCTTCGAGCAGGAGGACGAATGGCGCGACAGAGACCGCTACAAGAAAGGGCGGATTCTCGGCGACATCATCGAGGACATCATCAACATCTTCCTGTTATAACTATCAAACGACAACCAAATCCTTATAGATATGCTTGAGGTAAAGAACCTGCACGCCACCATCGCAGGCAAAGAGATATTGAAAGGCGTCAACCTCACGGTCAGAGACGGTGAGATCCACGCCATCATGGGACCCAACGGGTCGGGAAAATCGACCCTCAGCGCGGTGCTGACGGGCAACCCGCTCTACACCGTCACCGAGGGAACGGCTTTCTTCAACGGCAAGAACCTGCTGGAGATGAAGCCCGAGGACCGAGCCCGCGAAGGTCTGTTTCTCTCTTTCCAGTACCCCGTGGAGATTCCGGGCGTGAGCATGACCAACTTCATGAAGGCGGCCATCAACGCCAAGCGCGTGCATGAGGGCAAGGAGCCACTGAAGGCTGCCGATTTCATGAAACTCATGCGCGAGAAGCGCCAGATCGTAGAACTCGACCCGAAACTCGCCCACCGATCCGTCAACGAGGGATTCTCGGGTGGCGAGAAGAAGCGCAACGAGATCTTCCAGATGGCCATGCTCGAACCGAAGCTCAGCATCCTCGACGAGACCGACTCCGGACTGGATGTCGATGCCATGCGCATCGTCGCCAACGGCGTGAACAAGATGCACTCGGCAGAGACTTCCGCCATCGTCATCACCCACTACGAGCGACTGCTGGACATGATCAAGCCCGACGTGGTCCACGTCCTCTGGCAGGGCCGCATCGTCAAGACTGCTGGTCCGGAGCTGGCGAAGGAAATTGAAAAGCTCGGCTACGACTGGATTAAGGAGGAAGTGAAAGGAGAGGAGACCCAAGGATGACCGAAGCAGAAAAGCAATACATAGACCTATACGCCGAGGCCTCGGAAGCCATCAAGGAGCATAGCGCGGAGGTGATGAACGCCGTCCGCGACCGCGCCTTCGAAGACTTCCGCCGCCAGGGCTTCCCGACAAGGAAGGTGGAGCGATATAAGTACACCGACATGGAGAAGATCTTCGCTCCCAACTACGGTCTGAACATCAACCGCATCGAGTTTCCTGTCGATCCCTATGCGGCCTTCCGCTGCGACGTGCCCAACCTGAGCACGCTGCTCTATTTTGTCGTCAACGATGCGTTCTACACAAAGCGGCTGCCCAACGTGCAGCCCGAGGAGGGAGTCGTCATCGGATCGCTGAGAAAGGCGGCCGAGGAGCATCCCGAACTCATCGCTCGCTACTATGCGCGCATCGCCAAGACGGAGGAGGACGCCATTACGGCGCTCAACACGATGCTGGCCCAAGACGGCCTCTTCATCTATGTGCCGAAAAACGTGCAGATGGAAAAGTGTGTGCAGATTATCAACATCCTGCGCGCCGACGTGAGCATGATGGTCAACCGACGCGTACTCATCGTGATGGAGGAGGGCGCCAAGGCTAAATTCCTGTTCTGCGACCATACCGCCGACGACCACGACTTCCTCGCCACACAGGTCATCGAGGCCTATGTCGGCGACAACGCATCGCTCGACCTCTACTGCATGGAGGAGACCCACTACAAGAACCATCGCGTGAGCAACGTCTATATAGAGCAGCAGCGCGACAGTAGGGTCAACCACAATGTGATAACGCTCCACAACGGCGTGACGCGCAACCGCCTCGACCTGGTGTTCAAGGGAGAGGGCGCGGAGTGCTATTGCAGTGGCTGCGTCATCGCGGACAGAAAACAGCACGTGGACAACAATACGCTCATCGACCACCAGGTGCCTCACTGCACGAGCAACGAGCTCTATAAGTATGTGCTCGACGACGAGGCGGTGGGTGCTTTCGCTGGACGCGTCCTCGTACGCCACGGAGCACAGAAGACCACCTCGCAGGAGACCAACCAGAATCTCGTGGCCACGAAGACGGCAAGGATGTACACACAGCCGATGCTGGAAATCTATGCCGACGACGTGAAATGTGCGCACGGATCCACGATAGGACAGCTCAACGACGCTGCGCTCTTCTATATGCAGCAGCGCGGCATCAGCCAGAAGGAGGCCAAACTGCTCTTGGAGTTTGCCTTCATCAATGAGGTCATCGACAAAATGGACCTCGAACCGCTGCGCGACCGTCTCCACTACCTGGTGGAAAAGCGTTTCCGTGGCGAACTGAGCAAATGTGTAGGCTGCAAAATGTGCCAGTAGGGCCGGCAGGATTCATTCATCAAAAGCAAGAAACGTAAAGCCATGTTGGATATAGAAAAAATCAGGAAAGACTTCCCCATTCTCAGCCGTGAGATCTACGGCCGTCCGCTGGTCTATCTCGACAACGGTGCCACGACCCAGAAGCCGCTCTGCGTGCTTGATGCCATGCGCGACGAGTATTTGAACGTCAATGCCAACGTCCACCGTGGTGTTCACTGGCTCTCACAGCAGGCCACCGACCTCCACGAGGCGGCCCGCGAGACGGTCAGGAAGTTCGTCAACGCTCGTTCCACCAGCGAGATCGTTTTTACGCGGGGCACAACGGAGAGCCTGAACCTCGTAGCTTCGTCCTTCGTGGAGGGCTGCATGGAGGAGGGCGACGAGGTCATCGTGAGCACGATGGAGCACCATTCCAACATTGTCCCTTGGCAACTGCAGCAGCAACGCAAGAACATCCGCCTGCGGGTCATTCCCATGAGCGACGACGGTGCGCTGCTCCTCGACGAGTACGAAAAGTTGTTTAGCGAGAAGACAAAGCTCGTCAGCGTCATGCACGTCAGCAACGTCCTGGGCACGGTCAATCCCGTCAAGGAGATCATCCGCATCGCCCACAGCCACGGAGTGCCCGTGATGATCGATGGCGCACAGAGCATCCCTCACATGAAGGTCGATGTGCAGGACTTGGATTGTGAATTCCTCGCTTTCAGCGGCCACAAGGTCTATGCGCCCACGGGGGTAGGCGTGCTCTACGGCAAGGAGGAGTGGCTCGACAGACTGCCGCCATACCAAGGGGGTGGCGAGATGATAGAGCGCGTAAGCTTCGACCACACCACCTTCGAGCGTCCGCCACTGAAGTTTGAGGCTGGAACGCCTGACTACATCGCCACCAACGGACTTGCCAAGGCGATCGACTACGTCTCAGACATTGGTATGGAGAACATTCAGGCGTATGAGCACAATCTCACCGACTACGCCCTGCAGCAGCTCCGCGAGATCGAAGGAATGCACATCTATGGCCACAGCAAAGGCATGGAGGCTGACGCCGTCATCTCCTTCAACGTCGCCGATATCCACCATGCCGACCTCGGCACACTCCTCGACCAACTGGGCATTGCCGTGCGCACAGGCCACCATTGCGCCCAGCCCCTCATGGACCGCCTCGGCATACTCGGCACCGTCCGTGCGTCGTTCTCCTTCTACAACACGCGAGAGGAGGTCGATACGCTCGTAGCAGGACTGCGCCGCGTCATCAAGATGTTCTGAAAATGATTCCGCTGGGCAAAAGATGGAGCCATCGATTGCATTTTTGACCACAAAATTTTGCAATATAAGAAAATCTCCGTAACTTTGCACCTGAATTTTGTCCTATGGTGTAATGGTAGCACAACAGGTTTTGGTTCTGTTTGTAGTGGTTCGAATCCGCTTAGGACAACATACAAAAGGATTCCTTTCCGAAGAGAGGAATCCTTTTGTTGTATTGCCACTTATTATAGGATCAAATAATATTGTTGTGTTTTTAACAATCCAATATTATTGCTTACCTTTGC
>ENA-OROK01001651-OROK01001651.1-human-gut-metagenome-genome-assembly--contig:-NODE-1651-length-21036-cov-3.579143_pt1 | contig 21036 bp, 18 predicted proteins | sample MGYA00242127_ERZ509046 | MGnify/ENA primary metagenome ERZ509046 (study PRJEB26280, sample SAMEA2338728) | human gut metagenome | biome: human gut; feature: human-associated habitat; material: faeces... | reverse complement strand
CAAGAGTTTCATTTAGATTTTTGTGGTCGGGGGATCACAGTAGAAACTGGGGAAATCGCAAAACAAGCAGATGGTGCTGTTATTATTCGTTATGGAGATACAGTTACTTTATCAACTGCATGTGCATCGAACCAGGCACCGGCATAAGCGTACATGGTATCGTGACCGATACCAAAGCCGTAACCGTTACCAATATAGCTTTTCAGGGCATAATAAGCTTTGCCAGACAAGTCAGGTTCCGAAAAATAGCAAGTTCCCCAGTACACAGAATCGACTCGATAATTTCCCTCTGCATCCTTTAAATATCTGTCAGGGTCAACGTTAAAATCGTTGCACGAAACTGTATTCAAAGTGATGTGAGCCATACCATTCTGAGAATAACCATTTGTCGTGGCTTGCTTTACATATTCTTTAATGGTAAGAGGAAATGTTGTTCCGTCTTCCTCCTTGGTATAGCAGAACAGAACCTGAACAGCATCCTTGTAGGAGGTGCCGCGTCCAGATGCAGGGATAGAAACCGCTGCACCAGTAGCAGTGTTACCTACGATATTGCTATTGTGATAACGGAAGTAAACTGTTTTGCCGTACCATTCGGAGTTGATTTCAAGTTTTCCGTCAGTCAGCGTAAAAGACTTATATGTTCTCGTGGCACCTGTTGGAAATCCGTCCGAATCCAGTACATTTGCGGTACTATAGCCACTGAAACCATTTGAGTTAATGTACGACCAATAGCGGTCTGCTTGTTTTGGTGTGATTTCCCCTTCTGCAAGCCAACCACCTTTGCCGTCCTGTCCATAAATCTTGGCATACATATCAGCTGTCAGGTATTCCATACCGGCAGACAGACCGGTCACCCACTGGGGATTAGTCTGGCTGTCAAGCTGAACACCTGCCGCATAGGTAGCAATACCGGAGAGAGCAAGACGCTGCTTCAACTTGTCCTCCACGGACAAGTCATTGTACATTTCATCTTCACTTTTTTCCATCGATGGGATGGAAACAGTGACTTCTGTCGTGATGGTATTGTCAAGTGTATCATCGGTGAGTTTGCTTTCATCTGCACCGTTTGCAATCAGTTCTTCTTTGGCGGCAGCAATATAGCTGTCGTCATCGATAGTGATTACACAGCGGTAAGTGGTGTAAGCATCATACTCATCGATGGTATGAGTGTAGGTATCAGAAGTTGCTCCCTCAATAGCTTCCCAGCCATTGGCCGTAAGAGTATCCTGATTTTCCTCGCTTTGTTCTGTTTCTGCCGACTGCACAGCAACATCGTTTGTCGTGCTCTCGGTAAAAACAAATTCATTGTTCTCATTCAGCGTTGCGGAGGCATGCTCGTTATCCTTGTCAGCGGAAATAACGATATTACCGTCCACGTTTGCTGCGGTGATTTCGAATCCTTCCAGCGCGTAGTTGCGGGTATTGAATTCGATGTTGATGTTGCTGGCGTCTGCTCCGATTGCAGCCATTGCATCGGCAACTGCACGATATAACTCGATACCGGACCAAGTAGCATCCGGATTGTCTGCCAATGTTTCGGCAGGAGTTTTATCCTCGTTCAGATAACCATATGTGGTAGGCTCTGCATCACTGTAATCGTATTCCATCACATCCATATCGTAATCGGTATCCTGAGGTTCAATGAACCTCTTGTACCACTGATAATGGAGATTGACATCATTACGATTTACGTGAGCATTGAAAGTGACCTCATCGCCAATCTCGGCCTCGACTTGACCTTCGGTCGCATCGTCAGCCAAACTGACAGCCACGAAATCACTTTCATCAACGTCAGGAGTTTCCGTTGCTTCCGGAACTTCTGTAGGCTCGGGCGTAGCCGTAGCATCAGGAGTTTCGGTGGGTTCCGGAGTGGATGTTGGAACCTCGGTGGGCTCCGGAGTCGCCTCCGGTTCTGAGGAATCCGTTTCATCAGGCATTTCTGTGGGAACGGGTGTCCCTACAGGTTCGGTAATCTCTTCTTCAGACGAAGAAGAGCTGGCAGAGTCTAACGCTTCAACAGTCTCAGTAGAAGTGCTTTCGGATACGGCATCCGTAACAAGACTACTGTCAGTCGTGATGGGTTCTGCTGCATAAGCGATTGTGGAGCTAAATGTAGACATCGTCATCATGACTGCCAAAACTGCTGAAGCGACACGCTGCCATGTTTTGCCTTTTTGCATAGCGTTCTCCTTTCAAAATATTGCCAAGTTATACCTTTACGCAATCTTGTTCACATATCTGCACATACATTTGCAAAATCGCATAATCAGCACACTTGGCGGTATCTATATTATGCCACAAATAGACGCATTAGTCAATCATAAAGAACGAAAAAATACAAAAAAGTCCACCCTTCTTGCTGGGTGGACTTTACTTAAAACAGAATGTTTTCTATGCTATGTTTTATAATATTTTTTTGTTCGTCAGACCATTCATTGTAAACGGACTGGTTATCGTTTAGGACTATGCCTGCATCTTTATATTGCCAACAAGCACTCGGAACGCCATCCTCAAAACGAACGATGGCTGGCACATATAAAGTATTCCTGCCGGTCTGAATTACATTGCCATCAATGTCCTTTACAACCTTTGGACTTGCGTATTTATGCAGAATATCAAGTAACATATCGTACGACTTGGAACCGTGCTGAGTTTCAATAACACCTGCATCTGTATCGTACTTGTATTGGTAGTTGTATTTTTTTAAATTACAATATAAAACTCGTCGGATTCCGTTCTTTTTTAATTCATCTATAAGAACAGGCACCGTATTTCGGCAATAAGGACATGTAGGATATCCAAAGTAGATGTATCCCGTATACCCCCCGTCAATTGCCGCTATAATATCGGAATCTGTACTTACAATAAATGGATTGTCTATGTCTACGGAAAGATTCATGTATGTCTCGCCGTCAGCATTTTCTTTGCCGTTCATAGAATTATATTCATATGCGAACACATATCCACTTGATGCTCTCCACATCAAGATAATGGACATTAACAACATACATATTGCATAGCACGAAAATAAAATTTTACGCTTCATTATTTACCTTTCGTTGCTTATATCAGTTTTAGCCGTCTTCCGTTTCCACTCTACACCACGAGGAGGTACTGATATTTGTAGAGCGACCTCGCCCGGCCCACTCGAGCGAGGTTGTGACTAACCACACGAGAGGTTAGTCACAATTTCCTTCGCAACCACCATCCAAACTACCGTTGGAACTGTATAGTGATAGGTAACAATTCTACGAATAACGCACGATGCAACGATATTTATAATTTATTCTTGACTGCTTTCGCATATTCTTGTAAAATATAAATATCGTCTAACATCTCTCTGTGCCGGATGTTATTCGTACCGCATGGTCGTTGTCGGCTATGCGGTTTTCTTTGTTTTCCCCCACTCCGCACCGTGCATGCGACTTTCATCGCACACGGCGCTCCCTCGGTGACTTATCACCGACTTGAGGCCATTGCTCCGGTACTCATTACAAGTACCATCATAACTTCGACCTCTACTTTTTTGCACCGATTCAACTGCTTATTGTTCTTCGTCAGTTTACATCTTTTGATGCTCGATACATTTCCCCGTTCCAACAATCCTATCCGTCATATATATCTTTAGGTGCCTGCTATGGGACCGATGACTTCTTTGGCAGCCTTTCGTACGCAAGTCCTTACTTGGCCGCATCATCGACATGCATCGCTGCATGGACTGTATCCCTTTATTTCGCAGGTTCGTCAGACCGAAACGGTCATACTCACCATGGGTATTTTATGGACCACCGGCATATCAGTTGGCTTCATGAGTCAACCTTCTACCGACTTTACCGAGCTTCATACGATTTGACTTTCGTCATATATCGCATGTCGGAGTTTATGGTAGATATCCCTATCTATCGGATTGTCAGTTCTCCCGCAATTTCTTGCAGTGCGTAATCTTTTCAATTACGAACGAGTCGCACCCTGCGTCCAGTCAATACCGGAACCTTGTGTTCCGTTCGGGTCGTGAGGAATCTCACCGTAACTTCCGACTCCCATTCCCCCACCGGAGCTACCACCACTCGGCTGAGAAGGTTCAGCAGGAGCAGGTGCAGGTGCGGGGTCGGGAGCCGGTGCCGGAGCCGGTGCAGGCTCAGGCACATAAGTGGGCGTGGAAGCGGAAGGAGCGGACGGTGCAGTGTAACTCGGCGTGGTTGCTGCACCTGCGGAACTGGTAGTTCCGCTATAACGGGTTGCAGGCTTAGCTGCAGCCTTATTTACCGTGAGCGCATAATCAGCACTCACATCCCCATCAGACTCGCTGGTTGCCTTGATTGTGGCATTCCCAGCAGCCACTGCAGTTACCTTCCCATTGCTGTCTACCGTGGCAACCTTTTCGTCACTGGATGTCCAGTTGACGGTAGCGTTGGTTGCGTTGTCGGGAGTGACAGTAGCGGTAACAGTAACGCTGTTACCAACGGTCAGGGTACCTTCGGTTTTGTTCAGGGTAATCTGCTCGACCTTAGTGGTAACAGTGACCTTGGTCTCAGCACTCAGACCATCAGGCACAACACCGAACGAAGAATCGGTATCGGTAGTGTCTTCCGGCTCAGAGGCAACTGCGTCGTCAGGGGTTTCGGAATCTGCTGCGGAATCAGCAACCTCTGCTTCGGAGGCGGCAACTTCATCTACAACAGGCTTTGCTTCTGCACTCTCTGCAGTAGCGGGGATATCAGCAATCACATAAGTGGTGATTACACACTCACCATCTGCGACTGCGGTCACGACGCCGTTTTCATCGACGGTTGCAACGTTCTCATCGCTGGACTCGTATGCCAGCTTGACTTCGGTTGCATCCTCAGGCGTCATTTTGGCTCCAAGGGCTTTGCTGTTCTCGCCGTTCGTGACGAGTTCAATGGAATCGGGAGCCTCGACTCCGGTAGGAGTGATTACGACCTTTACGTGGGTCGTGGAAGAAATATTGGCATCTGCAACGGATACCGTGACATCAGCCTCACCGGCACCAACTGCAGTTACCAGACCGGTCTCATCAACTGTAGCGACCTCTTCGTCGGAGGAAGTCCAAGTGAGATTCAGTTTGGATGCTGCCTCGGCAATCTTTTCCTGCTCGGCCTTGTCGTCGGTGCCATACTCGATATTGAGCTGCTGGGTCTCACCCTTTTCCAGCACAATGTCGGTGGGCAGCCCCACTGAGGTGATATCGACGCCGCAGCCAACCAGACTGACGGCCATCGCGACTGCCATAATCAGGCACGCGATACGGGTAAATACCTTAACGGACATAGTCTTCATAGAGTTTCTCCTTTTTATGTAAATTGTATTTTTGATTTCGAACATTTTTTGCCATGTGCGAACCTCCTTTATGTTTATGGAGGGCCTATCTCTTACCCTCTGTCTATATTATACCACATTTATACGAGATAGTCAACACATATACAATATACCGAATGTGGTATACCTTTATTATACATTTTTAATTTTTATATGTCCATTGCTTACGGTTACAATAGTTCTACAAAATGTTTTTTCTTGAATGGTGCAATTGTATCCGGAAAAAGCTGGCATATGATATCGTACATTATGATTGATATTTCCGACAGATTCATGTATGATAATAATACAAGAAAGCGTAGAATAAGCTTGCTGCAAATCATATGCTACTGAGGAGGTGCTGGTATGGCGACCACATCTATTACAAAAGAGTTTTTTATAAAAGACCAAAAGGCATTTGAACACATGAAGCGAGATTTGGATAAGGAAGTACCCGTTCACAAAATGGTTGCTGAATCTGCCTCTCTGAAAAAGAGCAAAGAAAAATTAGCTACCTTTGTATTTCGCTAAGAGCACCCCTTGCGAGGATATCTGAACATGGTCAGGTAGACCGGTTGAGATGTCCTCGCTTCTTTTTGGTGAGATAGATGAGGATACTGAAGCATTCTCGCATTGTTCTACAATTTTCTTTTTCCCCAAATGGTATGATTATGCTCAGAAAAGGGGTTGATGATATATGCCGCGAGGAAAACGCGCTATTGTATCCGTGGAAGACCGCATCCAGTCCACCTGTGCTGAGATTGAATCTTTACAGGAGAGAATCCGCAGCAAGAAGGAAGAACTTAAAAGCCTAAAGGCCGAAAAAGAAAAGTCAGATGCCGCCCGCATTATTGCAGCTGTTCAGGAAAGCGGGAAAAGTGTGGATGAGGTTCTGACGCTTCTCTCCCCCACCGAAACATCCTGAAAAACAAAAGCCTCCTCATACAAAGAGGAGGCAATTTTTTTGTTGGCTTCGTAGATTGACTGAAACGAATAAAGCTGATATAATATAAGAAATTCGTATTTGTCTGATGAAAGCATCATTCGAGAGCCGATGCCTTTATCAATTTCATTTCTTGGCAAAAGAAATGACCACCAAGCGCGGTAACACTTGATGGTCGATGATTTTGAGAGATTTGAGATAAAGCAAATATGAAGTTGCACCCACAATTCACTTAACAAGGCTCTCAATGATACAAGAGGCATCTTACGAGGCATCTTGCGAGGCATCTCTGTCTCAACTACTATTATCATTATACCAAAATATTATCATTATGTCAACATTCTGGCATCAAAAATGATTGATTATTTTCAAATAATGTGGTATAGCGATAATAGTACAGGAAGTCAAAGAGCCTTGTATTGCCCACCATGTGGCAAAATAAGGCTCTTTTATTTTATTCGCGAGGTTTTTTCATGACAAAAACAATTCCCCAAACACCGCAAGGCAAAACCCCTGCAGCACCTCAGAAGCGGAGAAGAAAAAAGTTCTATCGCATGAAGTTTATTGATTCTTCGGATGTTATTTGCATCGCGAATAATTTTTACTCCTGCGATGAACTTTCCGCGCACTCGAATCGTGACCGTTCTGCCTTCATTCAGATTTGGATGATGGAGTCTGGTCGTAAACCGCATCTCGTCTGGACAGGATATCCGCGTGACCTTGAGACGTTTATGAAAACGAAGTTCAAGGCTGTCCTGAAATACAACTACTACATCACTAAGAATACCTTCTGCCGTCCTGCTCGTACGGAAGGCAATATCTTTACCTACAACAACATCGTTATTGATATTGATGACCACGAGTCCAGCAGCGGAATGGTTGCTTGGGAAAAAGATGTTCTGAAAACCGAACTGCTTTATGCTGCAGAAGGAGAACTCCTTGATGTGGAAATTCCTCCCATCTCTGCTATCGTGGATACGGGTCGTGGCTTGCAGGTATGGTACTCCTTTGACGGCATCGCAGCTAAGAACAAGAAGGCGTATCGTCTGGTAACGGAAGCCATCATCGATAAGGTTCAGCAAGTCTGTGAGAAAATTCATGATGAGCACCCTGAATTTGTGATGAAGGTGGATGTTGCTGCCAGCAAGAATGCAGCAGGTCTTGTTCGTCTGCCGGGGACCACCAATGCGAAGACCAAGAATGTCTCTGAGATTGTCTATTTCAATGAGGAGATGAAAACCCGTAAGTTCTTTGGTCAGGATGGCTTGTCTTCTGTGCTTTCCTTCTCCGCATTGTCTGCACCTGACTCCACCATCAAAGCGGGCAAGAAGAAAAAGAATAAAGTACCCGTGACGAAGGACGGTAAGCCTGTGCCTACCTGTGTCGTGGCAGATGCTCTGGAACGGTTGTTTGAACTGCGCGACTATAGCAAGGTCCCTGCAACCGGGATTCGCGACCTGCTCCTGTACATCTACTTCAATACGATTTTCCAGCATCGTGGCCCTGCGATTGCGATGAAGAAAACCATCTGGCTGAATTCCAAGTTTGCAAATCCCCTGTCAGAAACAGAACTGGACAATGCTGTTGGACATATCCCCTCTAAGCTGAGCGAAGTCGTTTGCACGGATGGCACGACCTCGTATGTGCCGGGTTACATTCTCCCTTACAGCTACATCATTGAGACCCTGCAGATTACTGCTGCGGAACTCAAACAAATTAAGCTGACTGTTCCCAAAGCAATCGCCAAGAATACCACCAAGAAAAAGAACGCCCGCGCAGTGAAGGAAAAGAATCTTCTTGAAGAGCGCAACGCTGTTCGTATCATGCACATCAACAATCCGGAACTCTCCATCACTGAGTTGGCAGCACGCTTCCATCGTACCAGAAAATGGGCTTCCAACTGCGTGAACTCCGCATTCGAAGGAATCATGGCTGGCGCTGTGTATGTACGCGGCCGCATCAGCAAGATGTCTTCGATTCCTGAACTTGCTCAGAAAGCTGTCACGACTGTCAAAGAGAGTGTTGAGAAGGTCAAGGAAGCAGTAGCACCGCGTTCACTGGATTCACCGGATGTGACGATACATTACGTGAGGCTTCCAATCCTGATTCCACCTATCTGGTTCGATGACAACAATGTGCAGGTCTGCGTTCTCTGAGCTTTTGGGTTAAGCGTTTCATCGTTCGAAATCCTTCTGTACTTTTTAGTTCTTGACTGATTTTGAATATAGTGCTCAAGTGTAACCGCACGAAGCCTATTATATGTTATTTAGCGGCGCAGCAGCGCGGCGTTCTACGCCAGCGCGTTCCTGTGCCCGCGTCGCTGCCCCAACTCAGTGCAACGAGCAGCAGCCTAACCTCGCAAACGAGGTGGCATGCGTCGCTTTTAAGAAACGGATTTCTTAAGAGTATTCCTCCTTAACAGCAGTAGTTGCATATAAAAAATAACTCTCCCCTCTTAAGGAGATTCAACTCTTTTAGAGAAACAGCACACTTCAGAACGCACAAGCTTTCAGTGTAGCAGCAGTTCTTCAGAGCAGCTCAAGCGTAAAAGCACAACAGCATTGCAACAGCTTCAGAACGCATCGCAATGCGCAAGGGATGTTCTTCTTCGGCCAAAGCTCTTCATGGCAGCCACTTCTGCATGGGTTACGAGAAGCTGTCCGATAGCAGTGCTCAGAAAAGCCATACCCAGACGAGCGATTGACCAACAGAGCAAAATGTGGTATAATATAAATAACAGTGAAAGGAGCGTTCTATGACAAAAGACAATGCCGACTACGGTTTGTATGTGCATTATGTCCGGTCTGCGATTCCTAAATGCCATGGTTATCAGGAGCTTCACGCCCATAGCGAAGCATCGTTTCGTGATGCAGTAAATAAAGTGGATGACTTTGTGGAAACAGCGAAAGGATACGGCAGACAAGCATTTGCTATAACAGACCACGGGAACCAGATGCGATTGTATCAGGGTATCAAAGCAAGAACGAAGGACGAGAAAAAGAACCTCGAAGCCGTATTGCAGGAAGCGAATGTCCCTGAGGATGAAATCCATAAGATTCTCAAATCGATTGGTGATACAGACAGTATCCGCTATCCAACCGATAAGATGTGGCCTTATGTGAAGAAATACTGCAAGCTGTTTTTAAAAGCAGCAGAGAAGAGCATCCAGTTTGTGCCGGGCATGGAAGCCTATTTCCAGCCGGAAAAGGTCGAGGGGAATCGTGATTCATTCCACCTGATTCTCTACGCAAAGGATTGGAATGGACAGAAAACCCTGTTCAAACTCGAAAACCTTGCACAGCTGAATAAGAGCCCCAAAGGTAAATGGAACGGTCAGGAAACAGGCGGATTGCCGCGTATGACATGGGCTGACTTGGAACGCTTCGTTGGTCCCGGAACAGAAGGACACGGACATTTGATTGCGACGAGCGCCTGTGTCGGTGGGTATATCCCCTACCTGATTCTTCGTCCATGGTACATTGCCGATAAGCAGCACGCGATTTCGATGGCACTGGCAAAGCTTGGTGATGCTTACACGGAAGAAGATGTCAAACAGGCAGAACAAGACCTCGTGGATGCAAAGGAAAAGGCAGCAAAGGCAAAAGCTGACCTGCGTGACCTGAAAAAACTGAGCGGAAAAGACTACGAAAAGAAAAAAGCTCAGCTTGAAAAGAAAATTGAAAAGCTGAAAGCTGTTGTCGGTGATTTTGAAGACGGAACTGAACAGTCAACAGTTCTGGACGAGAACATCGATGAAAACGATAAGAATGCAAAAAAGCGTGCTGACCTGAAAAAAGCGGTAATTACTTTAAGGGCGGTTATCGAAGAACAGGAAAAAGCAGAGCAACTCATTGCTCGTGAAGCAGAAATCAAGGCAGAAGCAGAACAAGCGCCGAAACGCCTTACCTGTGCAAAAGAACGGTTAGCTGAGGTCGAAAAAGGTGCGCGGCCCTATATCAAGCAGATGGGGAAATACCGTGCATTGGAAGCTGAAAAAGTCGACTCAGAACAGGCATATCAGGATGCTGTAGCGGCAGCAAAACGGATGGAATCCATCTTTGGTCATGAAAACTTCTACATCGAATTGCAGAACCATGGTATTGCGTCAGAAGACTACGCACGACCCTATCTGTATCGCTTAATCAAAGAAACCGGGATTGAGCCGACAGTAGCCAATGATGTGCATTTCAAAACGAAAGATGATGTGCGAAAACGGAATCTGATTGCATCGCTTCGGTTCAATACACCGTTGGCAGAAAAGGAAACTGAAGAAGGCTTAACAGAATTATACTTCAAATCTGATGAGGAAATGAAGGCGCTGGCAAAGCCTGATGATGCGATTTGGCAAAGGGGTATGGAAAACACAGCCGTAATTGCCAGAAGCTGTAATGTGTATTACAGCTACGGAATGCACCTGCCTGAGTTCGATGCTCATGCAGCAGGATGTGAGACAGCCCTTGAATACCTCGATAAGTTTTGCCGGAAAATGATTCCGCAGAAATATCCGAAACGCGATATGCCGGATGACAAGTACGCAGAGCTTATGAAAACTGTCGATGAGCGCTTGAAATACGAGCTGTCTGTCATTGAAAAGATGGGCTACAGCTCTTATATCGCAATCGTCCAAGACTTCATTTTCTACGGAAGAAAGATTGGTGGAGAAGCGGCAATCGGGCCGGGTCGTGGTTCAGCGGCTGGTTCTATCGTCTGCTATCTTGCAGACATTACCGACATTGACCCTCTTCGCTATGACTTGATTTTCGAACGATTTTTGAACCCGGAACGCGTATCGATGCCGGATATCGACACTGACCTCGCTCCGTTTGTGCGAGGGAAAGTTATCAATTATGTCGCAAACAAATACGCGTACAAAGACCCCTACCCTGTCGATGAACTTCGCAGTACCGTCTGCAACATCGTCACAGAGGGAAAGCTTGCCGCAAAAGCTGCTGTAAGAAATGTTGCCCGTATCACGGACGTTCCGCTGGATACTGCCGACTTGGTAGCGAAAATGATTCCGGCAAAGCCGAAAATGACCATCAAGAAGGCGATGGAAGAAAATCCTGACCTTGCAACGCAATACAAAAACAATCTTACGGTAAAGCATCTGCTGGACGATGCAATGCTCGTAGAGGGTATCCCCGTCCAGACTGGTGTTCATGCCGCTGGTGTTATCATCGCAGATAAACCTGTCTCTGAATATGCTCCCTTGCTCTGGAACGACGAAAAGAATTGCTGGGTCATTGAAAGCGACATGGTCGAGTGTGAGAAAACCCTCGGATTGCTTAAAATGGACTTCCTCGGCCTTGAAAACTTGGATATTCTGAACCTTGCTCTCAAATACATCAAGACGACCAAAAAGGTTGCTGTTCATTTTCACGACATCAACAAAGCGGATGACTTGAATGTTATAAGAGATATCTATGCCTGTGGTCGTACGAATGGTGTTTTCCAGTTCGAAAGCGATGGTATTAAGAAAGCACTTACGGGATTCAATCCGACTTCGATTGACGATGTGATTCTTATGAACGCCGCATATCGTCCCGGTCCGATGGATTCTATTCCTGAAATCACAGAAGTCAAGAACGGAACGGAGAAGCCGAACTATATCATTCCGCAGATGGAACAGATTCTTGGCAAAACCTATGGCAGCGCTATTTATCAGGAACAAATCATGCAGTTGTTCCAGCTTGTCGGGTTTAGTCTTGGTGAGGCTGATGTGATACGCAGAGCCATGTCCAAGAAACACCTTGATGAAATTGAGGCCGCAAAAGATAAATTTGTGTCCGGCATGATTGAGCAAGGCGGTAAACCCGCTGATGTGGAGAAGTTCTGGATTCGTTTGCTTGCGTTTGCTTCCTATGCATTCAATAAAAGCCATGCAGCAGCATACAGTATCGTCTCCTACTATACGGCATTTCTTAAATATTATTTCCCGTGCGAATATCTCTCTGCGCAGTTGAGTTATACGCCGGAAAAATTGAAGCTGTTTCTGTCTGACCTGAAATATGCAGGACTTACACTCCTTCAACCCGATATCAATTCCGGTGTTCCGAACTTTGCTCCGATGCCGGGAAACAACAAGCAGATTCGTTTTGGCATCAAGGCTATAAAGGGTGTTTCTGCAGCAGCACAAATCATTTACGATTTGCGGGATACGAAAAAATCTAACCCTAACGCACATCATCTTGGCCCCTGTAAAGACTATAAAGATTTCATTGTTCGCTCTATTGTATATGGCGTAGATATGGGTGTATGTACCGCTCTGGTTCGTGCCGGTGCATTGGATTGCCTTATGCAGGACGGCGAGACACGCAGACAATTTGACGAAGCGCTTGCTCCTGCTTGCGAAAGCTGTAAAAAGGCAATGAAGTCTGCCATGAAAGAGGACGAAACTCTTGCGGGAGATAATCTTTATCGTCATCTTATGGATAGTTGGGGATTGCCGGATGAATGTATCCAGCAAAAAGAAGAATACGACATTGACACAAAACTCGGATACGAACTCGAACTGTTAGGGGCTTATGTCTCCGGCACACCGGTTCAGCCTTATTTGTCTGTTATCACAAAATCTGCAAACAGAGACAGAGCAATCGGTGAACTTACCCTCAATGACAGGGGTAGAACGGACATCGCAGGGCGTATTCGTGACTTCAAAATCATTTACAGGAAATCTGACCATGCTCCTATGGCAAAATTCATGCTGGATGACGAAACGGATTCCATTTCGTGTGTTGCCTTTACGGGAGCATATGCGACATTCGGATATCTGCTGAAAGACGGCGCGGTCGTATCACTCAGCGGAACTCCCAAATTTGAAACCAACGATGATGGTGATACTATCGTTCGCAAAGAATACCGCGTGAAAACCGTTAAAAATCTTCTTCCGGAATAAAAAAAGACCGTTCCTCTTTTCGAGGAGCGGTCTTTTTTATGCGTTTCTATGAGTTATTGCGCCTGCGTGTCAGAGGGCTGCTGGGGCTGCTGCGGAGCAGTTTCCTGCACAGGAGCCTGATAGGTAGGCTGAGGATTTGCAGGCTGCTGAGGCTGCGCATTGGGGTTCTGGTAGCGCATATTGGGAGCCTGCTGAGGTTCCGCTGAGGGCTGAGTATAAGTGGTTTGAGTGCTCTTTTGTTCTGCTTTACGGTTATCGTATTTGACCTTCAACTGGTCATAAGAGTAACCGTCCTGCGGAATGCCGAGATACTGGTAGTTGCCCAAACCGAGAATCATATTGAAGATGGGGCTGACGAGAACCAGACCAATCGTGAAACCAATACCCTGACCAAAAGCAACCGCTTTCTTGTACTGGGTGATGACGTTAATGACTACACCGGCAATGACGAGCAGTGTGCCGAGCAGCGGGATAAAGCCGAGCAGGCCCAGAACGAGCGGGACCAAAAAGAGCCAGCCGTTGCCCCAATAAATCTTGAACGCAATGTAAGATTTATAGAACGGAACGATAGATGCCCAACCCGGCTGATTGGCTTTCGTGAAGATTTTCCAGTTCGCGACGATGTTGATGACGAAGAATGCCAGAACGAGCAGCCAGATGGTACTAAAAATACCGAGAATGGCATTCAGAGCCGCAGTTTCTGCTGAATACATACATATTCCTCCTTCTTGTATGTAGGTGAAAAAATGCTGAAACCAAACAGTTTCAGCCCGTTTTGTGACTCAAGTATATTTACTTTGCAGCAAACAGCAAGAAAAATTGCGCAAAAAAAAGAAGCTGCTCCCCACAAGCAGCTCCTTTCCCAAAACAATTTCGTTAGAAATAGTCTTGTATTTATAATAACAGCATTAACAGTATGCTGATTTATGCCATGAATGGCTCATAATGGTCTCTATACATAGACCTTGTATTTACGCCTCTCAAATAGGCTCAGTATACTGGCTCAGAACCAGCCAGTGCCATCGTCGTTATCCTGCTGAACCTCGACTTCACCGGGGCAAATCCAGTAAACCGTGTTTGACACGGTCTGGAGCAGGATGCCATCGACAATGCGCCTAGGCATCTTCGAAGTCTGCTTACTGCTAAGCGCCTCTTTGAATTCCGAGTAAGACATGTCGGGGATGACACCTTTGCATGGACGGACACGTCGGATTTTGCTTCCAGAAAAGCCCATCATAACGTGGTCGTTATCATCACCAATAATGGTTTTGATTTGCCCATCGCCGTCAATGCCGACAAAAGCATTGAAGAACATGACCTGATGACCGTCGCTGACACCTCCGACGATAACCTTTTCACCGTTGATTTCACAGTGCTTGGCGTTACGGTAAACCGCAACAGCCGAGCCTATGAAACCGGGTTTCATAAGGTCTTCGGGGACGAAGGAGGACTGTGCGACGGACTTCCAATCCTTGACGTAAGCGCCAACAGCGTTTGCAGTGGAACGGAGACCGGTGTAGGGGACAAAAATGGAATTGGTAGACATAAAAATACCTCTTTCTGATTTTATTCAAAGATAGTTTTTATGTATCCTCAGCCAAATCACTTCGGCCAATCTCACCTATGGAAGGTGATTCAATACTCAAAAAACAAAAAAGCCGCAATCTCGGTAGAGATAGCGACTTAGTCGATTTATATAACCAATTTAGACGTATGTGGGGTACGTCGAAACTTTTTATTTATGAGTATAATTTAATGATATTAACTTTGCAGCAATTAGCAAGTATTTTTTAGAAAAAAAACAGCCGCCCCATTTCAGGAGCGGCTGAGATTATTTATCGAACGCTAATCGGGAAAACTGCGTAGAAGTTATGATAGCACTCGTAGTTATCCGGCTCAGCTTCACCGATACAATAAAGCGGTGCCTCATCAAAAGCGGTACAGTCATCTGCCGTGATGGGTTCGGTGTCACCATGGTCTACGCCATTCGCCTTATCCTCGGCAAACGCAGCATTAGCTGCCTTGATGGCATTATCCAAAGAGAAGAACGCCTTTTCCAGAATGGAAACAGAGTCGAACTCACTGATATTCTCGTTGGAGTAGTGGTTCACCACGACATAAGCTGCTTTTGCGGCCTTGTTCTTAGCCTCTTCGGCCTTTTCGTCAACTTCCGCATAACAGAACATGCGGTCTTCATCAGGATTGCGGCGATAATGCTCGCAATAAGCACACTTGATATTTTTATTGCAGATATAACCCATATTATTTCTCCTCTCTCATGCGAAAAAAGTCCAATCATCATCAACATCGTCACAATGACTGTTGATGTAATCCAGATGTGCGAGCAAATCAGCGTAATACTTTTCCAATGCCGGGTCATAATCTGCATCAATACCGATGATGTACTCCATCATCTTGCGGTCAGCCATCTCGATACGACGGCGCTCAGAAACGGTCTTATAGGAACAACTGTTGCTTTTGCGTTTTGCAACGCAACGATTACGCCATTCCTCGCACTGAGCGTGCCCGTTGTAATAGCTTTTACCGAGCTTGGAAAGCATCTTGCCGTCAGCGATAAAACCGTATTTGTCACGAAGAACGCGGCTGCGGCGTTTCTTACTGCGGAACGCCTCTTTCCGGCGCTTGCTCCCGGCAGTTTTACGGCTCAGATACTGATTTACGGCGATGTTGTAAGTATCCTCATAAATTTCAATGTTCATATGTTATGCTCCTTTTCGGCAATCCTTGCAACGATTGTCTTCGTAGTCGAACAGCAATCCGAACTCATAGATGACAGACCAGCAATATTCGCTGGGGTCAATCAAGCGGTAACCGTAAATGGGCCACCACGCATCGTCGTAGCCAATAGTATCGTACACAGACACTTCCTTGCGCGAGACGGTCTTGATACCGGAGATATAAGCAATAAGCTTCAACTCTTTCAAAGAAAGCCCGTCAAGCATTTCGTGGCCGTGAGCGTACGCCTCATCGACGTATTTGCTGTTGCCACACCAATAGAAGAAATGCTGCGCCTTAAGAATGGCCTCAGTCAGTTCGTTGCGATAAGCAGCTTCTTCATCCGTAACATAATACGGGCGAGTAGTAGCTGCATCATCGATGCAGAGGATGTATTCCATCAGCTTACAGTTTGCTTCATCAATGGAACGCTGTGCGTTGCGGTTGATGGCAGGATGGACGAGCTTTTCGTTGCGCTGCTGCTTGTACTGGCAGTGCTTGGCGTGACGCTTTGCGCGAGAGAAGTCCTGCTTACGAGATTTGCTGGTATGAGATTTCTTGCGGGTCTTTGCGTTGCGCTCTGCGTCAACACACTCCAGAGCCTTGGAAATCATGTCGTTCAGGGAAATAATAGAGTTCATCATAATTTTTTCTCTCCTTTTTGATTGTTCATTGCAAACAAAATACCGCCACCTCTTATGAGATAGCGGTATATCGATTTTGAATTTTGCTTGTGCTTTTTATTTTTAGGATACCCTAAGTATATTTACTTTGCAGCAAAAATCAAATCACTTATAAAACTGGGCAATTTTCTTTGCGAGATAGACCTGTCCTTTAGGTGTGATAAGGGTCTTGTGCGATGTGCGAGCACTGTTCCCGATATAATACACGCTCTCGATAGTCTTAAACAGACCGAGCTGATTCTTATCGGCGTACTTCTGGTACGGTATATTGTTGCTGTCAAGGTACTTCTGTTCACGGAGCCATGCAAAGAGTCTATTGCGGCCGATGCTAATTTTGTTGTTGCTCAGATACTTCGCGAACTCACCAATCTCGATGCAGTTGGTAGCTGCTGTGACGGCGTGATGGAAGTCTACGCTTTCCTTCTGAACACCAATGATTTTATCCTGACGCTTAACCGCTTCCAGAGATGTGACAAGCAGCTCTTTCGTCTTTTCGTCCGTGTTAGGGAGCCACTCATTCACAAAAACGACCGGGTCATTGACATAGCCGCCTGTTGCACGGATTGTCGGCAGCAACTCATCGAAAACCCACTTCTCGAACATTTCTGCGTCGGGTTTATGGGAACCGCAAATCAGACGGTACACGTTGCCCTCGGAGATAAACTTCATGATTCGCGGAACGCCATTGCAGTCAACGTGGCTCGATGTGATGCCATCCTGACGGCAATGCAGGTTGAGCTCACGGGATACGTTTGCGTATCCCAATGCAGAGCAGATATCGTTGGCGCAGAAATAAAACTTATTATTGTCTTCGATGATGCGCAGCTCGCCGAAAATTTCTGACAAAAAGACCTTTGGAATATGATGATACATACGTTAATCCTCCAAATCATGACCTAACAAAACGTTATGTCACCCCTGTTTTTTGACGATGATACGATACTAAACTTTTGAAAAACTTTGTAAAACACTACGGAGGAACCACATCCTTTCAATTATTTGAACAAACAAAAATACCGCCACCTCTTATGAGATAGCGGTATATCGATTTTGAATTTTGTTTGCTTTTTTATTTTTCGATGATTTCAGTATATCGACTTTGCAGCAAATAGCAAGACGGCTTTTGCGAATCACGGATGCAATGTTTGGCAAACGCAGGAAAAAAAATACAAGACATAAACATGAATGGGATAGAACCAATAGAATAGTTGTTTGCATCCTCTTCCTTTCTTCCCGTTATAAAGGAAAAAGAAAACCACTGTGAAAACACTGAGCCACTGGCAATAGTTCAGGTCTGTAACAAGCTTACTCCATGTAAACGCAGGGTCGTTTGCAGACCACAACCATCCACGAAACAGGACCTGCATAGAAAGAGAAGCGATGATATAGGCAATACATTGTGATTTTCGATTATCTTTAAATATATAAAGGACGATACCAACAACAATGTATGGTAACCCGCCATCTGCCAGAGTGCCCCAATTTGGGAGAAAAGAATGATTAGCTAAAACAAAAAAATGATGAAGGCTGTTTATCGAAATAAGCATTTCGGCGATACAGCCATACCAAAACGGAAGAAATACAGCAATAATTCCTTTTGCTGTTTGTCCTTCTTTTACCCAGTCTATTCCCTGCCAGATGATACAAAGGATAACGAGGTTTAAAAGGATGCCGTTGATTGGATAAAAGCCATCTCTTCGAAGCAAAAGGCCATGATAAGACATCAGATGGTAGATAATGCCCATCCCGACTGCCATCATATAAACTCGTAGAAAATACTTTATTCGAGAACGAGTATGACTGAATCCTTCTACCATACAAAAAAGAAACAGGTATGCGGATAAACGCCCAATAACGAAGAAAACACCCGGCACTTTTCCGGTGAATTCAAAGAAATAATGAATATGGTCAATCAGCATGAAAAGCAATGCCAATAATTTGAGCTGTGTACCATCAAGGGATAGTCTTTTAGTCAACAAAATCATCTCCTAAACTCATTGTAGCTACTATGCAGCAAATTTGAAGTTGTTTGTGTAGTTTTAATAAAGCAAAAAGCCGCCTGCCAAATGGCAGACGGCGTGAGGTTAAAGATTAAAATGTGGATGTGGCGATGTCGGCAGAACTCGGTTCGTGGAATTCGGTACCGGTTTTGAGAGCAGCTTTAATCAATGCAAGCTACCGCTCGTCGTGTTTATGCGACCTCATCCATCAGGACTTGCACTTCCTTTGTCCCGATTTTTGCAGGCGAAACCTCGGAATCGAAATACTCACCGTTGACGGAGATGACAATCTCCAAGATAGCATCTATACCCTTGTCTGTTTCCGTGGTTCCCCACGTCATAGCCGCATGAGAGGATGCCGAATCTGCGCAGCGCTTTTTGAACGCCGCGATAGCATCGTCAATGGTGTCGCTGTCGATTTCAGGTTCCGTCATGGTATAGGTGATTCGCTGAGGCTGGCTCATGTCGATGCGTTCGATGGTAATATCACCGCAAATCGTATTCTTTGTCATGTTGATTTCTCCTTATTTGGTTATGTTTTAGATGTGGAAAATAGTCCACTCGCGGTTTGGATAATCATCGCAAAAGCTTGCAAAAGCGAGCGGCGCACCGCTGTCTTTGCTATCCTTATTGGAGTGTACGAAGACATTGTAGTCTTCCATATCCTCAACATCATCGGCCGTGGCATCCTCATCAAAAACATCATTGACGCTTTCCGCAATCAACTCTTTCATTTCCTCAAACGCCTCATCGAAACTGTCGTAGAAGCCAGTAAGCTCGATGCTTTCGTATTCCTCATAAGAGAGAAGGAAGAAAGGCTTGTCAGTCGTGACCTCAAAAACAGCCCATTCGACGCTTTCTTCGTCGTCTCCTTTCCAGAAGTCATAGGTAGCATGTACTCTGGGCTCGCTGTTGTCAGCAGGGCAGTTTTCATCGAAATCGAAAGAGAATCTGTAGCGCTCCTCATTCTCGTGCGTGATATCGGCACCGGTAAGACCTGTATGGTAGTTCTTGTTGATGCGCTGCGCTATGCTTTCCCTTACTGCTGCGGCCGCCTCTTCCAGCGTGTCCTTTTTGCAGATGAGGTTCGTGCAATCATAATGTTCACTCTTAATTACGATAAACATATCACATTCTCCTTTTAGCCTTTGTTGATGATGGCGTCGATAGCTGCAGAAATAGCTTCATTCTCTGCCTGAATCATTCTGCCCTGCAGATTGTTCCAATCGATGTGCTCCTTGACCTTGCGGACAAATTCTTCGTATGTTCCATTTTCGGTCATCCGCTCGATTTCCTCGTCATAAGCACCGCTCTCTTCAAGAACATACTTGATGTCGTCTTCGGGATTGACTTCTACGATAGGATAATCTGTACCGAGGTCATCGCTGTCGACATCGTTCAGATTCGTGATGAACCAGACATCCATAAAATCCGGCCCACAGATGCATTTGGAGTTAGCGCCTTCTTGGATGTCAATGGAATCTTCGTTATAATCACCGTAATGATTAACAACGGCATCCTCCACAGCATCGTCGCGTTCCTTGATAGCAGCTTCCAATGTCTGAAGCAGCTTGCTGCTAACAATATAGGAGGTGGATTCTTTGGACGTATAAACGTTTTGCAGTAAAAACATATTTCTTACTCCTTATTCTGAAATTTGTAGTTTGTTATTTGACCAGAAGGTCAATTGCAATGTAATTTTCTGGATGTAATTACCATTCATTACTTTCCCGTATCGTGGGATATCCGTGCGACTCTTGATATTATCTCTATCGCAATCTTTGATTTTCGCAAAAAAAGACATCACTACAGAAAGTAGCGATGTCTCGATTTTGAATTGGGTTTTCGGTTTTTATTTTTTGGATAAATTCAGTATACTCACTTTGCAGCAAACTGCAACAAAAAGAGCCTGCTAAAACAGCAGACCCTTTTTGTGTTAATTTGGTTTGACGGCGAAAACGCAGTCGCTATACCGGCTAATCATTGTTTCTTAGTTGTTAGTTTTCGAAATCTGGATTCTTCCAGACCGTTTTCTTTCCGTAATGGATATCCGAAATGTACTTGAACGGAATCTTATCCCGGTTTTTAAGAAGAGCATCGTTTTCCTCTAAAAATTCCTCAATGCGTTCCTCTTCACTACGCGTAGCAATGTTCCATGTATCGAGATATCCATCATACATGGCATCCATATTGAAAATTCCGTCGACGGGGTACTTGACAGAGTCAATTTCTCCGTTGACGTTCAAGCCAAGGCGGACGTTCTTATAGTTCTTGATGCTGTCTGTCAAGGATTTGAATTTCCCTTCAGGAGTATCGGGATTGCTGTACTTTTTCACGTACTCTTCCGTTAACTCCTCCGTCATAGCCAATGTAATCCAGAACTTAAGGCTCGCTTTCTTGATTCTCTTCATCGTCCGTTCAGCCCAGCCGGTGGGATTAGCAAGATAATCCACTACCAGTTCA
>ENA-OROK01001650-OROK01001650.1-human-gut-metagenome-genome-assembly--contig:-NODE-1650-length-21049-cov-4.601982_pt1 | contig 21049 bp, 18 predicted proteins | sample MGYA00242127_ERZ509046 | MGnify/ENA primary metagenome ERZ509046 (study PRJEB26280, sample SAMEA2338728) | human gut metagenome | biome: human gut; feature: human-associated habitat; material: faeces... | reverse complement strand
CGCCACCTGCAGGAATGCCTGGACCCCGCCCTCGCGCGCCTCGATGGCGGCAAGGGAGGCCTTGGCCACCTCGGTAGCGGTAAAGTCGCCGGCGGCAACGCCCGCGGCGATCTGGGCGGCGGTAAGGGAATCGAAGCTTAGCGCCATTACTCGCTCTCCCCCTCTCCCAAAATGGACGGCACGCGGAAGTAGCGGTCGCGCGCGCTGCCGGCGTTTTCGAGCGCGACGTCGAGCGGCAGGTCGCGCTCGGGCTCGCGCAGGTCATCACCCATCACGTTGGACAGGCTTCCGATGGGATGAAACGTGGGCTCCACGTCGGGCAAGTCATATTGCAAGACGGGCTCGAGCATCTGGACGGCGTCGTTCAGGTAGGACGTCATCTGGGTGAGCTCGTCATCGGTCAGTGCGATCTTTGCGTACTCGGCGATGCCGCGCACGTCTTTCTCGCTGAGTGCCATAGGCGCTCCCTTCCGCATAACAGATAAACTGCTCTAGTATACAAGGCAACGCCGCTTGGAGCAGGCGCTTTACCTAAATGCAGCGAAAACGTAACGAGGGCGGCGGTTGGCAGGCAGCGGGCTGGCGGTTCTGCAGCGAAACCGCACCGTCCATAGCGAAAACCGTCTCGACCACAACGAAAGCCGTCCCGACCGCAATGAAAACCATCACAACATTCGACGCTTTTCGCCAAAATCGAGATTTTCATCGAATGTTGTGATGGTTTGGAAGTCCCGACCACCACAAAGGTGCCTGTCCCCATTGTGGTGGTTCTCCCCCGGCGCTACAGCAGATGTTCCTCGATAAAGATCGCGATGCCATCTTCGTCGTTGCTGGCGGTTACAAAGTCGGCGGCGGCACGGGTGGCGTCGCTGCCGTTTGCCATGGCCACGCCCACGCCGGCGTCGGCCACCATGCAGGTGTCGTTGTCCGCATCGCCAAACACGCAGATGTTCTGGAGCTCCATGTCGTTGAGCTCCGCCACGCGCACAAGGCCGCGCGTCTTGGACACGCGCGGATCCATGAACTCGTAGAGCCGCTGTGTGGTTTGCAGAGCCGCCGCCTTAACAGTGTCATCGGCAAACGTCGACGCCCGCTCAATCACCCGCGGCATCACCTCGGGCGCCATGGTAAACATCACCTTGGGCTGCGGCTCGCGCAAGAACTCGGCAAAATCGACCACCTGGTAGGGCACGCCGTCGACACGCGACAGGTGCTCGACACACGCGTTGCTCTCGGGCACGTAGAACACGCCGTCTCGGGGGCAGACGGGTGTTGCCGGAAGGTCCGCCATGTGCTTGCAGATGCGCGCGATGGTCTCGCCCGGCAGCGGATAGCTCAGCTCGTTGATGTCGTGCGCGCGGTCGATGACCTCGGCGCCACCGCAGCCCACCATCACGTCCACACCAATGAAGGCGTGGGGCATCTTCTCCTTGATCAGCTCCACCTTGTGGGCGAAGAGGGCCGCGTCGTAGCGACGGTGCATGAGGCGCAACACCGTGTCCGACCCACTCTGCAGGGGAATGTGGAAATGGGGCATAAAGGCACGGCTGTGGGCGCAGTAGTCTATCAGTTCGTCGCTGCAGAGGTCGGGCTCTAGCGACGAGATGCGATAGCGGCGGATGTCCTCTATCTCGTCGAGCGCTTTCACCAGGTCGATGAATCGCTCGCCGGTGGTTCGTCCGAAGTCGCCTATGTTCACGCCCGTGATCACCACCTCCTTGCCTCCCTCGGCAGCGGCCTGCTTGACCTGCTCCACGAGCGTGGCGATGGAGGGATTGCGCGAGAAGCCGCGCGCATAGGGAATCGTGCAGTAGGTGCAGAAGTAGTTGCAACCGTCCTGCACCTTCAGAAAATAGCGCGTGCGGTTGCCCCGCGAGCAAGAGAGCTGGAAACTATGGATGTCCTTCGTCTTCTCCGCATGGTGGAAGGCCGGATGGCCCTCGCAGGACGTGGCAAAGGCGATGGGGTCGGCCTCGCGGGCCTGCATGGCCTGGCGGAGATATTCGACGAGGTGAGCCTTCTCGTTGCTGCCCAGCACGAGGGAGACGCCAGGGATTTGGGCGATCTCCTCGCTTTTCAACTGGGCGTAGCAGCCCGTCACGACCACGACGGCGCCAGGATTCTCCCGCACCATCTTGTGGATCTGCTGGCGACATTTATGGTCCGCCATCTCCGTCACCGAACAAGTGTTGATCAAGCAGATGTCTGCAGCTTCGCCCGCGTTCGCCTCGCCGACACCCATATTATATAAGGTACGCGCGAAGGTGGCAGTCTCCGAGAAATTGAGTTTGCAACCCAATGTCATGTATTTGGCTGTCTTCCCGTGGAAGACGGAAGTGTCTGTCATTCGTTCTTTCTCTGTTCTGAAACGCATGGATGGGAGTCGTCCCCATCCGTCTTATCGTGCAAAGGTACGAAGAAGAAGCTAAAGCCACAAACTTTGACTGCGTATTTTTCATCCAGCAGACGATTGTCAGCGAGTTATCCACCCGTTCAGAGCCTCTATTCTTGCCCATGATGAGACAGAAAAGGGCTACGGAAAGGGTGGATGAGACGTCACAAGAAAGGGGGTTTGAATAAGGGAAGAGTAGTTTAACGTTTGTTTGTTTATTGTAAACACTTGATTTTCAGCACATATAAACAATGTTACAGCAAACCCTCAAAAATAATCGAAAAAAAAGTATCGCCGTATCAAAAAAAGCTATACCTTTGCACTCGGTTATAAGAACCAAATGATTGTTTTACAGATTTAAATAAGCAAAGAAATGAAGAAATTAGTTTTTATGTTCGTAGCTATGGCAGCTATCTCTTTCGCATCTTGCGGTAACAATGACAAGGCTGCTCAGAACGCTGACACCACGACGGTTGACACCAACACGGTTGACACCAACACGGTTGACACCAACACGGTTGATACCAACACGGTTGACACTCCCGCTGTGAAGTAATCGCTCGAACTAAAAAGAGAGATTGACCGTCGGACTCCTCACGAGTCCGACGGTTTTTTGTGCAATGACCTTAGGTTTTCCAAGTTTTTAACCTATTCTTTGCGGGAAAATGACTACCTTTGTGCCAAATAAATAAAAAGCATCCAATTGTTATGGAATACATCAAAACGGCCATTGAGGGCGTATGGATTATAGAGCCGAAAGTGTTCAAAGACGCGCGCGGCTACTTCTTCGAAGCATGGAAGCAGCAGGAGTTTGACGATCATATCGGCCACCATGTGGAATTTGTGCAGGACAACGAGTCGAAGTCGAGCTATGGCGTACTGCGTGGTCTCCACTATCAGAAGGGCGACTATAGCCAGGCGAAGCTCGTGCGCGTCATACGCGGCACGGTAGTAGATGTGGCCGTGGACATCCGTCGCAGCTCGCCCACCTTCGGACAGTATGTGGCGGTGGAACTGAGCGAGGACAACAAGCGCCAACTGTTCATCCCGCGCGGATTCGCCCATGGATTCGTTGTCCTGAGCGAGGAGGCCGTCTTCACCTACAAGGTGGACAACGGCTACGCCCCCCAGCAGGAGGCCAGCATCCGTTGGGACGATCCCACCATCGCCATCCAATGGCCCATCGCCCCCAAGGACGTCCTCACGTCGGAGAAGGATCTCCACGGCAAGAGTCTGCAGGAAGCTGAGCTCTTCGACTAAAACGCGACTTTCTAAGTATCTTCTATCATGCAGAAATCAAGTTTCTTTCTTTTGTTGCTTGCCATCCTCTCACTCGCTGCCTGCAAGAACCAGGGCGGAGAGGCTACGCGAAAGCAAGAGGACCAAGAGGCCAAGAAACTCTTGCAGGGCATTTGGCTCTATGAGGATGGCGAGACGGCTTTTATGGCCAACGGCGACAGCATTTTCTTCCCCGACACGACTAGCCTGCCCGTCCAGTTTTGGATAGCCAACGACTCCATCTATCTGAAGGGCAACCATGTCTGCCACTATAAGATCACGGCCCAAGCGGCCCATCTTTTCAAGATAGCCAACCCCTCGGGCGACGAGATCAAAGTGACGAAGACCAGCAACAACGCGCTTCGTGCCGATTTTCTGCAAGCAAGGCCCTATGCGCTCAACACTTTCAGGACGTTCGACTCCGACACCGTTGTGAGCAACGACATGGGCTTCTTCGACACGCGTATCCATGTGGAGACCACCTCCGACCAGGTGATACGGTCTTCCTACAACGGACAGGGCATCGAGGTAGACAACATGTACCTTGACAATGTGGCACGCATCACGACCTACAATCATGGCAAACTGGTCTATAGCCACGACTTCCGCAAGGCGGAGTTTTCGGAGCTGGTGCCTGCCGACTTTCTGGAGAAATGTATTCTGCGTGGCATCACGTTCAGCCATGCCGCTGGCGACGCGCTCTACTATGATGTCAGTATTGGCATTCCCGACGCTTCCACGACCTACGTCATAGCCCTTCGCATCAATTCCAAGGGGAAAGTGGAGAAAAAACTCAAGTAGGCGTTGCGTCGTGTGACAGTTTGGCATACATTTTGTTGTCCTCCTCATGAGATAAAACAAGGAGGATAAGATTATGGCTTTCATAGATTATTATAAGATTTTAGGTGTCGATCGCAATATTCCGCAGAAGGATGTGCGTGCGGCTTACAGGAAACGGGCCAAGCTCTTCCACCCCGACCTTCACCCCAACGATCCGAAGGCCAAAGCAAAGTTTCAGGCGCTCAACGAGGCATACGAAGTCATAGGCGACCCCGACAAGCGGGCCAAATATGACCAGTATGGCGAGAAGTGGCGTGAGGCTGATGCGTTCCAAGGGGGCGCTGGTGGCTTCGGCGGAGGCGGTGCCGGTGGCGGCAACCCCTTTGGCGGCTTCGACTTTAGCCAGTTTAGCGGTGGTGGTGGCGGAGGCTTCAGTAGTTTCTTTCAGGATTTGTTTGGTGGCAGATCGCAGGGTCGCACCATGCATTGGGGCAGCGCGGCGCCACGCCCTGACGAGGGACAAGTTTCCTCCACGGTGAACATCGACCTCTACACGGCCTTGCTGGGCGGCGACATCATCATCCGTTTGCCGTCGGGCAGCAAACTCCGTCTGAGGTTGAAACCCGTCACGCAGAATGGCACGAAGGTAAGACTTCGTGGCAAGGGCAACCGCCGATCCGACGGCACGATGGGCGATCTGATCATCACCTACAATATCAAGTTGCCCGACCATCTGACGCCTGAGCAAGAGAACTTGGTCCGCCAGATGCAGGCACAGGGTTGATTTTGACTACAAGATGATTTAGAGCAAAATCATTAAGTACAAAATCATATAGTTTAGTCCATTTCCACATGGCTCTTCGAACGCAAAGGCAGTTCACGAGCCATGGGGAAATGGACTTTTTTGTAACTTGCCAACTTAGCAAGTTAGCAAGTTGCTAACTTGGCAATTTGCTATATGCCGAAGACGCGGGCAACATTCTCATTGGTCCGCCGCGCCATCTCCTCCTCGCTCACGCCATAGGCCGCAGCCAGCGTGGTGAGCACCTGGGCCACGAAGGCACTCTCGTTGCGTTTGCCCCGATGAGGCACGGGCGCCATGTACGGGCAGTCGGTCTCCAGGACGATACGGTCCAAGGGAACGGCGGCAGGCAGGTCTTCGCGCAGATGGCTACTCTTGAACGTTGAGACGCCGCCCACGCCCAGTACGAAGCGCGGGAAGCGGAGGAAGGCCTCCGCCTCTTGCTGGTTGCCTGTGAAGCAATGGAAGACGCCGCCAGGCAAGTCCTCTTCGTATTTTCGCAAGATAGAGATCATCTCCTGCTGCGCCTTCCGGCAGTGGATCATCAGTGGGAGACGCGTCTCCACGCTCCACCTCACCTGCTCCTCAAACGCCTTCAGTTGTTCCTGCTCGTGCTCCCGCGACCAATAGAAGTCGAGTCCACACTCGCCGATACCGATCACCTCCGGCGACAAATAGTCTCTCATCCGGCGCAACGCCTCCTCCCAACTGGCGTCCACCTCCTCGGGCTGCAGCCCTACCAACGGGTAGCAGTAGCCAGGATATTGACGGCAGAGCGCCAGCACGGCCGGCACGTTGTCCAGGTTGATGGCCGGCACGATGATCTTCCCCACCCCAGCCTCGCGGGCCCGGTCAATGACGGCGGGGAGGTCTTCGCGAAACTCCTCGCCGTCCAAATGGGCATGTGTGTCAATAAACGTCATTTGTTTCTCCGCATCATCCGGTCCGCATAGGCCTGCAGTTCCTTCTTGCGATCCTCCGCCACACTCACTGCGTCGAGATAAGCCTTGCTCTCCTTGAAATACTGGTTGATCTTCTCCTTGGCCAGTTCGTCGATATGGAGCGCGTCGTAGAGACTTGTGACGGCGCTGACCTTCTCCTGGCGGTCAAAGTCCTCCATCTCCATCCAGCGCTCCAGTTCCTGGCGCTGCGACGCATCGGCACGGAGGAAGGCGTTGATGAGCATGTAGGTTTTCTTGTTGGAGGTGATGTCGCCGCCGATGGCCTTGCCAAACACCTTCTCGTCGCCATAGACGTCGAGATAGTCGTCCTGCAACTGGAAGGCCAGTCCTATCTTTTCGCCAAAGCGATAGAGATTGTCGGCGTCCTCCTCCGAGGCCCCTGCGAGGATGGCACCGATCTTCAACGCACAAGCCAGCAGCACGCTGGTCTTCAGACGGATCATCTCGATATACTCGTCCTCGGTCACGTCCGTGCGCTTCTCAAACTCCATGTCCAACTGCTGACCGTCGCCTATCTCCAGCGCCGTCTCCGTGAAGAGGTCGAGCACGGGTTTCAGCCTTTCTGCCGGACTCTCCGCCATCATCTGATAGGCCAGTACCAGCATCGTGTCGCCCGAGAGGATGGCCTGGTTGTCGTTCCACTGCACGTGCACCGTCGGTTTGCCGCGACGCTTGTCAGCATTGTCCATCAAGTCGTCGTGGAGCAAGGTGTAGTTGTGATAGGTCTCCAGTGCGCAGGCAGGAGTCAGTATGCGCTCCGGATCCTCGCAGAAGAGGTTGTAGGCCAGCAGCATCAGCGTCGGGCGGATGCGCTTGCCACCCAGAGAGAGTACATAGCGTATGGGCTCGTACAGTCCCTCGGGAGTGCGTCCCGTGGCGACCACGGTCAGTCGCTCGTTGACCAGTTTCAGAATTTCATCGGCAGTAAGCATTGCTTCTAATATTTTTGGATTATTATTTCTTGTATTGGGAGGAATACTATTTCTTGTATTTTTGTTTTGGGGGGAGGAATACTATTTCTTGTATTAGGAGGAAATACTATTCCTTGTATTTGGGGGAATAGTTCTTTCTCTCTATAGTCGGAAGACCACGGGTAGCTCCACCATCGACCGGCAGGGTTTGCCGTGGTCGATGCCCGGTTTCCACTTCCCCATCATCCGCATCACGCGCATCACCTCGTTGTCCAGCGGTTTGCCTGCAGACGTCTTGATGCGGATATTCGTGACCGTACCATCGGCCTCCACCATGAAGGTCACGCCGACCATGCCCTCCTTCTTGCTGGCCGCAGCCTGCTTGGGATAGACCAGCGTCTTCGTGATCCATTTCATAAACTCCACCCAGCCTCCAGGCGGTGTCGGCGTGTCGGCCAGCACGCGCAGCGTCTTCTTGTCCTGTGGCTCCGAGACGGGGACGGGAGGCGGCTCCTTGATGGCCAGAGGCAGTGGCGGCATGAGCGTGGGCTGCTCCTCGACGGGTTTCTCCACGGGGATGACGTCGTCCAGCACGGCCTCGCCTCCACTTGGCGCCTCGCTCGCGTCGGTATGGTCCGCCCCTTTTCTGGCGCCATCCACCCGGTTGAGATCCGCCACCTTGATGTTAAGGCGGTCCTTCACGTCCTGGTGGCGGTCCGGCTTCTGTGCCGAGGCGTCATCCTCGCGGTCGATGGCCACCATCATCGTGGTGTCGCGATGCAGTTTGTCGAGATCCATCTTCGTAGGAATGTCGAGGAGATCGCCCCCCGTGGTATATTCCAGCGCCGTATAGACCAACGACGAGGCCACCACCAGCCCCAACAGAAACCCCGTCAGGTGATGTCGCTCCAAATCCGCACGTTTTGTTTTCTCGTTTTCCAAACCGCTTAAACACTAAATGCCGCCTTTTGCCGTTATATTAGGGTGAAGACGGACTCTGTATCGCTTTTACGCATGCAAAAATAGCGAAGATATTTGAAAAAAGCCGTATCTTTGTGCTGAAATTAGAAAACGTTAAATGAAAAAAGCCATTTATGCCCTCCTATTAGCATTTCTGCCCTCGCTGGCATGGGGACAGGAGAGCCAAACGGAATACAACTTCCTGCGCCTCCCCGTGAGTGCGCATGCTGCCGCGTTGGGTGGCGAGAATATCACCATCATCGAGGACGACCCCTCGCTCGTCTTCTCCAACCCCGCCCTGGCAGCCTCTGTGAGCGACCGCACGGCCGGGCTCAACTACATGAACTACATGAGCGGCGTGAGCTATGCGAGCGCGTCCTACACCAAGGTGCTTGCGCCCAAGACCACGGTGGTGGGCGGCGTCAAGTATATCAACTACGGCTCGATGAAGGAGACCGACGCCACGGGCACGCAGGTGGGCACGTTCTCTGCCAACGAGTTTGCCATAGAGGGCACGCTGGCCTACCAGTTGGCGCGCAATGTCGTGGGCGGCATCACGGCCAAGTATGTCTATTCCCACATCGCCGACTATAGCTCCATGGGTGTGGCCGTCGATCTCGGACTCAACTGGTATATGCCGGAGCGCGAATGGTCGATCAGCGTCGTCGCCAAGAACCTTGGTGGCGAGGTGAAGGCCTACAACGACGATTTTGGCAAGATGCCCTTCGACCTCCAGCTGGGCGTGAGCAAGACCTTCCAGGGACTGCCCGTGCGCGTCTCGGCCACGCTGATCGACATGACCCACTACGACTACTGCTTCGCCAACCACCTCTGTCTGGGTGCCGACATCCTCTTCTCGGAGAGCATCTGGGCGGGCTTGGGCTATAACTTCCGCCGCGCCGAGGAGATGAAGATGGGCGAAGGCGACGAGGAGAGCGCCCACGGAGCCGGACTGAGTTTCGGCGCTGGACTCAACCTGGAGCGCTTCCGCCTCAACGTGGCCTACGGCAAATATCATGTCAGCAGCCATTCGCTGATCCTCAACGTGGGTTACACCTTCTGACCTACCATCCCAGCAGAAGGCATTTCCTCCTTCCCCATACCACTCGTTTTACATCAGACCATTTGTAGTATATTTTGATATGAAGAAAATTGTGATAGCCATCGACGGTTACAGCTCCTGCGGAAAGAGCACGATGGCCAAGGAACTGGCCCACCGACTGGGCTACGTCTATGTGGATACAGGTGCCATGTACCGGTCCGTCACGTTGTTTGCCCTTCGCGAACATCTTTTCGACGCCGAGGACACGCTCGACGCCGATCGCCTGAGCGCGCTGCTGCCCCAGGTACGCATCGACTTCCGCCTCAACCCCGAGACGGGCCATGCCGACGCCTGCCTCAATGGAGAGAACGTGGAACAGAAGATCCGTGGCCTCGAAGTGTCGAGCCGTGTGAGCATCGTGGCAGCCCAGCCTTTCGTCCGCGAGATGCTGGTGCGCCAGCAGCAAGCTATGGGTGAGGGCAAGGGCATCGTGATGGATGGCCGCGATATCGGCACCGTCGTCTTCCCGAAGGCCGAACTCAAGATCTTCGTCACCGCATCAGCTGAGGTGCGCGCTGAGCGGCGCTACAAGGAGTTGCAGGCCAAGGGCCAGCCCGCCGACTACGAGAGCATCCTGAAGAACGTCCAGGACCGCGACTATATGGACAGCCACCGCGAAGTCTCGCCGCTGCGCCAGGCCGACGACGCTATCGTCCTCGACAATAGCCACCTGACCATTGCCCAGCAAGACGCATGGCTCATGGATCGCGTGAGGGAAAAGTTGGCAGAATAGTTTTTCCACCTGCGCTTTGACCAAGTAGTCTCACTATTTTCCTCCTACGTTCAGTCCGAGCGTAAATAAAAAAAAGCCGCCGAGATTCACATCTCGGCGACCCTTCCAAATGTCAATTTGATTACATACTTTTAACACTAGCAAGTCGCTACTTGCTTCACTTTAACGCTTTGATCATAGCCTTCACCATGGCAATCTTCTCCATGGCGTCAGCTTGTTTTTTACGTTCCTTCTCTACGACCGCTGCCGGCGCGTGAGCCACGAAGTTCTCGTTGGAGAGCTTCTTCGTCACCCCCGTGAGGAATCCCTCCAGGTGGGCGAGCTCCTTCTTTGCCTTCTCCAGTTCGGCCTCCACATCGATGAGGCTTCCCACGGGCACGGCCCACTCCGACTTGCCGACCATGAATCCGGAGGCGTCGGCGGCCTTGGCCTCCACCACCTCTATCTTCTCCAGGTTGGCCATCTTCAGGATGGCCGCGTCGTAAGCAGCCACCTCGTTGGTGCCCACGGCCTGGAGGACGAGCTGCTGGCGTGGAGCGATGTTCTTCTGGTTGCGCACGGAGCGAACGCCTGCCACCACCTGCTTGACCGCCTCAAACTCCTCACAGAGACGCGCGTCGGCCTCCGTCGGCTTCTCCACAGTCTGACACTCCACCATGATGCTCTCGCCCTCCTTGCGGTCGGCGAGGTGCTGCCAGAGCTCCTCGGTGATAAACGGCATGAAGGGATGGAGCATGCGCAGCAGCGCGTCAAAGAAGCGCAGCGTGGCGTCGTAGGTGGCCTGGGCCACGGGCTGTGCCTTGCCATCCTTATAGGCTGGCTTCACCATCTCCAGATACCAGCTGGAGAACTCGTCCCAGAAGAGTCGATAGACCGTCATGAGCGCGTCGGAGATGCGATACTGTGCGAAGTGGGCGTCCATCTCGGCATAGGCCTCGCGGAGTTTGCTCTCAAACCAGCGCGTGGCGATGCGGCTCGCCTCGTCCTGCTCGGCGTCTGCCGAGACCTCCCAGCCCTTCACCAGTCGGAAGGCGTTCCATATCTTGTTGTTGAAGTTGCGTCCCTGCTCGCAGAGCGTCTCGTCGAAGAGGATGTCGTTGCCCGCGGGCGCACTCAGCATCATGCCCATGCGCACGCCGTCGGCGCCATACTTCTCGATGAGTTCGATGGGGTCGGGCGAATTGCCGAGGCTCTTCGACATCTTGCGGCCCAATTTGTCGCGCACGATACCCGTGAAATAGACGTGCTTGAAGGGCTTGTCGTTGCGATACTCGTAGCCCGCCATGATCATGCGCGCCACCCAGAAGAAGATGATATCCGGACCCGTCACGAGGTCGGAGGTCGGGAAATAGTAGTTGATCTCCTCGTTGTCCGGCTTGTTGATGCCGTCGAAGAGGGAGATCGGCCACAGCCATGAGGAGAACCAGGTGTCGAGCGCGTCGTCGTCCTGCTGGAAGTCGGCCTCCTGCAACTGCGCCTGCGGATACTTCGCCTGCGCCTGCGTCATCACGCCCTTCAGGTCCTCATCGACGAAAACCTCGCCCACCTTCGGTCCCTCGGCTGCTGCTTCGCCCTGCGGGCGGTAGTACCAGGCCGGGATGCGGTGGCCCCACCAGAGCTGACGCGAGATACACCAGTCCTTGATGTTCTCCAGCCAGTGGCGGTAGGTGTTCTTATACTTCTTGGGATAGAACTCTATCTCGTCGTCCATCACCGGTGCGAGGGCGATGTCGGCAAAATGCTGCATGCTGAGGAACCATTGTGTGGAGAGCTTGGGCTCGATGGCCACGTTGGTGCGCTCGGAGAATCCCACCTTGTTGGTGTAGTCCTCGATCTTCTCCATCAGTCCCGCCTCGTTGAGGTCGCGGCTGATCTGCTTGCGCACGTCCATGCGGTCGAGTCCGACATAGAGTCCGGCGGCCTCCGAGATGGTGCCGTCGTCGTTGAAGATGTCAATGGTCTCCAGGTTGTGCTTCAGTCCGAGGGCGTGGTCGTTGATATCGTGGGCCGGTGTCACCTTGAGGCAACCCGTACCAAACTCGATATCGACGTAGCCGTCCTCAATGACGGGGATCGTGCGTCCCACCTTCGGCACGACGACGTGCTTGCCCTTGAGCCACGTGTTCTTGGCGTCGTCGGGGTTGATACACATGGCCGTGTCGCCCATGATGGTCTCGGGGCGCGTGGTGGCCACTACGGCGTACCATCCGCGGTCGTCGCGGTGCATGACGTTGGCCTCGTCCTTGCGCTCCACGCTCGCCTGGTCCTCGGGCGCCACGTAGTATTTCAGATAGTAGAGCTTGCTGTGCTCCTCCTTATAGACCACCTCCTCGTCGGAGAGGGCCGTCTTGGCCTTCGGGTCCCAGTTGACCATGCGTACGCCGCGATAGATGAGTCCCTTCTTGTAGAGATCGACAAAGACATGGATAACGCTCTTCGACCGCTCCTCGTCCATCGTGAAGGCCGTGCGGTCCCAGTCGCAGGAGGCGCCGAGACGGCGCAACTGCTTGAGGATGATGCCACCGTGCTCGTGGGTCCAGTCCCAGGCATGGCGGAGAAACTCCTCACGGGTGAGGTCGCTCTTCTTGATGCCCTCCTCGGCCAGTCGTGCGACGACTTTGGCCTCCGTGGCGATGCTCGCATGGTCCGTGCCCGGCACCCAGCAGGCGTTCTTTCCCTCCATGCGCGCGCGGCGCACGAGGATATCCTGAATGGTGTTGTTGAGCATGTGGCCCATGTGGAGCACACCCGTCACGTTGGGCGGCGGGATGACCACCGTGTAGGGCTCTCGCCCGTCGGGCCGGCTGCTGAAGAGCTTGTGGTCCAACCAATACTGATACCATTTCGACTCCACTTCCCTGGGGTCATATTTCGTAGCTAATTCCATGACTGTCGCTATCTGTCTTGTTGAATACCTTTTGTTTGCTGGTTATATGATTTGCAAAGTTACGCATTTTCTCTCGAAAAGCAAAATGTGCCCCGATTTTTCTTTCCGATTGCTGGAAAATTCGGGGCCCGAGGCGGCGAGAGCATCGGGAGGACGGCTATTTGTCACTCCGAAAAGCATTTTTTCCCATCCCCACTTGCGTACTTCGGGAAAACTCCGTAATTTTGCATTATCGTTAAAAGAATATATTATTAAGGTGGAAGCGGCCACGGCCGACGTGCCCCGCCCCACCCCGACACCAAGCACAAGAGAGAATTAGCAATGAGCACAGAAGAGAAAGATATAGCGACGCAACCGAAGCACGAGAATCCCTTCCTCCTGCCCTACGGCACGCCCCACAACACGCCGCCCTTCGGCCGCTTCACCCTCCAGGACGTGGAGGAGGCGATGCTGGAGGGCATGCGCCGCGAGGACGAGGAGGTGGCGCAGATGCTCGCCGACCCTGCCGAGCCCACGTTCGACAACACCCTCGTGCGCGACCACGACGACCATCCGAAGGACTACTACAACCTCCTCGGACGCGTCAGTGGCGTGTTCTTCAACCTCCTCTCCGCCGAGGGCAACGAGGAGATGGAGGCGCTGGCGCAGAAGATGAGTCCGCTGCTGACCAAGCACGCCAACGACATCAGCCTCAATCCGCGCGTCTTCGAGCGTCTGCAGAAGGTGAAGGCCCACCACCGTCCCCTCACCGCCGAGGAGGAGACGCTGCTGCGCGAGAGCTACGAGGCCTTCGTCCGCAGTGGCGCGCTGCTCGACGAGGCAGGCAAGGACCGCTTCCGCCAGTTGACGGAGGAGGCCAGCCGTCTGTCGCTGCAGTTCTCTCAAAACCTGCGCAAGGCCACCAAGGCCTTCAAGCTCCACCTCAGCGACGAGGCCGACCTCAGCGGACTGCCCGAGACCGTGCGCGAGGCTGCTGCCACGGCTGCCCGCGAGGAGGGCAAGGAGGGCTGGATCATCACCCTCGACGCCCCGAGCTACGGCCCCTTCATGATGTACGCCGACCGCCGCGACCTTCGCCAGCAGGTCTTCATGGCCCACGGCACGCTCTGCACCGAGGGCGAGGAGTGCAACCTCGACATCTGCAAGCGGCTGGTCAACCTGCGGCGCGAACTGGCCCAGCTCCTGGGCTACGAGACCTACGCCGACTACGTGATGGAGTATCGCATGGCCTCCTCGGCCCAGAACGTCTATCGCTTGCTCGACGACCTCATCGAGGCCTACAAGCCCACGGCCGTCCAGGAGCGCGCCGAGGTCGTGACCCTGGCCAAGGAGCTGGAGGGCGACGACTTCGACTTCCAGCCCTGGGACACGGCCTACTACTCCTTCAAGTTGCAGATGCGCCGCTACAACCTCGACCCCGAGATGCTCCGCCCCTATTTTGAGGTGAAAAACGTCATCAAGGGCGTCTTCGGACTGGCCACGCGCCTCTACGGCATCACCTTCCGCGAGAACAAGGAGATCCCCGTCTATCACCCCGACGTGCGCCCCTACGAGGTCTATGACCGCGACGGCAGCTACCTGGCCGTGCTCTTCGTCGATTTCTATCCGCGGAAGGGCAAGCGCGGCGGCGCCTGGATGACGGAGTACCAGGGCCAGTGGATCGAGAAGGACGGCACCAACGTGCGCCCCCACGTCTCGCTGGTGATGAACCTCAGCAAGCCCACCGACGACCGACCCGCCCTGCTGCGCCTGGGCGAGGTGGAGACCTTCCTCCACGAGTTTGGCCACGCCCTCCACGGCATGTTCGCCAACACGCGCTTCGAGTCGCTCTCCGGCACCAACGTCTGGTGGGACTTCGTCGAACTGCCCTCGCAGTTTATGGAAAACTACGCCACGGAGCGCGACTTTCTCCGCACCTTCGCCTTCCACTACGAGACGGGCGAGCCCATTCCCGACGACCTCATCGACCGCATCCGCCAGAGCCGCAACTACAATGTGGCCTCGGCCTGCCTGCGCCAGGTGAGCTTTGGCCTGCTCGACATGGCCTACTACACGCAGAAGGAGCCCTTCGAGGCCGACATCATCCCCTTTGAGAAGGCGGCCTGGCAGAAGGCCATCATCGGCCAGCAACTGCCGCAGACCTGCATGACGACGCAGTTCTCCCACATCATGGCGGGAGGCTACGCCGCGGGCTACTACAGCTACAAGTGGGCCGAGGTGCTGGAGACCGACGCCTTCGGAGCCTTCCAGGAGCACGGCATCTTCGACCAGGCCACGGCGCAGCGCTTCCGCGACTGCGTGCTCTCCAAGGGCGGCACGGAGCACCCCATGACGCTCTACAAGCGCTTCCGCGGCCACGAGCCGACCATCGACGCCATGCTGCGCCGCGACGGCATCAAGAAGCAATAACATTCCCCCTATGACGAGGAACCATTTCCCCGCGCAATCAGAGAGATTTCCAAAATATAGACAGAGAAAAAGCAAGACAAGATGAAAGATACGGGCAAGCAACGGCTTCTCGACCTGCGCTACCTGCGCATGGCAGCCATCTGGGCCGAAAACTCCTACTGCCAGCGCCGCAAGGTGGGTGCGCTGGTGGTGAAGGAGAAGATGATCATCAGCGACGGCTACAACGGCACGCCGAGCGGATTTGAGAACGTCTGCGAGGACGCCCACGGCGTGACCCACCCCTACGTGCTCCACGCCGAGGCCAACGCCATCACCAAACTGGCGCGCAGCGGCAACAACAGCGACCAGGCCACGCTCTACGTCACCGCCTCGCCCTGCATCGAGTGTGCCAAACTCATCATCCAGGCTGGCATACGGCGCGTGGTCTATGCCGAGCAGTACCGGCTCACCGACGGCATCGACCTGCTGCGGCGCGCCGGCGTGGAGGTGGAGCACCTGCCCCTCGACCTCCCTGTCTAATCATCATCATTATGTAGTATTCCAAGCGCTGCAAGCACCCAGGCGCCCGTCCGTCCGGACACCCCGGTCGGCGCGGCTCCTGTCATCGATCGTTATGTCAAAGAAAAAATCCAACCGGTTTACCCCCTTGCTCATGGCCGTGAGCGTCGTTTTCGGCATCCTTGTCGGCACGTTCTACGCCAACCACTTCTCGGGCAACCGCCTCAGCATCATCAACAACGGCAGCAACCGCCTCAACAACCTGCTGCGCATCATCGACGACCAGTATGTCGATTCGGTCAATATCGACGACCTCGTGGACAAGGCCATCCCCCAGATCCTTGCCCAGCTCGACCCCCACTCCACCTACATCTCCGCCGAGGACGTGCAGAAGGTCAACAGCGAGCTCAAGGGCTCGTTCTCCGGCGTGGGCATCGAGTTTACCATCCAGCGCGACACCATCAACGTGGGCAACGTCATCAAGGGCGGTCCCGCCGAGAAGATGGGCCTGCTGGCCGGCGACAAGATCGTCGAGGTCGATGGCAAGCCCTTCGTCGGCCAGGTCGTCACCGACACCGAGGCGCGCCGCCGCCTGATGGGTCCCAAGGGCACGAAGGTGGAGGTGGGCGTGGTGCGCTATGGCACGAAGGCCGTGAAGCGCTTCACTATCACCCGCGCCGACATCGTCACGCCGAGCATCGCCGCCACCTACATGCTCAACGACAGCACGGGCTACATCCGCATCAAGTCCTTCGGCCAGAAGACCTACATGGAGATGCTGGCCTCGCTGGCCTCGCTCTCGCAGCAGGGCTTCTCGAGCCTCATCATCGACCTGCGCGACAACAACGGCGGCTACCTTGAGAGCGCCATACAGATGGCCGACGAGTTTCTGCCTAAGGACCGTCTCATCGTCTATACGCAGGGCCGCAAGAGTCCCCGCCGCGACTACCGCAGCAGCGGGCGCGGCGCCTATCAGACCATCCCGCTGGTCGTCCTCATCAACGAGGCCTCGGCCTCCTCGGCCGAGATCTTCGCCGGTGCCATCCAGGACAACGACCGCGGCACCATCGTCGGCCGCCGATCCTTCGGCAAGGGCCTCGTGCAGATCGGATTCCCCGACGGCAGCGAGATCCGCCTCACCATCGCCCGCTACTACACGCCCTCGGGCCGCTGCATACAGAAGCCCTACAAGCTCGGCGACGAGGCCGACTACGACCAGGACCTCCTCCAGCGCTACGAGCGGGGCGAGCTCTTCTCCGGCGACAGCATCCACCATACGGGTCCCGCCTACCACACCACGCTCGGACGCCCCGTCTATGGCGGTGGCGGCATCACGCCCGACATCTTCGTGGCCGAGGACACGACCGACATCACCTCCTACTACAAGCAGGCCGTCATGAGCGGACTGATCCTCCAGTTTGCCTTCAACTACACCGACGCCAACCGCCCCCACCTGCGCACGCTCACCGAGGTCATCGACCTGGCCAAGTATCTGCAGGGCCAGGGCCTCGTCGATCAGTTTGCCACCTTCGGCACCCACAACGGCCTGCCGCGGCGCAACCTCATGATCCGCCGCTCCTACCACCTGCTCGACCGCTTCATCAGCAGCCGCGTCATCTACAACATGCTCGACGAGCAGGCCCTCATGGAGTATCTCAACCAGGACGACCCCGTGGTCGAGGCCGCCATCGGCGTCATCAAGCGCCACGAGGCCTTCCCCAAGAAGGCCGCCGCGGCCAAACCCCGCCGCGCCACCAGCGAGATGGAGCCCAGGAGATAGAAGGTGTGTAGGACTGAAAAACAGAGGATAAAAGCATAGATTACAAAAGTATGGAAGATCAAAACATAGAGGGAAAAGACAGGGAGGCCAGCGCGCTGTCCAAGAAGTCGCTGCGCCAGTACATCCGCCAGCGCAAGGCGCGCCATACCGACGAGGAACTGGTGGCCCTGTCGCAGCCCATCGTCGAGGCCGTACTGGCCGACCCCCGTTTCCTGGAGGCACAGACCGTGCTGCTCTACCACTCGCTGCCCGACGAGGTCTATACCCCAGGGCTCATCGCCGCCGCGCTGAGAATGGGCAAGCGCGTGCTGCTACCCGTGGTCATCAGCAGGACGGAGATGGAGATCAGGGAGTATCTACCCACCACGGAGATGGCGCTCAGCGACGACTTCCACATCCTTGAGCCCCAGGGCACCGCCTTCACCGACTACGCCTCCGTCGATTGTGCCATCATCCCCGGCATGGCCTTCGACGCCCAGGGCCACCGCCTCGGGCGCGGCCGTGGCTACTACGACCGCTTCCTCGCCCAGGCCGCCGATGTCTATAAGGTGGGCCTCTGCTTCCCCTTCCAGCTGGTCGAGGCCGTGCCCTGCGAAGCCACCGACGTGGCGATGGACCGCGTGGAGTGCGGCCCCGTGCAGTCGTAGCGCCCCGTCCTCAGAAAAGCCCTTTTAAGGCGCCACATCATCAAAAAAGCCACCCGACCTCCGCTCCTTTGAGCAGCGATCGGGTGGCTTGATTTTTTCTCTGTCCTCAGCCCCTGCCGAGGCCCTGGGCCTTTGCGGCCCCAGGTGGGAGCTTGAGGATTAGTTGAGCGTGCCGGCCTCGGCCTTCTTGATCATCGCCTCGCTGGCGTAGAGATAGACCTCCACACGGCGGTTGGCAGCATCCTTCACGTTGTTCTCGTGGCCCGGCACAGGCTGCGAGCTACCCACGCCCTGGATGGAGCGGATCTGACCGTAGGAGACGCCCTGCGCCTTCAGGTAGTTGGCCACGCTCTCAGCACGGCGCTGCGACAGCGGGATGTTGATGTTGTCGTTTCCCGACTTGTCGGTGTGGCCGATGATCGCCACGTCGCAGTCGGTGTTGCCCTTCAGCACGGTGGCAGTGCGCGACAGGTCGCTCATGGCACCCGACGAGAGGTCAGACTTGTTGGTGGCGAAGAGCAGACCCGAGGCGAAGGTCATTTTCACACAAGGCAGTCCGTTGGCGTCCGTCACGGTCTCCACCTTGGCGTTGTTCACGTTCGAAGCTGCCTCCTCGGCCACCTTGTCCATGTGGCGACCGATCAGCGTGCCCGCACCAGCACCCACGGCGGCACCCACGGCGGCACCGATGGCCGTGCCCTTGGTGTTCTTGCCGATCAGGTTGCCGACAATGCCGCCGATGACGGCGCCAGCACCCGTTCCTACCAACGTACCCGTGCCCTGCTTCGTTTGGCAACTCACTACGGTGAGCAGGCAAAGGCCTGCCGTAAACATCTGTAACTTCTTCATAATCGTTCTATTTGTATTGTTCTTTATATTGTTTTCACATTCGTTTCTTCACGCAAAGTTATAACAAATTCCCCAAAAGGGGGCCCAATGCGAGTTATTTTTTGTACTTTTGCGGCAAAATTAGAAATTTGCACCCATCCGAGCAAGGGATTTCTCCTATTTCATTATAGGAATAATACTAATCGCGATGGGGATTTCGGAAGACAACAACAAAATTCGACTAAAGAATATGGCAAAAGAACTTAAGAATCTCACCAAGCGCAGCGAGAACTACTCTCAGTGGTTCAACGACTTGGTGATGAAGGCCGACCTGGCCGAGCAGTCCGCCGTGAGAGGCTGCATGACGATCAAGCCCTACGGCTATGCTATCTGGGAGAAGATGCAGCATCAGCTCGACACGATGTTCAAGGAGACGGGTGTGCAGAACGCCTACTTCCCCCTGCTCATTCCCAAAAACTTCTTCGCCCGCGAGGCCGAGCATGTCAAGGGCTTCGCCAAGGAGTGTGCCGTCGTCACCCACTACCGCCTCCGTACCACCGAGGACGGCAGCGACATCGAGGTGGACCCCGCCGCCAAACTCGAGGAGGAACTGATCATCCGCCCCACCTCCGAGACCATCATCTGGAATACCTATAAGAACTGGATCCACTCCTACCGCGACCTGCCCCTGATGTGCAACCAGTGGTGCAACGTGATGCGCTGGGAGATGCGCACGCGCCCCTTCCTGCGCACGAGCGAGTTTCTGTGGCAGGAGGGCCATACCGCCCACGCCACCAAGGAGGAGGCCGAGGAGGAGGCCAAGAAGATGCTCCACGTCTATGCGGACTTTTGCGAGAAGTGGCTCGCCATCCCCGTCGTCCAGGGCGTGAAGAGCGAGACGGAGCGCTTCGCCGGCGCCCTCAACACCTACACCATCGAGGCCATGATGCAGGACGGCAAGGCGCTGCAGAGCGGCACGTCCCACTTCCTCGGACAAAACTTCGCCAAGAGCTTCGGCGTCACCTTCCTCAACAAGGACAACAAGCCCGAGTATGTCTGGGCCACGTCCTGGGGTGTGAGCACCCGCCTCATCGGCGCCCTCATCATGACCCACTCCGACGACAACGGCCTCGTGCTGCCGCCCCATATCGCCCCGATCCAGGTGGTCATCATCCCGATCAACCGCGGCAAGGAGCAGCTCGACGCCATCACGGCCAAGATGCAGCCCGTCATCGACCAGCTCCGCCAGATGGGCATCTCCGTGAAGTATGACGACGCCGACAACAAGCGCCCCGGCTTCAAGTTTGCCGACTACGAGCTGCGCGGTGTGCCTGTGCGCCTCGTCATGGGTGGCCGCGACCTCGAGAACAACACCGTGGAGCTGATGCGCCGCGACACGCTGGAGAAGGAGGAGGTAAGCTTCGACGGCATCGCCGACCGCGTCAAGCGCCTTCTGGAGGAGATCCAGGAGAATATCTACCGCAAGGCGGTGGCCTTCCGCGACGCCCACATCTACGAGTGCGACAACTACGACGAGTTCAAGGAGCGCATCAAGGACGGCGGCTTCTTCCTCTGCCACTGGGACGGCACGCCCGAGACCGAGGCCAAGATCAAGGAGGACACCCAGGCCACGATCCGCTGCGTGCCCTACATGTTCGAGCAGACCCCGGGCGTCGATATGGTGAGCGGCAAGCCCGCCACACAGCGCGTCATCATCGCCAAGGCTTACTAAGCCCTCGGCCGCACCTGTCTATAGAGGCCGGTCCCTCGCTGGTCCACCCCTCTCCAGCCGAGAAGGGCGTGGGGCCCGCGGAGGACTGGCCTCCGTCGTTCTATCGGCTTGATACATCGGTCGTTAGCATCGCCTATCCCCTATCCTGCCCGCTTTCAAAGCGCAATGCTGCTGCTTCGCACGGCAAGGGGAAAACAAAAAAAGTGCAGAAAAACCAAAAAAAGTTGGCCAAATATTTGGTGGGGTCTAAGAAAGTTGCTACCTTTGCACCCGCAAAACAGAAATGCAGGCACCCTTAGCTCAGTTGGTAGAGCAACTGACTCTTAATCAGTGGGTCTAGGGTTCGAA
>ENA-OROK01001633-OROK01001633.1-human-gut-metagenome-genome-assembly--contig:-NODE-1633-length-21229-cov-14.988429_pt1 | contig 21229 bp, 19 predicted proteins | sample MGYA00242127_ERZ509046 | MGnify/ENA primary metagenome ERZ509046 (study PRJEB26280, sample SAMEA2338728) | human gut metagenome | biome: human gut; feature: human-associated habitat; material: faeces... | reverse complement strand
GCCATGATGATCAGCATACCGAAGCGCTCATAGCGCATCAGCCAGTCGTACTGCCGGTCCGGCAGCAGCGCCGCCAGCACCTTGGAGCCGTCCAGCGGCGGGATGGGGATCAGGTTAAAAACGCCCAGGCCGATGGACATCAGCGCCGTGTTCATAAAGAAGTAAAACAGCGTCTCGTTGATCTGACCGGTGGACAGGGCGTGGATATACATCACCCGCGCGCCCAGCAGCAGCCACAGGGCCAGCAGCAGGTTGGACACCGGCCCCGCCAGCGCCGTGATGGCCATGCCCCGCTTGGGATGCTTGAAGTAGTTGGGGTTCACCGGCACCGGCTTCGCCCAGCCCACGCCGGTCAGCACCATGGCGGCCAGACCGATCCAGTCGATGTGCCGCAGGGGGTTCAGGGACAGGCGGTGGTTCCGCTTGGCCGTGGGATCCCCCAGAAAGAACGCGGCGATGCCGTGGCAGGTCTCGTGGATGATCAGGCAGATCAGCACCGCCGCCACCCGCAGCAGCGTGTCCCGCAGTGAGCCCAGGTCCAACGCGTTCCAAAGGTTCTGCAGATAGTTCAAAAAAGGGTCACTCCTATCGAAAGGGCTATTACGCCAAATTACCAATAACAGTATAATTATAGCAAACATCCGATGCAAACACAAGAAAAAATTCCCCTGTCCATTTGTAACCATTTTGTAGCCAAAGCTGTAACCAAAGCGCAATGGATCTGTAATGATGTTTACCGCCCTTTCGCATATAATAGAGACATAAAAGGTAGGAAGGAAACATCGTTCAGACTTAGAAAGGAGTTATCGCCATGAAGAACCTGCTGCTGATCGCCGCGGGCGTCGCGCTGTGCCTGCTCTGCACCGTTGTGGGCATCCTGATCCCCCAGCTCTCCGCATTGACCTACGTCACCGTCTCTCTGGCCTGCGTCACGGGGCTTCTGTGCATTGGCGGTATCTTCCGTCATATCACACGCGGCTCTGTTTAAGCGCCGCGATCATATAGAGAAGCCCCACCGCGTTCCGGTGGGGCTTCTCGGCTTGCCGCGGGGCGCCGTTCAAAAATTGTTTTACTTTACTTCACAGAATGGTTACATCCTTTTCAGGATTTTTTAAGATTTCCGCGGTATGATGTACTCAGTTCAGAAAGAACAATAAAAAACTTTTTTTCATTCTCTCTCCTTTTTTCTTCACTTCTCTCTCTTTTCATTTTTTGCAGGCGAAAGGCGCACCGGTCAGATGGCCGATGCGCCTTTCGCTGTCATTTTTTCCCCAGCCACTGCCGCAACTGCTCCCACAGCTCCAGGGAGCGGAACTTCAGCACATACCCGGCGTCCTCCTCGGTGATGAGGCTCACGTCATCGCCGGACAGGCCCGCCCGGATAGCCGTCTCCGGCATGTCCGTGGCCGCGGCGGTACACAGGGGCGGATATACCACGCACCACCAGTTCTGCCCCGCCCCTTCGCCGATCACCAGCCGCAGGGCCATGTACTCCCCGGCGGGCAGGGAAAAACCGTCGTACTCCTTCAGGGGGAACTCCGTCCTGGTCAACTGGGCCGTTACCGGATAGTCATAGCCCTGATTGACGATCTCCCGCTGGGCGATGTTCTCGATACGGTCAAGTGCGTCCTGAAGCTGCATCTGGGCATCCTCCATATCGACAGAGCGCTGCAATACATTCGTTGTAAAGTTTAATACCTTGTCGCGTACCTCCAGCTTCAGCGCCTGATCCTCGGCGCTGTCGGAGTTGGCGATGACGTGGAGGCGGATCATCTTCCGGGCCAGGGCATCCTGCCGCTGGGCCGACCACGCGCCCCATATCAGTGCGGCGCACAATCCCAGAAGCAGCGCCAGCTCCCATTTTTTCCATCGTTTCATGGTACAATAACCGTCCTTATTGCAGGAATTTTCCTACAATATGGACGGTTATGGCGTATTTTATACCTGCTCCACGCAGAAAGTACGGGGATATGTCGCTTTCAGCGCCTCCGCCGCCGCTTCCGCGCCAGCCCGACAGGCAAAGATCCCGAACACGGCGCTGCCGCTGCCGGTCATCTGAGCGTTCAGCGCGCCCCGCTGCCGCAGAGCTTCCACGATGGCGGGCACAGCGCTGTCCTCCGGCAGCACCTGCTGGAAGTCATTGCCCAGTCCCGCTGCGACGGCGGACAGGTCCCCCTTTTCCAGCCCTTCCCGCACAGCACGGCTGTCGCCACTGACGCGCTGCGGCGCGCTGTCGATGGCGGCGTACATAGCGGCGGTGGAATGGCTCTCCTCCGGCTTGACGATCACCAGCCAGCAGGGCGGCATGTCCGGCAGAGCCGCCAGCTTTTCGCCCCGGCCGGTGGCCAGCGCCGTACCGCCCCGGATGAAGAACGGCACATCACTGCCCAACCGCGCGGCCATCTCCTCCAACTGTCCGTCGATCATCTGCGGCGCGTACAACGTCCGCAGGGCGCGGAGCACCGCCGCTGCGTCGCTGCTGCCGCCGCCCAGTCCCGCCTGGGTAGGGATCGTTTTTTCCAGCCGAATGGTTACGAAATCCTTTTTCGGCCCGAATTCCTCAAAAAACACCCGCAGCGCTTTCATGCACAGGTTGTCTCCTGCCCGCTCCGTCACCGGCGGATCACACTCCAGCTTGTCCCATGGCCCGGCGTTCCGGTACAGCGTCACGGTATCGTGCAGCCCCACGCCGGTCATCACCGTCTCTACCTCATGGTATCCGTCGGGACGTTTCTCCCCCACGGACAGCGTAAGATTCACCTTTGCGCAGGCTTTCTCCTCCACATGGCGCGGCAGTGGATCCTCCTCCAGCGGTGCACCGCAGCCGGGGCAGAAACTGTCCCGTAAAAGTGAGACCCTGCTCAGATCTCTGCCGCAGCAAGGACAGCGGTCAAAGAGCAAAGCTGTCACGACATACACCGTCAGCCCTCCCACGATGGATACGGCAAGGAATGCCTTGCTCAGCTCCAGCAGCGCCGTCAGCCCCGACAGAATGAGCATCAGCACGATGGAAACGATCTCAATGATCCGGGCTGTTTTGAAATTGATCAGCGGCTTTTTCATACAGCGTCCTCCTGACAAAAAAGCGCCTTGCGGCGCTTTTTTTCTGAAATCGGTTGTTACTTGACGATCTTGCGGGCCTCGATGTAGTAGCGCTTGTCCTGGGCGTGGCCCATGGAGAAGGTCTTGCGGGGCAGCACGCCGTCGGCCATGACGGTCTTGAACAGCTGCTCCTTGCCCATGGCGGGCAGCAGGAAGCCCATGTTGCCGGGCTTGCCGCCCAGCTCGCGGGTCACATCGTCGCCGTGGATGTAGTCCACCTCGCCGCCGTTGTCCTTCAGATACTGGTCGATGACGCCCTGCAGGGTGCCCACGGCCAGCTGTACCCTGGGATCGGGGACGGTGATGAAGTGGCTCTCGCCGTCCCAGACGAACTCGATGGTGTGGCCGTCTCCCTTGCCCTCGTAGGCGTTGGGATAGGCGGCGCGGAAGGCGTCCATGAACTTCTGGTGATCCACGCCGAACAGTACCCGGTGGATGGGCTCGAACTGCAGGGCGTGGTCGTGGTTGTTTACCACCTCCACCAGCGCAAAGCGGGCGGGCAGGGCCAGATACTCCTCGGGGGTCTTGCCCTTCTTCTGCTCCTCGTAGCAGGCCTTGGCGGTAGCCAGAGAGTGGTTGCCGTCGCCCACGGCGAACAGCAGGGGCGCCACGCCGGACACACCGTACTTCTTCTGCATGGCGTCGTCGGTGGTCAGGCCCTCCAGCGAGGCGGCCACGGCGTCGATCTGCTTGTCGGACAGCTTGTAGCCGGTGATGTGGCCGCCGTTCTGCATCAGGTCGAAGTCATAGAGCTTCTCCATGGTACCGGCGGCAGCGGTCAGCGGCTCGATGACGGTCTTGTCAGGGTCGTCAATGAGCAGCATGACGTGGGGCAGCTCGATGGGGGCGTTGCGGCGGACGCGGGCGCGGGGCGGAATGCGATCCAGCACCGTACCCTCGGTGGCGCGGATCAGCGCGCCGGAGCCGGGGGTGAAGTCGTAAGCGTCCAGATCCACCATGCCGATAAGGCCGTGGCGGATGCGTCCGTCGGACTGCTGGCGCTCGACGTAAATCAGGGAGTCGGTCAGCGTTTCAAACACGCCGTCGGCCATGTACTTGCGCATGGCGGCGTTGATATCGTCAATGTACTCGTCCACGTTGGGGGCCTTCAGATTGGCCTCGGGCAGGATGAGACGCAGCGTGGAGGGTGCGTCGCCCACCTTCTCCTCCACCGCCTGCCAGTACTCCGGCTCGGAGGTGAACTGGTCGCAGGCCACCACGGCCCATTTGGTCATGTCCTGCTCCTTGGGCAGCAGGATGTCGGCGGGATAAAAGCCCAGCTTTTCAAATTTCTTGTTCATGGTGTTCCTCCTGTTTTTCATCAAAAGGTGCGCAGTGATGTTCCTATTTGTCATAGTACCAAAATTCCCCGTCATTTGCAATCGGTTTTCAAATTTTTTCAGGGCCGCTGACAAATTTTTTGTGCATAACCGGCGGACAGGCGGAAACAATACGGGAGAAAGCAGTCTTGACACAAGGAGGGACTTTCATGAAGATCGTAGACCGCATCGCGCTGATCCTCGTCATCATCGGCGCGCTGAACTGGGGCGGCGTGGGGCTTTTCAGCTTCGACTGCGTGGCCTTCCTGTTCGGCGGACAGATCGGCGCCGTCAGCCGCGTCATCTATACGCTGGTAGGCATCGCGGGTCTGTGGTGCATTACCCTGCTGTTCCGCGAGGACGGAACGGAGAACACATAAGCATCCCACCCGCATCCACGCAAAAAAGACCGCCCGTGGGCGGTCTTTTTGCATGGGTTCACGTCCGCAGCAGCGACAGGAAAGAGTACAGCAGGGCCGCGATGGGCGCGGCAACGACGATGACGTACAGCAGCACCGTCCGGCCGGCGGCACGGTGCAGGCACTCCTCGTAGGACATATCGTCCCACTTCTCCGGGGACAGGACGCCATGGAACAACACGCGATCCACGGCGAAGCAGGCCGCCGCCACTAGCGCCGCGGCGGCCGCCAGCTTCTGCCAGGACAGCAGGCCGGTGTCCTTCAGCGCCGCCAGAAACGGCAGCGACAGCAGGAAGCCCAGATTCATGGCGGCGGTGGACGTCTGCCCTTTCCGGTGCAGCTTTGCGTTCTCGGTGAGCTCCGGCAGGCGGGGCGGCGGCACGGCGTCCGGGCGGGTGCTGCGCATGACGCACAGGCCGCCCCAATCGCAGACCTCCTCCCAGCCGTTGTCGCGGCGAAGCTGGTAGAGCAACTGGATGTACTTATAGGATCCGATCTCCCCCACCAATTTGGCAAGACGGGGATCCTCCGGCAGGGTCAGGCTGTTGGGCATAGGACGATCCAGCGCCGGGGGCGCTGTGAGACGGCCCTCCTCCAGACGGAGGAACAGCTCGTCCAACTCCTGCGGGGCCGCGCCCTCCGGGAACAGGGCGTAGATCTGGCCGCCGGGCGCGGCGGGGACAAATACCGCCTTTACGCCCTTGATGGTCTGCAGCACCCAGCCCCTGTCGGACATGTCCCGCAGCCAGCGGAGAAAATACGCCGTCTGCCACGGCGCGAATGGGATCACTCTGCGCATCGCGTTACCCCCTTTCTGGTCACAGCATACCAGATGGTGGAAAAAATGTCCATCAACTTCAGGTTGCGCGGCAAAAAAAAGCGAAAAATTTCGCGCAACTTCAGGTTGCGCGGGACAAATACGGCGGCAGAGGTTGCTTTTTTGCAGGGCGTGTGGTAGGATGGAAAAAATAAGAAGGGAGTTGAGAGGATGAACCTGTTTTCCTGCTGAATCACGGCACGATACGGTATCGGGCGGCGATGACCGCTCTGTTCGTTGTGCCTTTCGCGGGAAATCGGGGAAGCTCTCGGCTCCGTACATGGTCACGCCCTGCCCTCCGGCGGGGGAACGTGTGCGCTTATGGCTGCGGAGATGGTTTCCCGCAGCCATTTTTTCGTATAGGAGGCATGACCATGTCCATTATTAAAGTATCCGACCTCACGTTCTGCTACGAGGGCAGCTACGACAACATCTTTGAAAACGTCAGCTTTCAGCTCGACACCAACTGGCGGCTGGGGCTGACGGGCCGAAACGGGCGCGGCAAGACCACGCTGCTGCGGCTCTTGCAGGGGCAGTATCCCTATCAAGGCACGATACACGCCAGCGTGGGCTTTGACTACTTCCCCTTCGACGTGCCGGACGCGGCACAGTCCCCCATGGAGCTGCTGGCGCGCATCTGCCCGGACGTGCCCCCGTGGCGGTTTCTGCGGGAACTGGCGCCGCTGGAGATGTCCGAGGACGCGCTGTACCGGCCGTTTTCCACGCTGTCCGGGGGTGAGCAGTCCAAGCTGCTGCTGGCGATGCTCTTTTCCCGGGAAAACCGCTTCCTGCTCATCGACGAGCCCACCAACCACCTCGACCGCACGGGGCGGGAGCTGGTGAGCCGGTATCTCAGCGGCAAAAAGGGGTTCCTGCTGGTGTCCCACGACCGGGCGTTCCTGGACGGCTGCGTGGATCACATCCTGTCCATCAACCGAAGCAGCATCGACATCCAGCGGGGGAATTTCTCCTCGTGGTACGAGAACAAGCAGCGGCAGGACGCCTTTGAGCTGTCCCAGAACCAGCAGCTGAAAAAGGAGATCGGGCGGCTGCAGGAGGCGGCGCGGCAGTCCAGCGTGTGGGCCGACAAGGTGGAGGGCTCCAAGATCGGGAAAAACTCCGCCAAGGTCAGGGGCACCGCCGACGCCATGGGCGGCCGCGCCTATATCGGCGAGCAGTCCCGGCGGATGCAGCAGCGGCGGAAGAATCTGGAGCGGCGGCAGCAGACCGCCATTGAGGAGAAGTCCGCGCTGCTGAAAAACATCGAAAGCAGCGAGGTGCTGAAGCTGCACCCGCTGACACACCACGCCCGCCGGCTGGTGACGCTGCGGGACGCGGCCATCGACTACGGCGGCGGGCCGGTGTGCAGCGGCGTGTCCTTCACCGTGGAGCAGGGCGACCGCGTGGCGCTGTGCGGCCCCAACGGCTGCGGCAAGTCCAGCATCCTGAAGCTGCTGTGCGGGCAGGACATCCCCTGCACCGGGACGCTGGAGACGGCCAGCGGCCTGACCGTCTCCTATGTGCCGCAGGACGCCGCCGGTCTGCGGGGCGGGCTGCGGGACTACGCCGCCGGGTACGGCATCGACGAGAGCCTGTTTATGACCATCCTGCGGAAGCTGGGCTTTGCGCGGGTGCAGTTTGAAAAGGACATGGGCGACTACTCCGCCGGGCAGAAGAAAAAGGTGCTGCTGGCCCGAAGCCTGTGCCAGTCCGCGCATCTGTACGTCTGGGACGAGCCGCTGAACTACATCGACGTCCTCTCCCGCATCCAACTGGAGGAGCTGCTGACGGCGTTCCGGCCCACGCTGCTGTTTGTGGAGCACGATCGCGTGTTCTGTGAGAAGGTCGCCACGAAAACCGTGGCGCTGTAAAATCAAAACCTCCGGCTTGGCCGGAGGTTTTGATTTTCAGGACAGTGTTTTTTCTGCAAAGCCCTGCCAACCGGCGGTAAATTCCTCCGCCAGACGGGCAGAGCCGCCCTCCTGCCAGCAGCGAGCCAGATAATATAGGCCGCACATACAGGCATACTTATCGTAATAGCTACCAAAGACGGCGCTGTGCAGCTGCTCCTGCTGCTGTGCAGGCTGCGTCTCCTGTCTGGCAGAACGCATCGCGGCGGCACTCCGCGTCCAGACGGCCCGCAGTTCAGGCGCGTCCCAATCCACCTGATTGGCTTCGCGGTCATTATAGGAGACGAAGTGGGCAAAACCCTCGTCGAAAGTGAAGGCATCCAGCCGGGACAGATAGTCACCTGTTTCCTGCACCGCATCCAGCTCCGGCCGGTGCCGGTGGATGCAGACATGGCACAGCTCGTGAGTCAGCAGGTTATGCGCCACGCGCTCCACCGGTACGGCGCCCAGATACTGGACCCACAGGCCCATGTCCAGAACGGCGGTATCCACCACGGCGGGGCTTTTCAGCACCACCGCGTCGTTGGGCGGCGGATAGCCCACGATCAGCGCTGTCTCCGCACCGCGCAGAATGTCCTGCCAGTCCGGAAACAGCGCGTCCCAGACCGGACGGTTGCCGGGAACGAACGTCTCCACAGTCCGCAGCACCTGCTCGTAGACCTGCCTGACCGCCGCCTTTTGCGCATCGGAGCCGTCCGGCTCCTGAAAGTAGTAGCCGGGCTGTGTGAAAAACCACTCCTGCGCATGCGCGGCAAGGCTTCGCCCCGCCAGATAGTCCGTTACGATGTCTGTGTAGAGTTTCACGTCGATGCCTCCTTATTTCCCCGCGAGACGCTTGACCAATTCCTCGTCCGGGTCGGCCAGCAGGGTCTGGCAGGTGGTGTAGACCACCATGCCGGGACGGGCCCCGGCGGGCTTCTTCACAAACCGCACCGGCGTATAGTCCACCGGCACCTTGGTGCTGTCCTGCGCCTGGGAGAAGTACGCCGCCAGCGACGCAGCCTCCAGCAGGCTCTGTTCGTCCGGCTCCGCGCCGCCGGTGCAGAGAATGACGTGGCTGCCGTGGATCTTCTGGGTGTGGAGCCAGATGTCCCGCTTGTCCGCGTCTCTGGTGGTCAGGCGGTCGTTCTGGCGGTTGTTGCGGCCCACCAGCACCCGCAGCCCCCCGGAGGTGCGGAATTCCCGGGGCTTGGAGGCCCGCTGGAAGCCGGGCTGCTTTCTGCCCCGCTGGCGGATGTAGCCGCCGTCCGTCAGCTCCGTGCGGATGTCGTTGAAGTCCTGCTCCGACTCCGCCTGCGACAGCTCCTGCAGGACACTCTCCAGATACTGCAGCTCCTCCCTGCCCTTGTGCAGCTGGGCGGTCAGGTACTTCTCCGCCGTCTTGGCCTTGGCGTACTGCTTGAAGTAGCGGGCGGCGTTCTCCTGCGGCGACAGGCGGACGTCCAGCGGGATATCCATGTCGGCGCAGTTCTCGTCGTAGTAGTTCTGGGCGGTAAGGCGGCTCTGCCCCCGCTCCATGCGGTAGAGGTTGGCGGTGATAAGCTCGCCGCAGACGCGCAGGTGATCCCGATCCAGGCAGGCGGCCAGCTCCTTCTCCTGCGCGGCGATCTTGCGGCGGACGCGGTCGCGGGCGGTGGCGGCGGTCTTCAGCAGATCCTGCCCCTTCTGCTTCACCCGCTCCGCCTGCTCCCGCTTTTCGTAGAAGTCGTCCAGCAGGCGGGAGAAGCTGTCGTAGGGCTGCGTCTCGGCGTAAGCGCCATACTGTGTCACAGGGCCGTAGGTGAAGTCGGAAAGCGTCGTTCCGCGTTTGATAAGCGTTGGTGTAAAGCTATTTTCATTGACAGCGCTCTGCCACCGGGAGAACACGCTCCACAGGCCGCCGCCCTGCGAAACGGGGGCGTCGGTGCTGCCGCAGGCGCGGTAGGTCAGTTCCCGGGCCACCAGCGGCGGAAGAGCGGTGAACGTGTCCAGCAGCCAGCCGTCCAGCGGCGTGTCCGGTGCGGCGCGGGACAGCAGGGCGCGGAATTCCTCCTCCGTGACGGTCAGCGGCGAGCGCTTTTCCTGACGGGACGGCAGGCGGTAGAACAGGCCCGGCAGCACCTGCCGCTCCTGATTCATCTCCAGATCGATGCGGCGCAGGCAGTCGATGATACGGCCGTCCCGGTCGCAGAGGATGAGGTTGGCGCGGCGGGGCATCCCCTCCCACACCAGCGTGAAGCGGCTGCGCTCCCCCAGCTCGTCGGCGGCCAGTACGGTCAGCGTCACCACGCGCTCCAGCGGCTCCTGCCGGATGGACTCGATGACGCCGCCGGACAGGTGTTTGCGCAGGAGCATACAGAACATGGGGGGCTGGGACGGGTTGTCCCGCAGCTGCTCCGTCAGGTGGAGACGGGGCTGGCCCGCCCCGGCGTTGAGCAGCAGGCGGCGGCTGCCCCGGAGCAGGAGGATCACCTGATCCCGGGCGGGCTGCTGTATTTTTTCGATGCGGCTGCCGGTGAGCCGGGGGGCAAGCTCCCCCACCACACCCTGCAGACAGATAGCGTCCAAGGGCATATCAGTTCTCCTCCATCATCACGTCAAACAGGTCGCTGACCCGGGCGGTGTCGCCCCGCAGGTACAGCCAGCCCAGCAGGCACTCCAGAGCCGTGGCCTGATGGTACTGGGCGGTGGTGGCGTTTTTGGGGATGGCGTGTACGGCGGCGTTGCGCCCCCGCTTGAACACCGTCTCCTCCTCCGCCGTCAGCAGCGGCAGGATACGCTGGGCCCGGCGGGCCTGCTCCGGTGCGCAGACCAGTGCAATGGCGGCGCGGTGCAGATCCTTGCCGGTGGCCCTGCCGTGGGCGCAGAGCCATGTGCGCACCAGCAGCTCGTACACGGCGTCGCCCACATGGGCAAGGCCGATGGAGCTGACGGCGCGAAGCTGGTCGTCGGAAAGGGCTATATGAAAGTGATCCATACGGAATCATCTCCTTTTGTGCGTATTTACCTGCAACAGTATGCCACTTTCCGGCGCGTTTGGCAAGAAGAAGTATCGACAAGACCGGTACGGGTATGATAGAATGACGGCAGAATACGAAAGGACAGGAGGTCATGTCATGCCCAACACGGGAGAACGCCGGTTCAAGAAGGGGCAGATCATCTGCCGCCCCGGTGAGATGGAGATGAATATGTACAACATCCTCTACGGCTGCGTGGGGGTGTACACCGACTACGGCAAGCCGGAGCAGGTGGAGGTGGTGAAGCTGCGGGAGGGCGACTTCTTCAACGTCATCAGCTTCCTGGAGTCCCGGCCCCGGAACACCACGGTGGTGGCGCTGGAGCCGCTGGTGGTCAGCGAGATCTCCTTTGACAATTTCGGGAAGTACTTCCGCGACCGGCCCGCCAAGGTCATGAGCCTGCTGCAGCACATGAGCGCCCGCATCCGCCAGCTGCAGAAGGTCTATGTGGAGACATGCCACGCGCTGGAGGCCTACGGCGACAAGGAGCGCCTGCAGGCAGAGCACGGCGAGTGGTACGCCCAGCACAGCAGAATGGTACACTATATCAACGCCATGTTCCCCTATCTGATGGGAAAACCGGAGAGCGGCGAGTACGCAGACGGCAAATAAGCGAAAAGCGGACACCCTCGGGTGTCCGCTTTTGTATTGTTTACTTGCTGGGTCGTGCGGAGACAATGTTGCTGAAATCGCTGACCGCCGTGCCCTTCACCGCCACGATCTTGTAGTAGTACGTCGTGTTGGCCTTTGCGCCGGTGTTGACGTAGCTGGTCGCGGTGGTGGTGTTGATCTTCGTATACCCGCTGTTCTGCTGGGTGGAGCGGTACACCTGATACTCGGTAGCACCCGGAACAGCCTTCCATGTCAGCTGAGGCTTGCCGCTGACGGAGGAGTAGCCCACCGCCAGAACGGGAGCCACCTTGCCCTCCACCACGTCGCTGAAGCCCATGGACTTGCCCGCCGCGTTCAGAGCCTCCACCTTGTAGTAGTAGGTCGTACCCAGCGCCGCGCCGGTATTGGTGTAGGTCAGGGCCTTGGTGGTGTTGATGACGCTGTACGCGCCGTTCTTGCTGGTAGAGCGGTACACCTTGTAGGATGCCGCGCCGCTGACAGCCTTCCACGTCAGCTGGGGCTTGCCGCTGGTGGAAGAATGTCCCATGGTCAGGGTCGTCACCGTGGCCCGTCCGCTGACGGTGTTGCTGTACGCGCTCTCGCCGGCGCTGTTGACGGCCTTGACCTTGTAATAGTAGGTCACACCAGCTTTCGCGCCGGTGTTGGTATAGCTGGTGGCGGTGACAGTGCCCAGCAGGCTGTAAGTCCCGTTCTGGCTGGTGGCGCGATAGACCTTGTAGGAGGTCGCGCCGCTGACGGCATTCCACGTCAGCATAGGCTTACCGCTGGACGCGGAATTACCGATCTTCACCACCGGCGCGGACGGCTTGGGCGTCACGGATTTGACCTTGCCGCTGACGATGTTGCTGTACGGGCTCAACCCGGCGTCGTTGCAGGCTTTCACGCGGTAGTAGTAGGTCGTACCGGCTTTCGCCCCCGTGTTGGTATAGCTGGTGGCGGTGACAGTGCCCAGCAGGCTATACCCGGAGCCTCTGGACGTAGAGCGATAGATGCGGTAGGATGTTGCGCCGTACACCGCGTTCCATGTCAGCATGGGCTTCCCGCTGGTGGCGGAGTTGCCGAGCTTCACCACGGGGGCAGCAGGCGCCGACTTTGCGCAGTGCAGCGTGGCATTGGTCAGATCCTCGTTGCCTTCTTCAATAGTAATCTTCGCCCAGTCCGATGCTGTACCGTCATAATAGACGTCTGTAAGTTTAATGCAGTCCAGAAATGCACCATAGCAGATATTGGTCACACTGTCCGGAATGGTCACGTTGGTCAGCGACCGGTAACCGTCGAACGCATAGTCGCCGATGCTGGTCACGCCGTCCGGAACTCTGAAGGTGCCATTTTGAATCTTTCCCGGATGGAGAATCGTAGTTTTCTGCTTATTGTATAACCCGCCATCAACGCTGCAATAATTTTTGTTTTCTCGCGATACATTGATAGATGTACTACTGCCAGCGAAAGCGGCATCGCCGATACTGGTCACGCCGTCCGGTATCGTCACATTGGTTAGCCTGATGCAGCCTAAAAATGCAAGGCTGCCGATGCTGGTCACGCTTTTGGGAATGATCACGCTGGTCAGGCTGGTGCAGTCAAAGAACGCAGAATCGCCGATCCTGTTCACGCCGTCTGGAACTCTAAAGGCACCATTTTGAATCTTTCCCGGATGGAAAATCGTAGTTTTCTGCTTATCGTACAATCCGCCATCAACACTGCAATAATTTTTGTTCTCTCGCGACACATTGACAGATGTACTACCGCCAGCGAAAGCGGCTTCGCCGATGCTGGTCACGCTGCCCGGAATAGTCACGCTTATCAGCGACGAACAGTATCCAAACGCATAGTCTCCAATACCTGTCACGCTATTTGGTATCGTCACACCGGTCAGCAGCGAGCAGCTCTCAAACGCAGCAAATCCTATGCTGATCACGCCGTCCGGAATGGACACACTTGTCAGGCTTATACAACCACCAAATGCACAATCACCGATGCTGGTCACGCCGTCCTTAATAACGACCGACTTTACCTGTGAGCTGACGCTGCACCACGGTGTACCGTCCCACTCAAAGTCCGCCATGTCCCCCGTGCCGCTGATGGTCAGGGTGCCGTCATCGGACAGGCGCCACGTCACGTTGTCGCCGCAGGTGCCGCTGTTAGCAGTCTCGGCGGCGTAGGCCGTGTCCACCAGCCCAAGCGGCAGCAGCGTGACGATCATCATGACCGCCAGCAGTATGGATGCGATTCGCTTTTTCATGCGTATTCTCCTCTCCTTTTTTTCGCGCCGTTTCGCGCATATGATATACCATTATACACTCCTTCCGCAAAAATGCAATAGCTCTCCACCTGTTCAGCCGAAATTCTTCGCAAAACGGCAGATCCTTCCTGCGGCCCCCGCAACATTTCCCACACACGGGGCGGAACGGTGATTGACGGGGCGGCGGCTCATTGTGTATAATGTTGGGCAGAATATGTACAGCGCGGCACGGCGCAGGGAGGATGCAGCATGGAGATACGATTCACAGACGGCAGCTATACGGACGGCGCGGGCCGGGTCATGCTGGATCCCACCGTCTACCCGGACTGGCAGATCGGCGCGGCGGCGGAAAAGTCGCTGCCGCCGGTGGACGAGTTCCGCCGCAGGCTGGGCCTGCTGCCGGAGGAGCTGATCCCCCACGGCAAAACGCCCAAGCTGGACTTCCTGCGCGTCATGGAGCGCCTGCAAGACCGCCCCGACGGCAAGTACATCGAGGTCACGGCCATCACCCCCACGCCGCTGGGCGAGGGCAAATCCACCACGTCGCTGGGGCTTATTGAGGGTCTGGGACGGCTGGGCAAAAATGTAGGCGGCTGCCTGCGTCAGCCCTCCGGCGGCCCCACCATGAATGTCAAGGGCACCGCTGCCGGCGGCGGCAACGCCCTGCTCATCCCCATGACCGAGTTCTCGCTGGGCCTGACCGGCGACATCAACGACATCATGAACGCCCACAATCTGGCCATGACGGCGCTGAACGCCCGGATGCAGCACGAGCGCAACTACGACGACGCCCAGCTGGCCCAGCGCGGCCTGCGCCGTCTGGATATCGACCCGGCGCGGGTGCAGTGGAGCTTCGTGCTGGACTTCTGCTGTCAGGCGCTGCGGAAAATGCATATCGGCGGCGACGGGCGGCTGGACGGCTACCCCATGGACACCTGCGCCAATATCGCCGTCAGCTCCGAGCTGATGGCCATTCTGGCCGTGGCCCGCGACCTGCCGGATCTGCGCCGCCGCATCGGCGATATCGTGCTGGCCTACGACAGACAGGGCCGCCCCGTGACCACCGAGGAGCTGGAGGTGGCGGGGGCCATGACGGCGTGGATGCGCAATACCATCAATCCCACGCTGTGCTACACCGTGGAGCACCAACCGGTGCTGGTACACGCGGGGCCCTTCGCCAACATCGCCATCGGCCAGTCGTCGGTGATCGGCGACCGGCTGGGCGTGAAGCTGTTCGACTACCATGTGACCGAGTCCGGCTTTGCCGCCGACATCGGATTTGAGAAATTCTGGAACGTGAAGTGCCGCCTGTCCGGCCTGAAGCCGGACGTGTCGGTGCTGGTGGCCACCGTCCGCGCCCTGAAGATGCACGGCGGCGGGCCGGAGGTCATCCCCGGCCGTCCCCTGCCGGACGCCTACACGCGGGAGGATCTGACCCTGCTGGAGCGGGGCTGCGCCAACCTGCTGCACCATGTAGAGACGATCCGCAAGTCCGGCGTCACGCCGGTGGTGTGCCTGAACCGCTTCCACACCGACACAGACGCGGAGCTGACGCTGGTGCGCCGGGTCTGCGCGGCCCACGGCGTGCGCTGCGCCGTGTCCGAGCACTGGCGCTATGGCGGCGCAGGGGCGGAGGAGCTGTCCCGCGCCGTGCTGGACGCCTGCGAGGAGCCGTCGGATTTCCGGCCTCTGTATCCGGACGGCATGCCCCTGCGGCAGCGGGTGGAGCGCATCGCACGGGAGGTCTACGGCGCCGACGGCGTGGACTGGTCGCCGCTGGCGGCGGAGAAGGCCGCCCGGTTCGAGAGCGACCCCCGGTACGCCGGGTACTGCACCATGATGGTCAAGACCCACCTGTCCCTGTCCCACGACCCCGCGCTGAAGGGGGTGCCCACCGGCTGGCGTCTGCCGGTGCGGGACGTGCTGGAGTACAGCGGCGCACGGTTCCTGTGCCCCGTGGCCGGCGGCATCTCCATGATGCCGGGCACCGGCTCCGATCCCGCCTACCGCCGGGTGGACGTGGACACGGCCACCGGTCAGGTCACCGGCCTGTTTTGAGAGAGGAGCGGCTTATGGACGATACATTGCGCAGCTGCCGGGAATTTACGGCGGTGCTGGCCTCTGCGGCTCCCACGCCGGGGGGCGGCGGCGCGGCGGCGCTGACCGCCGCCATCGGCACGGCGCTGGGCGGCATGGTGGCCAGTCTGACTACAGGCAAAAGGGCCTATGTATCCGTGGAAAATGAGATACGGCAGCTACTGTCAACGACAACAGCTTTACAGGAAGATCTGCTGGATCAGGTGGCGGCGGACGCCGAGGGCTTCCTGCCGCTGGCGGCGGTATACGCCCTGCCCAAGGACGATCCCGGCCGGGCGGCAAGGCTGCTGCGGGCGTCGGAGGACGCCTGCGCCGTGCCCCTGCGGATCATGGAGCTGTGCGTGGCGGCGCTGGACGCCGCCGGACGTCTGGCGGATATCGGCTCCCGTCTGGCGGTGTCCGACGCCGGGTGCGCCGCCGCCATTCTGGGCGGCGCGCTGCGGGCGGCGTCCCTGAACGTACTGGTGAACACAAAGGCCATGGGCGCGGCGGGCACACCGCTGACGGAGCGGTGTCTTGCCCTGCTGGCACAGGGCGAAGCGGCATCCGACGCCGTATTCACGCGGGTGAAGAACCGCCTGCTGTAAGGAGGGACGGCCTATGGCAAGACTGCTGACGGGTAGAGAAGCGGCGGCGGCGCTGACCGCGGAGCTGCGGGAGCGGGCAGCGGCGCTGGCCCTGCGGAACGTGACGCCCCGGCTGGCGATCCTGCGCTGCGGCGAGAACGAAGCGGACGGCGCGTACCTGCGGGGCGCGCTGAAGCGGGGCGCGCTGTGCGGCGTGGACGTGGCGGTGCGCACCCTGCCGGAGACTGTGTCACGGCAGGCGCTGCTGGACGCCATCGACGCCGTCAACGGCGACGCATCCGTCCACGGGTGCCTGCTGCTGCGGCCCCTGCCGCCCCATCTGCGGGACGCGGAGGCGGAGATCTGCGGCCGGCTCCTGCCGGAGAAGGACGTGGACGGCATGACGGACATCTCCGCCGCCGGTGTCTATCTGGGCCGCGACCAGGGCTTCGCCCCCTGCACGGCGGAGGCGGTGACGGTGATGTTGGACTACTATCATATCGACTGCGCCGGAAAGCGGGCGGTGGTCATTGGGCGCTCCCCGGTGGTGGGACGGCCCGCGGCCATGCTGCTGCTGGCGCGGAACGCCACGGTGACGGTGTGCCACACCGGGACTGTTGACCTGCCCGCCGTCACCCGGACGGCGGACATCATCGTAACGGCGGCAGGCGCGGCGGGCAGCCTGACGGCGGCCCACGTCCGGCCCGGACAGACGGTCATCGACGTGTCCGTCAACTGGGACGCGGCGCGGAACGCCATGGTGGGCGACGCGGACGCCGGTGCGGCGTCCGTGGTGGCCGCCATCACCCCGGTACCCGGCGGCGTGGGCGCGGTGACATCCACGGTGCTGATGCGCCATGTGCTCCGGGCGGCGGAGCGCGGAACGGAAGGAGGATGCCTGTGAATCTGTTTACCCCGGCGGAAGCGGCGGCCAGCTACGCCGCCGCAGGCGCGGCGAAAACGCGCCAGCCCATCTGGCGGCTGCTGCTCCTCAGCGTACTGGCGGGCATGCTCATCGGCTTTCCCGTCTGCGTGACGAACATGGCCTGCTACGGATTGGAAAACCCCAGTCTGGTGCGCATCACGGCAGGCGTGCTGTTCGCCTTCGGTCTGGGCACGGTGGTGCTGACCGGCGCGGAGCTGTTCACCGGCAACACGCTCATCGTCATCAGCGTGCTGGACAGACAGGCCACGGTGGGCGGCATGCTGCGCAATTGGCTCATCGTCTATGCCGGCAATTTCCTCGGCTCCCTGCTGGTGGCCGGTATCTGCGCCCGCTTCGGCTGGCTGGGCAGCGGCGGACTGGCCGCGTTTTCCCTGCGGCTGGCGGTGACAAAGATGACCATGCCCTTTGAAAACGCCTTTTTCATGGGCGTGCTGTGCAACATACTGGTGACGCTGGCGGTGCTGCTGAGTCTGTCCGCCAAGGATGTGGCGGGCCGCTTTCTGGGCGCGTGGGTGCCGGTGATGTTCTTTGTGGTGGCGGGCTTCAGTCACTCCATCGCAGACATGACCTACTGCGCGCTGGGCCTGTTCGGCAAGACCGTTCCCGCCGCCGCGCAGGCGGCCGCGCAGATAGGCGTCGACCTGACGGCCCTGACGTGGGGGCGCTATTTCCTGGGCAATATGCTGCCGGTGACGCTGGGCAATCTGCTGGGCGGCCTGCTGGTGGGCGCCGGTGCATGGTGCTGCCACCTGCGCCGCGCCAAATAGTACATAGTACATCGGAGGATACATGAATCTCTTTTTGAAACTGGCCTATCTGTTTTTCATCGGCTCCGTGCTGGGCTGGGTGCTGGAGCTGTTCTACCGCCGCTTCATCTCCGGCGCCAATCCGGAGCGCAAGTGGATCAACCCCGGCTTCTGCGTGGGGCCCTATGTGCCGCTGTACGGCTCCGGTCTGTGCATCCTGTACCTGCTGGCGTCCTTCGGGGACGCCCACGGCACAGGCACCGCCGGCGGCAAGGTGCTGCTCATCGCCGGTATGGCCCTGAGCATGACGGCCATCGAGTATATCGCCGGCCTGATGTCGCTGAAGCTCATGCACATCCGGCTGTGGGATTACAGCAGCCAGTGGGGCAACATACAGGGCCTGATCTGCCCGCAGTTCTCGCTGATCTGGGCGGCGGCCAGCGCCGGGTACTACTTTCTGGTGCATCCCCACATCCTCGACGCGCTGAAGTGGCTCTCGGAGAATCTGGCGTTCTCCTTTGTGATCGGATACTTCTTCGGCGTGTTCACCATCGACGTGGTGTACTCCGCGCACCTGCTGACCCGCATCCGCCAGTTCGCCAAGGAGAACGAGGTGGACATCAAGGTCGAGCGGCTCAAGTCCCTGATCCGCAGCCGGCAGGACGAGCGGCGCGAGAAGGCCAACTTCCTGTTCGCCTTCCGCTCCAGCCACTCGCTGGCCGAGCATCTGCGTGAGGCGCAGGAGGCGTGGGAGGAGCGCCGCAGGGTCGAGAAAAAGTGACGGAACACACTTATATAGGAGGTATGTAAAGTGGATAACATTTACAGCAAGAAGCCGGAGGAATGCCGGTATTCCTTCACGCAGCACACGGCCTGCGAGTTTTTCCCCTGTCACAAGACGGCCCATCCGGAGGACTTCAACTGCCTGTTCTGCTACTGTCCGCTGTACACGCTGGGCAGTCACTGCGGCGGGCGCTTCGTCTATCTGGACAACGGCGTGAAGGACTGCTCCGGCTGTCTGGTGCCCCACGGGCGGGGCAGCTACAGCTACATCATGAAAAAGTACCCGGAGCTGATGGAGCTGGCCAAGAAAAACCGCTGAAATTGCCCTGAAAAAACATGAAATAGCCATGAAATATGGCTGAAATAAACTGAAATATCGGAAATAAGCTGAAATATTGAAAATAAAAATGTCCCGGCGGCGGCGCCGGGACATTTTTATTTTCCTGTGACCGCCTGCGCGAACCCGCCGGCGAACAGCCCCGCAGCCCGCAGCGCCTCATCCGTCCGGAGGGATCTTTCACCGTCAATGGCGGTCAGATCACCGGCGCTGTCGGGCAGCGCCTGATCCGTCCGGAGGGATCTTTCATCGTTCCGGTATCAGATAATCTGATAATCCGATTGGCAAAAAATGTGGTTGCTTTTACGGCTGCTCTATATTGTACTAAATTTGTAAGGATGTGCCAATTTTATGGCATTTTATCAGCATAAACATGGAGGGGAAATACATGAACCGCCACAGATATCTTCCACACCTGCCCCGCAGCAGCGTGTGTTGACCGCGCTCTCCGCCGTGCGGGGGAGCGCGGTCAACGGTACGCACAGATCAACCGACATGAGAACAGAAAAAAGGAGGTAAAAGACCATGAGACAACCGAAACGAACAGCGAGCAGACTCCTGAGCGCCCTGCTGGGGCTTATCATGCTTCTGAGCCTGCTGCCCACCGTGGCGTTGGCGGCGGAGCGTGTTCCCGAAGAGCTCAAAGCCATGAAAGTCAGCTCAGGTGTCAAGGATGAGGTGAACTTCCGCGATTTAGTATGGAACCCGCCGTTCAGGGAAGTCAACGATAAGCCGGTGAAATTCAATGGTGAGCGCCGGTGGGTGCGATGGAACGAGACGGCGAATAGGTGGGAGAGCTATATCGAAAAGACCTTCAAGGAGGGTAAATACAAATATTTTGTAGAGGCGACCATCAGCGGTCAATACTACGATCAGTACCAGTTCGCCAGTCAGGTCGACGTCACGGTGGATGGAGAGAAGTGGACGACCACCGGATCGGCGATCGATCCCGGCAGGAGGGTATCGCGTATTATGATGATATCTCCTGAGTATACCGTCACCAATGACCGCGAGCTGGTCAACCGCATTGTTCTCACCTCGAATGCGGAGAGAAGATTGGTGGACGGAGAAACTCTGTTTGAAATGGACATCGACGTCCGGTCTGCCAGCACCACAACGGGAACAGACGTGTCGTCTGTGAAGGCACCGAACAGGGTGGACTACTGGCAAGTACGATACCCGGGCCAAACGGAGTGGACCAGGGCTTTTGAACCGGATGATCTGCGGCCTTCGGTTCAAGGCGGCGCGTACTATCGGTATGTCTTTCATGTTGAACTCAGAGGTAAGTTCGTCTTTGTCGATACGGATAAGCTTACGGTCACCTTAGACGGCACGACGTGTACGCCTATAGGAGATACTCTGGACGAAGAACGACGATACGGCAGAGTAATATACGCATACAGCAGAGAGTATTATGCGCCGAAAAAGAGCGAGCTCCGAACGATCACCAGCATCGATCTCAAGACGAGCATCCCCAATATATTGCAGGCCTACAACCCCATAGAGAAACCGACCATCACGGAAACGAACAATAAGATGGTCTTTAAGGCGGACAGCAACGAGGATGGATGGCAGCACGGCGTTGCAAGAGTTCTTCCCGGCCACATTCTCCAATATAAATGGGAGGAGCCCACGACCTCGTACTTTGAGAAGGGTAAATATTACCGGTACGGCGCCGTGCTGACCGTCAAGGACTGGGAGCACTGGAAGCTCGGAGTGGCAAATACTCTCACGGTCACGGTGGACGGCGAGCGCATTCCCAGTGAAAACATAGAGAGGCTCGACAATTACCGTCTGTTTGTGTACTCGGAGAAGCATCAAGCACATGAGCGCACACCGATCGAGGAAGTCAACGTCACCTCGAATATGGCGAGTATCGTGAAGCTCGGCGGCACGGTGCAGACTCCCACTATCACCTTTAACGACGGCGACCAGTCCCTGTATATCGACGACTCCATAGGGTTCGGCTGGAGTGCATAATTTTAAGTGTAAATGACACATACATGGACGCACAGGAGGTTATGCACATGACTGATTATAGCAAAATTACAGCCCTTTACTCCCGCCTTTCCGTGGGCGACGAGGACAGGGACGGCGGCGAGAGCAACAGCATACAGAACCAAAAAATATTTTTGGAGAACTATGCCAGAGGGCAGCACCTAACCAATATCCGGCACTACATCGACGATGACGAAAGCGGCAGGTTTTTTGACCGTTCCGCCTACTCCCGCATGATGGACGATGTGGAAAACGGGAAAATCGGTGTCTGCATTATGAAAGACCTTACCCGCTGGGGGCGCGACTATCTCCAAGTCGGCA
>ENA-OROK01001625-OROK01001625.1-human-gut-metagenome-genome-assembly--contig:-NODE-1625-length-21294-cov-3.371439_pt1 | contig 21294 bp, 16 predicted proteins | sample MGYA00242127_ERZ509046 | MGnify/ENA primary metagenome ERZ509046 (study PRJEB26280, sample SAMEA2338728) | human gut metagenome | biome: human gut; feature: human-associated habitat; material: faeces... | reverse complement strand
CCGCCGTGCGCTGGAGGCTGTTTATACCGGCTATAAAGGAGATCGTACGGATCCGCAGTTTGTTGCTTTGGAGACTTATCTGAAACGGGTTTGGTTTGCCAACGGCATTCATCATCATTATGCGGAAGACAAATTTGTTCCCGGTTTTACGCCCGAATTCTTCCAGACTTGCATCTCTCAGGTCGGTGCTTCCGCACTTCCGTTACGTGAAGGGCAGACGGTGGAACAGTTTGTCGCCGAGATCAGTCCCGTGATCTTTGATCCGGCCGTGATGGCGAAGCGTACGGTGCAGAGTGGCGATGTCGACCTGATCCGGGCTTCGGCCAATAATTATTATGGCGAAGGGGTTACCCAAGTAGAAGTCGAGGATTTCTATGCCCGGATGAAAGCAGGGAAAGACACGATTTCTCCTATCTCTTACGGCTTGAATAGCCGTTTGGTAAAAGAGAACGGCAAGCTGGTCGAAAAAGTGTGGAAGGTAGGCGGCCTCTATTCGCCGGCAATCGAAAAGATCGTGTCGGAATTGCAGAAAGCCACGGCTTTTGCCGAGAACGATGCGCAAAAGTCAATCATCGGGAAACTGATCGAATATTATCAGACCGGCGACTTGAAAATCTTCGATGCCTATTCGATCCTATGGGTGGAAGATACGGTATCGGATGTCGACTTTGTGAACGGCTTTATCGAAACATACGGAGATCCGTTAGGAATGAAAGCCAGCTGGGAGTCGACCGTGAACTTTATCAATAAGGAGGCAACGAAGCGAACAAAAGTGATCAGCGATAATGCGCAGTGGTTTGAAGATCATTCTCCTGTAGATAAACGGTTTAAGAAAGAAAAAGTAAAAGGAGTCAGTGCCAAAGTAATTACAGTTTCCATGTTGGGAGGTGATTGCTATCCGGCAACTCCGATTGGCATCAACTTGCCGAATGCCGACTGGATTCGCCGCGATCATGGTTCGAAATCCGTTACGATCGAGAATATCACTGAGGCATATGACAAAGCTTCTCAGGGAAATGGTTTCAATGATGAATTTGTCTGGAGCGATAAGGAGCGCGAAGGATTGAAGAAATACGGATTCATCACCGACAATCTGCATACCGATTTGCATGAATGCTTGGGACATGGTTCCGGTAAATTGCTTCCCGATACCGATCCGGATGCTTTGAAGGCCTACAGTTCGACTTTGGAAGAGGCACGTGCCGATCTTTTCGGTTTGTACTATCTCGGAGATGCCAAGCTGGTGGAACTCGGACTTGTGCCGGATGCAGAGGCTTATAAGGCCGAATACTATAAATATATAATGAATGGCCTGATGACACAGCTGGTTCGGATCGAGCAGGGCAAGAATGTCGAAGAAGCCCATATGCGCAACCGTCAGCTGATTGCCAAATGGGTATATGAAAAAGGAAAGGCCGATAACGTGATTGAGCTGAAACAGCGGGATGGCAAGACATACGTGGTGGTCAATGACTATGCCAAGCTGCGTGAACTGTTCGGAACTTTGTTGGCGGAAGTGCAGCGTATCAAGGGTGAAGGTGATTTTTCTGCCGGAAAGAAACTGGTGGAGGAGTATGCCGTAAAGGTCGATCCGGCTCTTCATGCCGAAGTGCTCGAACGCTATGCCAAATTGAACCTGGCTCCGTATAAGGGATTCGTGAACCCGGTGATGAAGGAAGTCAAGAACGATAAGGGAGATGTAACGGATATTGTGCTGGATTATACCGAAGGGTATGCCGATCAGATGCTTCGCTACAGCAAGGAGTATTCGTTTTTACCTTCCTATAATGAATAATAAAGCGTATGTTACAGAATGAATTAAAAGAAATACGGACCCAGCTTCGCCAGGCGATGAATGGGGTGATCTCTACCAGCATGCGCGAGAAGGGTATTGTCTATAAGCTGAATTTCGGTGTTCCTTTGCCTGAAATCAAGCAGATTGCCACTACACATAAACCGAACTCTGAGCTGGCCGCTGCTTTGTGGAAAGAAGACATCCGTGAATTCAAGATATTGGCTTCTTTCTTGCAGCCGGTAGACGAGTTCTCGTCCCAAGAGGCGAAGCAATGGGTGAAAGAAATCCCTTATTTGGAAATTGCAGAGCAGTGCAGCCACAATTTGTTTTATAAGTTGCCGGATGTGGAGGATTTGCTGCTCGGGTTGATTTTTAATGTGGAAGACGAATATGCACGTACGGTGGCTTATCTAGTCTGGGCCGAACTGTTTAAGGAAGGAAAGGATTTGATAGCACCGGTGAGGACCGCATTTGTCGCGGAATGTATGCGGACGCTTGCCCAGACTGATTTCGAGGCGTCCTTCAAAGAAAAGCAGGCTGCGGTGAAAGCCATGAAATTTTATGGAAGACAGTCGGCTGAACGGGCGCAGCAAATGTTGGGCGGGTTCGATGATTTTCCTGAATTCATGCAGACGCCCGAAGGGCAGGAAATATATAATGATTTAAAATTTGAATTTGAATATTGCCGTTAAGGCTTTGCGTTTAAAATAAATGCGCTAACTTTGTCGGTCGCGTGGAGTCGCAACTTGAAGATGGATGCAAAAAAGTACACAGAGATGCAAGACTTGTTCACCAGGTATCTTGCTGAGAAAAAACTACGAAAGACGGAGGAACGATATGCCATATTGGAGTGTATATGCAGTTTCCCCGGTCATTTTGATATGTGTTTGCTTCATCAGAAACTGGAGGAAATGAATTTTCATGTCAGTCGGGCTACTGTTTATAACACGGTCGACGTTTTGGTAGACAGCGGCTTAATTGTGCGCCATCAGCTGACGGCCCAGGCTGTACAGTATGAATTACGGATGCTGGCGGAGACACACTTGCATCTGATCTGTATGAAATGCGGGGCAATCAGAGAGCTGAAGGATGCAACACTAAAGAAAGATGTCGGAGCGTTGAAGATATCGCGTTTCACTCCGGAATATCATGCGCTTTACATTTATGGCTTATGTAGCAAATGTAAGTACCGGCTTCAGCGGAAGAAGTAAGAATATTAACATCTATATAATATATAAACGATGAAAGTTGACGTTCTATTAGGATTGCAGTGGGGTGACGAAGGCAAAGGAAAAGTTGTCGACGTTTTGACTCCGAATTACGATGTGATAACTCGTTTTCAGGGAGGTCCCAATGCTGGACATACTTTGGAATTTAACGGTGAAAAGTATGTATTACGTTCCATCCCTTCCGGTATTTTCCAAGGGGGTAAGGTAAACGTTATCGGTAACGGTGTCGTACTGGATCCGTTGTTGTTCCAACAGGAAGCGGAAGCGCTTGCTGCCAGCGGGCACGACCTGACCAAACAACTGTGTATCTCTAAGAAAGCTCATTTGATCTTGCCTACTCACCGTATATTGGATGCTGCTTACGAAGCTGCGAAAGGGTCAGGCAAAATCGGTACGACCGGTAAAGGTATCGGTCCGACTTATACGGATAAGATCAGCCGTAACGGTCTGCGCGTAGGCGACCTGTTGCATAATTTCGATGAAAAGTATGCAGCTGCAAAAGCAAGACATGAAGCGATTCTGCGTTCTCTGAATTATGAATATGATATTACTGAATTGGAGGCACAGTGGTTCAAGGCTTTGGATTATTTGAAACAGTTTCGTTTGATCGACAGCGAACATGTGATTAATAACTATTTGAAAGAAGGCAAGTCTGTTTTGGCCGAAGGTGCACAGGGCACTATGCTGGATATTGACTTTGGTTCGTATCCGTTCGTGACTTCTTCCAATACGATTTGTGCAGGTTGCTGTACAGGTTTGGGGGTTTCCCCGCGTAACATCGGTGAAGTGTATGGTATCTTCAAAGCTTATTGTACACGTGTCGGTAGCGGTCCGTTTCCGACAGAGCTGTTTGATGAAACAGGTAGCAAGATCCGTCAGATCGGACATGAATATGGTGCTGTAACTGGGCGCGAACGCCGTTGTGGCTGGATTGACTTGGTTGCGCTGAAATATGCGATCATGATCAACGGTGTGACGAAACTGATCATGATGAAGAGCGATGTGCTGGATGGCTTCGAAACAGTAAAGGCTTGCATTGCTTATAAAGTCAATGGCGAAGAAACAACAGAGTTTCCGTTTGAAATCAATGAAGGCATCGAACCCGTATATGTGGAAATGCCGGGTTGGAATGTCGATATGACGAAAATGCAAAGTGAAGACGAATTTCCCGAAGAGTTCAATGCTTACATCTCTTTCTTGGAAGAAGAGCTGGAAGTTCCGATCAAGATTGTATCTGTCGGTCCTGACCGTGAGCAAACAATTGTCAGATATACCGAAGAATAAAACCTGAAAATAATACAAAATGGCAGAAGACCACATCCCGGAAGGATGATCTCCTGCCATTTTTATTTTTGGCAGACTTTTTGTCGTTTATGATTTAGTATAACTATTATAAATTAGAAAAATATGAGCATGTATTGGATTATATTTATCGGTTTTGCCCTTCTTAGCTGGTTGGTTTCTTCCAGACTCCAGAACAAGTTTGAAAAATATTCCAAGATTCCTATGCCGAATGGTATGACAGGAAAGGATGTGGCTGAAAAGATGTTGCATGATAACGGGATTTATGACGTAAAGGTGATTTCCACTCCCGGACATTTGACGGATCATTATAATCCGGCAAACCAGACCGTCAATCTGAGTGAATCGGTTTATTACAGTAACAGTATTGCTGCCGCAGCCGTTGCAGCTCATGAATGCGGACACGCTGTCCAGCATGCTACGGCTTATGCGCCTCTTCGGATGCGTTCGGCTTTGGTTCCGGTCGTCAGCTTTGCTTCCAACATTATGACATGGGTGCTGTTGGGTGGTATGCTGTTGATTAATACGTTTCCCCAGTTGATGCTGTTTGGTATTATTCTTTTTGCATCGACGACTTTATTCAGTTTCATTACACTACCGGTCGAGATCAATGCCAGCCAGCGGGCTTTGGTATGGTTGAGCAATGCCGGCATCACAAATGTCTATACGCATGACAAGGCTGAAGATGCTTTGCGTTCTGCTGCTTACACGTATGTAGTGGCTGCCTTGGGTTCGCTTGCTACATTATTATATTATATCATGATTTTCCTGGGGGGAAGAAGCCGGGATTAAACAGGAAGCATTACCTTTGCAGCCTAAATAAATATAAATTAGTGAATCATGCAAAAGCCGTCTATCCCTAAAGGAACAAGAGATTTTTCGCCAGAAGAAATGGCGAAGCGTAATTATATATTCAATACTATCCGCGAAGTATATCATCTGTACGGATTTCAGCAGATCGAAACGCCGGCTATGGAAAACCTGTCTACGCTGATGGGCAAGTATGGAGAAGAAGGCGATAAGTTGCTTTTCAAAATATTAAATTCCGGCGATTGCTTTTCCGGAATAACGGATGAAGAACTGTCGGAGCGCAATGCCGTAAGATTCGGAATGAAAGCTTGCGAGAAGGGTTTGCGTTATGACCTGACGGTTCCTTTTGCCCGTTATGTGGTACAGCACCGTAATGATATCGCTTTCCCATTCAAGCGTTACCAGATACAGCCGGTATGGCGTGCCGATCGTCCGCAGAAAGGTCGTTACCGTGAGTTTTACCAATGTGATGGAGATGTGGTAGGTTCCGATTCGTTGGTAAATGAAGTCGAGCTGATCCAGATTATGGATGAGGTATTCCGCCGTTTCGGAATCCGTGTCTGTATCAAGATGAACAACCGTAAGATTCTTTCCGGCATTGCCGAGATAATCGGTAAAGCCGATAAGATTGTCGATATTACGGTTGCTATAGATAAACTGGATAAGATCGGTCTGGATAATGTAAATGATGAATTGCGTTCTAAAGAATTGTCTGAAGGTGCGATAGCCCGTTTGCAGCCGATCATTATGCTGAAAGGTACGAATCGTGAAAAGCTGGCTATTTTGAAAAAGGAACTGGCAGCATCGGAAATAGCGATGAAAGGTATTGCCGAGATGGAATTTATCCTGGACCGCATCGAGAAGTTAGAGCTGACAGCTGATTTGGAACTGGATCTGACGTTGGCACGCGGTCTGAACTACTATACGGGTGCTATCTTCGAAGTGAAAGCGTTGGATGTCCAGATCGGAAGTATCACGGGGGGCGGACGCTATGACAATTTGACCGGTGTGTTTGGTATGGACGGTATGTCAGGTGTCGGAATTTCCTTCGGTGCCGATCGTATTTTCGATGTTCTAAACCAGTTGGAACTTTATCCGGTTGATTCTTTGAAGACCACGCAACTGTTGTTCGTGAATTTCGGCGAGAAGGAAGAAAACTATTTATTGCCTCTGATCTCGAAAGTGCGTGCCGCCGGTATCCGTACGGAGTTGTATCCTGAATCAGCCAAAATGAAGAAGCAGATGGGATATGCCGATACGAAAAAGATCCCGTTTGTGGCGATTGTCGGTGAAAACGAAATAAATGAAGGCAAGATCAATCTGAAAAACATGTTGACAGGCGAACAGTCTCTTGTCACATTAGAAGAACTGATCGAAAGATTCTAGCTGCAATTTCAATTTTGTGCCTTTAGGCACACCCGTTTCTACTATAAATAGACTGATAATTGAACTTCCCCATTCATTTTCTTGTTGTAATGGGGAAGTTTTTTTGTAACAGGATGGTCATCCTGTCAGATATATTTGCATTGTCTGTCTTTCTAAAATGCAAAATTGTCAGTCTTTTTCCTGACAACAGTTTTGGCACAGTATTCGCATAGACGTTTATGTGCGATAAGAAAGCACAAGATTAACGTAATATTATTAACAACTAAAAAATATACAACGATGAACATTAGACCATTAGCAGACAGAGTGCTGATTAAGCCTGCTGCAGCAGAAGAAAAGACACTTGGCGGAATCATTATTCCCGATTCAGCAAAAGAAAAACCTTTAAAAGGTGAAGTTGTCGCCGTAGGTAACGGAACAAAGGATGAAGAAATGGTTGTAAAGAATGGCGATACTGTACTGTACGGCAAGTATGCAGGTACGGAAATCGAACTGGACGGTGAAAAATATCTTATCATGCGTCAGTCTGATATTTTGGCTATTATCTAAACAATTGACAATTGATAGTGGATAATTGACAATTAAGAAATATTTATACATTTATATAAAACGATAGAAATCATGGCAAAAGAAATTAAATACGATATGGATGCCCGCGACCTTCTGAAGAAAGGTGTGGATGAATTGGCTAACGCAGTAAAAGTAACACTGGGTCCGAAGGGACGTAATGTGATCATCGAAAAGAAATTCGGTGCTCCGCACATTACAAAAGACGGTGTAACGGTAGCTAAAGAAGTTGAAGTTGCTTGCCCGTTTGAAAACATGGGTGCTCAGTTGGTTAAGGAAGTCGCTTCCAAGACTAACGACAATGCCGGTGACGGTACGACAACTGCAACAGTTCTGGCACAGTCTATTATCGGTGTCGGTCTGAAGAATGTAACGGCGGGTGCCAACCCTATGGACTTGAAACGTGGTATCGACAAAGCGGTGGCTAAAGTCGTAGAAAGCATCGCTGCCCAGTCTGAAGCTGTTGGTGACCAGTTCGAAAAGATCGAGCATGTTGCCAAGATTTCTGCTAACGGTGACGAAGCTATCGGTAAACTGATCGCTGAAGCTATGCAGAGAGTAAAAACTGAAGGTGTTATCACTGTAGAAGAAGCTAAAGGCACGGAAACAACAGTAGACGTGGTAGAAGGTATGCAGTTCGACCGTGGTTATATCTCTCCGTATTTTGTAACCAACACGGAAAAGATGGAATGCGAGATGGAAAATCCGTATATCCTGATCTACGACAAGAAGATCTCTGTATTGAAAGACTTGCTGCCTATTCTTGAACCGGCAGTTCAGAGCGGTCGTCCTTTGTTGATCATCGCTGAAGATATCGATAGCGAAGCATTGGCAACTTTGGTTGTAAACCGTCTGCGTGGTTCTTTGAAGATCTGTGCTGTCAAGGCTCCGGGCTTCGGCGATCGTCGTAAAGCTATGCTGGAAGATATCGCTGTCCTGACAGGTGGCGTTGTGATCTCCGAAGAAAAAGGCTTAAAGCTGGAAGGTGCTACTATGGATATGCTGGGTACGGCTGAAAAGGTTACAGTAGACAAAGACACGACTACTATCGTAAACGGAGCAGGCGATAAGGATGCTATCCAGGCTCGTATCGGCCAGATCAAGACTCAGATCGAAAATACGACTTCCGACTACGATAAAGAAAAACTGCAGGAACGTCTGGCTAAGATGGCCGGTGGTGTTGCCGTATTGTATGTAGGTGCTCCTTCTGAAGTTGAAATGAAAGAAAAGAAAGACCGTGTTGACGATGCTCTGCATGCAACTCGCGCCGCTATCGAAGAAGGTACGGTTCCTGGTGGTGGTGTTGCTTATATCCGTGCTATCGAAGCACTGGAAGGTCTGAAGGGTGAAAACGAAGACGAAACAACCGGTATCGAAATCGTTAAACGTGCTATTGAAGAACCGTTGCGCCAGATCGTTGCCAACGCAGGTAAAGAAGGTGCGGTAGTTGTTCAGAAAGTAAAAGAAGGTAAGGGTGACTTTGGTTACAATGCCCGTACAGACAAGTATGAAAACTTGTGTGCAGCCGGTGTAATCGACCCTGCTAAGGTAACACGTGTAGCTTTGGAAAATGCCGCTTCTATTGCTGGTATGTTCCTGACTACGGAATGTGTGATCGCTGAAAAGAAAGAAGAAGCTCCGGCAGCTCCTGCCATGAACCCGGGTATGGGTGGCATGGGCGGTATGATGTAATTCTTCCCATAAGCATAAAATCTGAAACGGCTGCTTCCCGAAAGGGAGGTGGCCGTTTTTTTATTTAAAAAGTATGGTTACAGTTTGGCAGTTTCAAAAAAGTTGCTACCTTTGCAACCGCAATCAAGAGAGATTGCTTCACTGAAAAGTGCTGAATTGCCCAGGTGGCGGAATTGGTAGACGCGCACGTTTCAGGTGCGTGTGTCGAGAGGCATGCAGGTTCGAGTCCTGTTCTGGGCACTTCAAAGCGGATGACTTATATGGTTGTCCGCTTTTTTTATATTCCCTTATGAGGTTCGATTAAACTTTGAACCATTATTTCCGTCTCTTATAGAAGGGGGACGGAAGGAGATAATGATTATTTTCTTATATTTACCCCAAATTAGTGAGTAGGAATGCAACAATATATAGAGGAAGAGATAATAAAACAATTACGTGATCCGGCGCATCAACGTGATGCCTTCGCGCAGGTTGTCAATTTCTACGGGGAGAAGTTGTATTGGCAGATACGAAAGATGGTGTTGGACCATGACGATGCCAACGACTTATTGCAGAATACATTCCTGAAAGCCTGGATGAATATCGACTATTTTCGGGGAGAGGCGAAGTTGTCGACTTGGTTGTATAAGATTGCGATAAACGAATGTATAACCTTTCTGAACCGCCAGCGTGTGCAGAACAATGTCTCGATTGACGATACGGACGTGTTTTTGCTGGAGCGCCTGAAAGGAGACGAATATTTCGACGGGGATGCCGCACAGATGAAACTGCAGAAAGCCATCCTGACATTGCCGGAGAAACAGCGTGCCGTTTTTAATATGAAATATTTTGACGATATGAAATATGAAGATATGTCTGAGATTTTCGGAACTTCCGTAGGCGCTTTAAAAGCTTCCTATCATCATGCGGTGAAGAAAGTAGAGGAGTTTTTAACAAAAGACATTTAAACCTTTCGTGTTACCATTTGTCAAAAGAACATAAAAGAGAGATGATATGAAAACAGAACAAAACAATCTGGACCGTCTTAAAGGGAAAAATCCTTTTACTGTACCTGAGGGGTATATGGAGGGATTGACGGCAAACATTATGAGTCAGCTTCCCGAAAGAGAGCCTGAAGAGGAGGTGAAAAAGGTTTCCTTGATGGATCGTGTTCGTCCCTGGTTATATATGGCAGCCGTTTTTGCCGGATTGGGGTTGTTTTTTAAAGTTTTGGTCGGCCCCGAAGATAAAGCGGCGAAAACCGACTCGCTACTCGTAAAAACAGAAGTGTCTCCAGCCTCAGTTTCTGCTTTGCAAGCGGCCGAGGATGAAGAATACTTGGAGTACCTGGAAGAGCAATATGCCGGTTATATATTGGCAGAAGAAATAGGGGAAACCGAATAAATTGAAAAAAAATAAAGTTTGACAAAATATTTTTGAAAGAATGCTTGTATGAATAAAATATTTTTTATTACATTTGTGGCGTGTTCAGTTGTGTTCTCATTCAGTGCTCACGCTCAAAGTGGGAAACAGCATCGCAATTTTGATAGAGAAGCGTTCTTTGCTAAGAAGAATGCTTTTATTACGGCAGAGATGGGGTTAACTCCGGAAGAGGCAGCATCATTTATACCTCTTTGTAACGAACTGCAAGAAAAGATGTTTGAGGCCGGTCGTGAATGTCGTAAACTATCCAAAGATTTAAAGCATAATGAAAATGCGACCGATGCTGATTACCTGAAGGTGATTGATGAGTGTGTGAGCGTGAACATAAGGCAGGCACAGTTGGAAAAGGAGTATTATGAAAAGTTTAAAAAGATATTGTCTCCAAAGAAACTTTATAGATATAAACGTGCGGAAGGAAAGTTTGCGCGGGAATTTATGAGAGGAGGAGACGATAGAAAAGAAGAGAATAGAAAGAAATAAAATATTATCATTATTTGTGTTTTTTGTTTAGATTTAGTTTTGGCGTTTAAGTTAAGGGAGGGTGGCGACGTGATGTCGGTTCCCCTTTTGTTTTTATAGCCCTTTCGCTTTTGCTTCGTTCCAGATCCGGTCCATTTCTTCCAAAGACATATCCTTTAATGACTTGCCTTCTTTGATAGTATGCTCTTCCAAATAGTTGAAACGGCGGGTGAATTTCTGGTTTGTGCGTTCCAAGGCATTGTCCGGATTGATCTTATAAAGGCGGGCTGCGTTGATCAGACTGAAGAACAGGTCTCCGAACTCTGCTTCCATCTTATCTGCATCCATCTTGTCGATTTCAGTCTTCAGTTCGGTAAACTCTTCGTGCACCTTATCCCAGACCTGGTCGCGTTGTTCCCAGTCGAAACCCACGTTGCGGGCTTTGTCCTGGATGCGGTGAGCTTTGACTACGGAAGGAAGTGAAGTGGGGACACCTTCGAGAACTGTCTTGTTGCCGCCTTTTTCCTTTAGTTTGAGTTGTTCCCAGCTCTGTTCAACCTTGCCGGCTGTTTCGGCCTGAGCGTTTCCGAAGACATGCGGATGGCGGTAGATCAGTTTCTGGCAAAGGCTGTCGCACACGTCTTTGATGTCGAACACCGCTTTTTCTTCACCGATCTTGGCATAGAAGACAATGTGCAGGAGCAGGTCGCCCAATTCTTTTTTGATGTTATTGTTGTCATCTTTCATGATGGCATCGCATAATTCGTAAGTCTCTTCGATCGTATTCGTGCGAAGACTTTCGTTCGTTTGCTTACGGTCCCACGGACATTTCACACGAAGCTCGTCCAGAATGTCGAGCAGCTGTCCGAAGGCTTCCATCTTTTCTTGTTTTGTTGCCATTTTTAGTTGTTTGGTTGGAGAGGAAGGAGGGGTGTTAAATTTCATCTTTCTCTTGCCGGGGAATTCATCCCCCGGCAAGAGATTGAATTCTCTATCTTTTTAACACACAGCCTATAAGATGTTATTTATTCTTTTCTTGTTCTTTAAATACCTTCAGCCCGTTTTCCAGGAATTTGATATAGTCGGGGACACTTTCGTTAAATGCATACGACGGGCCGAGCGGTTCGCCTTCGGCATTCAGCAGAATGTAAAACGGTTGGGCGTTTGCACCGAACTTACTACGCTGCAAGTAACTCCATTTGTCGCCGATTGTTTTCAATTTGCGAGTCTTGCCATGCTCTTCGATTGTGATCGGCTGCGGCAGCTTCGTCTTATCATCGACCATCAAGGTGATCAAGACATAATCATTTTCCAATATCTGTTTCACTTTCGGGTCGGTCCAAACGGATGCTTCCATCTTGCGGCAGTTCACGCAACCGAAACCGGAGAAATCGATCATGACCGGCTTGTTCACCTTCTTGGCATAAGCCATACCGGTTTCGTAATCGTCGAAAGCAGCATGCACTTCACTGTTGTACAGGTTGAAATCCTGAGTGTACAAGGGAGGAGCGAAAGCACTGATCGCTTTTAGAGGAGCCCCCCAAAGGCCCGGAACCATATAAACGGCAAAAGAGAAAGAAATGATCGCCATGAACAGGCGCGGCACGGATACGTACGGAAGGTCGCTGTCGTGGCTGAACTTGATCTTACCCAACAGGTAACAACCCAACAGGATAAAGATCACGATCCAAAGCACGATAAACACTTCGCGGTCCAGCAAGCGCCATCCGTAAGCCAGGTCGGCAACCGAAAGGAACTTCAGCGCCAGTGCCAGTTCAAGGAAGCCTAACACCACCTTGACGGAGTTCAACCAGCCTCCGGATTTCGGCATGCTTTGCAGCATGTTCGGGAAGATGGCGAAAAGGCTGAACGGAATAGACAATGCCAAAGCGAAACCGAACATGCCGATGGCCGGTCCTACCGCCGTTCCCATCGAAGCAGCCTGTACCAGCAAAGTCCCGATAATCGGACCTGTGCAAGAGAAGGAAACCAACACCAACGTGAACGACGTGAAGAAAATACTGATAATGCCCGTCGTCGAATCCGCCTTCGTGTCCAGTTTATTCGTCCAGGAAGAGGGTAATACCATTTCGAATGCCCCGAAGAAAGAGATGGCGAAGACTACTAACAACAAGAAGAATATGATATTGAAGACCGCATTCGTCGACAGGTCGTTCAGCGCACTTGCCCCGAATATACCCGTAATCAGCAATCCCATCACCAGATAAATCACAATGATTGAAAGTCCGTACGTCATCGCATCTCGTATCGCCTTCTTGCGGTCCTTCGTCCGTTTGAGGAAGAAGCTGACCGTCATCGGGATCATCGGCCATACGCAAGGTGTCAGCAAGGCGATCAATCCACCCAGGAAACCGGCGAAGAAGATGAACAACCAAGATGTGTCGGTTGCTGAAACCGTCGTGTCGCCGAATGCCTTCAACTGGTCGATGACAGGAGTCCAGAGGGCAGCGTCGTCGGTCAGCTCGTTGGAGGCGCGGACTGGCCTGTTCTCTGCTTTGTCTTTGTTGGTAACAGGGGTGGGAACCTTCAGCTCGGCCACTTCTTCCACCACTTTTTCAGTATCCGGCTGCACGGCTGTCACATCGTCTTGTTCGACTTCCGGTTTTTCGACCACTGTTTCGGCGGCGGCTGTCATCTTTATATTCTTTTTGTCGAACGAAAAACTGACGCGATCGGGGGGCAGACAAGTCTCGTCGTTGCAAGCCATAAATTCCACTTCACCTTCGGCTTTGAACTTGGCCGGGTCGGTCACTTTGAACTTTTGGGTGAACGAAACGGTCCCCGGATACCAACGCAGGTTCATGGCGAACAGTTCGTCATATACGGTGGTCGGTTTGACAGATGAAGTCGGTTTGCCGATCAGCTCGGCTCCTTTCAGTGTCTCGAATGTGAACGAAGTGGAGACAGGGCCTCCTTCCGGCAAGTCCTGGTCATACAAATGCCAGCCTTTATCGGCAGTAGCGGTAAAAACGATCTCTTTCTCTGCGGAGCCGGAGTCGTTCAGTTGTATCTTCCATTTTACAGGCTGGAGAATCTGTGCCTGTACGGTCAGTGCGACAAGCACCAACATCAAGGTACTAAAGAGCTTCTTCATATTATTTTTACTATTTTTGTTATTTAGCTAAAGAGGTAAATTTGTCAGGAATGCGTGTTTCGAAATGCATCTCTTCGCCAGTTACCGGATGAATGAAGTTGAGCCGTCGGGCGTGAAGCATCAGCCGTCCGGTGGGATCTGTCTCCGCACCATACTTGTAATCGCCGGCGATTGAGTGTCCGATTGATTGCATCTGTGCGCGTATCTGGTTCTTGCGTCCTGTCTCCAGGTCGAGTTCCAACAGCGAGTAAGCTCCGTTGCTGTGCAGCAGGCGGTAGCGGGTGATCGCCTCTTTCCCGTCTCCTTCAGCTGTCACATACACCTGCATCTTTGCATTTTCGGTCAGGTTGGAGACGATCAGGTCGGAATCTTTCTCAGGGCGTCCTTCCACTACGGCCACGTATGTGCGTGCCGTGATGGCAGAGTTCCAGTTCGATTGCAATGCCTTTTGCACTTGCAGATTCTTGGCGAACATCATCAGCCCCGAAGTGTCGCGGTCCAAGCGATGGAGCACGAATATCTTGTTACGTGGATCTGTCTTCTTGACATATTCGCTGAGCAGATGAAGAGCTGTCCGTTCCTTCACGCGCGTGCTGGAAACCGAAAGTAAGCCTTCTTTCTTGTTTACGACTATCAGGTCGTCGTCTTCCCAAACAATAGTGAGTAGTGGATTGTTGAACTCGACTTTTCCCCGTTCGTAGCTGATTAACACCTCGTCGCCCGGTGTGAGCGGCGTGTTGAACTGGGAGGTTACCGTGCCATTGACTGAAATCTGTCCGTGGGCGAGTAGTGCCTTGACTGAACTTTTACTTTGTTCGTTTAAAAGACCGAACAGGAAAGGAAGTAACGTATTCTCTTCTTTCACTGTAACTTTACGTCCTCGAGGGGCTCTGGATTTATCTGTGCCTCTGTATTCTGAGCGTCTTGCCATATTCCTAATTATATATAGTTTACAAAGATACAGGCTTTTGGCCAATGCTGCAAGGAGATGCGGACAAATAAAATAAATCGGCTGTTACTGTTTTTCTTTGTATTTATTAGGAATTCCCTCTCTGTTATCAGTAAGTATGCGGCTTTTCTGTCATGCATATTGGTTATGGTGACCAAAGTTTAATTGGGAAGCCCATTTACGATAGTAGTAATAGACCAACTGCCACCTGGAAAAGTCTAGGGGAAGTATCCACCATTGACAAGCGGTCTTAACTAAATAAAATATGGCGTTCCAAATCAGTCGCGAATCATATTTCCTCTTTCTTGCAGGTTCAACACTTTTGTTATATATTGCACTCGGTTTCCGTTAAATCAGTTTGATACATTTTTTTAAGTTTGGTCACTTTAAAAAAATAATCCGGCTAATACGGAAACTTCTTTAGAAAAAGATTTCAATCATTTTTAAACAGGCTCTAAATTTAAGCCATGAAATAGAGATACCATGAATTGGAGTAGAAAAATGCCGAAGTCCGTTTGTGTTCTTCTTTTAGGAACAGCCCTATTGTCTTGTTCGGATCAGAAAGAAATCCAAATCACCGGAACCGTGCGGAACTTGAACGGTGGAATGATCGTTTACCAGCAATCTATCGCAGGCATGATGAATACGAAAACGATCGATACGTTACAAATCCAAAGCGATGGTACATTTACATTGACGTTACCGGTTGAAGATTATGAACGGGTGAATTTCATTTTGTATGGAAAAGCGGTATTGGGTTCGGTTATATCGAAAGGAGGAAAAATACAATTGGATGTAGATGCAACGGCTCAAGAACCTTTGGCTATCCAGGGAGTGGATGAGAAGGCGGTAGCCGTTTCCCGATTGCTCAATCGACTGAATGCCGCTGTATGGGATTTGCGTGCCCGCCGTGGCGACCGTTGGCAGATTGCTAAAGATACTGTAGCAACATCTGTAGCCCAAAAACTGAAAGATGATGCAGTCTCTCTGGAATCGCAATTGACGGGTTTGGATGAAGACTTACAGGAAAAAGCCCGGCAAGATATACGGATGCAGTTGTTGCTGGCTTTTCAGAACCAGACGATGGGTGCATTTTATCAGGCATCGGAAGCGACAAGGCAGAATTGGTTTACCGAGTTGGATCAGATGACGGCCTTTTGTATCCCGGATAATCCGAACAGTACTTTCAGTCCGGCCTTTTATGATGTGGTCTCCAATGAAATTGGTATCCGATATTATATGCGTCAGGAATCTATTCCGGAAGGTGTAGAAAAAGGTATCGGTTTGATGTATTACGGTTTTGAACATCGTTTACAGGGCAAGGCACAAGAGGCAGCCATGGCCCAGCTTTTCCTGGAAGATCAGGAAAGGCAGATGAACGATCCGAAGATGCCGGTTTATGCCGAACGTTTCCTGCAATTATATCCGGAAACTTCCTGGCAACCGCTGGTGCAGGAAGCAATGGAAAAGAACCGGGCGTTTAACCACACCCGGATTCCGGAAGATCTTCATTTCCCGGATGTCTCACAAGCGAAAACTTTCCAGGATATTATCGCACCGTATAAAGGGAAAGTTATCTTTATGGACATTTGGGCAACGTGGTGTGGTCCTTGCCGTGATTCCTTTGCTTTTGTAAAGCCGTTGCAGGAATATGCTCAGGAAAAAGATATTGTTTTGTTGTATCTCTCGATTGATAATCCGGAAGCTGAAGAGAAATGGAAGAAGATGGCTGCTCATTATGATCTGAAAGGAGAACATATTCGCATTCAAGAGGCTTTCAAGCAGGAGATTTATGATACGTTTGGTTCGAATGGAGCCTTGTATATTCCACATTGCGTAATCATTGGTAAAGATGGAAAGATACGTCAGAAAGTAGCGGCTTCGCCGGAGAAGATGGAAGAACTGAAGAAACAATTGGAAGAAGCGATTAAATAAACGACGATGTCTTTACGTAAGTTTATAAGACGAGGTATCGGATTGCTGGGCTTTCTCTGGTTTGTTTCGGTTTACGCATATCCGATTCCGGACAGTATCGCTGTCCGCTTACAGGGTTTTGTCTCTGCCTTAGAACAGTTTGGAAAGGCTTTGCCTCAGGAAAAGGTATATCTGCATTTTGATAATACCGGCTATTATCAGGGCGATCAGATTTGGTTTCAGTGTTATGTCGTGACTTCCGAATTCAATCGGCCTACAGCGTGGAGCAAGACGTTGTATGTGGAATTACTGAATCCTGGAGGTGAGATTGTCTCCCGGCAGATTTTACCAATCCGCAACGGTCGTTGCCAGGGGAATTTTACGTTGACGCACTTACCTTTCTATTCCGGTTTTTATGAGGTACGTGCTTATACCAAATATATGTTGAACTTTGGAGAGGCAACAGTCTTCTCACGTATTTTCCCGGTATTCGACAAACCGGATTCAGAAGGCGATTATACCCAAAAAGAAATTTGCCGACATCCGGGAAAGTATCCGCAGAAAAGGGAAAAGACCAGGAAAGAAAAGAAACTGAATCTCCGCTTTTATCCTGAGGGCGGAACGTTGATTCGCGATGTCCCGGTGCGGGTTGCCTTTGAAGCGACCGATGCTTTCGGTAATCCGGTGGATGTCTCCGGTTGTATCCTGAATAAGGAAAAAGAGGTCGTTTCGACATTCCGGACAAGTCACGAAGGAAAAGGTGTTTTTACCTATGTGGCTGATACGGAAGAAGTGAAGGCGGAAGTTGTTTGGCGAGACAAGAAATATCGCTTTTCTTTACCGGAAGCTCAGGAACAGGGATTCGCTTTTTCGGTTGACAATCTAAGTATCCCGGATAGTTTGGCTATTACGGTACAGAAGAATCGTTTTACGGTGGCCCAGGTATTGGGAATGGCGGTTATGAGCCGGGGTAAATTATATGATTTCTGTATGCTGACGGTCAAGAGGAATCTGCCCTTCTCTTTTCGACTGGATAAGAAGAATTTACCGGTAGGTGTATCTCAACTGGTCTTGTTTGATAAAGCCGGACAGGTTTTGGCTGACCGGTTGGTTTTTGTTGGAAAGCCGGATACCTTGTCGTTGGCTGTTCGGACGGATAAAGAACAGTATTTTCCGTATGATTCAATAGGTATTTCTTTCGAAGTGAATGATCCGCAAGGACAGCCGGCACAAACGCTTTTGTCGGTGTCGGTCCGGGATGGCCGGGAAGAAGTGGAAAGCAGGCATTCGATGTTGACGGATCTGTTGCTGATGTCGGAAATCAAAGGGTATGTACGCCGTCCTTCCTGGTATTTTGAGTCGGATGATACGTTGCATCGCCGGGCTTTGGATGAATTGTTGATGGTACAAGGCTGGAGGCGTTATGAATGGAAGCATTGGGCCGGTGTGGAACCTTTTGAACTGAAGTATCTGCCGGAGCAGGGAATCGAACTGCACGGCCAGGTAGTTTCAATGGTTCGTAGTAAGCCGCGTCCGGATGTGCAAGTGACTTCTTTTCTGACGAAGCGAGGCGAGGAAGACAATCCGACGGATCAGAATACATCCTGCTTCGATGTTTTTACTACGGATAGTTCAGGACGGTTTTCTTTTATTTCTCAGGTGGAAGGAAAATGGAATCTGATTCTATCTGTTTCCGAAAAGGGGAAGAAGAAAGATCATCGGATTGTTCTGGACCGGGTGTTTCATCCGGAGCCTCGGAGATATCCAATGGCAGAATTGCAGGTGCATATTTCAGGCGATGAAAAGGTCTCTTTGCCCGATACACAGCTGAATGATACGGTATTTATGCAGGAAAACATGGAGCAATTATTCAAGGCGTATGAAGATTCTCTGCGAAAACTGGGAATGGACGAAAAGATTCATCGGATCGATGAAGTGGTGGTTAAGGCCAAGAAACTAGATAAAGCTGCCGAAGTTTATAAAACCCGGACCAAGTCGATCGCTTATTATGATGTCGCTTCCGAAATGGACGATATTCAGGACCGTAATGGTTTTATCGGCGATGATATTCATGAACTGATGATTAATATGAATTCTGAGTTCTATCGGGAGCATAGTCCAGGCGGGCAGGAATATCTTTTTTATAAAGGGCGGATGGTCCTTTTTGCGATCAATTACGAACGTACCTACCACAATGAAATGGATTATAATAAGTACCGCTTACTTCCTTTAGAGGCGATTAAATCCGTTTATATCAGTGAAGACTTTGGAACGATCTGCCGGTATGCCGATCCGCGTTTTACACCGATCAATATCGATAAATTATATCGGTGTGTTGTCTTGATCGAAACTTATCCGGAAGATCAGATCTCTGTGAAAGGTGGAAAAGGCGTACGCAAAACCTGGCTGGAAGGATATAGTGAAGTGAAAGACTTCTATCAGCCCGATTATCGCGTATTGCCGAAAGAAAATGATTATCGTCGTACCCTTTATTGGAATCCGGCATTGTCAACGGATGAACAGGGAAAGGCTTATATTCGTTTTTACAACAACAGTCGTTGTAAATATCCCCGGATTACGGTTGAAACTCTGACGGAAGATGGAAAAATCGGAGTTTTCCGGCAGTGATTATTTGATACGGTTACCATGTATTTTCGCTTCCTTTCTTGCCTGCCGATTTTACTTTGCTGCTATTTGCAAAAGACTATGTCCTTAACAAAGACTTTTGATTGACGTTTTGGTTCTTCGTCACTTTCGGGGCAGTTCATGTGTTAAAGCTAGTAAGTTTATTACAAAGCAAGGTAATGCCTGCCCTGTTGAACATTTGTCTTTTGATAGCTTTAGTTTTATTGACTGTCCCTTCCAAGACTCCATTGTTCAGATAGATATCCATCGCATTTTGGACAGCCTCCTTGTCTCTCTTTATGCCTGAGGCAAATTCTCTTAAGGTCTTCAGATCACTTTTCATGGCTTTGTCTATCCATTTATCCAGTCCGTATTGTAATTTTCCGTTTACCATTTCTCTGAACTTCACACACAAGTCTATAGCCGTCCTCAGAGCAGGGGCATCCATCAACTCCTTCAGGGAGTCTACGGACGGACGTCCGTTCAAAATCAAATCATGTATCGCCTTCACAGAGGCGTGAGTTTTATTTTTTCTACCTGCCACACTTCTGTTGTATTCCCTTATTTTCCGTTGTTCCTCTTTGATGTCATTCCTGATTTCTTGAGTCGCACGCTCTACGTCACGGCCGTCCATTATCCCCTTCATCTTGTTTTTCAAGACCTTGATGTCTGCGCATCCGTGACTGATCTCAAAGGCCAGTTCATCTACATGCTTGAGGATACTTTTTTGCTGTGGTGACATATAGTCCCTACCTGTATGGCCACGCATCAACTTGCATATGACGAACGGATGCACATTCAGACGGCGTGCTGTCTCATTCAGGCTCATCCCCTTCCTCATACAGTCCTCGGCGTCAATGAACCGTTTCAGCCGGCGTCGGTGCCTTTCGTCCCCCATATTATAAAAGGACTCCATTATCCTTTTCCTTACTGTTTCCTGTGAAGGGTAGTTAAAATTCTGCTTCTGCACTCCCAAACGGGAACGGGAGGCTATCTCCCCAGTCATACCGTCAACCATGTCCTTTATCAAATGGAACCTGTCACTGATACGGACTGCACCGGGCAGAGCCTGGTTTATCACCTTGATGAAGCATTGCGCCCTGTCACAGGTAATGTATTGTATCTGAGGGTTCTCTTTCAGATATGTCTTCAGGTTCTCTTCACCCCGCCCCGAAAAGAGTGTGATGGGCTTATGAGTGATCTGATCCACTATCACAGTCCCATAAATGTGCCCTTTTTTCTGCGCATAGTCATCAAGACCGATACAGACCGGGGCCGGTCTCTCTTTATGACAGACATTGGCACGTCTCAGGCAAGAGGACTGGCTGCAGACGATGTTTTGTTCATACAGCAGATTACTGGCGATACGGGAAGTGGTCTTCAAGGAGATGCTCCGGATGCGTTCCTCCACTTTCCGGGTATTTCGTGCGTGCGAAGAGGCCAGCGGAGAGAGGGGGTCGCTGAAGACTTTTCTTTGACACGCGGTATTTCGGCAGCGGAACTTACGCACATTGACTATCGGATGACCCGCTATTTCAAGCCCTTGCAGGGAACGTAGATAATAGCCCTTCACATGATTGCTAAACTGACCGCAGACCGGGCAGCAGGCTCCTTGATGCGTACCGGACAATGTTACATAATAGGAACTGTTGATTTGAGATACACTCTCCTGATGGAAACCGGGCAAATGAAGTCTGAATGAAATCCCCCAATCTTTTTTTGAACTGAAAGGGATTACTGTTTCTGTTTTTATTGTATTTTTGTCTATTGTAGATGTGTTATGTTTCATTGATAACTCATGCTTTGGTCGGCTATAAAGTTAGCAACGTTCATGCACATCTACATCTTTTTTAACTCCTTTTGTAACACTGAATATTTATTCCCTCAAATAAGCTGGCTGACTCCATAGATAAAGGCGGTTTGCATATTTTACTGCCCCGAAAGTGACGAAGAACCAAATAATCCTATAAAGAGATAAAGCAGGCCGATGAGGGCTATGCAAAATTTATTTCAGAGAAATTTAAACAGG
>ENA-OROK01001600-OROK01001600.1-human-gut-metagenome-genome-assembly--contig:-NODE-1600-length-21526-cov-2.800382_pt1 | contig 21526 bp, 19 predicted proteins | sample MGYA00242127_ERZ509046 | MGnify/ENA primary metagenome ERZ509046 (study PRJEB26280, sample SAMEA2338728) | human gut metagenome | biome: human gut; feature: human-associated habitat; material: faeces... | reverse complement strand
GGGGTCATGACGCGTTGGCCCGGCTCTGCTCCAGTTCATAGATCTTGTCGCAGATCTGCTTGAATACCGGGGCCGCCTTGCTGCCCGTGTTGTTGGTATCCTCGGCGATCACCGCCATGACGTAGCGGGGCTCCTCCTCGGGATAATACCCGGCGAACCAGCTCTGCACCACCGCCTTATCCGATTGCACCCAGCCGGTCTCGGCAGTACCGGTCTTGCCTCCCGCTCCGCCGTAAGCCGGCAGGGCGGATTGACCGGTACCCTCCTCCACCACCTTGGCCATCATCCCCCGGATGGTTGCCGCCGTCTGGGCGGAAAAGGCGGTCTGCGGCGCGGCAGGCTCCGCCGCGGCAGCCGGTGCGGGTTCGGCTTCGAGCTTCCCGCCCTCGCTGCCAATGACCGCAACGACCGCCAGGCAGTCCGCCGTACCATCCTCCGGAACACTTATTTTCAGGAGCGTTCCGGAAACATTCGCATTCACCGTATTTGTAAGCTTGTCGGTCTCCACATCAAAGAGCGGCATGCCCTCTTCGATCGCGTCCCCGACTTTTTTATGCCATTTGATTATCGTGCCCTCAGTCATGGTCATTCCAAGCTTCGGCATGATGACATTGGTCGCCATTGAATATCCGTCCTCCTAAATTATGCAAGCATGAGCGCCGGGTTTTCCATGAGCGTTTTGACCCGATGCAGGAACTGTGCGGCAAGGGCTCCGTCCACAACTCTGTGGTCGGCGGTGAGGCACATGTTCATCATCGTCCGGACGGTGATCTGGCCGTCCACAACGACAGGCTTGTCCTGCATTGCGCACACGCCGAGGATCGCCACCTCAGGCTGATTTATGATGGGAGAGAAGCTCTCTATGCCGTACATGCCGAGGTTGGTTATAGTAAACGTGCCGCCGTGGAGACGCTCCATCGGGAGCTTCCCGCTGCGGGCAAGCTCTGCAAGTTCCTTGACCTCCGAGGATATCTCCGTCAGGCTCTTCTTGTCAGCATCGGGAACATTCGGCACAACAAGCCCGTTATCGAGCGCAACGGCGACGCCCATGTTGACATAGTGCTTATAGATGATCTTATTTCCGTCCACCGAGCAGTTGAGCGCGTGGAATTCCGTGAGCGCTTTCGAGACGAATTTGACCAGTATGTCAGTATAGCTCACCTTGATATCATTCGCCTTGAGCTGGGCGCGGTACTCCTTGAGATTGGTCATGTCCACACTCAGATCAAAGGTGACGGTGGGGCTGGTCATATGGGAATTGAGCATGTTGCGCGCGATAGCCTTGCGCATGCCGTCCATATTCACGGTCTCCTCGCGGGCGGGAGCCTCCTGCACCGGTACGCGGCTGTCATGCAGATACTTGAGGATATCCCCTGCCATGACGCGCCCGTCGCTCGGGATATCGTTCACATCTACCCCGATGTCTGCGGCGATTTTTTTCGCGAGCGGAGACGTCTTTACGCTGTGCTCTTCCTGCGCGGCAGGCTTATAATTGCGGATGTCCCTCTCGACGATGCGGCCGTTCGGTCCGGTCCCCGTGACATAATGCGTGTCTATCCCAAGCTCTGCGGCAACTTTCTTCGCCCTCGGCGAGATTATCAGGCGCTCACCGGCCTTGTGCGCGGCGGGCTGTACGCTCTGCTCGGCAGGCTGCTCTGTCTTCTCCTCGGCCGGTGCGGCAGCAGCCCCCGTAAGGCCGGAGATGTCCTCACCCGCCTGCCCCATAATGGCGACGGGCTGCTGGCAGGCCGCGGTCTCGCCGTCGTTCACTAGTATTTTGAGCACAGTCCCCGCCTCATAGGCGTTTATCGTATTCGTCAGCTTGTCTGTCTCCACGTCGAAAAGCGGGTCGCCGACCGCGACGGCGTCTCCCTCTTTCTTCTTCCATTCACTTATCGTGCCCTCCGTCATCGTCATTCCGAGCTTGGGCATTGATACATAAAAGGCCATACCTAAAACTCCTTCCGAAACGCGGTCACAGCATTTTCCGTGCGGCGTTGACGATATCCTGATAGTTGGGCATGAACGCCTGTTCAAGGATCGGAGACACGGGGACGGGGGTATTGAGCGAGCCGATGCGCACGACGGGGCCGTCAAGCTCGTCGAACATTTCCTCGGCTATGGTTGCGCTGATCTCTCCGCCGTAGCCGCCGCGCTTGGTTTCTTCGGTGATAACGATAGCGTGGTGAGTCTTTGCGATGCTGCTGCGTATCATGTCCTTGTCCAGCGGATAGAGCGTACGCAGGTCGATGATCTCAAGGCTTATACCGTCCTTGGCGAGGATATCCGCCGCCTTCTTCGCATCGTAGACCTGAAGGCCGTAGGTAATAACGGAAATATCCGTACCTTCGCGCACGATATTGCCCTTGCCGAGCGGGATGGGATCAAAATTGGTGATATCGGCTTTCTCTTTTATTATCTTGTTTTCAAAATATATTACGGGGTTATCATCGTCGATAGCGGACAGGATAAGGCCAAGCGCATCCTGCGGAGTCGAAGGATACACGACCTTGAGGCCGGGCACATGAGTGACCCACGCTTCGAGAGACTGGGAGTGCTGCGCGGCGCCGCCCTGTCCCGCGCCCGCAGGCATGCGGACAACCATGGGGAGAGATATCTTTCCGCCGAACATATAGCGCATCTTTGCCGCCTGATTGGCGATCTGATCCATCGCAACGGTCAGGAAGTCGCAGAAAACGAGCTCTGCGATCGGTCTCATGCCGGTAGCCGCGGAGCCGACGGCGCAGCCGATTATTGCGCTTTCGGATATCGGTGTATCGCGCACGCGGTCGCCGCCGAATTCATCATACATGCCGAGGGTGATGCCGAAGCTGCCGCCGTAGGCGCCGGTGTCCTCACCGAAGAGGATAACTCTCGGATCTTCACGCATTCTTATGCTCATACCCTCGCGGATAGCTTCACGATAAGTCAGGATCATCTCTTTCTTGCCTCCTCTACTATATCCGAATATACATCGACAACAACGGAATCCGCGTCTGGCCAGGGCTGGGCGGCGGCAAACTCGATCGCGTCGCTGACTTCCTTTGCAACGCCTGCCTCAATGCCGCAAAGCTCATCCTCGTCCGCCACGCCGTTATCGATAAGGTACTTTCTGAAATTGGGGATGGGGTCTCTCTTCATCCACGCCGCCTGCTCCTCCGCAGGCTTATAGGGCGCGGGGTCTCCTTCAAAGTGGCCGTGCTGGCGGTAGGTCTTGCACTCGATGAGCGTCGGTCCCTTGCCTTCACGGGCGCGCGCCACAGCTTCGCTCGCCGCCTCATATACGGCCAGCGGGTCGTTGCCGTCGACCGTTACGCCGGGCATATTGTACGCGACGGCGCGCACGGAGATATCCTTTATCGCCTGATGGTGCTCCTGACTGACGGATATGCCGTAGAGATTGTTCTCACACACGAACACGACCGGAAGCTTCCACAGCGATGCGATATTGAGAGATTCATGGAATGTGCCCTGGTTCGTGGACGCGTCGCCGAAGAAGCAGACGCAGACCTGATCCGTCTTGCGCAGCTGTATGGACAGTCCCGCGCCGCAGCTGATGCACTGCCCTGCGCCGACGATGCCGTTCGCGCCGAGGATGCCCTTGTCTCTGTCCGCGATATGCATGGAACCGCCCTTGCCGTGGCAATAGCCGGTCGCACGGCCGAAGAGCTCCGCCATCATAAGGCGCATGTCTCCGCCCTTGGCGATTATATGGCCGTGGCCGCGGTGCGTGCTGGTGATATAGTCTTCATCCGTAAGGCATTCGCACACGCCCGTTGCGACGGCTTCCTCGCCGATATACAGATGGCAGAAGCCCGGTATCTTCCCTTCCGCGTACAGTCTTGAGGTCGCATTTTCAAAGTCACGTATACGCAGCATCCGCGTATACATGTCTTTCATCATTTCATTGCTGACTGCCATTTAGTTTTCCTCCTGAAGGCTGAATTTAGATATTTGAAATGACAAAGCCGTTGGTGGTTGAATATAAAACCACATTTACGCATAAATAATATCATCGATTCAGTCACAAAACAACATATTTTGTGATATCCGTGATAGAAATGGCACTATTCACAAATATTTTAGTTGTTTTATGTGCATATTGACATAGTACGATCTGTGCTATCAAAAGTTTTCACGAATAAACCAACATAATTCCACTTCAAGATTGACAGCAAATCGAGTGGATGCTATATTATTCATACAAAATCGGCTCCCGCAGCGCCGCCGTTTGCCCGAAAATCCACAATTTTCAGCGTGGCCTGCAGCAAATTTCGCTCTTTCTTCAGGCCGCACGGAGGGACACATGATACACTACCTTGAAACCGGCAGCACCGATCCATGCTACAATTTAGCCTTTGAACAATATGTTCTCGAAAACAAGCGAGACGGCGACTGGCTCATTCTCTGGCAGAACAACAACACCGTTGTCATAGGCTGCAACCAGAACGCATGGGCTGAGGTCAACACGGAATACGTGCGGCAGCACGGCGTCACGGTCGTGCGCAGGATGACTGGCGGCGGCGCGGTATATCACGACATGGGCAACCTGAATTATTCATTCATATCCGACGCTGGAAACGGCAGCGAAATATCCATAGAACGTTTCACCGAACCGGTGTGCCGCGCGCTGTCCACCATGGGCGTCCGCGCCGAAAAGTCCGGCCGTAACGACATTCTGGTCAACGGCCGCAAGGTATCCGGCGTCGCGCAGCGCCTCTGCGGCGACAGGATACTGCATCACGGCACGCTGCTTTTTGACTCCGACCCGCAGGTCATAAGTGAGGCGCTCAATGTAAACGCGGACAAGTTCAGCTCCAAGAGCGTCAAGTCTGTGAAAAGCCGTGTCGGCAATATCCGAGAGTTTCTGCCTACGGACATGGACATGACGGAGTTCCGCGCAAGGCTGCTCGCCGCGCTGTCTGCGGATGGACTCGTGCACGAGCAGCTGTCCGGCGAAGAGCTGGCCGAGGCAGCCAGGATCGCGGACGAAAAATACCGTTCGTGGGACTGGACATGGGGACGAACCAAAAAGTTCGAATATAAAAACAGCCGCCGCTTCCCCGGCGGCAGCCTGTGTATAATGGCGGACGTGCAGAACGGAAAGATAAGCGACATCGCGTTTGAGGGCGATTTCATGGCTCTTGAGGATGTTTCGCCCGCAGCGACGGCGCTGACAGGCTGCTTCTTCGAGCGAGACAGCGTGGCTCGCGCCCTGTCAACGCTGGATCTGACGAACATTTTCGGCGCGATCACCGCCGAAAATATACTTGATCTGATGTTCAGCTGAATCCTATATGACAGTAAAACCCCTCCGGCTATACCGGAGGGGTTTTTGTTTATTTCTTTCTCGGACCAGGCTTATTCGCCCAGATACGCGGAGACCATATTCTCGTCTGCCAGAAGCTCCTTTCCGGTGCCGTGCATAACGACTCTGCCGGTCTGCATGATGTACGCATGGTCGCTGATGCTGAGCGCTTTCTGAGCGTTCTGCTCTATAAGCATTATCGAAAGCCCCTCTTTGTTGAGTTCCTTTATGACTTCAAACACCTGCTGCACTATGACCGGTGCAAGGCCGAGGGACGGCTCGTCAAACATCATCAGCTTCGGGCGTGCCATCATGCCTCTGCCGATAGCAAGCATCTGCTGCTCACCGCCGGAGAGAAGGCCGCCATACTGCTTTTCGCGCTCCTTCAGTCTGGGGAAAATGCTGTACACGCGCTCAATATCTTCCTTGATGCCGCTCTGATCTTTTCTGAAATTGCTTCCTATGCGGAGATTTTCATACACGGTGAGCTTCGCAAAGATCTGTCTTGCTTCAGGGACCTGCACAAGCCCCGCCTCGACGACCTCATAGGGCTTCTTAGATGCGGGTTTTCCCATGAATTCGACCGTTCCGCCGGTGGTCTTCATGACGGACGAGATGCACTTGAGCAGAGTGGATTTGCCGGCGCCGTTTGCACCGAGGACAGAGACGATCTCGCCCTCCTGAACCTCAAGCGAAACTCCGCGCAGCGCCTGGATGCCGCCGTATGCCGCGGACAAATTATCGACTTTCAGTATTGCAGCCATCAGTCCGTACCTCCCAGATAAGCTTTGATGACGTCGGGATTGCTCTTGACCTCAGCCGCAGTGCCGACAGCGATAGTCTTGCCGAAGTTGAGAACGGTGCAGTAATCGCAGAGGTTGGAGACGACGTCCATATGATGCTCGATCATAAGGATTGTGATGTCGTACTTCTCTCTGATCTCGCGGACAAAGTCCACCAGATCGAGCGATTCCTCGGTGTTCATGCCCGCCGCCGGCTCGTCGAGCAGCAGCTTCGGGTCAAGCGCCATTGCACGCGCGATCTCAAGCTTGCGCTGATGGCCGTACGGAAGAGAGCTTGCCTTCTCGTTCACCTTATCCTGAAGTCCGACGTCCTCAAGGAGCGCCATCGCCTTTTCCTTCAGGAACTTTTCGCGCTCTTTGTACTTCTTGGTCATAAAAATCGCCTGCGGCATATTATACGTCGCATCAAGATTGCTGGCGATTATGACGTTGTCCATAACGGACAGGTTGGAAAAAAGCCTGATATTCTGGAAAGTACGGCCTATGCCGAGCTGCGCTACCTTATACGGGGGCATACCGGTGATGTCCTGACCGTCGAAGATTATCTTGCCCGCGCTGGGCGCGTAGATGCCGGTGATATTGTTGAATATTGTGGTCTTGCCCGCGCCGTTCGGGCCGATTAGGCCGTGGATCTGGCCGGGTTCGAGCTTGAGGCTGAAGTTGTCTATCGCGCGGACGCCGCCGAAATGCTTCTCAACATTATGCATTTCAAGGACAGGAGTTTTCTCAGTGCTCACTTGCTTTTCTCCTCCTTTCCTGCTTTCGCCGTCTTGGGCTGCTTCTTGCCGGAGAACAGTTTAGCAAAGAACTTGCCGATTGCAATGCCCCAGCGCTTGAGAGTTTTGCACATGCGCTTGAATGAAAATTCCTTGTAGCCGTAAAGTCCGCTGGGCTTGAACATGATGATCAGCACGACCGCGATGCTGTATATGAGCATACGGTAGTTGGACATGGCTCTGAATATCTCGGGCAGGATCGTGACGATTATTGCGCCGAGCACGGAGCCGGTCAGCGAGCCGAGGCCGCCGATAACGGTGGTCGTGATAAGCTCACAGCTCTTGGCGAGGTTGAAGCTTGCAGGGACGATGTACATCAGGTAGCCGCCGTAGAGCGCGCCCGCCCAGCCCGCATAAATTGCGGAGAAGGTGAAGGACATTCTCTTGAAGCGGTATGCATTGACGCCGACCGCTTCCGCTGCCAGCTCGTTTTCGCGGATGGAGGTCAGGTTGCGTCCGTACTTGGAGTGGATGAGTCTCCACGCGATGAAGAACGCGAGCACAACGCAGACCACGCAGAACAGCATATTGGAGTAGTTGGGGATACCGGGATATCCCGCCGAGCCGCCGGTGATGTTCTTCGTATAGTTGAACAGGACGCGCACGCACTCGCCGAAGCCGAGACAGGTGATCAGGAAGTAGTCGCCCTTGAGTCTCAGCGTGATGGAGCCGAGCAGAAACGCTACAAGCCCCGCAAACAACGCGCCAAGTATGATCGCGATAAGGAAATTCACCTTGAACTGAACGGTGAGGATAGCCGCGGTATACGCGCCTATCGACATAAAGCCTGCGTTGCCAAAGGAGAACAGTCTTGTGAAGCCCGTCAGCACCGACATACCGAGAACGGCGATGATGTTGATGCAGACCATTATCACAACGCCCTGAAGATAGCTGCTGATGCCCAGTGCGTTGCAGAACGCAGTGTTTATATCATTAAATAATGTAAGCATGTTGTCCTCCCATCTCAGGCTTTATCCTGCACGTCAACACCGAACAGGCCGCTCGGCTTGACCAGAAGCAGGACTATAAGCAGTGTGAACGAGAACAGGTCGCGCAGGCTGGAGCTGATGTATCCGGAAACCAGCGTTTCCAGGATGCCGAGGACTATTGCACCGACAATAGCACCCGGGACGCTGCCCAGACCGCCTATGACGGAGGCTATAAACGCCTTGAGGCCGACATTGCCCATCTGCGGGAAGACGTTATATTTCATGCCGTACAGTACGCCGCCTACACCGGCGAGCGCACCGGCAAGCAGGAAGACCAGTGCGATGCAGCGGTCGACCTTCACGCCGAGTACCTTTGCGGAGTATGCGTTGCATGCGATTGCACGGACGTTGAGACCAAACTGAGTTTTGTTGATGAGATAAATAAGAATGACCAGAACAACTGCGGTGATTGCAAGGCTGATAAGGTCGAGGACGCCGATGTAAGCGCCGCCCACGTTTATCGTGGACACGGGAAGTCTGAAAGCATAGGATCTGTACTGACCTGAGAAAATGAGTATAGATGCCTGCTGGAACATATTTGAAAGGCCCATCGCCGCGATCATGAGGAACATGTTAGGCGCTCCGTTGCGGCGGATCCGGCGGTATGTCACTTTTTCACTGGCATAGCTTATCAGTGCGCCTCCCACTATACCCATAATTGCAGCCGGCAGGAACGGCAGGCCGACAAAAGTGGAGAACACTATTGCAACATACGCGCCCACCATGGCAAATTCACCATGAGCCCAGTTGGAGAAGTCAAGCAAGCTGTAGATCAAAGAGTATCCTGTTGCAAGCAGCGCATAAATGCCGCCGATCGATATACCTGTTACTAACTGCTGCAAAAACATGTTTTTTCTCCTACTACTATATCTAAGTTGAGTTTGTTAACGGCAAAGGCGGCATTTCCATGCCCCTTTTATAAAGAAGCGGGGAGGAGATATCCCCTCCCCACTTGTAAGTTTTTATTTCTGAGCCTCGATGATTTCCTTGAACTCGAAAGAGTCGCCGTGGCACTCGTAGAGAGCGCATGCCATGGACGGGTTGTGGGTCGCGGGATCCATGACAAGAGTACCGATCAGGCCTTCGAACACTTCGGTCTGCTCAAGAGTGTCGCGGATCGCGGTGGGATCGGCGGAACCGGCGCGGTTGATGGCGTCAACGATCCAGTTGACTCCGTCGTAGCCGAACAGGCACTCGGCTTCCATGCTGATGCCGTATTCCTTGGCAACGCGCTCACCGAAAGCCTTAGCATCGGGAGAGTTGAAGCCGATACGGGAGACATACAGGCAGCCTTCCAGAGCGCCCTGTGCCTCGCTGGCGAGCTGAGCGGAGTCCCAGCCGTCGTGACCCATGAGAGTGCACTCGATGCCCATCTCACGTGCCTGCTTTGCGAAGGTCGCGTTCTTTGCATAGTCGTTCATAACGACGAAGATGATGTCGGGGTTCTTTGCCTTGATGTTGGTCAGCTGTGCGCGGAAATCAACGTCGCCTTCCTGGCACTGCTCATCAGCGACAATGTTCGCGCCCTTGGCGTTGATAGCATCTCTGATGAAGGAGCCGACGGACTCGGAGTTGGTGTTGCCGGCTATGGTGAAGAGAGCTGCGTTCTTGACGCCGAGCTTGTCAACGGCGTAGTTACCGATAACGGTGCCGAGGTAGGAGTCTATGAAGCACATACGGAAGGAGTAGGGGTGGAGGTTGCCGTTCTCGTCAACGGTAACGAGCTCGTTGGAGGCAGCGGTGCCGATGATGGGAACCTTTACCTCGTCAGCAACGGAAGCCATGGGGATGTTGCAGGAAGAGAAGTTGGTGCCGATGGAAGCGACGATGTGATGCTCATCGACGAGCTTTTTGAAAGCGGAGACGGAGTCAGCCGCTTCGCCCTTGCCGTCCATGGGGACGAGCTCAAGCATCTTGCCGCCGAGAACGCCGCCGGCTTCGTTAATGTCCTTGACTGCAAGCTCTGCGCCGTACTGGCCGGCAGTGCCCCACAGAGCGGTCGCGCCGGTAAGGTCGGAGACGTAGCCGATCTTAATAGTATCGGAATCCGTGCCCGCAGTTTCGGAGCCGTTGTTCGTCGCGGCCGGAGCATTGGGAGCAGCGGAGTTGCCGCAGGCAACAAGCGCCAGAACCATTACAACAGCCAGAAAGATGGATATCGCTTTTTTCATGTTCGTTCCTCCTGTTTTTGGGATGTGTTTGGGTCGTAGCGGTATCCGCTACATTTGTTTGTAGTTTATCATGAGTTTTTTCTCTTGTAAAGTTGTTTTTGGTTTTTGTGGCTATCTGTCGTTTAACTTTTGTTTTCGCGATTTTGTTATTATTTTACGGGATTTTCAATGATTAACGCGTGTTTTATTATTTATTTTATTCTGTTTTTCGCCAAATAGTTTTTGGCTTTCCCGTTCGCCAAGTTGGTTTTTTGTTGGTTTACTCAAAAATCGCAGTTGCTTTTTGTTGAGTATTAACAAAATTATTCTTTTAGCGAAAGAGAGCTTTGCTTTTTGTGGGATACTGTGTATAATGTATTTCGAAGTAAGCCACATGTATACATGTTTGGAGGATTCATGCTTATGGAAAACATCATTACCAACAAAAAAGCCGCTGAATTGATGTTGATTTCTGCCCGTATTCGCCGCAGTGCACTTGAAATGGTTTACCGCGCGACATCCGGCCATCTCGGCGGTTCTTTCTCGATCTGCGAGCTTCTGACCGCTCTGTATTTTAATGAGATGAATATAGACCCGCAGAAGCCGCACTGCCCCGACAGAGACCGGCTCGTCCTCAGCAAGGGTCACTGCACACCGGCGCTCTATTCCGCGCTGGCCGCGAGGGGTTATTTCCCGCAGGAGGAGCTGAGCACCTTCCGCGATATAAACAGCCATCTCTCCGGTCACGCCGAGATGAACCATGTAAAGGGCGTTGACATGTCCACCGGCAGCCTCGGCCAGGGCTTTTCCGCCGCGGTCGGCATGGCTCTCGCGGGCAAGCTCGACAAGAAGGACTACCGCGTATACGCCATTCTCCGCGACGGCGAGATCCAGGAGGGGCAGATCTGGGAGGCCGCAATGGCCGCCGGCAACTATCAGCTCAACAACCTCTGCGCGATAGTGGACAACAATAATATACAGATCGACGGCACGATAGAGGAGATCATGTCCCCCTATCCTATTGATAAGAAGTTCGAGGCTTTCAAGTTCAACGTCGTCACCTGCGACGGGCACGATATGCAGAGCATCTGCCGCGCCTTTGCCGAGGCGAGGAAAGAGACCGAAAAGCCCACCGTCATCATCGCAAAGACGATAAAGGGCAAGGGCGTTTCCTTCATGGAAAACAACAACGAGTGGCACGGCAACGACCCCAACACCGAACAGTATCTCAAAGCTGCGGCAGAGCTTGACGCAGAAATTGCGCGCGCCGAAAAGGAGGCTGCATCAAATGAGTAAGATATCCACACGTACCGCATACGGCGAAGCCCTCGCAGCGATCGGCGGAGACGAGCGCATTATCGTTCTCGACGCGGATCTTCAGTGCTGCACCAGAACCGAGAAATTTGCAGCCCTTTATCCCGAGCGTTCCCGCAACGTCGGCATAGCCGAGGCAAACATGGTCGGCATGGCCGCCGGGCTTGCCGCCTGCGGCAAGATAGTTTTTGTCAACTCCTTCGCCATGTTCACCGCCGGCCGCGCCTTTGAGCAGATACGCAACTCTCTGGCATACCCGCATCTCAATGTCAAGGTCATCGGCACTCACGCCGGTGTCACCGTCGGCAAAGACGGCGCGACCCACCAGTGCCTTGAGGACATCGCGGCTATGCGCGCCATCCCCGGCATGATGGTTCTCTCACCCTGCGACGCGAACGAGACCCGCCTTGTCACAAAGGCAATCGCCGAATACGACGGGCCGTGCTTCATGCGTCTCGGGAGGCTTGATGTGGACGAGTGCACAAACCTCATCCCCGAATATCATTTTGAGCTCGGCAAGGCGGCCAAGCTCGCCTCCGGCAGCGATGTCACCATCATAGCCACCGGTCTTATGGTCCAGGAGGCTCTGAAGGCGCGCGAAGCGCTCGCCGCCGAGGGCATTTCCGCCGCAATACTCGACATCCACACCATCAAGCCTCTCGATCAGGAGGCCGTCATTGCGGCCGCCCGTGAGACCGGCTGCATAGTCACCGCGGAAGAGGCCAACATTCTCGGCGGCCTCGGCGCGGCTGTGGCAGAGGTCGTCTCCGAGACCTGCCCTGTCCCCGTCTTCCGCGTCGGTGTGCGCGACTGCTTCGGCCGCAGCGGCGATCCCGAGGCTCTTATGGAGAATTATCACATCACCGCCGCAGACATAGTTGAAAAGGCAAAGCAGGCCATCGCCCTCAAAAAGTGAGCCGCCATGGACATATACATCGGCTGTGACGATTCCGGCTTCGAGATGAAGCAGGAGATCATCAGGTATCTGTCCGAGCATAACTACAATTATTTTGACTGCGGCAGCGGTCGGGAGCCGTCAAGGTATCCGTATTATGCCGCCAAAGTCGCCTCCGCCGTGTCCTCCGGCAAGGCATCCCGCGGCATCCTCATATGCGGCTCCGGCATCGGCATGAGCATCGCTGCGAACAAATTCAGGGGCGTCCGTGCCGCCGCGATAAGCGACAGCTATTCCGCCCGCCTCACCCGCAGGCACAACGATTCAAACGTGCTGTGCCTCGGTGGGGAGCTGCTGGGCAAATGGTCTGTGCTCTCCATCGTTGAGACGTGGCTGACCACCGAATATGACGGCGGGCACCATCAGCCCTCGCTTGACCTTATAGCAGACCTCGAATCCGTCAACATGACCGGAGAGCGCTGGTGCCCTGATTCGGCGCCTTATCCGCCGTTTGACTGGGATCCGTCGCAGTCGCTCTGAGCAAAACGAAAAGCGAGCGCCTTTTCAGGTGCCCGCTTTCGGAAGCCTCGGTACTTTTTACTCCGTGCAGTATTCAACTTTTATTCCGCGGCTTGCGATATATCTCTCCCAGTCCTCGTCCAGCTTCTGATCCGTGATTATCATGTCCACCAGCTCCAGCCCCTCGAAGAGGATATTCGCGCTGGAATTGAACTTTGTGTGGTCAACGATCAGGTATCTCTCCTGCGACTGCTTGAGCATCGTCTCTCTCACGCGTGCCTCGCTCAGGTGATTATCGGAAAGTCCGTATTCCACGGTGAGCTTCGGGCAGCTTATGAACGCGCGGTCGGCATGATAGGTTCTGAGCATATCTATCGTGTGCTGATCCGCGAAAGAAGAGGTTCTTCTCCTGAACGCGCCGCCGGGGCATATGAGATTGATGTTGTTTATGTTGCTCTCATTGCAGAGCAGGCATATCTGAAGCGAATTGGTTATCACGGTCAGCATCTTCTGCGAGCGTATCATCGCCTCGGCAAGCGCAAGGCAGGTCGTGCTCGAATCGAGCATGACGATGTCGTTTTCCTGCATATGCTCGATAGCCCGACGCGCAAGGCAGTCCTTCGTCTGATGGTAGTACGCCTTTCTCAGGTTCGTCGGATAAGTCTTGTCAAAGTTCTCTATGAGGTACGCGCCGCCGTGTGTTCTCATGAGGCGTCCCTGGCTCTCCATTTCCTTGAGGTCGCGGCGGATAGTCTCCTCGCTGCATTTGAGCATCTCGCTCATCGCGGGTACAAGCACAAAGCCCTGCTTGTTGATCTCCTGATCGATTATATTTTGGCGTTCAATTTTCAACATACCGCCTCAAAGCCTCATTTCATTACCATATTTGCACTTTTTCTGTTTTTTTGTGCATCTCGGCGCAGGATTAGTAAGTTGCGTCGCTCATGTACTATATCATATCGTCAAACAAAAATCAACACAAAATTAACGGTATATCAACTTTTTATGCCCGCCATTGATTGTTTTTGCCATATACATGCGTTTTCATGCCTGCCAGATCTTTGTTATCTGTTGACTATTTTGACTTTTTACCAACAATTGTCGAGACACGTCCCGACAGCAGTGCGGTCATATAACTGAAAATAACTGTCCATTACATGCAAATGAAAGGGGTATTCACATAATGAAAAGCTTTGACGAGTTTTTCCTGATGACCACTGACGACGTAAAGCGATACGCCGTAGAGGTGCTGCATAAGTTTGCACCCGACGAAGAGACCGAGTGCATCGAGATCGGAGACGGAAACATCAACTATGTTTTCAAGATCTGGTCCAAAAAAGACGGGCACTCCGTCGTCGTCAAGCAGGCCGACAAGCTGCTGCGCTCCTCCGGCCGCCCGCTGGACACCTACCGGAACAAGATCGAAGCGAAGATCCTTCAGCTCGAATCACAGCTCGCTCCGGCATATGTTCCGGAGGTCTATCATTACGACGAGGTCATGTGCGCGCTGTCCATGGAAGACATCTCCGCATATAAAAATCTCCGCAAGGAGCTTATGGCAAACCGCGTCTACGCCCACCTGAGCGAGAATCTCTCCTCCTTCCTCGCGGACACGCTCCTGCCGACGACCGATCTCGTCCTGCCCAGCGCCGAGAAGAAAAAGAACGTAAAGTTCTTCTTCAACCCCGAGCTGTGCGACATCACCGAGGATCTTGTGCTCTCCGAACCTTACATGTCCGTCCCGTATAACGAGAGGAACCGCAACATCATAACCGCCGGCAACGAGGAATTTGTCGATCACTTCCTTTATAACGACGCCGCGCTGCACGCCGAGGTCGCCAAGCTCCGCGACAGCTTCATGAACAACGCCCAGGCGCTTATCCACGGCGATCTGCACTCCGGCTCCGTCTTCGCAAACGAAAACGGCATCAAGGTAATCGACCCAGAGTTTGCCTTCTACGGCCCGATGGGCTACGACATAGGCAACGTTATCGGCAATTTCTTCTTCTCTCTGGCAAGTAAGATATTCACAATGCCCGAGGAGACCGACGCTATAAACGCGCTTTACAGGATAATCGCCGAGACCTACGACATGACCCGCGAGAAGCTGCTCGCAAAATACGACGAGCTTGTCTCCTTCCCGCTCTACAAGGCCGAGGGCTTCAAAAAGCATTACATAGACAGCGTCATGGCCGACTCCGTCGGCTATGCTGGCACCGAGATTATCCGTCGTGTGGTCGGCGATTCGAAGGTCATGGAGGTCACATCCGTCACTGACCTTGAAAAGCGCATTCCGATGGAGCGAGCGCTCATCAAGCTCGGTATCGCACTTATAATGCGGCGCTCCGAGTTCGTCAGCGGCGCTGAAATCATTGAGGCTTTCCGCCTGATCATTGCATAAAAAAGGAGAAGCGTATGGAAAGAATGGACGCTGGCATGCCCTTCCTTCTCAAATACGAGAATGTGGCATGGTATGAAAACGGCAAGGTTCGTATACTTGACCGCAGGATATTCCCTGAGGTTCGTTTTGTCGAGTGCTCCAACTATCAGGAGGTCGTCAAGGCTATTGCCGACATGGTGACGCAGAGCGCGGGACCTTACACTGCTGTCGGCATGGGCATGGCTCTCGCCGCGTATCAGGTTCGTGATAAGTCTGCCGCCGAGCAGAACAGCTTCCTTCAGCAGGCCGCCTATGACCTCGCTCATGCGCGCCCCACTACCGCGAACCGCTACGGCCAGATAACCTATCACTGCGCCGACGTTGCGAAGGCTGCGCTTGAAGCCGGTAAGGATCCGATAGAGGCCATCGTTGACGCGACCGTCGAATCACTCAACCGCCGGTACAGCACCATGCAGATCGTCGGAGATCATCTCGAAGGGCTTATCCCAAACAACGGCACCATTCTGACGCAGTGCTTCGGCGAGACCATCATCGGCACCGTCATCCGCGCCGCGATGAAGAAGGGCAAGAATTTCCGCGTGTTCTGCGCGGAGACCCGCCCGTATCTTCAGGGCGCGCGCCTTACTTCGAGCTGCTTTGCAGAGATGGGCTTTGACACCACCGTCGTCACCGACAACATGATCGCATACTCCATGCAGCACGAGGGCATCGATCTCTTCACCTCCGCTGCCGATTCTATCGCCCGCGACGGACATATCGCCAACAAGATCGGCACTTTCCAGATAGCTATCCTTGCAAAATATTTTGGTCTCCCCTACTTCGTCACCGGCATTCCGGATGCCGACAAGCACAGCCGTGACGACATCGTTATAGAAATGCGCGACCCTGAGCAGGTGCTCCGCTACCGCGGCATCCAGAACACGCTGCCGCAGGTCAAGGCCATATACCCCTCCTTTGACGTTGTCCCGCCGCATCTAATCTCCGGCGTCGTCACGGACAAAGGCGTGTATGTGCCCTATCTCTTGAATAAATATTTTGAAACCGAAGTCAAAAAATTCTATTAAAGGAGCATTATATATGAAAGTCTATGTACGCGCACCTTATCCCGAGAAAAGACTTGCCGAGCTGAAAGAACTGTTTGAAGAAGTTGTCTACGAGCCTTGGACGGAGACCGGCGAGCGCTATTACGAGGACGAGATGCTTGAAAATCTCAAGCGCGTTGAACCGGACGCTCTTATAACCGAGCTTGACCGCGTGACCGAAAAGGTTCTGAACGGCTACGGCAAGCTCCGCTTCATCGGCGACTGCCGCGCAGCACCCGCCAATATCGACACCGACGCCTGCACGGCGCACGGCGTGCCCGTGCTCTGCACTCCCGGCCGCAACAATCAGGCCGTCGCGGAGCTTGTCGTCGGGCTTATCATCATGCAGCTCAGAAACGCCATTCCCGCCATCCAGTGGGCAAAGGACGGCAAATGGGTCGAGGGCACGACCCCCTACTATCTGTGGATGGGTCACGAATTGCAGGGGCGCAAGGTCGGCTTCGTCGGCTTCGGTGCCGTCGGCCGTGCCGCGGCAAAGATCATGGACGGCTTCGACTGCGACATCTGCTTCTATGATCCGTTCATCCCCAACGATATCGGCCACTATAAAAAGACCGAGCTTGAAAAGATATTCGCGGAATGCGACATTGTCTCCCTCCATCTGCCCGTTACGGATGAGACCAGGGGGATGATAGACGAAAAGCTCCTCCGCTCCATGAAGCCCACCGCGCTGTTCGTAAACTCCGCACGCTCCGCGGTCGTGGATACAAAGGCGCTCATAAAGCTGCTCAACGACAAGGCCATCGCGGGCGCTATCATCGACGTTCTGGACACCGAGCCGCCCACGGCTGAGGATCTCCAGATCGCGTACTGCCCCAACACCATCCTCACTCCGCATATCGGCGGCTCCTCCTTTGAAGTCACCGTGCATCAGGCCGACATACTCAACGAGCGCATCCGTCAGTGGCTGAAAGGTGAGAACCTCGAGAGGATTGTCTTCAACCGCGCCGTGCTCGCAAAATAAGGCATGAAATACTACCTGCTAGTCGATCTCGGCACCGGCAACACCAGAGTCTCTCTGGTGTCTCAAAAGGGTGAGATCCTAGGTATTCGCACCTTCACCAATACCTATTACCGCGACAGCGCCTATTCCGACGCGCAGTATTTTCTGCCGTCGGAATGGGGCGAGCGCATAATCCGCTGCTGCGAAGAGCTGCACGCCGAGTTTCCCGATGTCGAGATCTGCGCCGTCTCCTCTGCCGGAGCACGGCAGAGCATCGTACTCATAGACGGCAGCGGCGAGGCGTTCTACGGTCTGCCGAACATAGATAACCGCGGGCGCGATTACATGGATCGCATAACCGGCCGCGAGGAGTTGTACCGCCGCTCCGGCAAATGGGTAACGGAAGATTTCTGCGCAGCGAAGCTGATGGGGCTGCGCATGGTCTATCCGGAGCTTTACTCCCGCATCAGCAAGGTCGTCAGCATAAGCGAATGGATCGCGTTCATGTTCACCGGCGTTGCCGCCATGGAATTCTCGCAGGCCTGCGAAACACAGCTTTATGACCTCGACAGCCGCAGCTGGGACGAGGATCTATGCGCCGCGTACGGCATTGACATTGCGCTCCTGCCTCCGCTGATCCCCGCGGGTGAGGCCGTCGGCTCAGTGCTCGACTGCTTCTCCGATATCTGCGGCACCGCGCCCGACGCCGTGTTCGTCATGGGCGGTGCCGATACGCAGGTCGCACTCAGGTATACGGAGCTGGCCGCCGGTGATATTGCCGTTGTATCCGGCACAACGTCCCCCGTCATCGTAAAAAGCAGCGAGCGGTACTACGATCCGCAGCAGCGCGTCTGGACGGACGCCGACCTCGGCGGCAAAGGCTTCATCGTTGAAATGAACCCCGGCGTGACGGGGCTCAACTATCAGCGCGTCAAAGACAATCTCTGCCCCGACCTGAGCTATGAGTTTCTCGAGAGCGAGTACGCCGCAAAAAGCAGCTTCTGCTGCACGGCCTCGTTTTCGTCGCTGCTCTTCTACGAACAGCGCTCGCTCAGGCGCGGCGGCTTCTTCACCCTCTCCCCGATGGATACGCAGCTTGACCGCGTCGATATGGCGTGGGCCGTTCTGGCGGACATCGCCTGTTCGATATACGAGCAGCTCCGGCGGCTGATCTCGCTCACGAAAGCGAACGGCGCCTGCATATACGGCTGCGGCGGCGGTTTCCGCTCGGAAGCGCTGTGCCAGATGCTCTCAGACCTCTCCGGTATGGAGCTCAGGCTTTGCAGCGGGTTTGTGCAGGCCACGCTTCAGGGGCTTGTCAATATATGCGGCGCTTACCTCGGACTCCCTGCGCAGAGCGCGCAGTCATCGAAAAGCTTTTTCCCCCGCGAGCATAGTTTAATTCACGAATACTACCCCGTCTGGCTTGAAAACCGGGCCAAAGCGAATCTTATTTAATCAATCATTTTTTGGAGGTATCCTCATGTTAATGCAGGAAGAGAGAGAGCTTATAGTTGAATACGGCAAAAAGCTCAGCGCATCAGGTCTTTGCCCCGGCACCAGCGGCAACATAAGCATATACAACGCAGAGAAGAACCTGATGGCGATCAGCCCCTCCGGTATGGACTATCTTCTGACCCAGCCCGAGGACATCGTCATCACCGATCTCGAGGCAAATATTGTCGACGGCAGCCGCAAGCCCTCGAGTGAATGGGCGCTGCACACCATCTTCTATAAGCACAAGCCCGAAGCGCGCGCCGTTGTCCACACCCATTCGGCGTACTGCACCACCTTTGCGGTGCTCAATCAGCCCATCCGTGCCGTTCACTACGTGATCGGCGACGCGAACACCGACGTTGTCCCCTGCGCCCCGTATATCACCTTCGGCACCGAAGAGCTTGCGGAAAAGGCCATCGAGGTCTGCGGCGATTCCAACGCCGTACTTCTCGCAAATCACGGCATAGTCGTCTGCGGAAGCAGCATCGCCAGCGCCTTCTCCCTCGCCAACAATATGGAATACATCGCCAAGCTCCAGTACCGCGCAATGTGCATCGGCCAGCCGCAGATACTCACCGACGAGCAGATGGCCGTTGTCATGGAGAAGTTCAAATCCTACGGCCAGCCCGGCAGCCACAAGAGCGGATATTGATCCGTCAGCAGATACACAATAACTGAAGGAGGACAGCATGAATTCATTTGACTTTTACAGCCCTACATATTTTGTGTTCGGGCGCGACCGCGAGAATGATACCGGCAAATACGTCGCCAAATTCGGCGGCAGCCGCGTGCTCATCGTCTATGGCGGCCAGTCCGCGAAAAGATCCGGACTGCTTGACCGCGTCAAGGCGTCCGTCAATGCCGCCGGTCTTTACAGCATCGAGCTCGGCGGCGTGAAGTCCAACCCCAAGAGCGGCTTTGTCTACGAAGGCATCGAGCTTGCCCGCCGCGAGAAGATCGATTTTCTCGTCGCCATCGGCGGCGGCAGCGTCATAGACACTGCAAAGGCCATTGCGATGGGCGTGCCGTATGACGGCGACTTCTGGGATTTCTTCTCCGGCAAAACTCCGGAGACCGCACTGCCCGTCGGCGTTGTTCTCACTCTCGCCGCGTCCGGAAGCGAAGGCTCCCCGAACGCCATCATCACCAACGAAGAGACTTTGGACAAGACCGCAGCCGAGGCCGACTGCATCCGCCCGAAGTTCTCCGTCATGAACCCTGCTCTTACCGAGAGCCTGCCCGCTTTCCAGACCGCCTGCGGCGTGACCGACATCATCTCTCACGCGCTGGAGCGCTACTTCACCAACACTCCCGGAGTTGAGACTACGGACAGGCTGCTCGAGGGCGTGGTTCTCGCCATGATCCACGAGGGGCGCACCGTTATGCGCGATCCTCACAATTTCGACGCGCGCGCCAACATTATGTGGGGCGGCATGGTCTGCCACAATGACATCATGGGTGTCGGCCGCAAGCAGGACTGGAACAGCCATCATCTCGAGCATGTCATGTCCGCCGTATACGACTGCGCACATGGCGCGGGTCTGTCGGTGATAATGCCCGCATGGATGACCTACTGCATCGAGCACAGTGACGCAAAGCGCTTCACACAGCTCGCGGTCAAGGTTTTCGGCTGCCAGCTCGACGTTGACGATCCCAAGCGCACAGCTCGCGAAGGCGTGGAAGCTTTCAAGAACCTCATGCGCGAATTCAATATGCCTCTGACGTTTGCTGAGATTGGCGCCGATCCCAACGATATTGAAAAGCTCGTTGAGATGAACGGCGTCGGAGACGGCGTCACCGGCGGCTACGTTGGCCTTACCAGCGACGCCATCCGCGAGATCTACCAGATCGCCGCAGGGCTGCGCTGAGAAATATCATTATCGATAAAGAAGGAGCATTATTATGGAAACTGAAAAGAAACTGGGCTTTTCGACCCGTCAGATTCATGTAGGCAAGCGCAAGAACAGCGCCGGTGCGCTCTGCGATCCTATCTACCAGACCTCCACCTTCATGTTCGAGACCGTCGAGCAGGGCGGCGCCAGATTTGCCGGCACTGAGACCGGATACGTATACTCCCGTCCCGCAAACCCCTCCACCAACGCCGTTGAGGAGAAGATAGCCTCCCTCGAAAACGGCGAAGCCGCAATGGCCACCGCCTCCGGCATGGGTGCCATCACCGCCACGCTCTATTGCAGTGTCGTCGCCGGTGATGAGATCGTCGCGGATGAGACTCTCTACGGCTGCACCTTTGCCTTCCTCTCCAAGGAGATCACCCAGCTCGGTGTTAAGGTATCGTTTATCAACATGAACGACATTGACGCGCTCAAGGCTGCCCTCACCGACAAGACGAAGGTCGTCTACTTTGAGACTCCCTGCAACCCCACCATGAAGGTCATTGACATAAAGGCCGTTGCGGACGCCGCCCACGCTTTCAACAAGGATATCAAAGTCATCGTTGACAACACGTTCTGCTCTCCCTATCTCCAGCGCCCCCTCGATCTCGGCGCGGATGTTGTTGTTCACAGCGCGACCAAATACATCAACGGTCACGGCGACGTTATCGCGGGCTTTGTCGTCGGCAAGCCTGAATTCATCAATCAGGTCCGCGGCGTCGGCGTCGTACATATGACCGGTGCGGTTATGAGCCCGTTCAACGCGTTCCTCATCGCCCGCGGCCTCAAGACGCTGAGCATCCGCATGGATCGCCACTGCGAGAATGCCATGAAGCTTGCAAGATACCTCGAGGCGCACCCCGCCGTTGCGAAAGTGTACTACCCCGGTCTGGAGAGCTTTGAGGGTCACGAGATCGCCAAGAAGCAGATGGACAA
>ENA-OROK01001598-OROK01001598.1-human-gut-metagenome-genome-assembly--contig:-NODE-1598-length-21544-cov-13.009167_pt1 | contig 21544 bp, 17 predicted proteins | sample MGYA00242127_ERZ509046 | MGnify/ENA primary metagenome ERZ509046 (study PRJEB26280, sample SAMEA2338728) | human gut metagenome | biome: human gut; feature: human-associated habitat; material: faeces... | reverse complement strand
GTAGGCAAAAGAACGTCGAGAGATTTCCTACGTGCGAGGGATAAAGGCTTTACGTTATCTGCTTTTACAGGCTAAGTAAGTATAACTACCTTGTAAGAAAGGTAGGCAAAAGAACGTCGAGAGATTTCCCTCTAGAGTTAAAAAAAAGATTATACGCTTTACGTGTTTAATGACGTAAGGCGTATATTTCTTTGTAAGGAACGTAGTGAAAGGAACGTCAAAATATTTCTGCAAGTATGGCAAAACTGAGACGGTACGCATGTTATTTCTATGGAGGCGGAAGGAAAAAGTTTTTCTGCACAGAATTTTTCGGATCGATAGAACGAGAACGGGGGAGGCGGAACTGCGTGTATAAAGGTTGGAATGCAATGTTTTTATGCGGTTAAGGTGGGATAATGCGTTATTTTTATAGGATTTAAACGGAAAATAACGGAAAATCGGGAAAAGTGCTTGACAAAGGTGACGGGTAGCATTTATAATGTAAGTGTAGAATGATATAAGTACATACGATAATAGCAAGATAGTCGCAAGGCTATTACGCAAAGCTAAAGGGACTCTCGTAGTCAGCCAGTTGCCGAAGATACTTTTTTAGGCATTGGCGCTTTTTTATTTTCGGGAGTTTTATTATTTAAATAGGGTAATTGCTATGAGCGAGAGAAAAAAGAACATTTTTAAAATTATTTCATCGCTTGTACTGTGCGTAATCAGCCTTGTCGGTATATGCATGGGGACTTTTGCATGGCTCGCTGAAAATGACAAGGTCGGTTCGTCGGGTTTGGATATGACTATAGGGTATAATGACAGTTTGCTCGGCGTCGAATACTATAATATCGACGCTTCCGAACATTCTGCATATAAGTTTATCAAGACGACGACGCCTAAGCTCGGGAAGTACGAACTGCTTAATGCTAAGTATCAGCTGCTTATAAAATTTTATGTCGCTGCGGATGTGGAAAGCGTTAATCTTTACGCCGAAACCGAAACGGATTATTTTTTGGGGGACGGGAAACATCCATTGCTCGCTGCTGCGGTTTCCGACGATCGGTTTGTTCCTTCTGTCGGCACTACTGCGGACGGAAAGCCGTATACCAATACTCTGACAAGCATCGTTTCGATTGCTGCGTTCGGCTCGGCGGACGGCGTGACCGTGACTGCGGTAGGCGAGAGTATTACGCTTAACAAACTTCCGTCGACGTTTAGTTCGTTTGTCGGCGGAGATATCGAAAAAACCGTTGCGCCGCAGATTGCGCTAAGCTCTGTTACCGTTGCCGGTACCTATAACGGCGCTGCGTGTCGTGCGTTTTACGTCATTTTAAGCTACGATGCCGACCTTGTTACCGACGTGTTCTCGCAAAATATAGGTAACGACGTGGTTTCCAACGCAGGTAATGTAAACGGTATTCCCTTTATTTGTGACTTTGCTTTGAGGCTCGCCTGACTTACTTTTCTTGTAAGAAAAGTAAGCAAAAGAACGTCAAGAGATTTCCTATGAACGGTGGAAAAAGCCTCTACGTTATCCGCTTCTACGGACATGGCGAATGTGACTGCCTTGTAGGAAAGTAAGCAAAAGAACGTTAAGAGATTTTCTATGAACGATGGAAAAAGCCTCTACTTAATCCGCTTCTACGGACTTTGGGAGTGTAACTACCATGTAAGAAAAGTAAGCAAAAGAATGTCAAGAGATTTCCTATGGGCGATGGAAAAAGCCTCTACTTTATCCGCTTCTACGGACTTTGGGGGTGTAACTACCTTGTAAGAAAAGTAAGCAAAAGAACGTTAAGAGATTTCCTATGAACGGTGGAAAAAGCCTCTACTTTATCCGCTTCTACGGACTTTGGGGGTGTAACTACCTTGTAAGAAAAGTAAGCAAAAGGACGTTAAGAGATTTCTTATGAGTGGAGTTAAGGTTTCTATGGGTTATTTGCTTTTGGTGATTTAAATCTGTAGTGAATAAAATCGGTTAAAGGCGGCAGGAAATAAGTCATAACGACTTTTGGCGATGGTGTTGTCGCAAAAGCAACCTAAGTATCGAATTGTTGCGTACGTCGGCGGCGAAATGCTAAGATTTGGTTTAGCGATAAAAAAGCAGTCGCAAAAAAGCGATTGTTCTACGTTAAAATATAAAATTAAATTGTAAAAATTAAAGGAGGTAATATGAAAAAACGAGCTGTTTCGCTTATAAGCGTAATAATGGTAGCGATTTTGACTGTTGCCTCTTCTTTTGCTTGGCTCGGTCGAATTTTCGGGGATATCGATTTTACCAAAGATTTAATCGGCTCTACCGAGACTGCGTATTTTGCGCATGGGGACGGTAGCAAAGAAAATCCCTACGTTATTACTAATCGCACGCACATGTACAACCTTGCTTGGTTGCAATATCTCGGATATTTTAATATGGCTGCCTCCGGAAACAACGGCAAAGCTCAAAGCTATTTTAAAGTGGAGTCGGATATCGATATGGAAGGTTTATGCTTGCCGCCCATAGGTACAGTCGAATACCCGTTTTTATGCAATTTTTCGGGTGGCGGATTTGTTATTGCCAATGCTAAAACCACCAACGTTAAAAGCGAATACGAGTATAAGCCCACTAACGCAAATTTCAGCGGCGAGCTGCTGGCTAAGGCGGTAGGTGGTAACGGCGAGGTCGGTAACGTAAGCGGATTGTTCGGGGTTGTAGGCGATTACGACGGGGCATTGGCTAAAGTCAACGAAGCGGCTGTGCGTATCGGGGTAACGCCTGCGTCGCAAGAAAATATAAACGTATCAGATTTTTATCTGTCGGGAGCTAACATAAAGAGCGGTTCTGCCGGTTCGTTGGTCGGTATAATAGCCGGGTATGTTAACGCCGGCGTCAGCAATATCGGTGTGTATGGGTGCAGCTTGGACGTTCCTAACGGCGGTGCTATCGACGACATAAGCGCTAACGTATCCGACTATACCATGGTAGGATACTGTACGGACGAGTATAAGACCGAGACCTCTCAGGTCAACGTAAAGATATCCGAAAGCGGAAAAAAAGAACTCGCTCTCGGGGACGGCAGCAGCGGTGGAGCTGCGGGATGGGGCGGATCCGTCGATATGGAGGCTATGTTCCAAAGAGTAGCTTATTTTGCCGCAAATAAAACCAATTATGTAGACAAAGATTTTAACGTTGTTTCGTATGAAAGCACTTATTTAAGCTATTATGGTGAAGAACAAGGCTCTGCATATGTAAACAAGAGTTATGGCTCCAGTGGAGGAGGTCTATATTGTGTTTATGGCGGTGGAAACCCTACGGTGTCGTATACTAAAGATTATTCTAATAGTAATGTTTTTTTTGTTAAGAGCGGAAATAATTATTTGACAATAACCTCTACCGCCACGTACAGTAGTACCGGCATAGTAGCGGATAAAGACAAAGCGGTAACATGGCAATTTTCCGATATGACTAATTACCGAGGATATTTGTATACGCTGGTCGGTGGCGTAAAATACTATTTAAATACAAAAGGCTCTGTTTTAATGTTGCAATCTGACTCATCGTCGCAATGGCTGCTAAATAACGGTAAGGTCATGTATGACGGTAATGGTAGTGCCTTAAATTTATGTATAGTAAACGGTTATTGGCGAGTAAGTAACGGTGATGCTGCAACTATAGAGGCTTCTACCGTCGGTAATCAATCGATGAGTAAGACTTTTCAGTATCAGGCTACTGACAGTAGCGGAACTACTACAAGTTGGCAGACTTTTTTGCCGCTAAACGTAGACGATAATTATGCCGTATCCGATAACAACACCGGATATATCGCAAGCGGCAACAATACAGCCACCACTAGCAACCCCATTCAAGGTGATATAAGATTTAGAAAAGATCCTATAAGCAGTATTGGCGCTTCGCTTAACAACGCAACGTCTTACGACAATAGCGCATTGGAAGTGTTGACTCGCACGAGCAAGTCGGACGGCTTTGTAAGGATATCCGACGATTTTAACGGCGCAAACAGCAGTGTGAGTGGTAACCTTAGTGGCTATAGCAAAAAGACCGTATCCGAACTCGGCTTGCAAAAATACGGGGATTCGGACGGCGGAGCTCGTAAGGATATGGGAGACGTACTTCTTGGCGGCGGAAATAATATTTACGGAATGCACTTTATGAATGCGCCCATAAGCACTCAAAACGTTTATTATGCGCCGTATGCTAAGATAAATGGCGAAGACCATTACAATTATCCTATGACGGCTAACAGTATAGACTTTCATCTTAAGACTAAAGGATATATAAACTTTTTTGCAGGGACTTATTACGGAACCGAAGTGAATTTCTTTTCGTTGCACCATATAATTAAGCGCAGCGCTACCGAGATACAGACAATTAAGGAGATCTCGCTTATATACGGCAAAGGCAGCGGAACTTATATTTATAAGTATACCGACGGAACTTTTTCGCATGGCAATTCGGAGCCTGAGGGATACGAGGTTGTGTTTGATACCTCGTGGATAACCACGCCGACTATTGTATACAATGCGGTGTATTACTTCGAAATTCCCGTAAATGCAGGGGAATATGCGCTCGGTTCGGCAAGTACCGGTGACGGCGCATATCTTATGTATCTCGATATTGGGGCTAATGCTGCCGAAAAGGGAACTCGTACGGTTATTTCCGAGCGAATTACGGTTAACGAAAAAATAAGCAGCGTGCCGAAAGTCGGAGCCGCTTTCGTTGCGGACGTAAACGAAACTCTCGACGGTATAAAATTTAATGCGGCGTTTACGCTGCAACCGAGTTTTGTCGGTACGGTAGGCGTAAGCAGAACGCAATCAACGGTGACTATTAGTTCGGGCGGAGGAGCCGCAAATAATGTCACGGGCGAATATGCGTCTAGCGGAACAACCTTAAAAAACGGCGGCGTTACGCTAAGCGTAGACGGAGTAACTAGTCGAGTTACGGTTATGGATCGGTTATCTCTATACGACTATGCGGGGAACTCGCTGATTGTTTCTTTGCGAACGATTACGACGGTCGATTCGGTTGTCGGGGATACCGTGTATGCGCAGTTCGACGGTAATGGCGAAAGTACAGGTGCGGATACGGATACGATTGTTACTAAATTTAACGAGCTTGCCGTAGACAATGTTCCGTCGGTCGGCACGGATACTGTAATAGAGTATAATTACGATTCTGCTCGAAATTCTGCGGCGGTTTATAAAGCAGATTTTGAAAGTGACGCAAATAATTATTATTCGGTAATTTCTTATACCGTTACCGTAACTTATGAGGATGACAGCACCGCTTTGCCCGAAGAAAACTTTGAGGTTATTAAAAACGTTCTTCCCGTTACAATAAACGGCAAACTCTACGCTTAACTTACTTTTCTTGTAAGAAAAGTAAGCAAAAGAACGTCAAGAGATTTCCTATGGGCGATAGAAAAAGTTCTTACGTTATCCGCTTCTATGGACTTTGGGAGTGTAACTACCCTGTAAGAAAAGTAGCAAAAGAACGTCAAGAGATTTCCTATGGACGGTGGAAAAAGTCTTTACGTTATCCGCTTCTACGGACTTTGGGAGTGTAACTACCTTGTAAGAAAAGTAAGCAAAAGAACGTCAAGAGATTTCCTATGGGCGATAGATAAAGTCTTTACGTTATCCGCTTTTATGTACATAGCGAACGTAACTACCTTGTAAGAAAAGTAAGCAAAAGAACGTCAAGAGATTTCCTATGGACGGCGGGAAAAGTCTTTACGTTATCCGCTTCTATGGACTTTGGGAGTGTAACTACCTTGTAAGAAAAGTAAGCAAAAGAACGTCAAGAGATTTCCTATGGGCGGTGGAAAAAGTCTTTACGTTATCCGCTTCTACGGACTTTGGGAGTGTAACTACCTTGTAAGAAAAGTAAGCAAAAGGACGTCAAGAGATTTCCTATGGACGGTGGGAAAAGTCTTTACGTTATCCGTTTTTACGGACTTTGGGAGTGTAACTACCTTGTAAGAAAAGTAAGCAAAAGGACGTTAAGAGATTTCCTATGAACGGTAGAAAAAGTCTCTACGTTATCCGCTTCTATGGACTTTGGGAGTGTAACTACCTTGTAAGAAAAGTAAGCAAAAGAACGTCAAGAGATTTCCTATGGGCGGTGGAAAAAGTCTTTACGTTATCCGCTTCTACGGACTTTGGGAGTGTAACTACCTTGTAAGAAAAGTAAGCAAAAGAACGTTAAGAGATTTCCTATGGACGGTGGAAAAAGTTTTTACGTTATCCGGATTGCGCATAGTGGAAAAGAGTTTAGGCTCAAATGCGTACATTATAAAAAGAAAAGCCGCACCGTCTTAACCGACGATGCGGCTTTTGCATGTAAATAAATTGACCGGGCATAAAAAATATGCTTTAATCACTGTAGTTAACTCAAAAATATGTTATTTTGTTGACAAATAACGTTATACAGTATTATACTTTATATATACGCCGTAAGCAAATTCAGTGACGATAGAGGAGGTTATATGCCGGATAATTACCAAAGTACGATGTTGTACGTATGGGTTAATGTTTTATGCCTAATCGTTTTGGCGGTGATTTTCGTCGGCATTATACGCTACGGCACACGCAACAAACGAAGTTCGTTTTTGCGAATAATGGTTTGTTTGATTTCCGTTCACAGCATATTCGATTCGTTGTGGGCGCTTATGAGCGGAGGGGTTATAAAGGCTAACGAAACCGCCGCTTATTTTTTTAACGGCGTGTGTTTTTTATCGTTGATAGGGGCGATAGTAATTTGGGGACTCTATTCGGAGACCTTTATAATTCGGAATAATCCAATAAAGCCGATAGCAATGGCTGTTATGTTTGTGCCGCTTGCGATTTCGGCGATATATATAGTAACTTCTTTTATTCATCACGGCGCATACTATATTACGCCGGACATGCAGTACGTAAGAGGTAAGTATTATTTTTATGCGTTAGGGTTGCCGTATGCCTATTTTTGCTATGTATCGATAAGATCGTTGGTGTTGTCCGCCTTCAAAAAATATTATTCGTACAGACGAATTTTGGTTTTAATGTTTTTATATTCCATTATCGTATGCGGCTTTTTTGTATTGCAAGTATTGCTTAATTCGGTTATGCCGGTCGTATGCGGTGGAGCAACGATAGCGCTGTTGCTTGTTTACCTCGAGACGTTGCATGGAAAAATAACCGTAGATTCGTTAACTGGACTTGCTAACCGAAGCTCGCTTGAACGGACGCTTAATGTGCGCTTAAAGGATGAAAACGAAGGTAAAAAACTCTATTTCATGATGATGGATATAGATAATTTTAAAAGTATTAACGATTTGTACGGGCATATCGAGGGAGATAGTGCGCTGAAAACGGTCGCCGGTGTTTTGAAAAAACATGCGCCGCAAAACTTTTTGGTTGCCAGATACGGCGGCGACGAGTTTGCTGCGTTGGGTATTACCGACGACGAAAACGAAGGTATAGCGCTCGTGCATAATATACATGCCCGATTAGAAGAATACAACGAACGAGAAGACAGGAAATACGATTTATCTATAAGCGTGGGATACGCATGCAAAGAGGACGGATATTATACCATTCCCGACCTCATAAATGCAGCCGACGAAGAGCTTTATAAGGTTAAAGCGAAAAAGAAAGTAAATTTCGGGGGGGGGGCTGACTTTACTGCTTCGCCACCACCGCTAAGCCGCTGAAAGGCATAATTCGGTTGTGCCGTCGGCGTAATCTGCTGATATGACAATGCCGTTTGTTTTACGCAAAAAAGCTCTTACAAATTAGCGATATGCAAGAGCTTTTTGTATATGTATAAGCGTTTTTACGTCCGTCGGCACGCAATCTACGTATAGCAGTCGCTGCGGCAAAAGAAAAATTACAGCCTCCAAAATCAGGCGAGTGCTTGACGTTTGCGGGCAAACGCAAACCGGTTCTGGTTAAAATCATCGAATTTGAAAGGTCCGGTGCTAATGCTTTGGCAATTAAAAACTAAAGTTGTTCGACAAACTAAATAATCCCTTCGGTATGTTGCGCCGTAGGGATTATATATTTAAAAAGTTTTATATATTTACTGTCGTAGAGGTGTCGATTAAACAGCAGCGACAAGATTTTTTCTTACGCCTTAATCTTCGGCAGCCGGGAAAACCAAAGAAACGTAATAGACAAGTTCTTTGTACATTTTTGTTTCGCCGAGTTCTTTCAGCGCAGTCAGTACGGCTTTGTAGTACCATTCCGTCTGACTCGGACTGCCCTTAAAACGTGACCAGACGTTGTCGCCCACGATGCGTTTGTCATAATATACGCTTTTTATGTTGGCGAGTTTGTCTGCGCATAATAGTTGTTTTGCTTCCGTGCTTTCGTCTTTGACTTTAGCCAAAGCCTGTTCTTTGCGTTCTAACCAAGGCAAGGACTTGTCCTCCGTGTCGCTTGCGACAAGTTCGGCAACATCGTGCCCGAAGAGCATTTCGATATCCTCGATAGTCGAGTCGGTATCCTCTACGGTATCGTGAAGCACTCCGGCAATCTGCACGTTTTCGTTGCAATCGTTGGCTGCGAGTATCTGCAAAACTTCCATCGGATGAACTATGTACGGCGTGTCGGTACCTTTTCGATATTGATTGCGATGTTGTATCGCTGCGTACTCTATGGCTTTGTGTAACAGCATATGTAGACCTCCCGGAGACGATAAACTTATATCGAGCTACACGCTTAGTATACCATAACTTTTTGACTTAGTAAAGACTTTTGACGATTTTATCTAAAATTTTGCGGCAATAAACATATTTAACTTGCTAAAAATGCCCGACTTGCTATTGATTTCGGGCAACGAATATGTTATAATATATGAGCTTACATTTTGCAGACGAGGTTTTATTTGTGGAAGAGGCACTTTTAGACGCACTTATAGATTCTCTTAAGCTGCTGCCGTTTTTGGCGGGAGTATATGTGCTTATAGAAATTTTGGAGCATAAAACTTTGTCAAAGATGTCATCCTCCATGCTGCGGGGTAAGCTCAGTCCGCTGATTGGCTCGGCGGTAGGCATCATTCCGCAGTGCGGTTTTTCGGTAGTAGCGACCAAGTTGTACACAAGGGGCGCCATTGCGATGGGGACGTTGCTGTCGGTATACATTTCCACTTCGGACGAGGCAATTGCCGTTTTGATATCCGACTATTCGTCTTGGGACAAATTGCTACCGCTGATAGGCATAAAGTTTGCGTTTGCCATAGTCGTCGGATACGCAGTAAACGCTTTTTGCGGAAGGAAGGTTACCGTAACGGTAGACGAAAACGTGTGCGTCGAAGGCTGTCATCATCACACCGTAGGTAAAGAAGAAAAAGAGAAGGACCATAAACACGGCGCAAAACAACTTATAATTCATTCGCTTATTCATACCTTAGAGGCATTTTTGTATATACTGGCTGTAAATGCCGTACTTAACGTCGTAATATATTATGTCGGCGAACAAAGTTTGGAAAACTTTCTTGATTCGGTAAAATATCTGCAACCGATATTTGCGGCAATCGTGGGACTTATACCGTCGTGTGCGGCATCGGTCGTTATCGCACGTATGTATGCTATAGGTTCTCTTTCGTTAGGCGCCGCATTGTCGGGATTGTGCGTTTCGGCGGGTATAGGTACGGCGGTTCTTATAAAGGAAAATCCGCCCAAAAACACGGTAGTCGTATTGTCGCTTTTGATAGGGCTGTCTATAGTGTTGGGCGAAGCGGTAACGCTTATAAGTTCGTTGTTTTAAAGAAGCTACAAAATCGATTTTGGCAAAAGAGACTCGGAGGACAAACTAATGGCGTCTTTGTACAGAAAATTCAGACCGAATTCTTTCGAATCGGTTATAGGGCAAGAGGCGGTTACCAAAACGCTCGCCAATCAAATAAAGACCGGAAGAATAGGACACGCCTATCTTTTTACCGGGAGCCGAGGCGTGGGCAAAACCACTTGCGCCCGCATTTTCGCCAAGGCTATAAACTGCCTAAACCCCGAAAACGGCAGTCCGTGCGAAAAGTGCAGATGTTGCACTGAACTTTCCTCTCCCAATATGGATATTATAGAAATAGACGCCGCATCCAATAACGGCGTAGATGACGCAAGGGCGATAAGAGATAACGTTTCTTACCCGCCCGTAATAGGTAAGTATAAGGTTTACATTATAGACGAAGTACACATGCTTACGGGAAGTGCGTTTAATGCGTTATTAAAGACGTTGGAGGAACCGCCTGCGCACGCCGTGTTTATTTTGGCAACTACAGAGGCGCACAAGCTTCCCGCTACGATTTTGTCGAGATGTATGCGATTCGATTTTCGACTGGTTTCTACCAGCGAAATAGCGGACAGGGTTGCAAGCATATATGACAGTGAGGGAAAAGCTTACGAAAGAAGCGCCGTAAATTATATCGCCGCCGCAGCCGAAGGCTCGGTGCGAGACGCTCTGTCGCTTGCAGAAACTTGCATGTCGCTTTCGCAGGGAAAACTTACGTATGCGGACGTGCTTGCCGCTACCGGCGGCATAGAAAAAAAGAGAATACGTGCGCTGTTTTCCGCCTTGTCGTCGGCTTCGATGGGCGAATGTTTGCAGGCTGTCGATTCGCTTGCTTCTTCCGGCAAAAGCATGGGACTCATCGCCAAAGAAATTACTTTGTACGCAAGGGATTTGCTCGTAATGAAGACTGCGCCCTCGCTCATAACGGACAGCGAAGAAAACGTTGCCGCCCTTAAAGAAGACGCCGAACGAAATACGATAAACTTCCTTTCTACGGTAATCAACGTTTTCGGCTCGGTAGACGCCGAACTCAGGTACTCGACAAGCCCGAGAATCGTGCTCGAAACGGCGTGTATCAGATGTTGTACTCTGGCGGTTACCGATGTTGCCGCCCTCGAAGAACGGGTGTCGAGACTGGAGCGAAACGGTTTTTCGCCGGTAAGAGAACAGACGGCGGAGAAAAAAGAATGTACGATGGACGCAAAGATGGTTTGGGGTAAAGTCATTTCTTATTTTAGGACGAGCGAGTCCATGCGACTACAGACTCTTGTTGGCAATCATCGGGATTACGAGGTAAAAAACGGAGCGTTTATAATTTGGTGCGAAGACGATTATTTGGACTTTTGCGAGGACGACATGATGAACGCTTTAAGTCGGGCGTTTGCTTTTAACGGAATAACCTACGAGATAAGAGTGGACAAAAAAAGTGCGATAGACAAAGATGCGATTTTAGAGTCTCTAAAATCCAAGGTCGGCAAAGGCGTCAAGGTAAACGTAACGAATAAGTAATAACGTTATGGTTTTTTCGCATCATAATGGCAATACAAACGCAGCGCTGCGATGCGATACGATAACGAGTAAAACTAAATAACAATATTTCGGAGGTATATTATGGCAAAATATGGCGGAGGATTCGGCGGTGGAATGAACATGCAAGCGATGATGCAGCAGGCTAAAAAGCTGCAGGAACAAATGGCGGCAGCCGAAGCCGAACTCGAAGATACCGAGCTTACAGGAGAGGCGGGCGGCGGTCTCGTCTCGGTTACCATTGACGGCAAAAAAAGGCTTCAGCGTCTTTCGATAAAACCGGAAGCGGTAGACATGGACGATCTGGAGATGCTCGAGGATCTTATTATGGCAGCGTATAACGAGGCTTTCGCCGCAGCGGAGGAGCTCGAACAGGAACTTATGCCTGCGGGTGTGGGCGCAATGGGCGGTATGCTTAAATGAGACAGCCTGCAAGTATCGAAAAACTTATCGGCATGTTTTGTTCGCTGCCTGGCGTCGGACAAAAAACTGCGCAAAGGTATGCTTACGCAGTGATAGATATGTCCGAAGAGCAGGCAAACGAATTTTGTCGGGCGATAACGGACGTAAAACGCAACGTAAAATTTTGCAGAGAATGCGGCTTCTTTACCGAAAACGACGTTTGCGACATTTGCAAAAAGCGAGACAAGTCGGTGATTTGCGTTGTCGCTTACCCTAAAGACGTTCTCGCTATAGAAAAAGGCGGGGCTTTTGAGGGTGTTTATCATGTTTTGCACGGCACGCTTTCGCCGTTGGACGGCAGAGGACCCGACGATCTTAATATTAAATCGCTGCTTAGTCGACTGGACGGAGTAAAAGAAGTAATAATGGCTACGAATCCCGACGTAGAGGGCGAAGCGACTGCGATGTATCTCGCACGACTTATCAAGTCCTTCGGCATTAGGGTTACCCGCCTGGCTCAGGGTATAAGCATAGGCAGCGACATCGAGTACGCCGACGAAGTTACTTTGGAGCGGGCATTGGACAAGCGCACCGAAATTTAGTTTGTTCGGAGCAAGCGAGCGACCGCAGCCGACGTCGAGTCGTTTTGTCGGTCGAAGGCAAAACGCTATTTAAAACTAAATAACCGACAAACGAACATTTAAATAAAATTATCGGCCGCCGAAGGGGCTTTATCAGTCTTTTCGTCGGCTATTTTTTTGTCTTGCGGCCGCATATTTGCCGTATATTCATTGACAACGACGTGGCAAAAATATTATAATAACTGAGTGTGGCGGTCTATACGTAAATTTGCGGTTTATCGCCGCATACAAGTAATTTTTTGCAATAGACGGAATTTGTCCGCCGTGGAGGAATATAACTATGAAAATGGATGCGTTGGTAAAAAAATATCCCGATGTGGGTCTCGTGCTCGAACAAGCCGAAGTACCCGTAATAAAAGAGGGAGAAGCTCTTGTAAAAATACACAAAACCGCTATTTGCGGCACCGACGTGCATATTTACAACTGGAACCAGTGGGCTCAGCAGACTATCAAAACTCCGATGATCATCGGTCATGAGTTCGTGGGCGAAATCGTTGAGATAAAGGGTAACTCGCCGGAGTTTAAAGTGGGCGATTTGGTAAGCGCCGAAGGTCACGTTACCTGCGGACACTGCCGTAACTGTAAAGAAGGGTTAAAGCATCTTTGCCCGACTGCGCAGGGTATCGGCGTAAATCGTAACGGCATTTTTGCCGAGTATGCGGCGATACCTTTGTCCAATCTTTGGAAATGCGACAAAGATATTCCCGAGGAGATGTACGCTATTTTCGATCCGTTCGGAAACGCAACTCACACCGCTTTGGCTTACCCCATGATAGGCGAGGACGTTCTTATTACCGGCGCAGGTCCGATAGGCATAATGGCTGCGGCTATCTGCAAGCACGTAGGCGCAAGACACGTAGTAATTACCAACACTTCCGATTGGAGATTGGAATTTGCAAAACAGGTAGTACCCGGAGTCGTAACCGTTAATACCAAAACTACCGACCTTAAAGACGTTCAGCGTTCGCTCGGCATGACCGACGGATTCGGCGTCGGCCTCGAAATGAGCGGTAACGGTAACGCTCTCAACCAGATGATCGACAATATGATCAACGGCGGCAAGATTGCTTTGCTCGGCCTCGGCATAAACGGCGGCATCGAATGGGATAAGTTCATATTTAAGTGCTTGCATTTGCAGGGTATTTACGGCAGAAAGGTATTCGAGACGTGGAGAAAGATGACAACCATGCTCCAGAGCGGCTTGGATATAAGCAAAATTATTACTCACCGTCTTCCTTACACCGAGTTTAAACAGGGTTTCGACCTTATGAACAGCAAAAAGAGCGGTAAGATAATTTTGGATTGGACAAAATAGATAAGTAATTTATAGGAGTGTTTTTATGTATAACAAGACAAAAAAAATAATGCAGGAAACTCTGCAGGATATCAAGGACCAAGGACTTTGGAAGGAAGAACGTATCATCACGACCGAACAGTCGAATCGTATCGATACCACTAAAGCTAAAGACGTTATCAACTTCTGCGCAAACAACTACCTCGGACTCGCAAATAACAAGGAAGTGGAGCAGGCTGCAAAAGACAGTTACGACAAGTACGGTTACGGAATGGGCAGCGTTCGTTTTATCTGCGGAACGCAGACAATACATAAGGAACTCGAGCGCAAGGTAAGCGAATTCCTTTCGACCGAAGACACCATACTTTATTCTTCTTGCTTTGACGCAAACGGCGGACTTTTCGAAACCATTACCACCGCCGAAGACGCCATCATTTCCGACGAACTTAATCACGCTTCCATAATAGACGGCGTAAGACTCAGCAAAGCTAAGAGATATCGCTATCACAACAACGATATGGCAGACCTCGAAGCTCAGCTTAAGCAAGCCGACGCAGACGGCGCAAGACAAAAGATAATAGTTACTGACGGCGTGTTTTCCATGGACGGCATTATTGCAGACCTTAAGGGAATTTGCGACCTTGCCGACAAGTATGACGCTTTGGTATGCGTAGACGACAGCCATGCAACCGGATTCGTAGGTAAGACGGGCAGAGGTTCGGCAGAATACTGCGGAGTAGTAGGCAGAGTAGATATAATCACCGGCACTTTCGGTAAGGCACTCGGCGGAGCTTCCGGCGGATTCACTTCCGGCCGCAGAGAGATAATAGACCTTCTTCGTCAGAGAAGCCGTCCGTATCTTTTCTCCAATACGTTGGCTCCCTCGATGTGCGCAGCTACCTTAAAGGTTTTGGATATGCTCACTAAGTCGACCGCACTCAGAGACAAGGTTATGGAAAATGCCGCTTACTTCCGTAGCGAAATGAAAAAGAACGGCTTTGACCTTGCCGGCGAGGGACACGCAATAGTTCCTGTAATGCTTTACGACGCAGTAAGAGCGCAAAAGTATGCGGAAAAGATGTTGGAAAAAGGCATATACGTAACAGGATTCTTCTATCCCGTAGTTCCGAAGGGAAAGGCAAGAATACGTACTCAGATGTCCGCTATTCACACAAAGGAAGACATCGATAAGTGTGTAAAGGCATTTGTCGAAACCCGGGAAGAATTAGGATTTTAACGTATGAAATGTTTGGTTTTTGTTGCGGATAAGATGCAACCCTTCGTCAATCAGGCAATAGAGGCAACTTTGCTTAAATTGGCTGACGACGATACCGAAATATTGTACTTGTGGAAAAACGACAAAACGGTCGTTATTGGCAAAAACCAAAATGCTTATACCGAATGTAACGTTTCGCAGCTCGAAAACGACGGCGGCTTTGTTGCCAGGCGTATTTCGGGCGGCGGAGCCGTTTACCACGACAAAGGAAATCTTAATTTTACATTTGTATCGTCCCGAAATAATTATAACGTAGCTAAAAATTTTGAGATAATGACCGATGCGATGAGGTCTCTCGGATTCGAAGTAAGCCTTAGCGGTCGAAACGACGTTTTGCTTAACGGACGTAAATTTTCGGGTAACGCTTTTTATAAGGGCAACGACGCTTGTTTCCACCACGGCACGATTTTAATTAAGACGTCGCCGGAGATAATAGCAAAGTATCTCAAAGTGTCAAAAGTTAAGTTGGAAGCTAAAGGCGTAAAAAGCGTAGTAAGCAGAGTAATAAATCTCAGCGACGTTTTACCGGTTACTGCGGAGCAGGTTACGGACAGTCTGATAAAGTCTTTCGGTTCGTATTACAAGCAAGAGCCTGTGCGCATAACCGAGGCAGATCTTCCGGCTGACGAGCTTGCTAAGCAGATTGCGTTCTTTTCGGACGAAAAATGGCGTCACGGCGACGACGTGCATTACGACGCAAGGATAGAACGCAGATTTTCGTGGGGAACGGCAGATATAAGGTTAAAATTAAACGGAGACGTTATCGAGGACTGCAAGATTTACTCGGACAGTCTTGACGATGTTACCGAAAGACAAAATCTCCTTATCGGCGCAGACGTAAATGTCGGCAAAGAGGGAGTAAACGATATAATAGAAGCATTTAAGGAGCAGGAAAATGGATTTTGATCTGATTGTTCTCGGCGGCGGACCGGGAGGATACGCAGGAGCGATAAGAGCGGCAAAACTCGGAAAGAAGGTTGCTCTCGTCGAAAAAAACGCAGTCGGCGGAACTTGTCTTAACAGAGGTTGTATACCGACAAAAGCGCTTTTACATTCTTCGGAGTTGTTTGCGTCGAGGAGCGATTGGGCAGAGTGCGGTATAACTGCGGACAACGTATCGCTCGATGAGGATAAAGTTTATGAGAGAAAAAATAAAATCGTTTCTTCGCTCAGAGAGGGCGTTAAGTCTTTGCTCAAAGCAAACAAAGTAGAGCTCATCGAGGGCGAAGGAAAGCTTGACGGCGAACATACCATAGTCGTAGGCGACAAAAATTATACTGCGGATTTTATTTTGTTGGCGACAGGCTCGGAGCCGAGTGCGGGAAGTAAAGCAAGACCGCTTATCGGAGTGGAGCATACGCTTGACAGCGACGACGTTTTGGCTGCTCCGGTAAAGGCAAACAATATAGTCATAATAGGCGCAGGCGTTATCGCAGTCGAGTTTGCGACATACTTTGCGGAGTCGGGCAAGGCGGTTACTTTGCTTGCCCCGGGCGAACGCATCGTAAAAATGATGACTAAAGACGTGTCGGTTCAGCTTTCGGCGGTACTTAAGCGTATCGGCGTCAAGATTATCACCGGCGCAAAAATCAAAAATATAGACGCAGACAAAAACGTTTATTACGAAACGGAAAAAGGCGAGGCGAGTGTAAAAGGCGACGTGGTTATTACCGCAATCGGACGTAAACCGGTATTGGAAAATATCGGTTTGGAAACGACTTCCGTAAAAGTAGACAAATTCGTTTGCGTAGACGACAATATGTACACCGGCGTTGCGGGTATCTATGCCTGCGGAGATATTACAGGCAAGATGCAGCTTGCGCACTTTGCGGAGGCGAGTGCAATCGTAGCGGTAGAGAGTATGTTCGGTTATCCTAAGAGTAAAGACCTTTCAGTGTGTCCCTCATGCATATACACTAACCCCGAAATCGCTTCGGTAGGTAAAAAGGAAACGGATATCGAAAACGCAAAAATAGGTAAGTTCCTTATGGGTGCAAACGGTAAGTCGCTTATCGAAGGCGTAAACAGAGGATTTATAAAAGTTATCGCAGATCAGGACGATACGGTTGTAGGCGCAGAGATATTTGCGGTAAGAGGCACGGATATATTGGGCGAGCTTGCTCTTGCCGTATCCAAAAAAATGAAGGTGGACGAAGTAGCGTCGGTTATTCACGCTCATCCCACCGTTATGGAAGCCATAGGCGAAGCGCTCGAGGACGTACACGGACTCGCTACTCATATGGCGCCTAAAAAATAACATAATTACAGATAATTTTAAGGAGATATAAAATTATGGCAAAGAAAACACCTTTATACGAAACGCATGTTAAATACGGCGGTCAAATCGTAGAATTTGCAGGTTACGAACTCCCCGTTCAGTACGAGGGACACGGACTTATCAAAGAGCATACCGCAGTAAGAACGGCTGCAGGACTTTTTGACGTATCGCACATGGGCGAGCTTATCGTCGCCGGCGAAAACGCAGAAGCCGCTCTTAACGACTTGCTTACCAACGACATAAGAGGTATGTACGACGGACAGGTAAGATATTCGCTTCTTCCTAACGAAAAAGGCGGTGCGGTAGACGACGTGCTCGTTTACAGAATAAGTGCAACTTGCTTTTTGGTGGTAGTAAACGCATCCAATGCAGATAAAGATGCGGCATGGATTGCCGGCAGACTTCCTTCCGACGTAACGTTTGCCAATATTTCCGATGCGGTAGCTCAGATTGCTTTGCAAGGACCTAAGAGCGAACCCATTCTTCGTAAGCTCGTAAAAGACGAGGACGTTCCCGTAAAATATTATTCGTTCCGCAAAAACGTCATAATAAACGGTATGCGTTGCTTAATCTCTCGTACCGGCTATACCGGAGAACACGGTTACGAAATTTACTGTGCAAATATGGACGCAGCTAAGATGTACGAGACTGTTATGGAAGCAGGTAAAGAAGAAGGACTTATCCCCGCCGGGTTGGGCGCAAGAGATACGCTTCGACTCGAAGCCGCAATGCCTCTTTATGGACATGAACTCGGCGACGACATTCCCGTAAACGAAGTGGGCCTTGATTTCGGTATCAAGATGGGTAAAGAGAATTTTGTCGGAAAGGCGGTTTTGGAGGCTCATGAACCCGAATACGAAAGAGTAGGCGCAAAACCCATAGACAGAGGTATAATAAGAGAGCATTGCCACGTGTACGTAGGACAGGAGCAGGTAGGCGTCGTTACTTCGGGTACTCATTCGCCTACGCTCGGACATCCCATAGCTATGCTTCGTATCAAAAAGGGCGTAGAAGGTCAGCTCGAAGTCGACGTAAGAGGCAGACGCATACGAGTAGAGCTTATGCCGCTTCCTTTCTACAAAAGTTTGATTAAATAAGTTTACATTGCCGTAAGGCTACCAAATAAAAATAAATAATTTAAGGAGAATATTACAATGATTAAGTATGCAAAAACACACGAGTGGGTAAAAATCGAAGGCGACAAGGCAACCATCGGCCTTAGTGATCACGCACAGCACGAGCTCGGAGACATAGTATTCATCAACCTTCCCCAGGAAGGCGACGGCATCACCGCAGGCGAAGCCTTCTGCGACGTAGAATCGGTTAAAGCGGTTTCCGACGTTATGGCTCCCGTATCCGGCAAAGTTCTTAAAGTAAATACCGATCTCGAGGACGCTCCCGAAACTATTAACAACGATCCTATGGGAGCATGGATTTGCGAAGTAGAAATTACCGCTATCCCCGACGACCTTATGGACGAAGCTCAGTACGCAGAGTTCATTAAATAATAATATACGGAGTAATTTATGGCAAATTATTTATCTTCTACCGAAAAGGAAGATAAGGAGATGCTGCAAGCGGTAGGCGTAGAGAGATTTTCCGATCTTTATCAGGATATCCCCTTCGAACTCCGCAACAAGCCCCTTAACATTCCCAACGGCAAGTCTTTGCAAGAAGTTTCCGACGAAATGCAGGCGTTGGCAGACAAAAACGTAAATTACGCTTGCATCATGCGAGGAGCGGGCGCATACGATCATTATATTCCCTCCATTGTTAAATACCTTTCGCAGCGCAGTGAATTTCTTACCGCTTATACTCCGTATCAGGCAGAACTGAGTCAGGGTATTTTGCAGAGTATCTTCGAATTCCAGACGATGATGTGTTCGCTTACCGGAATGGACGTTTGTAACGCATCCGTTTACGACGGAAGCAGCGCTGCGGCAGAAGCGGCGTTTATGTGCATAGAACGCTCGAAGCGTACCGTATTGGTTCCCGATAACGTTAAACCATGCACCATCGAAGTTATCCGCACTTATCTTGAAAGAAGAAATATAACCGTTAAAGTTTTGCCGACCAACAACGGTTTGATAAGCATCGACGAACTCGGCAAAGCTATAACCGAGGATACCGCTTGCGTATATTTCGAATCTCCCAACTATTTCGGACTTATCGAAGATTGCGAAAACGTTTGCGGTACGATTAAGCAACACGGTGCAAGAGCCATTATGGGATGCAATCCTATGTCTTTGGCAATCTTGCGTACGCCCAGAGATTACGGCGCAGATATCGCAGTAGGCGACGCACAGCCTTTCGGTATGCCGATTTCGTTTGGCGGTCCGTATCTCGGATATATCGCTATAGCAAACGACAAAGAACTTATTCGTCGTATCCCCGGCAGAGTAGTAGGCGAAACTACCGATAAAGACGGAAAAAGAGCTTACGTGCTTACTCTCAGAGCGAGAGAGCAGGATATACGAAGAGAAAAGGCGCTTAGTAATATTTGCTCTAACGAGGCGCACTGTGTGCTTACTGCGGCAATGTACCTTACCGCTATGGGTAAGCAGGGACTCAGAGAGGTTGCTACCGCATGTACTTCGCTCGCTCATTATGCGGCAGAAGAATTTACAAAGGGTAAAGCTACTCTTAAGTATAGCGGCGAATACTTCAACGAATTTGTTACCGTTTGCGGATCCAAGGCAGAGAAAATTGTTGAAAAGTGTGAAAAACTCGGTATTTTGGCGGGACTTCCCATCGGCAAAAACGAAATTTTGTGGTGCATGACCGAAAAAGTCCGCAAAGAAGATATCGACAAAGTCGCAGAGATAATGAGGAGGGCGTAATTTATGGAATTGATTTTTGAAAAATCCAGAGAAGGCGTAAGAGGCGCAACCATTCGTCCTCTCGAAGTTAAACCCCACGTTATCGCAGAAAAATATACTCGTAAGGATCTCGATTTGCCCGAAGTCGCAGAAGTCGATATGGCTCGTCACTATACGGAGCTCAGCAAGCGTGCTTTCGGCGTAGACAGCGGTTTTTATCCGTTAGGATCCTGCACGATGAAATACAATCCCAAGCTTCACGAAGAAGTTGCGGCTTTGCCGGGATTTGCGCATACTCATCCGTATGCGCCGGAGGAATCCGTTAAGGGTAACCTCGAAGCTATGGGCATTTTGTGCGACAGACTTATGAACATCACCGGTATGGACGGTATGACGCTTCAGCCTTGTGCCGGCGCTCACGGCGAATTCACCGGCTTGCTTCTCATATCCGCTTACCATCGTAATCGTAAAGATACTAAGCGTACCAAGATTCTTATCCCCGACACTGCGCACGGCACCAACCCCGCTTCTGCGGTAATGGCAGGATTCGAAGTCGTAAACGTTAAGTCAAACAGCGAACTCGGCGTGGATCTCGACGATTTGCGGGCAAAAGTAGGCGAGGATACCGCAGCTTTGATGCTCACCAATCCGTCCACCATGGGATTGTTTGAGCGTAACATCAGCGAAATAAGCAAAATAGTTCATGACGCCGGCGGTTTACTTTATTACGACGGAGCTAACCTCAACGCCGTTATGGGCGTCGTTCGTCCCGGAGATATGGGATTTGACGTAGTGCATCTTAACTTGCATAAGACGTTTTCTACTCCTCACGGCGGTGGCGGACCGGGAAGCGGTCCCGTAGGATGTAAGAAAGATCTTATACCGTTCTTACCTAATCCGACCGTAGCTATGGTAAAGGGCGAATACAAATTTGTGTACAGCGATAAGAGCATCGGAAAGGTATCGGCAATGTACGGTAACTTCGGCGTTATGCTTAAAGCTCTCGCATACATCGAGACTTTGGGCGCTGAAGGTATCAAAAAGAGCGCCGAACACGCCGTTCTTAACGCTAACTATATGAGGGTAAAACTTACCGATCTTTATCCGACCGTAGTAAATCGTATCTGCATGCACGAGTTTGTTCTTGACCTTAAAAAGCTCAAGGCAGAAACGGGCATTACGCCTACGGATATTGCTAAGGGCATGATAGACAGAGGCATACATCCGCCTACGATGATGTTCCCGCATATCCCCGGCGTAATAGACGAGTCTCTTATGATCGAGCCTACCGAGACCGAAAACAAGCAGACTCTCGATGAGGCCATACAGGTGCTCAGAGATTTGCATAAGATTGCTTACGAGGATGCGCAGTATCTTCACGACGCTCCGCATAATGCCCCCATCAAGCGTCCCGACGACGTTATGGCTGCTCGTAACCCCATTCTTAAGTATACCAAAAAATAATTTTATTTAAAATAAAAAACGCTCTTTCGGCTATTTGAAATGCACCCCAGAAGTTAGACAAACTTATGGAGGTGCATTTTTTATGTCAAG
>ENA-OROK01001589-OROK01001589.1-human-gut-metagenome-genome-assembly--contig:-NODE-1589-length-21637-cov-3.417200_pt1 | contig 21637 bp, 23 predicted proteins | sample MGYA00242127_ERZ509046 | MGnify/ENA primary metagenome ERZ509046 (study PRJEB26280, sample SAMEA2338728) | human gut metagenome | biome: human gut; feature: human-associated habitat; material: faeces... | reverse complement strand
TCGCGCTGGGCGGAAGCGCTGCGCGAAATGAGCGGCAGATTGGAAGAAATGCCGGGCGACGAAGGGTACCCGGCGTACCTGTCGTCAAGGCTCGCCGAGTTCTACGAACGCGCAGGCATAGTCAAGGTGCTCGGCAGCGGCGATACCGTCGGCTCCGTTTCGGCAATCGGCGCGGTTTCGCCTCCGGGCGGCGACTTGTCCGAACCCGTTTCGCAGGCAACGCTGAGAATAGTCAAGGTGTTCTGGGGCTTGTCGGCTTCGCTCGCATACAAACGCCATTTCCCCGCAATCGATTGGCTGATAAGCTATTCGCTGTACGCCGACAGAATGGCGGATTGGTACGACAAAAACGTCGGCGAGGACTTTGTGAAGCTCCGCGCGTTTATAATGAACGTATTGCAGGATGAGGCCAACCTCGACGAAATAGTAAGGCTGGTCGGCGTGGACGCGCTGTCCTACCGCGACAGAATGACGCTCGAAACCGCGAAAATGGTGAGAGAGGACTACCTCCACCAGAACGCGTTTCACGAAACCGATACCTACACCTCGCTCGCGAAGCAGTACAAGATGCTCGCGCTCATCAAGAAGTTCCACGACCTCGGAGTCGCGGCGGTGGATAACTACGCCGACCTCGACGAAATAATTGCGTTGCCGGCAAAGGAAAGAATAGGCAGAGCCAAGTACATCGAGGAGAGCGAACTCGACGTTTTCGACGAAATATCGGACGAGCTCGAGCGCGAAATGACCGCGCTCACGAGCGGAGAGAGGCAAGCATGAATAAGGAATACAAAACGATAAAGGAAATCGTAGGACCGCTGATGCTCGTCGAGGGCGTCGACGGCGTTAAATACGACGAGCTCGTCGAGGTTGTGCAGGAAGACGGCAGACTTCGCCGCGGCAAAAATCTGCCTCTCAGGAGGAAATAGCGAATGGCTTTCAATGAATTCCCCCGTGTATTCGGCAAGCGAAAATCTCTCCGACAATACCCTCACAGTAAAATTCGGCCCACCAACCCACCTTTATCCTGACAGGATTGCGGAAATGTTCAGAATCGGCAGGCCAAGAGTCGTTCCGTATTCGAGCAACGCAAAAAGCGGCGGGATATCGGCGTCGAGCAGGGTTTATTTTTCAGGAGTTAATTCCGAAAACGACGGCGGCCAGGGCGACACTTCCTATTTAAAGTTTGTAGTCACCCAAGACGAGCAGGGTTCAATAGAGCTCGACAGCGAATCTATAAAAAAGGGAAACACTGCAAAGATGCGCGAGATATACGTCACAAAAAACGCGCGCCTTGCAAAAGCTAACGCGCTTATGACCGACCCCGAGGAAGTGGAATAGACATGAAAAGATTTATATATCCGTCACCATTCCCGACTCCCCCCATAGAGAGGCAATTACCCGAAGAACAGGTTTCGCTCGGACCGTTTACGCTCGCGGAAGCGGTAAGAATATTTTGGTCTCTAAAAAGTCTCGACCTCGATATGAGCCTGACTGTGAATTATGCGACAGAATATGGCGACCCCCTGAATATAAAAGCCCATTATAACGACCTCCACCCGTCTGCGGACAGCATCGCCGCCCGCGAGCCCTACCGCCGCTGCACAGCTCCCCCGCTTTCCATACTCACCATGGAGCGCGACCAATACACACCTCATTACGGATTCACTCTTGAATACCCCATAATGCTGCCGCAAGAAAATCCCTCAGATGACTACGCCGACAGAATGTTCGCCTTCCCTCTCGACATATACTTTGGTGAAGAGCTTGTTTTATTGTCGAGCCATTCCCTTTACGGGCCCGACCATTTGCTCGATTTGGCGGGGACAGTTCCGATAACGATATTCGGAAAGACAACCGACATTTTCTTGTTGGTGAGCAAAAGCATTACCGAAGCTCCGGAAGGCGTAAGCGCCTCTTATTCGGCTAGCGCCACAATCACCCCCGTATTCGACGAGTCCGAATTGGAGCCCGAAATTGAAGGCGAACCGAATCCCGCAGAGTCAGGCGGAAACAGCCCTAATTTGTAAAAATAAATAAATGCAAAACGCGCTTTCACGAAGCGAGCGCGCGCAAAGATTTTCCGCTGCGTCTCTGTTTGGGAATCAACGCAAAATTGCCAATGCCGTTTTTTTGGGTCAGCAATATACTGAATAAATAAAAAACTTAAAAAAGGGAAAATAGGAAAGCCCGCGCTTTATTACGCGGGCTTTTTTTTGATTTCAAGAAATAGTCGAAAGTTTCGCGCGTTCTGACTTTGCACTCTACGCGATATTTTGCGGCGCCACTAAACCAACATAGCAAAATATCTTATCTCTTGCGGCGGCGCACGGCGGCAAGCGCAAGAGCGGCAGCTGCTAAAACCGCAGCAATATGCGCGGGCTCGGGAACGGTTGTAAACTCCGCCACAAGTGCATTGTCCCTTATAAACAGGTTTGCAAATATTCCGTCGCCCAAGTCTTCGGCTATAAAATCCGATTCTTTCATATTCGTGCTTCCGAAAGTTATCAATTCGTACTCTATCGAATCTCCGCCACTCGCGCTTATCCATTCGCGTATGTCGTAGGTATCGACGTCAAATTCGACATTTATTTCCCCAAGCCCGGATTTCGTCAGCGCACCGCTGATTTCTATTTTATCTGCGGATAATTTTGTAATGGTAAATTCTATCGTTCCGCGGTCGAATGTCGCTGTCTCAAACGCCAACTTTCCAGTATCGCCCGCTGTCAACGACGATATTTCAAGCCTTCCGCCGGTTCCGGAAATCTCCAAGTTGCCGTTCACCATTCCATCATACGTCGCAAAATCAAGCGTGCCGTTCTTGACAGTCACAGAGGAAATTGCGGCGGCTTCGGCCACAATTCCATCGTCGTACTCTGCATGCCCGCCTTCTTTTATATATAGTGACTGCCTGCCGTTTTGCGCGTCGGCGGCATCCATTATCACATTAAAAGTATTGTCGGAATCAACTCTTGAAGCGTATGTACCGGTGTATGCAAACGCTTCGGAATTTGTAAATTTTAAATTAACCATTCCGTTGAGACCGTACATCGTCTGCAAAGCGCCACTGCCTTTCAAACCGCCTATTGAAATATCGGAAACCGCATATTCCATTTTGGTATTCGTCAACATATCCCAGATTCTGGTTCCTGACCTATTTTCAGTCATATCGACATATCCGCCGACCTTAAATACGGGAGAAAAAGTCGCGAATGTTATCAAGTCATTCGTTTTCCAGTCAGGGCTGGTGTACAAGTCTTCCAGTAAAACATTCCCTTTTACTTCAAAACTTCCCCCCAAGGCATTCGTATTGCCTATAAAAAATTTCAAGCCGGTCGCTCCATATCCAGGGGCGTCTTCCGATGGCGATGGCGTTGAATTGACGAGCCTGAAATCTCCCTCTATGGATATAGAAGTTGTAGTTCCCCCTTCCATATAAATTCTTACATCCGGAGACCACCATTTTCCCTGGCTATTTACTGTTATGTTCATGTCGCCGCCGACATTTAACTTATGTTCCGCCGCAACCAGAAGAACACTATATCGGCTATTCACTATTGTTATATTCGCCGTATAATTATGTATATTCCACGTATTAGCATCGTAGCCAAATACAAGGCACTCGTCCTTGGTAATTGCGTCGGAATTTATATAGAGATTATTATTCGGAGAGTTCACAACTCCGTCAAAAACCTCTCCGTCCGGTGAGCCCACATTCCAAGCCGCGGGATTTTGCATATAGCGGTCCGCAGCCCAGCCGGTCGTGTTGAGATCTTTATTGTAGTACAAGTCGGTGTAGGTTGTCTGCTCTTGTGCGTGTAGAACAGCTGGGCACACTGCGCCAAGCGCAATTAAGAATTTAACGCAAGATAGTTTGTACATACGGCATAAATAATTTATATTTATATAATGCCAAAACCATATGAATGTCAATACATTTTAAAAGATAAATATCTAATTATTATTTCATTACAGTTACGTTTAACTACGAAAAAGCGCAGGGATTATTTCCCTGCGCCTAAAAATAATATTACACTCCAAATTATTTTCTACGCCTTATAAAGGCAAACGCCAAAACGGCAAATCCCAAAAACGCAGCTACATCAGCGGGTTCGGGAACAACATTTAGTACGAGATTCTCGCCGTCCCATGTAAAGTTGTGCTCTATGTCCATTGCGTTTAAATGATCGTCGTTTATATTAAAATCTGTAAGCGATCCACCATCGGCAAAACCTTCCGACCACTGGGAATCAACGGAGAGAATTTTATATTCTCCCGCACTCAAACCTTCGACATCTGCAGAGGAGAAATCTATATTTATAACGTTATCCTTAAGCTTGGTCGTTGTACCAAAATAGAAAATTGGGGCATTTGCGCTGAGTTTATTAATGTGCAGGTTTACGGTGGCAGATATCGTGCCGTTATCGCTTACAAAAGAAGTAGATGCACAGTCTATTTTGTTTACATAAAAGTCGAAAAGCAACGTCTTAGGATTTCCCATCACATCAATTGCATCCGCATAAAAGCTGTCAATAAAACCCTTAGACGAACCCAAATATAAGTTGTTTCCGCCGACCCATAGAAACCTGCCGTCAACATGGATATTTACCTCGCCTGCCGTCGTTTTTGTAAAATGGGCGTTGGTTATAGAATTTAAATTTATTTCTTTTGCCGTCAAAGTAATGCTTTCTGCGTCGGCAAACTGGAAGTCAACGTAATGGTTTATACGCGCAAATATATTATTTACAGTAAAATCCCCGTTAAATACAATGGGATCCGGATTTTTTATATTCGCATCGTTAAAAGTGACTGAACCATCAGGCTGCAAGTCGCCCAGGCAGTAGCGGTTGAAAATCACGTTAGATTCCGCCGTTATAACTGAGGACTGGACGGCATTTATTGCACCGGCGCGATAATTTCCCTTGTCGAGTGAAACTCTTTCGTCCGTGCCTACCGGGAAAAGTTGAAACAAGAAAGTATCTCCGCTTGAGTTGTAAGTCGAAAGATTTACCCACTGGCTTCTGTCGTTGGCATTATTTATGCCCCCGTCTCCGGCGATAAAAAAGAATGTATCAACCCCATAAGCACAAGTAATCGAAAGTACGAACGGAGCAAATATAGAAAATAATTTATTTTTCATATATAATTTCCCTAAGTGGATTTAAAGAATTGTCAATGTAAAATAAACTATTATTTATATATAACAGGCCCGCATATTTCTCCCCTCATGCGTGTCGCGAGCTAACTACCCGCCTTTTTATATTTGTCAAATTTTTAACCGCAATATTCCCTTGCTCCAACTATCTTACGCCTTCTCCATTGATAATGACGACGTTTACTTTGCAAATATTGCGCTGCTGAAAAATACCACAATCTGCGCTAAGCACCCGCATTCCGAAGCGCCCGCATTCCACACATCGCGGAATATTCAACATATTACGAAGCTATAAAATTATCCGTACCCACGTTAAACGCTCGCACTCAAAAGCGAGCCCTACTTGCGCGGGATTTTTAAAACCTGCCCCGGTTTGAGGGAAGATGCTGTTGCGAGCCTGTCGCGGTTTGCGGAAAATATTTCGCGCCACTTGTTCGGAGTACCATAGATTTTTCTGCTTATGCTCGACAGCGTATCGCCCGCTTGAACCGTGTATGTTGACGGCACGTCGCGGCTGACCACCGGCGCCCTCTGCTCAGCTGAAGTTGCGCGCGTCTGTCCAACGCGCTGCGCGGCATTTCCCGCACTTTGCCGGCCTGATGAGGCAACCTGCGTCTGGCTCTGGACACGAACTGTTTGCGTTGCCTCCAAACGATCTATTGTAGCGGCAGCCGCAGCAAGTTTTTGTTTTAATTCGAGATTCTCCTTCTGCAATTTTTGCAATATCTCTTCAAGCTCAATGCGCCTTACATTGTTTTCATATGGGCTCTCCGGCAATTTTTCCGCAAATTTCTTTTGCGCCGTTTCAATCATCTGCCTCACCATCGGCGAAGATTGCGAATTTGGCTTTAATTCGAGATATTTTTTGAAGTGGTAAATGGCGGTATTGGGGTCGTCCATATGTTCGAGGTATATGCGCCCCAATTCAAAGTGCGATTCCGGAGCGTCGCGGCGCTTCTCGGAAACTTTCAAGAATGCGCTGAGGGCCTCGGATATATTTCCCCTTCTCAACTCCTCCTGTCCTCTGAGAAAGTTGGGCTCGGAAGTTTCCTTTACGACTTCGCCGCTTCCGAAATCGCAACCGCCGGCGGATAGGATATAGAGACACGCAAGCGCCGCAAACAGCATTGTAAGCGTTATCTTTGCCCTGTCGGACAGCCTGCGATACTCCACACCCATCGTCGTAAAATAATTAGTGGCGGAAGTGGCGAACCCCCGTGAACACCATTGCCATATTATTTGCGTCAGCAGCCGCAATCACTTCGCTGTCGCGGACTGAGCCGCCGGGCTGGATAGCCGCGGTAGCGCCTGCTTCGGCGGCCGCGAGCAATCCGTCGGCAAACGGGAAGAAAGCGTCGGACGCCACAATGCTCGGCCTGAGCGAGAGCTTGGCTTCGCCCGCCTTCCATACCGCTATTCTCGAGCTGTCCACGCGCGACATCTGGCCCGCGCCTATTCCGAGCGTGCGTTCGCACCCCGCATAGACAATCGCATTGCTCTTGACGTGCTTGACGACTTTCCAGCCAAACAGCAACGCCTTCCATTCTTCTTCCGTGGGCTGGCGCTTTGTCACAACTCTCATATTGGCTTTCAGCTCCTCGATATCGTCGGGAGTTTGTGCGAGCAACCCTCCTACCACGCTCTTTACGCGCAGCCCGCCGACCTTTTTGCAATTCCAAAGCATCAGGCGCAAATTCTTTTTCTTCGAGAATATTTCAATCGCGCCGTCGGAGAAGTCGGGCGCAATAATTACTTCGCAGAATATGTGCGAGATTATCTCGGCGAGATCCGCTTCCATTCTTCTGTTTACGGCGATTATTCCGCCGAACGGGGCTTGTCTGTCGGTTTCAAACGCCTGCTCCCAAGCCTGCACGAGATTGTCGCACGAAGCGACTCCGCACGGGTTTGTATGTTTTAGGATTGCGACTGTCGGCTTTTCAAATTCGGCAATGAGCTCAGCCGCGGCCGATATGTCGATAATGTTGTTGTAAGAGAGCTCCTTGCCTTGGAGCTGCCTGAAGATTTTATTAAACTCGCCATATAGGGCTGCGGACTGGTGCGGATTTTCCCCGTAGCGCATCTTTTGCTCGAGGGGGAGGCCTATATTTAGAGTCGAGGGAAGTTCGCCGTTATTAAATTTAGCATTCAGGTAGTTTGCAATGGCGGCGTCGTACGAGCTTGTGCGTTGATATACTTTTAGCGCGAGCTGCCTGCGCAATTCCTGAAGCTGTTCGCCGCCGGCGCGGAGCGCTTCGAGGACTCTTGGGTAGTCGGAGCTGTCGCAGACTACCGTCACGCTCGCATGGTTTTTTGCGGCGGAGCGCAGCATTGAAGGGCCGCCGATATCTATATTTTCGATTGCGTCGGCGATTGTGCAATCCGGTTTTGAAACTGTCGATTCAAATGGATAGAGATTTACCGCGACGAGGTCTATCATGCCAATTCCATGCTCTTGCGCCTGCTGCATGTGCGCGGGATTCGAGCGAAGGCAGAGGAGGCCTCCGTGGATTTTCGGGTGGAGGGTCTTTACGCGGCCGTCCATCATTTCGGGAAATCCGGTGTAATCGGATACTTCCGTCACGGGGATTCCCTCCTTTGCAAGAAGCTTTGCCGTCCCGCCCGTGGACAGGATTGTATAGCCGTGTTTGCGAACGAGTTCTCTCGCAAATTCAACGACTCCCGTTTTATCGCTTACTGAAATTAGTGCCCGTTTTTCCATACGGATTATTTCAAATAAATTGGGGGTTTAGGTTCAAGTAAATAAAACCTTTTTTTTAAAATTTTTGCTTGATAGACAGCAATATTGCCGGTCAGGGAAAGTTCTTGACAAAGAAATGCGGGATTTTTGTATATACGGAAACAATGGGAATTGTTTGTCGGAAAATTTTCCGGCAATTTAAAAGCGCAACTTCCCGCCTTGCATGGGTTAGGACGTTGGACATCATTTAAAAAATAGTGGTTTGAATCCAATGGGGAACGCGCTTTTATTTTTTAGCGGCGCCTATTCAATTAGGAGGGAATTTGTTAGTGTAATCGGATTTTATTCGGAAGGATATTTATGGAAATCAAAAATACAGCCCGCACAGTCTTAAAAAAAGCGATAATATTTTCACTGCTATTTGCAGGGGTCACATGCGCATACTCGCAGATACTCGATAAGAACGCCCTGCTGAAGAAAAAGGCTGAGCTCTCGGAGCAAATTAAGGAGCAAGAGGCCAACCGCGACACCCTTTTGAAACAACAGCGCCAACTATCGCAGCAAATGAGGGAAATTGGCCAAGCGGCAATGGAAAAGCTGCAGGCGGCAAAAAGCGCGACAACCTCGGAAAAGCAGTCGGTAATGCAGCTTATGAAAGAATTGGAGTCGGCTTTCGACAACATCGGGGAAAATTCAAGCATAGCCGATTTAAAGGGGGCTGTTGAAAAAATCTCCAAATTTGACATCTCTACCTGCCCCGCCGAAGTTGGAGAAAAATTCAAGGCGTTTGTGGACAGTATGAAAACCCACCTCGACGAGCTCGGGAAAATATTTAAGGAGATAAAGCTCGACGACAAACAGGCCCTCAAAAATGCGCTTGAAACCTACGCAAAAGACAACCCTGAGATTGCGGAAAGGCTTGAAAATGCCTCTGCAACATTGCAAAAGGCGGTTTCCGACTTCTCGATGGCGCTTCTCCCGTACTTTGCAAAATAAAAATCTGCCGACTATAAATCTTCGGCGGAGTTCTTATTATCCATTAAAAACACTCAGAGGAAAATACTCGGGGTGTTTTTTTGATTTTTATCTGCTGTTGTCACTCTCAAACCTACTCGAAGTGGATTTTTAATCTTTTTCTGTTTCGGCTTTTAAAAATTTGCGCTTAGAGTGAAAAACTGTTTGGGCGGGGTAATCTAACCATTTTTCTCATGGATAGAGTTTAGGTTTTATAGGCGATAGCCATTAAAAAAATATTCGGGATTTTTTATAAGTTTTTTGAGTCCCATCAAACAGCATTTAGCAGATTTTTCAGATGTCAAATGTGAGTGTCAAGAACGCCACTATTGCTAAAAATTGGTGACGCGCCAGCCGCAAGCATTAAAAAATTGCGAGGGTTGAATTGATTTTTTTCAACAGCAAAAGCCCCCCCGCTAAGTAGGCGGCGCGGAGGGCGGCAAAGAATTGAACGAGGAGTCGAAAAAGCGCCTCTGCGAAGCGGCAAAGACTTGGGATGGCGTCAACTTTGCGCTAATAGTGTCCGACGGATTGTCCGCGACAGCCGCAAACGAGAACGCGCTTGAAACAGTCTCCGAGCTTGTAAAGCAGCTACCGGCCGACAAATGGAAGATTTCCCCCATAATGATAATTCCGTTTGCGAGAGTAAAAATACAAGACTACATCGGGCAGATTCTTGGGGTAAGGCACTCGTTGGTTCTGATAGGAGAGAGGCCTGGATTGGGGTCGCCCGACAGCCTGAGCGCGTATTTTACATACAAGCCGCGCTGGGAATCGGTGGAATCCGACAGGAATTGCATATCCAATATACGAATGCAGGGAATGCCTCCGAAAATTGCTGCGCGGAAATTGGCGCTGCTTTTGGGGGGAGTCGCTAAGGCTCGGAATAGGCGGCACCGCCCTAAAAGACAATATTGACGACGCCAAGCTGCTTGAATCATAGATACAGCCACTGCCCGCAAGCGAGTATTGCCGCAGGAGGAAAGTTATGGCTTTTCATAGCGGCGGCGGAAGCGCCCCAAAGCTCGGATATTTTGCAATGCGGAAGGGGCTATAAATTTCCGCCTCTTTGTTGGAATGGCGCATTGCACTTTAAGCGGACGAAAACCGCCCGTTGAGGTGCAATATGCCGATATTATTTATGGCGCATCTTGCCGAAAAAAAATTTTTTCAATTTATTCCGCAAGCACGTCCGCCTTCAAAATAAAATGTCAATCTTATGAAGGCTAAAAATTATTTTCTGCAAAAAATCCGATATTTTGCGGCGGGGGCGGAGCTTGCGAACGAAACATTTTGCCGCAAGCCCTACATTTTTAGATTTATATTTTTTTATAAAGCAAATTGCCGATTGAAGCAGCGCAAGAGCGGGTCGATAAAACAAAAAACTTTTGCGGCTTGACAAACGGGTAATTTCGAGCACGTTTTTAGTAAATTTCGTTTGGAAACGGAAGTTCGTTAAATTCGAACGCGGACGCGCCGCTGTAAGATCCGTAAATCCTCCCATAAGCCACTGATTAAATCGGGAAGGCGGGAAGATTAAGGATACAAGCCAGAAGACGTCCAAACGGAAACAACGACATGGGATTCGCGAAATATTGCCGTGTTTTAGCAGCGCTTTTTATGGCTGACTGTTAAAGCTGCAAATATTGGCGGGTTCCAGAATAAGGCCCGCAGATGTCACGCCAAAGTTTACGTTTCCTTTGCGGCTCTTATTTCAACGAGACAACGCGAAAGGAATAAAATGAAAAAGTATTTTATTGTATTGGCGGCAATGCCTTTTTTACGGAATTTCCGGCCGGGCGAATCGTGCGCCTATGCGGGTTATCCGAAAGAGTTTGAATTAAAAGAGCGCCAAAGTGATTGGGAATGCGGCTTTGAATGCGCCAATTTTACAGTTTTAGCCGCCATGCGCACAACTATTTCCAAAGAAATATACGAACAGTTATGCGCGCCCGCGCGGCTGTAAAGCGGCTGGGAGCTTGACGCATTAAACCGAGAGCAGGCTTATGATTGCAATTATCGGACGGCACTGCGCCTGATTATTTTTTTGAGGAAAGCTATCGGGCAAATGCTGGAATATTAAATCCCGACTCAATTAAGAGTTTAGTTCCCGCGCAAAAATGCAGGCAATGTTCCATATGGGACTAGCGTTTTGTTTTTAAGGGCAACCGTTGGCAAAGCGCTACTAAAACCCGACAGGCTCGCCAAAGCAATCGGCGTTTAAAACCGACCCGCGCGACGAGCCATGGGAGTTAAAAAAGTGGCTTTGCGGAAATACCGCGGCCCTAATTTATCGCAAAAGAAAGAAGGATTTTATGAAAATTTTAAAAAGAAGCGGCGCGGAAGCCGCATTTGACATCAACAAAATTATCGCCGCCGTCACAAAGGCCAACCAGACGGTGGATTTAAAAAACACGTTAACTGCCGAGCAAATTCAGGCAATCGGCAAATATGTTGAGGGCGTGTGCGCTGCGCTCGACAGGGCGCTTTCCGTCGAGGAAATCCAAGATATAGTTGAAACGCAAATTATGAAGGCGGGAGCCTTCGAGGTGGCAAAAAAATATATTACGTATAGATACGTGCGCAGCCTCGTTAGGCAGGCAAATAGCACGGATAAACAAATTCTGACGCTAATCGAATGCAACAACGAAGACATAAAGCAGGAAAACTCCAATAAAAACCCCACCGTAAACAGCGTCCAGCGCGACTACATGGCGGGAGAAGTTTCAAAAGACATCGCTTCCAGAATCCTGCTCCCGCGCGAAATTATCGACGCCCATAACGAAGGCATAATCCACTTCCACGATATGGACTATTACGCGCAGCACATGCACAACTGCGACTTGGTAAACCTTGAAGATATGCTGCAAAACGGGACGGTAATATCAGGAACGATGATAGACAGGCCAAGAAGCTTTTCGACAGCCTGCAACATAGCGACTCAAATAATAGCCCAAGTTGCGAGCAACCAATACGGCGGCCAAAGCATAACACTCACGCACTTGGCGCCGTTTGTCGATGTCTCACGGCGCCGCATACGCACGGAGCTTATCGAAGAACTTGGCGAATTTGGGCTGACCAAAAAAAACCTTGAAAGAATCGTAGAAAAGCGCGTGCGCGAAGAAATCGAACGCGGAGTGCAGACAATTCAATACCAAGTCGTCACCCTAATGACAACCAATGGGCAGGCCCCGTTTGTGACAGTATTCATGTATCTTGGAGAGGCGCGCAACGAGCGCGAAAAATCCGACCTTGCAATAATAATAGAGGAAGTTTTGAAGCAGCGCTGCAAGGGAGTAAAAAACGAATCGGGCACCTACATAACTCCCGCCTTCCCAAAATTAATTTATGTTCTGGAAGAAGACAATATAGAGCCCGAGAGCCCCTACTACTATTTGACGGAACTCGCCGCGAAATGCACGGCCAAGCGAATGGTACCCGACTACATTTCCGAAAAAATAATGCTTGCCAACAAAATCGACAAGAACGGCGACGCCCACTGCTATACTTGCATGGGGTGCAGGAGCTTTCTGACGCCCTACGTCGGCGAAGACGGCAAACCCAAGTATTACGGCAGATTTAACCAGGGGGTTGTGACTGTCAATCTACCGGATATAGGGCTTTCGGCACACGGGGATATCGAGGCATTTTGGAAGATATTTGACGAGCGCATGGAACTTTGCCACAGGGCATTGCAATGCAGGCACGAGCGGCTAAGCGGAACCTTGTCGGACGCCGCCCCGATTCTCTGGCAACACGGCGCGCTTCTGCGCCTAAAAAAGGGGGAAAAGATAGACAAGTATCTGCACGGAGGCTATTCGACGCTTTCCCTGGGCTATGCCGGGCTGTGGGAGTGCGTATTTAGCCTGATAAATAAAAAACTCACAGAAAAAGAGGGAGAAGAATTGGGGCTTGAAATAATGAGAAGGCTCAATTCGTACACTGCGAAATGGAAGGCAGCCGAAAACATAGACTACTCCCTGTACGGAACGCCGCTCGAAAGCACAACCTACAAATTTGCGAAAGCCCTGCAACGCCGATTTGGGGTCGTAGAGGGAGTTAGCGACAGAAATTACATCACAAACAGCTACCACGTCCATGTTGCCGAGCCGATAGACGCCTTCGCAAAGCTTTCGCTTGAAGCAAAGTTTCAGACGCTCTCCCCGGGAGGCGCAATAAGCTATGTCGAAGTTCCAAACATGCAAAACAATATTCCCGCGGTGCTTCTTATAATGCGCTATATATACGACAATATAATGTACGCCGAGCTCAATACAAAGAGCGACTATTGCCAAGTATGCGGCTTTGACGGGGAGATAGAGATTGTAAAGGACGAAGACGGCAAACTCGTCTGGCAGTGCCCGAAATGCGGGAACAAAGACCAGAATAAGATGAATGTAGCCCGCCGCACATGCGGATACATAGGCACGCAGTATTGGAACCAAGGGCGCACTCAGGAAATCCGCGAGCGCGTTCTCCACCTTTAACTTTTTGGAAAGATGAACTACGCGGCGATAAAACCTTTGGATATTGCAAACGGCGAAGGCATAAGGGTGTCTTTGTTTGTTTCCGGCTGCACGCACCGCTGCAAAGGCTGCTTTAATTCCCCCGCATGGGATTTCAATTACGGAAGCCCGTACACGGAATCCATAGAACTGGAAATCGCAAAACTTGTGGAATGCCCGTACGTAAGCGGGCTTTCGCTTCTTGGCGGCGAGCCGTTTGAACCGCCCAACCAGCGCGCCCTGCTCTCCTTGGTAAAACGCGTTGCGGCAATGGACGGCAAAAACATCTGGGCATATACGGGCTACACTTACGAAAGCGACCTTCTAAAAGGAGGGCGGGCGCATTGCGAAGCCACAGACGAAATACTCGATTCAATCGACGTGCTCGTTGACGGAGAGTATGTGGAGTCGCTAAGAGACATTTCTCTGCCCTTCTGCGGGTCGTCGAACCAGCGGGTGCTCGACATGCGCGCTATGCGCGGAAGCAGGGATAAAAATATTTTATGGCGCAAGAGCATGTGAAGTTAAACAACTGTAAAAAAGTTCCGTTTAGATGTAATATGGAGTTGCCAAAAGTTTGCGGCATACCGTCTCCGCTCCGTTCCGTCAATAAGCCACAAACTTCAAGGCTATTAAAAAGTTTGCGCAGAGTTTCCCACTAAAAAAACGCAGTAAAAAAGTTTTTTGATGCGCATGGGGACGGATTGGCGAGTCCCAATTAAAAGAGCCTTAAAATCTACGGTTAAAGAATATGAGCTTGAATAAATGAAGTTCTTCCCACAGGTTAAAGCATCATCAAATTCATAATAAAGCCATGGCAAAAAAAATTGATAGCGGGGAAAACCTAAAAAGGATATCAAAGTTTCTCCTTGATTTTGCCGACGCCCTCATGATTTCCGGGACGCAGACTTCCCGCATAGTAAGGAATGTCCAGCGGCTTTCAGAGCTTTTCGGCTGCGAGGCCAATTTGATAATGTTGCCAAAAACAATAATCATGACCCTTACGACAAACTCTGGCGAGGCTGTCACATCGGTCAGAAAGATATCGCCGGACAGCCCGAATTTTACGAGGCTATCGGAATTGAGGATTTTGTCGTGGGAGGCTTTGAGCAACGGATATTCCCTCCGCGAATGTGAAACGAAGTTTAGGGAAATAATGGCCGAAAAGAAGAGGAGCTGGATAGTTCCCGCCCTGACAATCTCCATTGGCAACTCTGCATTATGCCAGCTTTGGGGCGGAGACGCGCTTCTCATGCCGCTGATATTTTTAGGGACTTTTATCGGCTATGTTCTAAGGCGCGAACTACTGAAAAAGAAGCTTGGAATGAATCCGTCTTTTGTTTGCGCCGCACTCATATCAGCCCTGATACCGGGAGTCGGGGCGGTTGTGTTCAATCTTAATACTGACATCGCCCTGTCAACAAGCGTCCTATGGCTCATTCCGGGAGTTCCCCTTTTAAATTCTATCATAGACCTGTTCGAGGGGCACATTCTTGCGGGATTTTCCAGACTGATAAAGGCGGTAGAACTTATATTGTCCATAAGCTTCGGCCTTTTGATTGCGATAATTATCATAGGGCACTCAATTATATGATAACGAAAATAATCATAGACTATATTTTTTCCGCAATAGCAGGAATGGGGTTTGGCATAGTATTCAATCCGCCCTTTAAGGTGCTTATTTTCTCCGGGCTATTCGCAGGCGCAGGGCACTCACTGAGGCTTTTGCTAATGGCGCAATATTCGGTAAATATTTTTGTAGCCACCCTTGTCAGCGCATTTTTTATCGGCATACTTGGATTTTTGATGGGGAGAATAGAGGGGTGCCCGTCCGAAATATTCACGTTTCCAGCGGTGCTTCCAATGATTCCCGGAATCTATGCCTACGAGACATTTCTAAGCGTAATAAAGTTTCTCTCGGAAAACGGCGAAAGCAAAATGCGCGAGGAATACCTTATGGCTGTAATGTCGAACGGGATAATAGCTTCATCAATTTTAGTCGCCATAGTTTTGGGAGCGTCCGCCTCGGTCTTTATAGACACGTTGTCCAGCAATATAAAAAACCGCAAACTTAGAATCCGGCTGAAGAGAAAATATAGAAATGCAATAAACTAATATGCCGCATTGGAACGAAAGCGTCAGAATGCAAAAACGGAAATAATCCATTCCTCCATTTAAAAAAATTTATATATAGTTTGCAGATAAATTGCAGGCAAAAGAACTATTTTATAAATGCGGCAATCGCTTTTCTCTTAAAAAAGCGCAGGATGTATAAAGGCTTACAAAAAGAGCTAAGATATTTGCCAGAGTAAAAAATTATATAATTAAAAATTGGCGCAATTTAGCTCCTCAACAGCGGCTTATATCGTGCGATACTGAGAATTGGACTATCTTACGTAAAAGTGGAATTGGCATTAAGGCTGATAAAGTAGCCCCTTTAATTTTTTCGCAAAATATTGTGCGCTTACCAACCCAATCCTGATTTTATATAAGTTGGAGAATTAAAACTTTTTATTCTATGGCCCTTTTCGTCGCACACGATGATGACTTTTGAGGTTTTTGTCGCAATGTAAGAATAGGTTGTAGAATTAAAGCTTATAAGAAAACCGCCGCGAACCATAACAGGGCCTTTATCTTTATATATGTAAATGGAATTGGATTTCTGGATTGCGTTTACTATCATGGCAAAAAAAAGTTATTTTTCTTTGGACGTGGATTAGATGAATATTCAGATGTACTTATCTGGATTGATAACATAATTATATTTCACATAAATAAAACGCAAGGGCAATTTTTACACTATATATTTCAAGATTTATACCAATAAAATACCCTAATTTGTAAATAATCCCACAACATAAAAAAAATAACTTCCCGATAGATTAACTCGCTACATTTCTGCATATTCAGCAGGAGAACTTAAATAAATTTAAAAATTCAGCTTGATTGCATAAATAAATATGATTTATTAAAAAAAAACAATATGAGTAACGAGTTAGGGAAATTTTTAAAGACACGTATTATAAATGCTGGAATGTCGCAGAAAGACTTTGCACAACAGCTCGATTTATCCCCCACAGCCCTAAGCCAAATAATTACCGGGAAAGTCAAACCGCGGCAAGCGACAATCTCCAAGATAATGAAATTGCTAAATCTTTCGCGCGAAGAAGAACAGACGCTCATAAAAACGTTTGAAAATTATTCGTCGCTACCGGAGGACAAATCCGCGCCGAAAGACCCTATTCGCGTGTATCAGGAAAACCGCGAACGCGCATTCGAGTATATAGAGATGAAAGCGAGGTCTATATTATTTAATGAAGAAGTCGAAGGCATTTTGAAAGATTGCGGCGTAAGATATAAAAAGAATTATATAAAAAACGGGCTCGTTTGCGACTTTCTTCTTGAAGATGGACAGGTAGGCCTCGAATGCAAATTTAACGCCACTCGCGATGTCGAGAAAACATTCACAACACTAAAAATCCTGTTGGATAATTTAGAGTTAAAAAAAATCGCGCTCATAGTGCCGCTAAAATCCGAAATATCGGAATCTATTATTAAAGATCTTGGGGTACTCAATATCAGCGTCATAAGCCTATATGAGCTCGGGAACTTTTTTAAGCGATAAACTTGAAATTCTAAGAAAGCGTCTAACCGTATAAAATAGAGGAAAATGTTATGGAAGTCATGGAAACTATAAAGGATTTCCCCGACACGGGTAATATTGTTTTTGATTATTTGTTTACCGCCATCATGTTATTTTTACAAGCCTATCTATGGTGCGTTGATAAAATATTAAAATACCCTGTTGTAACCGCGATTTTCCTCATCGTTGTTCTTATCCTTGCGATAATAAATAGGACGATTGTGACAGAAATACGCGGCAATTTGTGGAAGTGGAGAAAATAAGGGAAGCAAGATAGATTCTTATCTTATAACTTTTGGAGTTTTCCCAAATATTGCCGCCAAGTTATTGCGCCAAACGGCTGTTAAAGTTTAGGCGTATATATGGTTTGATAATTTTTTAGACATGAAAACATACTATTTTGAAAACATAAGCATTTTGCGGGAAACAAACCATATTCATGATTTAATAAAATTACATTATCGTGCAGAGTCTTATACAGGGGGAATCTGCAATTATACATTGGCAAAACCTGTTGAATAGAGGCTGTTGACAACTTTAGCCTTTCCGCTCGCAATTAAAGGTACTGGCGATGTTACCAAAGAAGTTTCTTATATAGCAATGCCGTTATTTTTATCATCCACCACAGCCATTGCCATATATTACAAGCTGTTTCTTACAGATAGGATCTTTGAACTATACGCTATTAAACAGCGAGTTGTGACAGTATTTTTATCTATTACAACAACAAATCCGCTACCTGTTTTGCTGAAACTTACTTTTTTTTGTTTTCATCAAAAATTCCATTAGCATAATTTTCAGCTAATTTAAGAGCTTGTTCAATTTGAGTAGATGTCATTTTTTGTTTGATAACACGCATTGCTTTTGTTGCCTCATTATCTCCATTTGCGTATGCCGCTGAAGCCCATGCAAGAGCTTTTACATTATTCTGAATTACCCCGTCTCCATTATAATAGCAAATTCCCAGATTATGTTGTGCTCTGGCATAGCCTTGCTCAGCGGATTTTCGATACCATTTAACTGCTTCCTCTACATTTTTTTCAACTCCGTATTCGCTGTCGTAACAAACGGCAAGATTATATTGCGCTTTGGCATAGCCTTGCTCAGCAGCCTTTCTATACCATTTGATAGCCTCCTCTAAATTTTTTTCAACTCCATCTCCACAGCGATAGCAAACTCCAAGACTATATTGCGCTTCAGCATTGCCTTGTTCAGCTTTATTCTTCAATTCACTGATGTTCGCGCCAAAAGTCATAATTGCAGAAATAAATGAAAATAGTAATATGAATGATAATCTTTTCATGCTACAAACACAAAATCTTAATATTTTTCATTGCAATATAAAATACATAATACTCCTTTATTGAGGCTATATCGATAGCGATAGTTATGTATTTTTAGTCTCCCGATAGATTTTAGAAAAAAATATTCGCACTCTATCACAACTAAATGCAGACTAAAAAAAGCATTGGAACCCCACGCTGTCTCTGCTTAAATTTTAGCTTATTTATTTTTGGGGGACGAAAAGCCTGCCGCAATGGAGCGCGTGAAAACAAATCATGGGGAATTTGAAATATCAATGCAGTGCGTTTTTATTAAAAATTAGTCTCTGATAAAATGGGTGCGTACCCTCGGCTCATAAACGGGCTTTTCAATTCCGTTTTTTCTTCCGCTCTCTATGCATTTTAACAGCCATACCATATTCTGACCGAGAGTCCTCATTGTCTGCAAACCCTCCTTGTCTTTCCGAACATCTGAAGGCGTAAACCCATGCACAGAATTCCAATATTGAGACGAAACTATCGGCATATTGCAAATAGTGAAGTATTGATTCAGCTGCTCAAATGTTGCGGAGGCTCCCCCGCGCCGGCACGATACAACAGCAGCCCCAACCTTCCCCGCCATGCGGCTTTCAGTCGCATAAAACAATCTATTCAGAAATGCGACGAGCTGCCCCGTAGGAGCGCTATAATATACAGGCGAACCAATAACCAACCCGTCAAATTCATCAAGACGTTTTTGAATATCGCGCACTATGTCGTCGCGAAAGCAAAAGCCAGTCCGCATACAAACCCCGCAGGCAATACAGCCGGCAATTGGCTTTTTACCCAAATATAGAATCTCCGTCTCAATTCCGCCGGCGTTTAGAGTAGATTCAACTTCCTTCAAGGCGGTGTATATGCACCCTTCCTTGTTTGGGCTTCCGTTAATCAATAATACTTTCATTAGAGCCTACAATTTGTGAGCAAGTTCTTCTGCCTGCTTACATCCGTCCGTTTTGTTTATGTCGCCAATTTCAAGAACGCCGGGCAACAGCACTTCGCCAAAAACTTCCCATTTTAGCAAAGATGCAGACCTTTCTATGGGCATACGAATGCCGTCCATTACGGAAACATCATTTTCCTCGCAGCAGGCAATAACTCCGCATTTTTTCCCTTCAATTTTCTTGCCGCCCACAACGAACGAGAACATTCGGTCGATTACGCCTTTTATCTGCGCCGGGATAGAGTACCAGTATGTGGGCATTGTAAAGACGACGGCGTCGGCTTCAAGAATATGGGGTGCGATGATATTGAAATCGTCGTCGAATGAGCATGCCTTGCCAGTTTTATAGCAAGTTTGGCATGCATGGCAGCCGCCAATATTCATAAACGCGGCGTCAAAGCGCTTTACCGTATGTCCGAGGCGCTCCGCCTCGTCGATAAAGGCCTTAGTCATTGCAAAACTATTTCCATTTTTTCTCGGGCTGCCTGTGATAACGGTTATTTTCATAATTTAGTCCTATTTTTTTATTGTATTTGAATTTTGATTATAAGCTTTTGCTACGCATTTCCATTCACCGTCTATTTTGATGAGAAGCAGATAGTCCGTAAAGTCAATTCTGCCGCCCCATTTCTCTTCGAGAACGCGCACAACCGCCAGAGTTTCTTCGATATCGACAATATCAATGCGTGCCTTGAAAGTATCGCCCGCGCTCACAGTATCAACATTGTGATAGAATTGTTCGATGTTGCCATGCTCGAGTTTTCCGTCAAGGTAGCCGAATAAAACAGCCTCGTCTATAAATAATTCCTTAGCATAGCTGCTATTTCCTTCGGCAACGCTTTTGACAAATTTCATAGCCGCATCCTCTACGGCTTTATACTCTTCAATTTTTGCTCTCATGAATTATTCCTAATATGTAATTAAAGTACTTGTATGATTATGCTCAATATGGTAGCACTACTATGTTTATTTGTAAAGTACGCACAAATTTGTAATATACTAACCCAAAGGGAAGTAATGAGAAATAAAAAAGAGCAATGCTCCTCGGAAGGCATTAAATTGGAGGATACAGGATACGGATATACACTCTCGGTAATCGGCGGCAAATACAAGATGATAGTTTTATTTTGGATAGTGGAAACGGGCCCTGCTCTCAGATTTAACGATTTAAAGCGAAAGATAGGCTCAATATCTTTTAAAACTCTAACCTCTACTCTTCGCGAGCTTGAGAGGGACGGAATAATCCAGCGAAAAGTCTATCCGCAAATTCCGCCAAAAGTAGAATATTCTCTTACTGAGAAAGGGAAATCATTAATTCCTGTTATGGATGCCATTTGCGACTGGGGAACAGCAAACAGAAATAAATAATCCACAACAAATCCTATTTATTGCAAATGCGAAATACCTCACGAGCAGGTACATCAATGGTTGATAGATCGGTAGGAGAACAACTTCACCATTGGTTTATTCCAAACAATGGTTGGGGTAAATATGTTCCCAATGCAATTAAAAACCAACCTTGGAATTTGAATGCAATGAATGCATATGAACATGGTTTGGTTCACGGAACAATAAAAGGTGGAACCTCATATAGTAATCCGTTGACTTCAATATATTATCAAACACCAAACTGGGCAAAAGCAGTTGGAATAGGAGGAGTATTAGGTGGAAGTATACACCTTTCAAATGCAACATCTAATTATTCTTCTTTTGGACAAAGCTTATATAATTTTGGAACTTCATACATAACCAACACTAATAGTGCTTTTAATTTATCATTATTTGGAATTAAAAGTTTTAAATAAAACAGAAAATTATGAAATATCCTATTGTTTTTTTTAGCGAAGAAAAATTTAATATAGTTCTAGGGGTAAAAATTCGCGGATTATCCCGTGGTATGTTATGTTCAGATGAGAAGGTATACCTTTTAAATAAATGGATTGATTTGATAAATTCCAACAAGGAAAAATGGTATATTTTCGATTCGGACGGAATTATGTACAAAATTAAACATGTTTATAAGATAAAATACAAATTTGATTTTATAAATCTATTGTCACTCAGTCATACATATTACGTTAAATTTGATTTTAAACAAATACAAAAATTAGGATTTATTGAATTTAAAGAACGAGTTTTGAGTATGTTGAAAAAAGAAGCTAGAAGATGGAAGAAAGCTGGGCATGATTCTCAGACAGATGGTTACATTATAAAAAAAATAATTAGAGCAAATTCACCCAAAGAAATTATACAAATTTTGGTAAAATAAGAAAAAATGTATTCTACAGCAACATACAACTTAACTTTTCGCAAAGGATATAATTTCAATGCGAAAAGATTCTGCTGTTCTCCGAAACAAA